>JAABUK010010968.1_pt1 | contig 11927 bp, 14 predicted proteins | sample 5559141 | NCBI WGS metagenome assembly JAABUK01 (sample SAMN10711869, study PRJNA513367) | rock metagenome | isolation source: Antarctica rocks | place: Antarctica: Victoria Land, Pudding Butte nord | collected 2016-01-03 | reverse complement strand
GCAGCAGCTGTGGCAGGTTGGGAGGTTCTGCCACTCCAGTCCCAGTCAGGGGTCAACATGCTGTGTATTCGCGACAGGCACACTGTCAAAGCCTGCACACAGAAGAATTTGGAGTGTGTGCGTGCCGCATGCAGCAGCAGCACTGCTTAAAACGCTGCATCCCCTTATACGCCAGCATGTAGTCAAAATGGTCGCCAACATAGTAGAGGATGGCATGCTGCGTAAGCAGAGCAGGTCAAAGCTGAAGGCAGCATAGCATACTGTACAGCATCCATTTCAAAGTCATGCAGCAGCACACGACTGCATCACAGCAGCACTGTGTACGGGCACACCAGCAGCTAAACAGTCTTTGCATCACACCAGCAGCTCTTGCATTGCCTGTCTTTGCTACAGCACAGCAAAGCGTTTGTGAGGTGTCTCTGTGTCAGCAGCAGCCAAACAGGCACTGCAGAGATGAGCTGCATAATCATCACCTCCTTCAGCAGGTCTTGCAGAGCAGTCTTGAAGCGCAGCATGAGCTGGTTTAGCAGCGCCACCACATCACACATGTCTTGGCAGTCGGCTGTGACGTGCATCAGGACTTGCAAGGCTGTGGGGAGGTACGGCAGCATCCTGTTGGCCAAGCACTCCACCTGCAGATTACAAAAGTCGTGTGTGGATACTTTCCCAGCGGCTGCAAATGTGCATCAGGACTTGCAAGGCTGTTTGGAGGTATGGCAACGTTCTGTTGGCTAAGCACTCCACCTGAAGATCACAAAATTGTGTGTGGGTTCTTCCCTAATGATTGCAAACGTTTGTCACATGCATGTCAGGAATTGCAGCTGTGTCCATGGGAGCTTGACGGCTGTGGGGACTCTAAACTCAAGGTTTCCTCTGTTGATCATTGATCCTATTTGCATTCTGGCTGTGAGACAAAATGCATGAGAAGAGATGCAAACTGATCAACAAGCTTTGGCAGGCCCTCCCTGTGTGAGTCGCTATAGGGGCATGCCATGGCGCGAGTTTATCTATTTTATGTTCGACTGCCAAAATAGGACCTCCTACAGGGAGCTAAGACTGTACAGACCTGACCTTGGGGAAAGACATGCATTGGATGAATGCCTGAACAGTTGAATACTGAGGGATGACTGGACCCGCTGCAATGGCAATGAGAAGCATGTACCTGATGATTGACATGCATTTCATTGCTGCATGGCAACTGGTCACCAAGACATGCAAGAAAACGCAAGTACATGTAACCACAAAGCGTTGTCTCCCAAGGTGCATGCAGAGTGTGCTACCAAGTGCTTGCAGCAACTGCAAAAGCGGGCAGCATTCATACCATGCGATGCAGGAAAGATATGAATCTGGCTCTGAGGGGTTTGCTGGTTGGAAGCTGCTGAGGAATGCGTAGGGCTGCCTCCACTGCTGTGATGAGTAAAGAGCCTGTAAGGCAACAAGGGATTAGTACATCACAGAGCAAGAGGGCTTGGGAAAACTGCGTTTGGCCCCTGCAAAGTGAGGCACAATGCCTCTGTACTCTGTATATATATATATATATTGTATGTACATATTTACTGTATATACACTGTATGTATATATGTATATTGTATATATATGTAATCATGGCTAAGTCTTATACATACATGTATGAATATGATCATGTGCATGGATGGAAAGTTACACAAGACTGCACCAAACATTTGATAGCAATGCTGCTGAACATGAGATGTACAGAGGCAGTGCCAGGTGCTAATGTCTGTGAACATCAACATGCAAAATGAAGTACTACAAGGCAAACATACAGACTTCAACTGAGAATGACCGAAGCAACAACACATATGATTACGCAGAGGTTCTATTATATGCACTTGCAGCGGCTACCATATCACCATAAAGACAAGGCAGGGGTGTGTATAGAGTGGGAAGATAGCGTGCGTTTGACATTGGTTACAACATGGACAGACAATCCAGAGCACAGCTGTAGTCAAGTCTGCATGTCAAGACAATTTAATGGTCTCTGCAAGTTGGTCATAAGTCAACTCTGGCCGCAAGCTGCAATACTGCACCGATCAAGTCATTCTCAGCAGCGTCAACACGGTCTGCGCTGGGGTCGAAATAATTCTGGCGGAAGAGTATGACCGTAAATCAACAGAGCAACGCAGAAGGTCACACGAATTTCACGCAGAGCTCATCTTGTTTCTGAGTGGTGAGTCATATAAAACAATGACAACATTGTCAGAAACGCCCTGTAAAGAATCTAAAGACTGTCTCAACTACGAACACACTCATTGCAAAGTTTGGCCAGACACTCTTCATGTCCAAGTCATGCTCTCACTGATTTTCAGCATTTTTCAGCTCCATTTGCAGTTTCTCCTTCTCCCAAGCGATAGTTTTGTCTGCGGTCGAGTTGGTGGAGGCTTCTTGGCTGGAAGCACGTACAGCTACGGCGTGTGACCCCATACGAGACGCAGCCCTTTTCATGACATTGCTGTTGCGTAGCGCCAGCATGGTCGTGACGTGTGTACTGCTGTGGTTGATTGCCAGCGCCACACTACACGTGTGTAGCCGCTGGCAAGGGAGTCAAGGATTGTCGGACGAATTTACGGTCTGCCGGGACTTGTGCTCGTGTGCAAACAAACAAAGCGCTGGTCGCGCTGACCTCATTGGGTTGGCTGTTGAAGGCCGAACCGACACTTTAGCTCAAAGAATCCCAGTGGTGCGCATAGGACCAGTTCTGCTGAGCAAGCGCTATGCATTGCCATGTGGACGTCCGCCTTGCAGAAGGGCTGCGTGAAAGCGCTGGCAATAACGGGCATGACAGCAAATGCTTCCTAAGATGATCATGCGAGTGCCTTGCATGCGGGATCATGAGTAGTCAGACTCAGCAAGTTTCATTGCCACCACATGTGGCAGCTGTACAGGTGGTACAGCTGATCATCCAGCAACCCAATGAATCGTCAATGACTTGTACACAGAGGCCTCAACGTGTCAACCCAGACAAGCATATGATGCTGTGATTCGTTTGCCACACCACTGTCTGCTGTGACTCTTTAAGTCAGATACATAACAGCCTGCTGACTCACTTCAGGTGTTAGCAGGCCATTGATATCATTATCGCAACCGGAGTCCCAAGTATTTTGATGTCAAAGATCTTGCTGAATATTTGTAGATACAATGCAGCACTTAATCAATCCTGAAACCTACTTTCTGATTATTCTGCTTGCTGCCTGAGCAAAACAGTACAGCGGCTTTGCATCAGCCATACAGGCACTCAGCAAATGCTACTAGCAAATGCCATGTTTGTTCTCAGGTGAGCATGAAAAAGACCCATGTTTCTGTTGAAACCACAGCAACTCCATTCATATCTGCTCAACAGGCTGCCAATTTAACAAGGATGTACTGGATATAGGGCATGTCGAAAATCCAAGATGTCGGCCAGCAAATTGACTTTTTGTTACCTACGCTGCAGCTACAGCAGGTACAAATGAACCTTGACTGCATTGCGGGTCATTCCTACCTGATATTAAGCTGCTGTTCCTGAAAACGCAACTGTTGTGCTCAGCCCAGAGCCATGCATACGTGCAAATCTACAGAAGGCAAACGCTTACATTCTAAAAGCACAGCTGCTGTCCTAAAAGCGCAGCTGCTGGCGTCAAAGCGCAGCTGCTGTGTTGAGTCTGGAGCCATGCATATGTCAACTCTGGGAGTAGACGCTTACCTATTTCAGGCCTCACTCTTGTGCACAGGTTTGCATTGAAGCCCTTGCTGATGCGCGCAATGGCCTCCAGAGCTTGCTGGATGAGTAATGTTGGGGCAGGGCGGCCTGCTGCAGCCCCTGGGCTGGTTGTTGCTGCTGCAAGACTGGTCTCTATCTGCACCAACACGCATCTATCATTGACACATGAGATGTTATGGTCTAGTAAAGCTTGGTCAAGAGAGATGGATTGATATGAATGCAGAGACTTAAGACATACACGCACTTCAAGACACAGATAATGTACCATAGATAATGTAAATCGCTGTGCAAGTCACTGTGCAACACAGCAGCTTGCTTAGCCCACAGGGCATGATTCAATAAATGACGCGTACATCCAGTGAATGATACACTGCGCAATGAGATCAATGATGTGTAGCAGAGTACAATGAGTTAAGAGGGGCATCCAATGCGCAATGTGGATTTTCGCCCTGCAACATGAAGTAAACGAAAAGAAAAAGAAGAGAAAAGAAAGACTACGCCTTTCAGCGTCAATAAAATGAGAAGCCAAGTATTATACCAGGCTGCCCAGGTCCACATGATGTACCTGATAGATAAGGGGCTGAAGAAGAGCAGCAGTGTACCTGATGGATAAGGGGCTGAAGAAGAGCAGCAATGTAGGCATGCTGCTCCTCAGCTGGCAGTTCTTCTTGCCCCAGCAGCACCCCCACCCCCTCATATGCATACAGCCTGCATCACTCATCATCTCATCATTACATGCATGAGGCATCATTACATCATTACATGCATGAGGCATCATTAAAATCAATTCAGTCATTGAATGTTCTGATCATAGGTCATCCGTGCTTGTCACTGTGATACAGCCTGCATGAGGCATCATCACATATACCGTCAATCCAGTCATTGAATGATCTGATCATAGATCATCCATGCTTGTCACTGAGTTACAGCCTGCATGTGGCATTGTTACATATAGCATCATCTCTTCCAGTCATTGAATGTTCTGACCATAGATCATCCATGCTTGTCACTGTGATACAGCCTGCATGTGACATTGTTACGTACACCATCAAGTCTCCAGTCATTGGAAGTCTTGATCATAGATGATCCGTGCTTGTCACTGTGGTGCCTGTACCTATGATTAGCATGTTTGCACGCATACAGACTGGAAGGAAAGCTGCAAATCAAAGCTGTGTTTGCCCCGGCAACACATCACCATCTTCGTATGGGAGCATGCATACGAGGATGGTGATGTTGTGCCAGGGCAAACTCATCTTCGATTCGCAGCTCTTCTTCCAGTCCAAATGCGTGCAAAGGCTACCTGCATGCAATATTTGTGTCATGCAGATCCTGTGCACTCAGATGGCAAATGCTGCTGAACTTCTTCTGGAATCATTGAGTTATGCGTGTCATCTCTGCGCAAAGGCCATGCTGATCTTTTCTGTGTTCCAGTTTAAACAGATGTAACCGAATGAACCTGAAGCTTGGGGGAGAAGTGTGTTGAAAGAAAGCAATGAAAGAATGAAAATGAAGTGACAGCTTTTGCAAAGAGCCTGCCAGGCATGAATCTAATCTTGGGACGTTCCAACCGAAAGTTGCAGAAACACAGAAACAGCTTTTGGGAGGAATATGCCAGGATTAGACTCTTGCCTGGCAGATTGTACCTGAAAGCTGTTAATTTTTGTCAACATCCATGCACCGCTTTCATGCAATACACCTCTTTCCTGAGGGTGACTCATCAGGATGTGTGACATGTGTCGCACCAGGCACGCCAGATGTGTAAGCACTGCTGCAGGTGTGAATGGCAAGGTACAGATACGTATCCTTTTCATAAATATACTATGCATCACAAAAACAAAACAAAAAATGTAATGTGGAAAGTCTTTTTTGTAGTGAGAAACTCATTCAGAAAATTCAAATACCTGTCATCTGTAGCCGGCAGGAAAGCTCCCATGGTGGGGATCTTGGCCCCCCCAGGACCCCCAGCTTTAGCAGCTGCTTGACCCCCATCTGTGGGGGGGTGGGTGGCTATGCGTACCAAGTGCCCCTGAATGCTATGCAGCACCTCGCGTACAAACTGGCGGATGTTTTGGCGCAGGGCCTTGACCAGACGGCTGAAGAGATAGCAAGCCCTTGTTGAGACTGCCTGAACCAAACAACCCAACTTTTGTGAAGCCTCTTCTTCATCATGCCATGTAGGGCTGAAAGCTGTGACACACATATTGTGTGTGTACGTGCGTGCTTGCGTGCATGCATAAGTGTGTGTCACAGCTGCCAGGTGGTGAATGAAAAAGTGCTGGACAAGGATGAGCTGGGTCCAAGATCAGGCATTGTGTGACCTGCTCAGCTGAAATCATGCTTTGCATGCAACACCATGCAAAAGGAAAGTTGCACTTGAAGTGTAAGCATGACATGCATTGTATGCCTGTCACAGTCCAACCAGATTTGCTGGATGCAAGCTGGGACAAAAGTTATGCTGACAGCAAGCCTGAATACAAAATTGACTTGTATTCCACAAAACATTGTACTGAGTCAGAACTGTCATCATACAACAAAAGTTTGTCCCTCAGTAGCGATGCAATCTTGAAAATCTACATTCTAGCAAACTGAATTAGCTGTGAAGCACCTCAGGATAGATTGCAGTAGGGCACAGCAAGTTTACAAGCAGGGTTACAGCAAGTTTACAAGCAGGGTTACAGCAAAGTTGCGACAAGGAAGTGAGCAAAGACAGCTATGTCAGAAGAGGATTACCTCATCAGGGTGTCCCATGCCAGAATCACCTAGGAATACGGCCAAAACATTGGGGATGTACTCCTGGTTCTGCTGCATAACTCTGCAGGTGACGCATAACTCATCAAATGTCATGCATCTACTGTCAAAGCTTGACATGCAAGCTTATTTTGTGAAAGCCTGTCATCAATGATCACAGCTGGAAGCCTCTCATGCCAAATTGAAGCAGCAGCAGCAGCAGCAGCAGCAGCTCTAGTGTGCTTTATGATCTGAAGGTAATGCTGCGCAGGAGATAGTAAATCAACGTGTGTAAGAAAGCAGATGGTATCAACAGAGTGGAAGTGCATCAAGAACATGTTGGGCAAACAAAGAATGCAGAATGAGATGTTGTTTGCAATGGCGCACTGCAATGTTATGCGTAGACTGTTGCTATTGCTGTCGCGGTACGTATTACATTCATGCATGATCATGCGCAAGCATGTAATACAGAAATGAAATACATTTATTTACGATCAGTAACAGCACTGTGCTGTATGACCTTGGCCACAGGCCATCAAAGCAAGAAATCCTTAAAAGGTTATGACCCTGGAACCCTTGAAGATTCCTTGAAGATGACCAATAAAGTCCTAAACCCTGAAATTGTTTTTAGAGGGATGTGACCAAGAGAGGCAAACCAAGGATGAGCAGGACAGCAGCTTACTTGCTGAAGCGCACGTAGGTTTCCAAGAGAGCCGAGACCACCAGCCTGTGATGCCAGGCTGGCACCTCAGCGCCAAACAAGCCTGCAGCATAAAATCACAGTATGGTCAAGCAAAGCTGGCAACTGTCAGGGTTTATGTTGACAGGTCACCAGACTGGCAGCAGAAACTGGCAACATGACAGTATGGTCAGCAGCAAGCAGAAAGCACAGTATGTTCAGCCCTAATCAAGCCTGCAGCATTGCATCACAATAAAGTCAGCAATTTGCTGCAAAGCCAGGTTTGATAAGAATACACTGCCCAGCAAATCAGGCTGGCACCTCAGCCCCAAACAAGCCTGCGGCATGACATCAAAGTACGGTCAGCAGCAAGTGAGGCTGCAACAGAAAGCACAGTGTTTTCAGCAGCCTGCTGCAAAACCAGGTTTGATGTTCATGCACGGCCTGGAAACCAGGCTGCAACAGAAAGCACAGTATGTTCAGCAGCAAACAACAAGTTATCAGCTCAAAATCGTAGTGTGGTCAGCAGCCTGTTGCAAAAAGACAATCATGCACGTCCCAGCAAACCAGGCTGCGACAGAAACTACAGTGTGTTGCAGCAGCAAACAAGCCTGCAAGCAAAAATTACAGCGTGGTCAGCAGCCTGCTGCCAATCAGTTTTGATCAACATGCACAATCCAGCAAACCGGGCTGCAACAAAAACAACAGTGTGTTACAGCAGCAAACAAGCCTGCCAGCAAAAAATTACAGTGTTGTCAGCAGCCTGCTGCAGACCCAAGGTGCTTATGAAGCATAAGATAAACCTATAGTATGTTAAGAAGAACTGCCCAGCTCAGGTGCAGCTCAGCATGTCATCGCAGGACACATGACTGCAGCTGCTCTCATGCTCAGTCTGTGTCTGGTGCATAGCCAACACACTGGTCCAGTTGACTGGTACTGCTTCCATCATCAGACAGCTATTCACTGCTGACATATCTATTACTATCATGAATACAATATGACATTCTCATGGTCTGCAAATGTTCAGGATATACAAATGTCATATGGTACTCATGATACCAACAGATGTAACGGCAACTGTGTCCTGTTATGATGTAAATCGCTTCAAAATCTGGCACATGCAGCATTCACCCTTCCTAGAGGCAAAAGATCCAGATGCAAAAAATCGAGGTGCAAAAGAAGTAGATGCAAATGATTCACATGAAACAGTTTGAGAAGCAAAGCAGAAAGGAAATAGACAAAAGATCCAAATGCAGTGAAACTAGATGCAAAAGGTTCAAAATGCAGCACAGTTGAGGTGCACCTGTGGCAAGCTGCCCCAGGGTGCCACTCCCGGGCTTTAGGGTCTCCTCAGCTGCCCCCTCCCCCAGCTGGTACAACAGTGTTATGGCCAACTCCACATCCTGCACATCACCAACAACCTAAAACATCTCCCCAATGTAGAAATGCAGTTCTTCAGTCCCCAGGCATTTCCGAGTTTGAGTTTCCAGTGTAGGGATAACATTTGTCATAACAATAGGCGTTTTGGGATTGCAAAGAGCTACTGAAAGCACCAATTGTGTGCTGGAGGCTTCTATACTGTGGCTACTGGCCAGTGTGCTTATGCATGTACCAAGGCCTTCATCCCAGGAAACACTGTGCCAAGTGAACGGTGCAGCTTTGACTCGGCAAGCATTCCTGGATTGACTTCCCCAGCAACATGCAACCTTTCTGCAGAATGTTTCGTGTTTACGCACTATGCTATTTTGTAGAATAAATGAATCCAAGCACATGAGATTTGCTTACGGAAGACGATGATGAAAACACAGATGGTTGTGAAAACACAGGCGCAACCTGATTTGGTGCTGTACACTCTTAGTCACTAACTGGTCTATAGCATTGCATGTCATTGTCCCATCAGCAGTTGTATCAGCAGCAGTACATCGTCGAATCAAACTTGAACACATTGGATACGGCATAATCAATGACAGTGGGAATGCAGCAGTACATGACTGCATGACAGTAGTGCTGGGTTCCAGGCAAGGCAGCACTCAGGGAATTATTTTTATTTTTATTTATTTATTTATTTATTTATTTGTTTGTTTGTTTGTTTGTTTGTTTGTTTGTTTGTTTGTTTGTTTGTTTGTTTGTTTGTTTGTTTGTTTGTTTATTTATTCATTTATTTGTTTGTTTATGTATTGATTCATTCATTTATATACATTTATTTATATATATATACAACTATTTAGGGTATCATTGTTGCTGTTTGCACAACCTACCAGGCCCTTGATTGCTGATTTGCTTGCACCATGTGATCACTGTCATGCAATCATGTACTGCTGCAGCCCTAGCATAAGCAACTGTGCCATTTCCAGTGCGTTACACCACTGTGATGCAGTCATTTACTGCTGCACTCCCATTTGGGGGGGGGAGAGGGCTTTACAGCAACTGCGCCGAATCCAAATGTGTTCATATCAGACACACCACTGTGATGCAGTCATGGACTGCTGCAGCCGACATGTAGCATAGTACGTTTTAGGCTTAGCGCCCTGGCAACCATCACCGTCCTGCATAGTTTGGTGTTCAATTATCCTGAATGTTATGCGGCATCACTTGGGAAGACAGTAGTCAAAGTACAGATACAGACTGATCAAGTCGCTTTTACCGAGTAAAGCATGCTCAAATTGCTTACTGCAGCTGCACCGTGTGAAGTGCATCTTGTGATACTGCAGAAGTGTCCAGATCTTGCATTGATGCCACTTGCAGGCAGCATAGACATGGTGGATGTGAATGATTGTTCATCTGCCTTTTGACGTTTGAGGCTGCTGTACTGCAGAATCCATCATGACAGTCACATGCAACACTGCCTCCTTTACTCAACCCTGATCTTCAGCATTGCACACACTGTGTAATGATCATTTCTGCTCTTTGCTTCTGTGGACCTCAATAACAAAGGCAAGATGCAAGGTGAGCAGGGACAAGTTTTCTGCCTGAAGCATTGGGGATTGCCGACGGCAGCAGCACTTGACTACATCACAGCAGTGCTAGGGTGCCCGGTCACCAGCAGCTCACCTAACCTGACCTAACCTATCCTAACCTAACCTAACCTAACCTAACCTAACCTAACCTAACCTAACCTAACCTAACCTAACCTAACCTGAAATGAAATGATCGGCGAAAGCCTACCATGATACCCCTTTGTTGCTGATGCGTCTGCAACCCGGAACTACGGTGAAGCAGTCTTGTACTACTGCAGTTGGTGCTGCCAAAGAGCTGATGCAGGCACATTCGCACAAAGTATGACTGTACAGCCCAGTCCAGGATCCCCGGTACTGTTATGACCACAAGAGCAACCAAGGGGCATGCTGGGTTCTGCACACACAGTCAGACAGGTGGTCCAGGCAATGATGGTGGTATCCCTGTTCTGCTCCCTTTGCGTCTGTACACTACGTTTGCACATTCTATCAGGGAGATGTTTCAGGGGGCGTTTTCGAAATGCCCTTGTCAGGGCAATTTGACAGCTGTAAATGAGCCTAGAGTGGGAGGGACTGCTCAGGCTTCTTGTGGTCTCAAACACATGATTCAATTCATACTTGACTGTTTTTGTTTTATTTTTATTTATTTTTTTGGAAAAATAAGGTTTTAAGGTTGTTTATCTTCTCCTGCAGGCACTCAACTGTACCCTGCTTGCAGATAGCCCATGGTGATAGCCCATGTGAAAATTTACAGCCGCACAAAACTTGTTCAATGAGCTCAAATCCATTCGTATGAGTTGTGTTCATGTAGGATGCTTGCAGATGCTCCATACAACTGTAAAGCTATAGAATACTGTTGGGTATGCGGAAATTCATTCAGACAATTTGACTTGATGGAAGAATCCTTACCTGCCACTCAACTTTAAAGCTATGAAATCTTGTTAAAGCTATGAACTCTTGTTAGGTTTGCTGAAATCCATTCAGACAATGTGACTCAATGGATAATGCTCACCTGCCACTCAGATTTCCGCCGGGACACAACGCCTTGCAGCTGCTTCCCCACGAACACATACGCCGGCTCCGAAACCAGCTTGGCTGTGTTCTTGAACAGGGTGAACAGGTCTTGCCTCTTCTCCAGCACTGTTACAGTCTCCTCTTCTGCTGCTACTGCCTCTGTGGCATCTTGGGCTGTGAGGGCGTAGTTGCATGAGTCTTGTGGGAATCTGGCGCAGACTGCTAGGGAATCTAGCATGGCGGGGATGTGGTGCAGAGCTTCCTGTGATGCAGCAAGTTGATGCTGAAGGCATGGGATGTGTGAATATACCCAAAAAACCCTGTACAAACCCTTACATGAGCGCTGATGTCAGCAAAACTTGCCTTAAAGCACCAGACTCAGAGCTATCGCATTTGCAGCACTCACATGTCGTACACATCACAACAAAGTGCACAAACATGCAATGTGTGTGCACTTTGTTGTGATTTTGTTGTGTATGTGCATTGGTCACCAGCAGATCAAGTTGCAATGAGACCATGCATATGCATTCACAGCACATGTCTATTTACCAAATTAGAGCACTCCTGAATGGCGTTTTCTTCTGATGATGTGAGCAGGATGTACTGCAGGGCATTACAAGAGCCGATGCCCCCTCATGGGGTAGGCCTTAGCCTCAGCAGGACTTTGACTTTTACGCTGGCAACAATTGGGGTGGCCTTGTACAATAGGCCTATCATGACCAAGTATACATAAGGAAAATGTACTGCATGGAGGCTTACCTGGGGAACGCCACCTGTCCTCTTCTGGTTGGCTTTCAGGCGAGCTACCCAGCTGTTCAGGAATGGCACCACTGCT
>JAABUK010010967.1_pt1 | contig 11927 bp, 14 predicted proteins | sample 5559141 | NCBI WGS metagenome assembly JAABUK01 (sample SAMN10711869, study PRJNA513367) | rock metagenome | isolation source: Antarctica rocks | place: Antarctica: Victoria Land, Pudding Butte nord | collected 2016-01-03 | reverse complement strand
CCTCCCGAATTACCTAAGCTGGCGGAGAACGATCGAAGCCCTCGGAGCCGCGTCCAATCCACCGGCGTGGCTTATGGGAGCAGCCGGACTGGGGCCATATCAACAGGCTTCGCAATAAGAGCGTTTTTTTAGCGTCCGCCCGATGGTGTTGTCGCTGGCGCGGGTGACGATGTTCAGTTCGACGACCTTGCCTTCCAGCATCTGCAGCGTCCATCGCGCATAGCCTTCGGGGGGCGGCGAGCAGGCGAGCGCGATCAGCTTGGCCTCGCTAGCGCCGTCGAATATCCGCGGCCTGGCGGAGTTCGGAGAGCGCCTGGGTGTCAGCACGCCATCGACGCCTTCCTCGACGAGTTGCTGACGGACGCGCGCAACTGTCATCACACTGCTGTGCAGACCCGAGGCGATCTGGCTGTCGGTTCATGCCTCGCCAGCCTCGGACGCGTCGGCCTTTAAAAGGATGCGCGCCCGCAGCAGCTTGCGTGCCGAGTGCTTGCCAGTTCGGATCAGCACTTCCAATTGCTCACGCTCTTCCGTGCTCAGCGTGACGACATACTTCTTGACCGCAACCGGTCTCGCAGACACCGAATCGACCTCCACCCAACGAACCGGCCATCGATTCAAAGAAACCTGTCACTGTCAATGACGAGGGGTACTAGTATCATCGACATCGACAGATAGCGTCGGAACCTGCCACGGGTGAATTCAGGATAAGGGTAGACTCTCACGAATCCCCTCATTTTTATCGGTCCGCGTCTAGCGCCGATTCGCGCAGATTTTGTAGAGGTTTCGGCTCCATTGGGCTGGAGCATCAACGTGGGCGAGGCGGGTCACCGGGGCGGACGTCTGGGCGAAGTGCGTTCGTTTATCGGCGAACTCTATGGGCCTGACCTGCACGCCAAACGGATCGATGCTTTGGCCGGCGCAGCCCTTGGGGTGATGGCGGCGGCATCGCTCGCGGTGGCGATGATCGGCCAGGCGTTGGCGCAGGCGCGCGGCCTGGTGATCAAACACGCGGTCAAGCAGGTGGACCGGCTGCTCAGCAACAACGGGATCGACGTGTGGGACAGCTTCGCCCGCTGGGTGCCGCATCAGATGAGCGGCCGTGGCGACGCCCTGGTGGCGATGGACTGGACGGATTTCGACCATGACGGCCAGTCGACGCTGGTGCTGAGCCTGGTGACGGGCCATGGCCGGGCCGTACCGCTGCTGTGGCTGACCGTCTGGAAGGAGGAGATCGCGACCCGGCGCAACGACTACGAAGACGCCTGCTTGCGCCGCCTGGCCGAACTCCTGCCGCCAGGATGCCGGGTGACGATCCTGGCCGACCGCGGTTTCGGCGATCAGAAGCTGTTCGCCTTCCTGGCTGAACTGGGGTTTGGCTATGTCATCCGTTTCCGCGGCAACATCCACGTCACCGCCGAGGACGGCCAGACCAAGCCAGCGGCCGACTGGGTGGGCCAAGGCGGCCGGGCCCGCAAGCTGCGCCATGCCCGGGTGACGGCAAAGGGCCAGCAGGTGGGGGCCGTGGTGTGCGTCCATGCCAAAGGCATGAAGGACCCGTGGTGCCTGGCCGCGAGTGACCCGGACGCGACGGCGGCTGTGCTGGTCAACCACTATGCCAAGCGCTGGACGATCGATATCGACCAGTCATGGTGACTCTCAAGAATCAAGGGGTGGGTAGTCTGGACCTGTAGCGGCCCTCCAGCGGGATCTGCGCATGAGCAGCCCGGTAGCAGGCCTGTCTCTGTGCATGGGCCATCGTCGTGCCCAGCAGTGGCTTCGGTCCTGGTGTCATGCCCTTACGGAGCCCTTTTTATCGCTCGATAACTCGTCACGTGACGTATTACAGTCGGGTATCGCCGGCGACGGATGGCGATGCTCAAGAATGAGCGGTTGGTTGGTCTCGAGGGTCGGCGGCGGCAAGCGCCGCCAGGGCGGTGGAGTTGCCCGGATCGTCTTCAGCTTGGCGATCGTGGCAGCATCAGCGGTCACCAACTTGGCAGGGCCGCCGCGGGCCGGAACCGATCGGCTGCGTAAGCGGCCACTCTGCACCCAGTGGTAGAGCGTGGCTTGCGGCACACCGAGTGTCTCGGCGAGTTCACGGATGGTCCATTCATCCGGCTTTCGCTCAGGGAGTGCCCGCGGCCGGCGAGGACTGGGTTCGACGATGCCAACCGTGGTCAGCAGGCGTCGCACCATCGGAGGGTTGAAGGTCTCGCGCCGCTTGGCTGGGCGCCAGGCTTCCTGGTTGAGGATCGCGGCGATGGTGGCGCAGCCGTGACCCGCCCGATGCAGGTCAGTGGCGCGTTCAAACAGAGCGGCGTAGGTGCTGAGCGTCTTCGCCCGTGCGACCGGACGTACCAGCTTATGGGCCGTCTGGTTCCCGCCGTGCCAGTGGCATTCCAACCGGACCTGTTCACTGCCGTCGACCACGGTGACCAGAACCCGCTCGAGCAGCAAGCGCACGATGGTCTGACGTTCTTCGCTGGTGGTCGCCGGCGCCTGCCACAGCGCAGGCAGGTCAGTCGTCAATTGCCGGATCGCGGCCAGTTCGTCCGGAGTGGGCGATTGCGGGCGTTCGCGTCGAAAGCGTTCGTAATCAGCCGTGAGCCGTACCTGCTCGGACAACGCCGTCTCCCAGTCACGCTCCAGCGTCCGCGCCACCAACCGGTTCTCCGGCTCAGTGCTGGCATAGCGGCGACGCGCCTGGTCGACCTGGTATTGTGCGCGTTCCAGTCGCTGACGCCATTGTTGGTCCAAAGCGGCGCGTTCGGCTTGCAGATCGGCGGCCACCGCCAGGCTGGCCTCCAGTGCCGCCGGCTGCAGCGCTTGCAGGATCAGGGACGTCACCTGTGCGTCGACCGGTGCGGCCTTCAGCGACTGCCAGAATGGTTCGCCATAGCTCGAGTTCTGCCCGGTGCATGCGTAGCGCGCCGCATGGCCGGCATTGTTGTAAACCGCCGTCATGCGCAATCCGCACTGGCCGCACACCAGCAAGCCAGACAACAGCGCTGTGCCGGCCCGTACCGGTCCGAGACGATCCGGCCGGTTGGCGCGAAGTTGCGCCTGATTGCGCTCGAACTGCTTGCGGGTGATGTAGGCCAGGACCCGATCCGGCAGAAACACTTCGGCTTCGCCAGCATGGGGCGGACGCCGCCCGGTGCCAGGACGTCCCGGCTTCTGACGTCGCCGATCCGTCGCCCGGACGCCATAGGCATAGATGCCGGCATAGATCGGATTGCCGAACAGATTGTACAGCGAGGGCCGGTTGGCGCGGCGCCATTCAAGCTCCCCTTTGCCGGGGCCTCCGGGCGTTCGCACCGGCATCCGGATGTCGTGCTCGACCAGATAGCACAGCACCTTGCCGACCGTTCGAAAGCGTTCGAACAGGTCGAACACCTGGCGGATCGTGCCCTGCGCCTGTTCGTCCGGGTCCAGCACCACCACGCCCGAGGGGCGGCGCAGATACCCCATAGGCACCGGCTTGCCGAGTTCGCCCCGCCGAGCCTTGGCGCGCCGCCCTTCCAGCATCCGCGCCTTGAGGATGTGCAGTTCTGCCTCCGACATCGTTCCTTTCAACCCCAGCAGCAGGCGATCATTGAACTGGGCCGGATCATAAACCCCATCGGTGTCGGCAATAAGCGTGTCGAACAGGGCGCAGATCTCCAGAAGCTGATGCCAGTCGCGGCATGATCGGGCCAGGCGCGACATCTCAACCCCGAGAACCAGCCCGACGCGGCCGAGGCCGACTTCCGCCACCAGGCGCTGAAAACCAAGCCGACCTTCGATGCTGGCACCGGAACGGCCAAGATCGTCATCGACCACCACAATCGTCTCCCGCGCCCAGCCGAGATGGAAGGCGCGATCGACCAAAGCGTATTGCAGCCGTGTCGATTCCTGGTGACGCTCGACTTGCTGAACCGTCGACTGGCGGATGTAGACAATCGCAAGGCGTTCACGATGCCGCCGAAAGACCTTCTCGGACACGCCCGCCAGCGCCCGCGGCAGGAGATCCCCGTCTGTCATCATCGGCTGTCTCCCCGATGGGCGTCTGCTGGGCGACCGAGGCGCTGCGGATTTGGCGCATCGCCATCTGGCCGAGTGTGAGCAAAAAAGTTCCGCTGCCGTTCGATCGGCAGGGTCTCCCAAACCGGGCGGGGCGAACCATCGGTCATCGCGCGATCCAAGCCAGCGCACCACGGCGCACAACGCCTGGAAGCCAAGCTGCGGGGGTTCGCCGAGTCGTGTCAACTTATCAGCGGTGTCTTGTATGGGATATCGAGGGCGCGTTCCGCGACACCAAGGACCTGCGGTTCGGCATGGGGCTGTCATCTACTCGCATCGGCGAACCCACGCGGCGCGACCGGCTGCTTTTGGTCAGCGCGTTTGCCACAGCACTGCTCACTCTGCTGGGTGCGGTCGGCGAAGGTCTCGGTATGGACCGGCTGCTGAAGTCCAACACGAGCAAAACCCGCACCCATTCGTTGTTCCGGCAAGGCTGCATGCTCTACGAACTCATCCCAAACATGCCAGAGCATAGGCTCGTGCCGCTGATGGAAAAGTTCACCGAAGCCGTCTCAAAGACCGGCCTGCTCAACCCGAGACTTGCCGAAGCGAAATGAGGGGATGATTGAGGGGTAGACTTGCCTCCTGATCACGTTGCTTCTTCCCGCACATGCGACTGTCCGGCAGGTCGCGGCTGCACGAACAAATATTTTAGGCGCTTGAAGCAGCCTGGACTTGGCCATTCTTCGAGGTTGTCAGGAAGCGGTATCCGCCCGGTACGGATTCGATGACGCCTGCAGCAATGATGAACTCCGTTTTCCTAAGTCGTTTTATGTAGCGGCAGGCGATGCTACGGACGTACTTGGGAGAATTGCAGCCACACATCCTAATGATGGCGTCGACGGAGACGACACCACCCTCCGCATAGAGCAGTGCGGCTGCCAATCCGAAATCCTTCGGGTTCATGAAATGGCGAATGCCTTTATAGACCATCGCACTCGCTTCAAAGTCCATGATTACTGGGCCGATCACCACAGTCCTGAGACAAAAAAATGACGGCATAGCGGTGCTGACCGATGGCCGTCCCAGACCGGGAGTGTAATGCGACTTTGGTGACTGCTGTGCTGGCCGGGTCAGCACGTAGTCAACCTGCGTCTCAGATCTGTTCGGTGTCCAGCGCATACCCGGCCGCACGCACCGTCCGCACCACGTCCAGTTCGCCCTCGCCGTTGATGCTTTTGCGCAGGCGCCGGATGTGCACGTCGACCGTCCGCGGCTCGACGTGGATGTCCGGCCCCCAGACCGAATTCAACAGCTCTTCCCGTGAAAACACCCGCCGGGGGTGCTGCATCAGGAACTCCAGCAGCCGGAACTCGGTCGGCCCGAGGTGGATCGGCCGGCTATTCCGGTGCACCCGGTGCGCGGTGAGGTCCATGGTGATGTCGTGGAACACGTGCTGTCCGCGGACCGGGACGGCGCCGGCCCGCCGCAGCAGCGCCCGCATCCGCGCCAGCAGCGCCTCCATATTGAAGGGCTTGGTGATGTAGTCGTCCGCCCCGGTATTCAGGCCGCGTACCGCGTCCTGGTCCTCGGTGCGCGCCGTCACCATGATGACCGGCAAGTCCCGGGTGGCCGGACGCCGCCTGATCTGCCGGCAGACCTCGATGCCCGACATGATCGGCAGCATCCAGTCCAGCAGCACGATGTCGGGCACCGCCTCGGCGATGCGGGTCAGCGCCTCTTGTCCGTCGACGGCCTCCTCGACCCGGAAGCCTTGTTTCTCCAGGTTGTAACGCAGCATGGTGGCCAGCGCCGCCTCGTCCTCGACGACCAGGACGTATGGCTTGGACGGGCTTGTCGGAGCGGGCAGCATCAGCGGAGCTCCACGTCGTCGGGCAGCCGGACCACGGCGTAGGAGGAGCCGTCGCCCTTCGGCCGCTCCTCGGTCAACGGCTCGCCGGTGACGGCATAGTGCACGTGCTCGGCGATGTTGGTGGCGTGGTCGCCGATCCGCTCCAGGTTCTTGGCGATGAACAGCAAATGCGTGCAGGGCGTGATGTTGCGCGCGTCCTCCATCATGTAGGTGATCAGCTCGCGGAAGATCGAGTTGTAGATCTCGTCGATCGCCTGGTCGGCCTGCCATACCTGCCCGGCCTTTTCGGCGTCGTTCTCGCCGATCGCGTCGATGACGAGCTTCAGGTTCTCCTGCACCAGGCGGGACATGTTGGCGACGCCGGTCAGGCTGAACGGCAGGCGGTACTGGCCCAGCACGATGCTGCGCCGGGCGATGTTCTTGGCGTAGTCGCCGATCCGCTCCAGCGCCGCGGTGATCTTCATGGCGCCGACGATCTGCCGCAGATCGCTCGCCATCGGCTGGCGCAGCGCCAGCATGCGGATGACAAGCTGCTCGGCGTTGCGTTCCTGCTCATCCACCAGCAGATCGAGCTCGACGGCCCGGGTGGCGACCGAGGCGTCCTGGTGCACGATGGCCTCGGTGGCGAGCGCCACTTGGCTTTCCACCATGCCGCCCATTTCGGCCATCAGGGTGCGGAGCTGTTCCAGCTCCTGATCAAAGCTTTTCACGATGTGCTGGGCCTCGGACATCTTGATCGTTCCTTTAGCCGAACCGGCCGGTGATGTATTCCTGCGTGCGCTTCTGCTTGGGTGAGGTGAACATTTGCGAAGCCAGACTAACCTCCACCATTTCGCCGAGGTAGAAGAACGCGACCTGATCCGCGCAACGCGCCGCCTGCTGCATGTTGTGCGTGACGATCGCTAGGGTGAAGTCATGTTTCAGTTCGTCGATCAGCTCCTCGACTTTCAGCGTGCTGATGGGGTCGAGCGCGCTGGTCGGCTCGTCGAGCAGGATGACCTCCGGTTTAGTCGCGATTGTACGCGCAATGCATAAGCGCTGCTGCTGGCCGCCCGACAGCCCCATTGCCGACGCGGACAGCCGGTCCTTCACCTCTACCCAAAGAGCGGCGCGGGTCAGGGACCATTCGACCCGCTCGTCCATCTCGGACTTGGACAAGCCCTCGTGCAGTTTCACGCCGAATGCGATGTTGTTGTAGACGGACATTGGAAAGCAGGTCGGCTTTTGGAAAACCATGCCGATCTGGCTTCGCAGGGCATTAAGGTCGACGTCGTTTCCAATGATATTTTGGCCGTCCATCATCACCCGGCCTTCGGCCCGCTGACCCGGATAGAGATCATACATGCGGTTCAACACGCGCAGCAGGGTGGACTTGCCGCAGCCGCTGGGACCAATCATTCCCGTGACCTGACGTTCAGGCAGGTTCAGGTTCACCGATTTCAGGGCCTTGTTGGTTCCATAGTAGAAGTCGAGACTTTCGATTGCGATGCGTGCTTTGCTCAATGTCTTGTCTGATTGTGCTCGTATTGACGGAGCAGAACTCTGAACATCCTGCGTGGTGGAGGCTTGCGGACTGGCCATGAAATTTTCCTCAATTCACGCGCGTGCGCAGCAGGTATCGAGCGCCGACGCTGATGATCAATACGAATACAGTCATGAGTAGCGCCCCAGCCCACGCCAGAGAGTGCCATGCATCGTAGGGCGCCAGGGCATACTGGAAGATGACGACTGGGATGTTCGCCATTGGCTCAGACAGGTTCGCCGTAAAATATTGGTTGTTCAGCGCTGTGAAGAGCAGCGGCGCCGTTTCACCGCTGATCCGGGCGATGCCCAATAGCAGACCCGTAAGAATGCCCGTCCGTGCCGCTGGATATAAGACGCTGACGATCACCTTCCATTGCGGCGCACCCAGCGCCAGGGCCGCCTCCCGAAGAGTGATTGGCACCAGACGCATCGTCTCGTCCGTCGTCCGTACCACAATGGGAAGCAGAATGAACGCGAGCGCGACGGCGCCGGCCCAGCCCGAGAAGTGCCCGCTCTGCCGTACGACGAGCTCATAGACGAACAAGCCGATGACGATCGACGGAGCCGACAGAAGGATATCATTCACGAAGCGGATGATCTCCGCTACCGGGCGCTTTTTGCCATACTCCGCAAGGTGGGTGCCTGCGAGAACGCCAATCGGCGCGCCGATGAGCACCGCGATAAGAATCATGATGCCGCTGCCGTAGATTGCGTTCAGGAGCCCACCATCCTGGCCGGGAGGCGGCGTCATTTCCGTCACCAGCTTCAGATTGAGCGCGGCAGCACCGTTCACAATGGTCGTCAGCAGGATCCAAAATAGCCAAATCAAACCGAAGCCGGTTGCGACTGTCGCCAGGCTTAGCGCCGTGACGTTTGTGATCCCTCGGCGACGTGCACGTGCCGACCTGCGTGCCATCTACGCGCCCTCCGCTCGGCCGAGCCGCATGAGCATGATCTTGGCAGACGCCAGCACGATGAAGGTGACGACGAACAGGAGAAAGCCGAGCCCGATCAGCGACGAGAGGTAGATTTCCGAATCGGCCTCAGTGAACTCGTTCGCGATTGCCGCCGCAATGGAGTTGCCCGGCTCGAGCAACGACGCCTTCAGCTGGTGCGCATTGCCTAGTACGAAGGTGACCGCCATCGTCTCGCCAAGCGCGCGGCCAAGGCCGAGGAAAATCCCGCCTACCACCGCGGTACGCGTGTAGGGGAGTGCGACTCCACGAATGACCTCCCAGCGGGTTGCACCGAGGCCGAAGGCTGCCTCACGCAACGGGGTTGGCACCAGACTGAAGACGTCTCGCATGACCGACGAAATGAATGGGATGACCATCACGCCAAGGATGATGCCGGCCGTGAGCATCCCGATACCAAGCGGAGGCCCATCGAACAGAATGCCGATCAGCGGCAGGGGACCGACATGCTCGATTAGCCATGGCTCGATGTGATCGGACATGAAGGGCACGAAAACGAAGAGGCCCCACATACCATAGATGATGCTTGGGATACCGGCCAGGAGTTCGATGGCTGCCGCGACCGGGCCACGCAGCCAATTTGGACTGACCTCGGTCAGGAACACGGCGATGCCGAAGCTGACCGGCACGGCGATAACCATGGCGAGTGCGGAGGTAACAAGCGTGCCGAAGATCGGCACGAGCGCGCCGAAGTCTTGGCGCACTGGATCCCATGCGGAACGGTAGATGAAGCCGAAGCCGAACTTTGCGAAGGCCGGCAGGCCACCGTAGAACATGGAAAGTGCGGCCGCGCCGAGGCTGATCAGCACGAAAAATGCCGCCGCCGCCGCAACGACGCGAAAAATTGGATCGCCCAGTCCCGGTTTGCGGATGCGAATGGGGCGGGCAGAGGGCGCCCTCAGCGGCGTGCCTGCAGTTGTGGCAGCTTGTTGCATCAGAAGATTACCCTCGGAGCTTGGATCAGAAAGACAGCAGGGGACGGGCCGTGGACCCGCCCCCATCCGTCACTTGATCTGGCTCTTCCAGGCTGCCTCAATCTGCTGGACCAGGACCGGCGGCAGTGGGACGTAGTCGAGCTTCTCGGCCAGCGGTTGCCCGCTATTCAATGCCCACCTGAAAAACTCAAGCGTGGTCGCGGTCCGAGCCGCATCTTTCGGCTGCTTGTACATCAAAATGAACACGGTCGCGGCGATCGGGTAAGCCTGATCTCCGGGCGCGTTGGTCATTATCAAATAAAAACTGTCGGCCTTGGCCCAGTCGGCGCTGGCAGCGGCAGTCTGGAAGGCGCCAGCGTCCGGCTTAATGAAATTGCCCGCGGCATTCTGCACCAGCGTGTAGGTCATCTTGTTCTGCAGCACGTAGGCGTATTCGACGTAGCCGATCGAACCCTTGATGCGGTTCACGTATTCAGCGACGCCTTCGTTGCCTTTGCCGCCTACACCGGTCGGCCATGACACGGACGTCCCCTCACCAACCTTGTCTTTCCATTCTGGACTGACCTTGGAGAGATAGTTGACCCAGTTGAATGTCGTACCCGATCCATCTGAGCGATGCACGACGGTGACGTTCTGGTCTGGAAGCTTGACGCCGGGGTTCACCGCCGCGACCGCTGGATCATTCCACTTCTTGATCTTGCCGAGATAGAGATCAGCGAGCAGCGGGCCAGTGAACCGCAACTGCCCCGGCGTGATCCCCTCGATGTTCACGACGGGCACAATGCCGCCGATGACGAGCGGGAACTGGGTGAGGCCGGCGGCCTGGAGCTGGTCCGGCGGCAACGGAGCGTCGGACGCGCCGAAATCAACGGTTGCGGCTTTGATCTGCGCAATGCCGCCGCCAGAACCGATCGACTGATAGTTGACGCGGATGCCCGCTTTTTGCTTGCTATAGGCATCCGACCAGCTCGAGAGGATCGGGTATACGAACGTCGAACCAGCACCGGTGATCTGCTGCGCTGCTGCCGGGAACGTGATCGCACAGGCCAGCGCAACGGCCAGCAACTTCGGTGTGAGCCTCATAATCTCTCCTGTGATGATGCCAAGTCTGCACAAGGAACGGCAGCTCGGCGCTTCGCCAAACCCATTCACCGCTCAAGTTCCAAATCACCATAGGCAGGATCTGCGACGGATCAGTTTCGGAAATATGACTGTTTGATTACAGACGATGGTGTAGGGCCAAGATATTAACCCCCGGTTAGGCTCATGTGCCGGGCGACCGCTGGTGCCGTAGTCCGTCGATCGATGACGAAATCATGGCCCTTCGGTTTCCGTCCTATGGCCTCAAGTATCGCGGCCTGCAGCTCATCCTCCGTCGCACCTGCGCGCAGCACCTGGCGCATGTCCGTCGCGTCATCTTGGCCCAGGCACATATACAAAGTGCCGGTGCAGGTCAGTCGCACGCGGTTGCAGCTTTCGCAAAAGTTATGGGTCATCGGTGTGATGAAGCCGAGCCGCGTACCCGTCTCCGCGATGTCGAAATACCGGGCCGGACCGCCGGTCGTGAACCCCGTCTCGGTCAACGTGAAACGCTGCCGAAGATGTGCACGAACGATCGAGAGCGGCAGATAGTGATCCGTCCGGTCGCCGCCGATGTCGCCCATCGGCATCGTCTCGATAAGGCATAGATCGTGTCCGTGCAGCCCACACCAGGCGAGCATATCGGCGATCTCATCCTCGTTCTTGCCACGTAGCGCGACCATGTTGATCTTGATATGCAGCCCCGCCGCCTTCGCCGCAGCGATCCCTTCCAGAACGCGCTCGATCTTGCCCCAACGGGTGATGCGGGTGAAACGCGCCGGGTCAAGCGTGTCGAGGCTGACGTTCACGCGCCGCACTCCAGCTCCTGCCAGCTCATCTGCATACCTGGCCGGTTGCGTGCCGTTCGTTGTCAGTGTCGGTTCTTCCAAACCCTGACTCATACCAACCCTGATTGATCGTGACTCGTGGGGGTTGCCCGACGCGGCGCAAGTCTGATTCAAGGACGGCGAAGCGAGGAGCTTCGCCATGCCGATCCCGCTTCGAGAGGAGTTCGACGCCGCCGGCCTTCGCACGGCGGCACGCGACAGCAAGGATGCCGGCCAGACCCGCCGGCTGCTGGCGCTGGCCGCGATCCGCGACGGCGCCACGCGCACCGAGGCGGCCAGGATCGGCAGCGTGACGCTGCAGATCGTGCGCGACTGGGTGATCAAGCTGAACGCGCATGGCCCCGCCGGCCTGATCGACCGCAAGGCGCCCGGCCAGCCGCGTCTTCTTGACGACACGCATCGCGCGGCGCTGATGGCGGCGGTCGACAGCGGGCCGATCCCGGCCGTGCATGGCGTGGTGCGCTGGTGGGTGATCGACTTGTGCCAGTGGCTGCGCGACGAGTTCCAGGTGAGCGTGTCCGAGCAGACGCTGAGCCGCGAGTTGCGTGAACTCGGGTATCGGTAACAGCCCAGGTCTTTCGGCGGGGTCAAGCCATGCGTAGGTCATCGATCAAGCGGTCGGGCTGAGTGGTCAGTGTCTCGAGCATCTCCCAACCTTGCTTCCTGGCTGTCGAGAGCAGCGAGCGGA
>JAABUK010010966.1_pt1 | contig 11928 bp, 12 predicted proteins | sample 5559141 | NCBI WGS metagenome assembly JAABUK01 (sample SAMN10711869, study PRJNA513367) | rock metagenome | isolation source: Antarctica rocks | place: Antarctica: Victoria Land, Pudding Butte nord | collected 2016-01-03 | reverse complement strand
CGAGCGCCCCCACTGGCGCACGCGAACACAGGGACGCTTCGGTGAAACCGGGGCTGTGTGCTGGCGTGCCACGCTCCGCAGCCAAGACCCCCTCAACTCGGCCCTCTCCCGCAGGGAGAGGGGGCAGGAGGCCTCTCACCCCAGCCACAGGCCCGCCACACCCGCCAGGATCAGCCCGACGCAGGCGATACGCGCTGCGCCTGCCGGCTTACCCTCCGCCAGGATGCCCCACGCCAGCCCGCCGCGCCGAAGCCGGTCCACACGGCGTACGCCGTGCCCACCGGCAGCATCCGCAGCGCCTGCGACATGCACCAAAAGCTGGCGGCCATCGCCATAACCGTCGCCGTGCCCCAGCCCAGCCGAAGCGATCTATCGGGCCGCTTCAGAACCACCCAAACGACCTCGAACACCCCGGCGGCAGCGAGCCGCAGCCAGGGCGCGGTCAGCCCCTATGCGACCCGCAGCAGCTTCTGCGCCACGACCGTCTCGGCGATCTGTACGGCGTTCAGCGCGGCTCCCTTGCGCAGGTTGTCCGACACGCACCAGAACGACAGCCCATGCTCCACGGTCGGGTCCTTGCGGATGCGGCTCACGAACACCGCGTCCTCCCCGGCGCAGTCAATCGGCGTGATGTAGCCGGCGTCCTCCCGCGTATCCATCACCACCACGCCGGGCGCGTCGCGCAGGATGTTGCGGGCGTCGGACGCCGTAACCGGCAGCTCGAACTCGACCGTCACGGCCTCGGCATGGCCGATGAACACCGGCACGCGGACGCAGGTGGCCTGCACCAGGATGTCAGCACCCAGTATCTTCCGGGTCTCGACCGCCATCTTCCACTCCTCCTTGGTGGAGCCGTCGTCCATGAACTTGTCTATGTGCGGGATGCAGTTGAAGGCGATGGGCTTCGGGAACTCCTGCACCGTCAACGGGTCGTTCACGTACATCGCGCGGGACTGCGCCCATAGCTCGTCCATGCCGTCCTTCCCCGCACCGGACACGGACTGGTAGGTGCTGACCACCACGCGCCTCACCCGGAAGCGGTCGTGCAGCGGCTTCAGCGCCACCACCATCTGGATCGTCGAGCAGTTGGGGTTGGCGACGATGCCCCGGCGGATGCGGCCCAGCGCCTGCGGGTTCACCTCCGGCACCACCAGCGGCACGTCATGCTCCATGCGGAACTGGCTGGTGTTGTCTATCACCAGGCAGCCCGCGGCGGCGGCGCGCGGGGCGTGTATGGCGGACACGGCGGCGCCGGGGCTGAACAGGGCGATGTCCCAGCCCTTGAAGTCGAAAGTCTCCAGGTTCTTGACCTTGAGCACCGCCTTCTCGCCGAAGCTCACCTCCTGGCCGGCGCTGCGCGGGGAGGCGACGGCGGCGATCTCGTCCACCGGGAAGTCCCGCTCGGCCAGGGTCTTCAGGATCTCGCGCCCGACCGCACCCGTGGCGCCGATAACCGCGACCCTGTAGCCCATGTGCCTTCTCCGTACTGGTCCCCGGTGGTTAGCGAGTCCCGCCCGGCGCGGCAAGCATCACGGGTGCCGCAGCAAGGCGTCCCGGTGGACGCCGGTATGCGCCGCGCCGTCCGCGCCGATGGCGCCGCGATACATGCCGCCGCTGTTGAACGGCATGGCCACGCGCCCGGCCCGGTCCACCGCGACGAAGCCGCCGTCGCCGCCGATGGCCTCCAGCGCCGCCATCACCGCGTCCGCCGCGGCGTCCAGGCCCTTCCCGCCCAGGCGCATCTGTGCGGACAGCTCATGGCCCGCGGCGATGCGTATGAAGCTCTCGCCGTGGCCGGTGGCGGACATGGCGACGGTGCCGTCCGCCCAGGTGCCGGCGCCGGGCAGCGGGGTGTCGCCGATGCGGCCGGGCAGCTTGCCGGTCATGCCGCCGGTGCTGGTCGCCGCCGCCAAGTGGCCGGCGGCATCGCACGCCGCCGCGCCCACGGTGCCGTGCCGGTCGGCGTCGTCGCGCACCTGGTCCGCGCCGGACAGCACGCGCTGCAAGGCGTCCCAGCGGCGGCTGGTGTGGAAATAGGCGTCGTCGGCGAACGCCACGCCCTGCGCCCGCAGGAAGGCCAGGGCGCCGTCGCCGGCCAGCAGGACGTGCGGCGAACGCTCCATGACGGCGCGGGCGGCCAGCACCGGGTTGCGCGGGCCACGGATGCCGGCGACGGCGCCGGCGCGCAGGGTGGCGCCGTCCATGATGGCGGCATCCATCTCCTGCACCCCGGCGGCGGTGAACACGGCGCCGCGGCCGGCGTTGAACAACGGCTCGTCCTCCAGCGACATGACGGCGGCGATCACGGCCTCCAGCGCCGGGCCGCCGCCGGCCAGGACGCGGTGCCCGGCCAGCAGGGCGGCGCGCAGGGCGGCGTGGTGGGCGTCGAGTTCCCCCGGTGCCATGCGTTCGGGCGGGATGGTGCCGGCGCCGCCGTGCAAAACCAGGGAGTGGGTCATACCCGCGGTTTGACACCGGACCGCGGCGGCGCACAAGGTTCCGGCATGGACGCACCCACGGACGCCAGGCGCTTCTCCCCCAGCGCGGCCCGCAACCGCGATCCCATCCTGCAGGCGCTGCGCCCGCGCCTGCCCGCCGCCGGGCTGGTGCTGGAGGTGGCGAGCGGCACGGGGGAGCATTGCGCGCACCTGGCTGCCGCCCTGCCCGGCCTGCGGTTCCAGCCGACCGACCCGGACCCGGACGCGCTGGCCAGCATAGACGCCTGGTGCGGCGCCCTGGCCAACGTGCGGCCTGCGCTGGCGCTGGACGCGGCGGCGGCGGACTGGCCGGTGGCGGCGGCGGACGCGGTGTTGTGCATCAACATGATCCACATTGCGCCCTGGGAGGCGACGGTGGGGCTGGTGGCGGGCGCGGCGCGGGTGCTGGCGCCGGGTGGGATGCTGGCGCTGTACGGGCCATACATGCGCGATGGGCGGCACACCGGGCCGGGCAACGTGGCGTTCGACGCGGACCTGCGGGCACGGAACCCAGCCTGGGGCGTGCGGGCGCTGGAGGACGTGGCGGCGCTGGCGGCGGCGGTTGGGTTCGGGGTGCCGGAGGTCGTGAAGATGCCGGCAGATAATTTGGTGCTTGTGTTCCGGCGGTAGGGCTTCACCGCGGCAGCATTGCACCTCCGGGCCGGGAAGGCTGGAGACGGTCCATCGCCAGCCTTGCGCGCCAAGGCGCCGGACAAGCGGCAACATCGGTCATGGCTGCTCTTGGTGCTCGGGTCCTGGCACTCGGGCATATTTGACCGATACCATGCTATGAAGCCTGCTGACTTGGTCCGCCGCCTGCGCCGTCTCGCCACCAGGCGCGGCTGGTCCATTGAGGTGAAAGAGGGTGGCAGCCATACGAAGGTGACGCTGAACGACTGCCAAGCCACCGTGCCGCGCCATGCAAAGGACCTCGGCACCGGCCTGCTCCATGCGATCCGCAAGCAGCTCGGGCTGTCACCAGAGGATTTGGAGTAACGGCCATGCGCTACGCCTACCCCTATGTCGCAGTCCCCGAACCGGAAGGCGGGTTCTTCATCAGCTTTCCCGACATCCCCGAAGCCCTGACGGGCGCCGCAACGGCAATGGAGGTCGAAAGCATGGCGCGCGACGCCCTCGTGACCGCGCTCAGCTTCTACACGGATGCCGGTCGGCTCATTCCCTCCCCGTCCCGTGGGCATCCGCTGGTCGAGGTGCCGGTCCTGGCAGCGCTCAAGCTGGCGCTGCACGACGCCATGCTGGCCCAAGGCGTATCAAACGTGGCGCTCGCCCGGCAGATGGGCACGGACGAGAAGGCGATCCGGCGCATGAGGGACCCGACGCAAGCCACCAAGGTGGACAGCCTGGAAGCCGCCCTGCGGCTGCTCGGGCGGCGGGCGGAGGTCAACGTGCTGGCAAGCGTGGCCTGATCGGAGCTACGCCTGCTACCGCCTCTGCCCCAAAGGCGGCCCCGTCCCGCTAGCTCACCCGGTCCAGCGGCTGCGCCTCCACCGCCGCGCTGCTCGCGCCCGGGTGCGCCAGCGCCGAGCGCAGCTTGTCCCGGTCCAGCTCCCCTTCCCACGCGCTGATCACGATGGTCGCCACGCCGTTGCCGACCAGGTTGGTCAGCGCCCGGCACTCGCTCATGAACTTGTCTATGCCCAGCACCAGCGTCATCGCCGCCACCGGCACCGGGTTGTTCGGGATCGCCGCAAGCGTCGCCGCCAGGGTGATGAACCCGGCGCCCGTCACACCCGAAGCGCCCTTGCTGGTCAGCATCGCTACCGCCAGGATCGTCACGTACTGGCCGAAGCTGAGGTCCACCCCCACCGCCTGCGCCAGGAACAGCGTCGTCAGCGTCATGTAGATGTTGGTGCCGTCCAGGTTGAAGCTGTAGCCGGTCGGGATCACCAGTCCGACCACGGGCTTGGACGCGCCCAGCCCCTCCATCTTGAGCATCATCTGCGGCAGCACCGTCTCGGACGACGACGTGCCCAGCACGATCAGCAGCTCGTCCTTGATATAGGCGATGAACCGGATGATCGAGAACCCGGCCATCCGCGCGATGCCGCCCAGCACCAGCAGCACGAACAGCAGGCTGGTCAGGTAGAACGTCCCGATCAGCCCGGCCAGGTTGCCCAGCTTGCCCAGGCCGTACTGCCCGATGGTGAACGCCATCGCCCCGAACGCGCCGATGGGCGCCAGCCTCACCACCAGCCCGATGATGCCGAAGAACACCTTGCCCGCCGTGTCTATGGCGTGGCTGACGCCCGACGCGCGCTCCCCCAGCCCGCTGATGACCACGCCCGACAGGATGGAGATCAGCAGCACCTGCAACAGGTCGCCGCTGGCGAAGGGGTCCAAGAAGCTGCGCGGGATCAGACCCAGGATGTGCGCGACGGTGCTGTCCTTGGCCGCCGCGTTGGCGTAGGTGGCGACCGCTGCCGGGTCGAGCGTCTTGACGTTGGCGCCGAACCCGGCGCCGGGCTTCACGACCTCGGCCACGACGATGCCGATCACCAGCGCGAAGGTCGAGACGACCTCGAAGTACAGCAGCGCCTTCAGCCCGACACGGCCGACCTTCCTCAGATCGCCCATCGAGGCGATGCCGTGGACGATGGTGCAGAAGATCACCGGGGCGATCATCATCTTGATGAGCGCGATGAAGGCGTCGCCGAGCCACTTCATGGACTTCGCCGTCTCGGGCGCGACGTAGCCCAGCAGCACGCCCAGCGCGATGGCGATCAGCACCTGGATATACAGCACCTTGTACCAGGGCTGCCGGGGCGCCACCGGCAGGGCAGCCGGGCGGGCCGCGTAAACGTCATCCATGGCGCGGCCCTCCGGCGGCGGCGTGCGGCGAGGCCGTGGCCTGGTCCATGCGAAGCGGCGGCGTCCGGCCCGTGTCAACCATGTGACGTTCCCTGTTCCCTACTTTTGGCACTACCGGATGGCGCGCGGCTTGGCGACCTCTTTTTAACGACGGTGCCCGGGTCTAGGGTCGCGCGGACCAGAACAACCAGGACGACCCGCAATGCCCGGCCCCGGCCACGTCACCGCCCCCGATATCGCCCACGTCATCCCCGCTCCCGTCCAGGCCGCCGTGCCGGTCCGCGGCGGCGGCAGCTTCCCTGTCCGCCGCATCTACTGCGTCGGCCGCAACTATGCCGCGCACGCCCGGGAGATGGGCCACGACCCCGACCGGGAGCTGCCGTTCTTCTTCATGAAGCCCGCCGACACGCTGGTGACGGGCGGCGCCGACATGCCCTATCCCACCATGACGGCCGACCTGCACCACGAGATGGAGCTGGTGGTCGCCCTGCATTCCGGCGGCACGGACATCGCGGAGGCGGATGCGCTGTCCCACGTCTGGGGCTATGCCGCCGGGTTGGATATGACCCGGCGGGACGTGCAGGGCGAGGCGAAGAAGCTCGGACGCCCCTGGGACATGGGCAAGGGCTTCGACCACTCGGCCCCCATCGGGGACATGGTACCGGCCGCGGGCGTCAACCCCGGCCGCGGCGGGATCGAGCTGCGGGTGAACGGCGCCGTGCGGCAGTCGAGCGATCTCGGCATGCTGATCTGGAGCGTGCCGGAGACCATCGCCTTCCTGTCCCGCCTGGTGCGGCTGGAAGCCGGCGACCTGATCTTCACCGGCACGCCGGAGGGCGTGGCCGCCTGCGTGCGCGGAGACGTGCTGGAGGGTACGGTGAAGGGCGTGGGGACGGTGCAGACGCAGATCGTGTAGAACTGCTTCCTTCTCCCTCTCCCTCCGGGCTACGGTGGTCACACATCTCCGGAACGATCAAAGAAACCAAGCGATAACAGGCACTTGTCGAATGCCACCAAAGACCAAAGCTTGTGGGCTGAAAACCGGCAAGATGCTGATAGAATTGGCTTTTGTTGTTATCAAACCGAGATGATAAAACTCATTTCGGACATGTGTGACCACCGTAGCCCTCCGGGAGAGGGAGCAGGCATCAGGCGATCTGCAGCGACTGTACCGCCGTCTCCACCTCCTGGAAGCTCGGCATGTGCTGGTTCGGTGCCATCTTCCGCCCGGTCTCCACGCTCACCTGCGGCGCGTTGCCGTGCAGGTGCGCCACCAGCACCGCGCGTATCACATCGAAGTACTTGCTCTCCTCCTCGATGACCCCCTTCAGCCGCGCCGCGAACGGCCCGGCCATGCCATAGGCCAGCAGCACCCCCAGGAACGTCCCCACCAGCGCCCCGCCGATCATCGCGCCCAGCACCGCCGGCGGCTCGCTGATGTGGGACATGGTCTTGATGACGCCCAGCACCGCAGCGACGATGCCCAGCGCCGGCAACCCGTCCGCCATGTTCTGCAGCGCATGGACGCTGTGCAGCCCCTCGTGCAGGGTCTTCTTCAGTTCGCGGCCCATCAGGTCCTCGATCTGGTGCGGGTCGTCCGCGTTCATGCCGAGCATGCGCAGGTAGTCGCAGATCATCGCCGTCGCGTGGTGGTTGGCGAGGATGTCCGGAAACTTCCGGAATGCCGTGCTCGCCTCGGGCTTCTCGATGTGCGGCTCCAGCGCCATCGTGCCCTTGCTGCTGGCCAGCCGGGTGAAGAAGAACATCAGGCTCAACAGGTCCACGTAGTGCGATTTCTTGAACGTGGCGCCCTTCAGGATCTTCTTGAACCCGCCCAGCGTGTGCTTCACGTCGTGCATCGAGGTGCCCATGACGAACGTGCCGATGGCAGCGCCGCCGATGGTCAGCAGCTCGAACGGCATGGCCTCCATCAGCGGCTCCAGGCTGCCGCCGGACAGGACGTAGCTGCCGAACACGCACGCCAGCAGGAATACCAGGCCGCCTATGGTCAGCACGGGGCGCGGCTACCGGCTGGACTGCGCGCGCCCCGGGGCACCGGGCGTCAGGGCACCAGGCGCCGGGGCGCCGCGCGGCGCGGCGCCGGGCTGGGCGTCCCGCAAGGGCAGGTCGCGCAGGACCAGGATCGCGACGCGGCGGTTGGCGGCGGCCATCCTGTCGGCGGCGACCAGCGGCTCCCGGTCGGCGTGGCCGGCCACGGCGCGGATGCGCGCCTCCGGCAGGCCGGCGTCGGTCAGCAGCCGGCGGGTGGCGTTGGCGCGCTCGGCGGACAGGTCCCAGTTGCTGCGCTCCGCGCCGCGGTAGGGCTGGGCGTCGGTGTGCCCGGCGATGCTGACGCCCTCCGACAGGCGCAGCAGCACCGGCGCCACCTTGGCCAGCAGCGCCCGCGCCCGGTCGTTCAGCGCGGACGACCCGGTGGCGAACATCGGCTGCCGGTCGGCGTCCACGATCTGGATGCGAAGCCCCTCCGGCGTGATGTCCACCTGCAACTGCTGGGCGATGGCGGCCAGGGCCGGGTCGGCGCGCACGGCGTCCTGGATCGCCAGGGCCGCACGCTCCAGCGCCTGGCGCTCCTGGCGCTCCGCGTCGGCACGGTCCGCGGCGGTCCGGGCATCGGCAAGGGTGTCGCGGCCTGCATCCCTGGCTGTGCCCTGGACGGCGCCTTGGGCGTTGCCCTGCCCAGCACCTTGGGCGGCACCCTGGGCGGCACCCTGGGCGGCACCCTGTCCTGGCCCGTCCCGATCTGTCCGTCCCGCCAAGTCAGGCTGGCCCAGGCGGGCCGGATCGGCCTGCGGGTCCGCGTCGGCCGGCGGCGCGCGCAGGGTGGCGGCGGTGCCGCCCTCCCGTGCCGTCGGCACCAGCGCCGCGCCGGCCTCCAGCTTGGGAGACTGGCGGGCGGGGATGTCCCCCTCGTCCTCGTCGCTGTCTATTACCGGATGCGGCGGCGACAGCACCACCTGCACCGCGCCCTTGGTCGAGGCCAGGGAGCCGTCAATGTTGGGCGTCGTGCCGCCGAACGGCTGGCCGAAGCCGGACGTGGTGCGGGCCATCACGTTGTTGGGGCTGAAATAGTCGGCCAGGCCCCGCCGCTGCTCCTCCGTCGTGGCGTTCAGCAGCCACATCAGCAGGAAGAACGCCATCATGGCCGTGACGAAATCGGCATAGGCGACCTTCCACGCGCCGCCGTGGTGCCCGCCCTCCACCACCTCTTCCCTGCGGATGATGATGGTCGCCTTGTCGCCGCGCTTCTTGGCCGCCATGCCGGGTCCCCTCCTGGGATGGGGGGACGCTAAGGGCTGGGGTTTAAGGAAGGGCTAAGCCGGACGGGCCAGGGCTATCGAACGCCAGCACCGGGCCAGACCAGCGCCGCCCGTCCCCGGGATGCTCCGACGCGCCGCCCGGCAGCGCCTGCACGACGTGACGCCAGAAGCGCAGGGCGGCAGGGTTGTAGCTGGCGACCGCGACCTCCCACCGTCCCGGCCGGTCGCGGAACGCCTGCAGCGCCGCACGGGTGCCGACGCCGGCGCGGCGGTATTTCCGCAGGACGAAGAACTCGGCAACGGCGCGGTCCACGGGCCGATCCAGCGCCGACCACCGGTTCAGCAGCACGAACCCGGCGACGGCGCCATCTGCCCGGATCAGCAGCGGCTCCCGGTCCGGCTCCCGCCAGTAGCTGTCCAGGCCGGGCGGGTAGGGGAACAGGCCGTCCGCATCAACCTCGCCGTAGATGGAACGGCGCGGGGCAAGCTCGGAGAAATCGTGCAGGTAGAGCTGCAGCAGCCGCCTCATCAAGCCACGCTGCTCCGGCGGTGCGGGCAGGATAGAAACGGATGCAGGACCGGACATGACCAGTCAGGTCAACGGCAGCATCGCGCAGCCCACTATTGCGAGCCGCCCCGGGCAGGGGGACAGGGGGTGCAGCCGGCACCATCCCTGCCGCCCCCCGCCGCGCCGCTGCGCTCCCTGCAATGACGGGCTGCTGGGACGGGCTGCTGGCGGCCACCGGCATCACGCCGCCAACGCCCGCGCGAACACCGCCGCGTCCACGTTCCCCCCGCTCAGCACCGCGCCCACCACGCGCCCGCGCGCCTCGAAGCGCCCGGACAGCAGCGCCGCCAGGGCAACGGCGCCGCCGGGTTCCAGCACCAGCTTGAGGTGCGTGAAAGCGAAGGCGATGGCCGCCAGCACCTCCGCGTCCGACACCACCAGGCCGCCAGCCAGGCGAGGCTGGTTCAGGGCGAACGTCATCTCGCCGGGCATGGGCGACAGCAGCGAGTCGCACAGGGCGGAGCCGCCGGGCGGGTTGCCCTGCCGCGTGCCGGACCGCAAGGAGCGCAGGGTGTCGTCCGACCCCTCCGGCTCCACCGCCCAGACCCGGGTGCCCGGCGACGCCCCCTCCATCGCCAGGGCGCAGCCGGCCACCATCCCGCCGCCGCCGGTGCAGACCAGCAGGGCGTCCATCGTGGCGTCGGCATCCTCCAGCAGCTCCAGCGCCAGGGTGCCCTGGCCGGCGATGACGTGCGGATGCTCGAAGGGCGGGATCACCGTGGCGCCGGTGCGGGCGGCATGGGCGCGCGCCACGGCCTCGCGGTCGTCGGTGCGCCGGTTGAAGCGCACGATCTCCGCGCCCCAGCGGCGGGTGCTGGCGACCTTCACCTCCGGCGCGTCGTCCGGCATGAACACCGTCGCCGCCATGCCCAGCGACGCCGCCGCGCAGGCCAGGGCCTGGCCGTGGTTGCCGCTGCTGTAGGTCAGCACCCCGGCCCGGCGCTCCGCCTCCCCCAGTTGCAGCGCCGCGTTGGTGGCGCCGCGCAGCTTGAAGCTGCCGGTGCGCTGCAAGCACTCCGCCTTGAGCAGAACGGTGCCGCCGGTGAGCTGGTCCAGCAGCGGGTTGCGTATCGTGGGCGTGCGGACGACCTGGCCATGCAGGCGGCGGGCGGCCCCGGCAACGTCATCCGGCGTGGGAAGCGGCAGAATGGAAATTGGCGGCGTGGGAAGCGGGGGCATCAGCGGCTCTCCGGTGTGGGCAGGCGCACGAAGGCGGCGCCCGGCTGCGGGGTAGCACGGTAGGCGCGGAAGCGCTCGGCCTCCACCCCGTTGCGGGCGCGGACCAGCTCGCCCAGCGGTTCGGCAGCGGCCCACTGGGCGGGGTCCGGCGGCTCGCGGTGGCGCTGGCTGATCAGCAGCAGGCCGGGACCGCCGGGCATCGTGCCATTTGCTGCGGCAGGCAGGCGCAGCAGGGACCAGCGCGGGCCTTCGCCGGGCGCGTCGCCGGCCAGCACGGGGCCGGGCGCCCACCAGGCGAGCAGGGACGACACGCCGTAGTTCTCGGCCGCCAGGTATCCGGCGCCGGACGCGGCGCGCAGGGTCTCGGCATCCCGCGCCAGGGCGTCCCAGCCGCCCAGGCGTATCAGCGCCGGGTCCAGCCGGCGAGGCAGTGCCAGCGGGGCGGCGGCGGCCTGCAAGGTGGCGGCGCCGGTCAGCAGCAGGCCCAGCGCCGCCGCCGGGCGCCACCACCGGGCAGCCCAGCCGCCAAGCGCCATGGCTCCGGCGGCAGCGGCGGCGGCCGGATACAGGATGGCCGGCCAGTTCGCCTGCACACGGTCCCCCACGGCGTGCTGCACGAACACCAGCAGCCCCGGCAGGATCATCGCGGCCAGCAGCGACCAGGCAGGGTCCCGGCGCCAGGCCCGGCGCGTGGCGGCCCAGATGCCGGCGGCCAGCAGGACGAAGACCAGCGGCGTCGCCAGCCCGGCCTGCCCGGCCAGCAGCTCCCCCAGGTGCGCCAGCGCCCGGCCGGGGTTCCAGTCCCCGGCCCGCCCGCCCTGCTTCGCCAGGCTGACCCAGCCGTGCCCCGCGTTCCAGGCCAGCACGGGGGCGAACAGCGCCGCCGCCACCGCGCCGCCCGCCCACAGCCAGGGGCTGGCGAACCACCGCCGCAGCCCCGGCACCCACGCCAGCCACAGCACGATCCCGACGCCCAGGAAGCCGCCGGTGTACTTGCTGCACAGCCCCAGGCCGGACGCCGCGCCGGCCAGCAGCCACCAGCGCCCCCTGCCGGTCAGCAGCACTCGGGACAGCGCCCACAGCGCCAGCATCCAGAAGAACAGCAGCGGCGTGTCGGGCGTCATCGTCACGGCTCCGGCGCCCAGCAGCAGCGTCCCGTTGAGCAGCGCCGCCGCCGGCACGCCCGCGCCGGGCCGCACGGCATCGGCCGCCTGCATCAGCAGCACCGACCCGGCCGCCGCCGACAGCGGGCCGAGCAGCCGCAGCCCCAGCGCCCCCTCCCCCGCAATCCGGCATCCCGCCCGCATCCACAGCGCCACCATCGGCGGATGGTCCAGGTAGCCCGGCTGCAAGGCGTGCGACCAGGTCCAATAATATGCCTCGTCGGCGGACAGCGGCAGGACGGCGGCGGCCCACAGGCGCAGCCCGGTCAGGGCCGCCAGGGCCAGCAGCCAGGGGGCGTGACGGGGCATCAGCAGTTCTAAGTCGGCTACGGACGGTGAGATCATCACCTGGCGACCTGGGCTTCGATGTCGGGTGGGGGTTTCGAGTCGATCAGGGTTTGCATGAGGGTGGCCCAGTCTGGGAAGACCAGGTA
>JAABUK010010964.1_pt1 | contig 11929 bp, 15 predicted proteins | sample 5559141 | NCBI WGS metagenome assembly JAABUK01 (sample SAMN10711869, study PRJNA513367) | rock metagenome | isolation source: Antarctica rocks | place: Antarctica: Victoria Land, Pudding Butte nord | collected 2016-01-03 | reverse complement strand
AATGTTCCTTGCTCGTAGTGTGGAAGAGGATGGAAAGAGAGGAAGAAAGGGCGGGGCTTCGATTGGTCGCAATGGAGGGCTAATGTGTGACGTGGGAGGTTGTAGGACGTTAATCAAGACCCAAGACTATCTGGATGTGTTTGCGCGATTCAAGCAAAAAGAGAACATCGAGGCTGTGGAGAGAATGTTGACCTCCAAGACGGAGTTGGTGTTGTTTGAGAGGTCGCAGCTTGGTAAAATTACATTCTTCCTTTCCTTACGAGGAGGAAGGACTTGTGCAAACGAGGCTGATGTATTGTGTCTCAATAGGGAGTCTATGCTGCGAAAGCGCCGAGGAAGCAAAGACGCTGATACCGAGTCTGGCGAACAAGATCAGCGATGCGGATTTGCAGGAACTTCTAGACGATATTACGAAATTGAGGAATTTCGTGGAGTGATGGTATGGTGGTGCGTGTGGGTTCGGAATTTTGGATTTTATCGAGCGGTTTAGCAAGGCGTTGGTGTCTGGGTTTATTGGATTGCTTGTGAGGCTTTGAAAGCAAGGAGGCCGGGGGGCAAAACATTCTTCACACTGCTAGAATTGGCGGCTGCAAAGGTGCAGAATCTGATCGCTACAACAAAAAGGCCTTGCTTATGCCCGCATCCCTAACGCAACGCCTTGCTATGCCGAGCCATCGCTATGCAGTATCCATCTTGTCCTCATCCCCATCCTCCTTCTTTTCACTGCTCTCCTTTTTTGCCGCCTCGTCCCCTCCACCCCCACTAGCCTCCCCGTGCTCGTTCAGCAAAGGCTGTGTCTCCCCTCCTTCCTCTGGGATACCCTCTAACGTTGGCTCCTTTGCCGCATCCTTGTTTTCCTTCTCTTGCCTCGCTTTCTCCTCCTCCATACTCATCCTCAATGCAAGCGCAAGTTCGGGGTCCGTGCTAGGATCAATACCAAAGTCGAAACCGCCGCCGCCTGTTCCTGTGTCGCCATTCATGCCGTCTTCGCCGCCTCTGGGTGCTACGCCATCTGCAGCTAGTATGGGCGTTGTGACAAGGTGGTCGCTTAGCAAGCTTGGGCCTGGGGGGATAATTTCCAGATGTGAACCCTCCGCGCTCTTGATCTTTTCGTTGAAGGCTTCTAGTTTCTTAGTGTTTTCGGGTCGGAGGTCACCGAAGGCGATGAAGTCGATGGAGACATTGTTTTTCTTCATTTTGTTGGCGAGTTTGACGAGTGATTTTTCGTCTTCGTCTATTGGGGAGCAGGTAAAGATGATGATGCGTTGTTTTTGGGATTTGTTTTGGCGGTGTTTGAGGGCGAGCTGGGCAGCATAGCTGTTAGCAACGACAGCGCATTGGGGCCGAGCCTGCTTGGTACTTACATGTGCGATTTGTATACCTGTAGCTAAATGTGTGCTACCTCTTATCTTTGTGCGATGGATGCCATCTAGGATCTTTCCAAAGTCCGTTGTCAAGGTTACCAATACCTCTGGCCCTTTGCCCCCCATGCTCATGAGCCCAACCGATGATTCGGGGTTTGCTTGTGTTTTGGCAGAGAAGATAAGGTTGACAGCATCGGCTTGGGCTTCCCATCTTGAAGGGACGTAGTCACCATTCCTACTGCTCTCGCTGTTGTCCAGCCTAGGCTCGAAAATCAGCTGAAGCTTAACTATGATTATAATCAGTGCTTACATTATTATAGTCGCCTCGAGCACCATTTTGTTAACTTGCCGCTGTCCTCTAAGTAGGTAAGGTATTTGATGGCGATCGAGCAAGTTAGTGACTTAGTCCAGGAAGATGGAAGCGGCCCACTTGATGCAGTGTAGCCACTCAGGAATATGTCGAAAAGTGAAAGAAGTTGAGTTGTCTTCCAAAACGGCTAACTTATGATGCAAAGAAGCTTGACTAAAATAACCGTACTTTACTTCAGTGACCTAAGCAAGCACACAAGCTTCGAGCAGCCCTAGAAGGCCGCGCTTAAGCCGCGTAGCTTGTGAGCAGGTGGATTACCTCGTATGGTCAAGCGCGCCGCATGCGGTTAGGCTTGAGCTCGCCAGGCCCTAGGCGACAACCACAGCAGTTCAGCCGGTCATCTACAAATTCATGAATAACATACGGTGTCCGCTCACTCTAATTTTGATTTGTCTTCGAGTCTAATAGCTCTCAGCGCATAAGGAGATGCTTGTGATGATGCAGGAATGGCTCGGTCGATTTGGAGTGCGTTGAATGATTAAGGCTCAGTATATGCGAAGTGCCCGTCTACTTTGATGGAGTTGTCTCTGATTGAAGGTTAGGTGCAGAGCAAGTGGTTGTATGTTCGTCTCGTGTTGTTGCTCAGACCTTTGGAATGGCGGCGCAGGTTATTGTCCTTCTCTTTCCCGACGCATTCTGAAGCATACATACAGCTGATTCCTATAAGATGCTGAAGTGACAAAAGAGGTATTGATCCAGGCCATATTCGATTATATATTATTTCAACATATGCAATATCGAATCATGTGACGCGAACACCCAGAGTATTTGGCACTGACCCACAAGAACCGAGTATCTCGAGTGGTTGCGATTCATCGGATGCCTTAGGTGATGATGGGTTTGAAACATCCTCCCGCTCGTCAGCTCACCACTCTCCTACTGGCCTGTCCTCTCTCCACTCGTTCGATCACCCCCCCTCTTCCCCGAAAAAAAAACCACCACTCCGTTTAATTTTAGCGCCCAGCCTGGTCGTCCACCCATGCATCCAGCATCAATATACAAACCGTAGTTCCAGCTCATTAGGGGTAACGACTAACCGCTGATATTTGCTGAAGAGATCCCAAAGAGTGGGGAGCAACTGACTGATTTAGGAGGATGGTGTCTAGGGTAATACCTCTTACCACTCGGCTAACCAAGTAATGGCAAAAGATTACGCCTAGGAACAATACATGTTCTGCCCACAATGGTGCAGGATTCATCTAAGTGCTAGGGTTATGGCAGTGATCGCATCTCGCGCTGAGGGATGCAACAATTAGACCAAAGTATTTCCGATCACTTGACTAGCAAGTCAGCGAACTAGCCCCCTACGTGCTACGTCTGTTGACGGACTGTGTCCGAGAGATAGTGAGAATACATGGAAATAGATGGCCCAGTTGCGACTAGAATGTCTAGATGAAGCCGAAGAGAAACATGCAGCTTCCGATAGAATTTGAGCGTTTTGGGGGGTGAGATGAAGCTTGTGAAAGGGGTAGAGACTATTCTGATAACGAGCTCCGTACGACACAGCGAAGCAAAATATAGAACGGTTAAGCGCAGTACAATGTCTAGCTTAAAGCTTGATTCTCTCTAAATTAACGCAAGTGCGCTAAAGAATTTACCAATGGGTACCTTAGCAAAGCGGCAGATCCCCTGATTGTCACTTCTCAATCACATCTGAGAGCCGAGGTTTTGTTGTAGGATGGGCGTCGTTGCGACGGACAGCCAAGTCAGACTGTGGTGGAGTGATCGGATGCAGAGCGTACTGATGATTATGCAACTCTTCTAACATCCTTGTTGAACGCTCCCGAGACCAGTCCTGGGCGTTCCTGATGTATTTTCGAGCGGCTTTGAAGTGTTTGAAGGAGTGTCGTGGAGTGTCAGAATATAGTGGGTAGCTGTGATGTTGGACAGCACTAGTGGTTTCGACAGCGTGGTTAGCTAAAATGGTCATATCATTGCCGTTATTGGCCAGAGTCAATACCTGCGTGGTCTTTCAGAAAGAACCAAGCTCACTGCCAAGGGATTCATGAGTTCTCCGAGCCGCATCAACCATGATCGCACCGTAGTAAGCATATTGCAGCTCTGCCTTCATGATTCCTTTCTCAATGGACTTTGCTTCGACGGCGAAGGTGGGGATTGCCATAGTGTACGACGTAGGGGCAAGGGTGGCACCCAAGTCATCGATAGATTGTTGTGGATATTTGCGCAGGCGGTAAGACTCGGTGATGTCTGGTTTGGCGTTCCCGATCCGATCCGTCACAGGAGCATCTACCTTACTTCAGTCCACTCGAGATTGGCATCACAAAGGTAACCCTTGCCCGGCGGCGGTTTTACTAGTTCGTACCAAGTAGTGAGTTGCAAAGTCGCCTCATTCCTGCTTTCACCAACAGCTTCAAGATAATCCTGCCAGTCTTCTAGCTCGGGCGAAGCAGACGCCCGATCCCTATGTAAGTATACCTTAACCTCGTCAAAATCTTTCGGAAGCTTAGCCTCCCAGCGTGCGTGGACGACACCATTGGCGAACAGCTGTTGGCCAAAGCGGTTTACCCGTTGTAGTGCAAGAAGATTGTGACTCGGTTTGGGAATTGCTCGAAGATGACTTCCTCCTTTGGGCCATGCTTTCAGGTCCTTTCAGACTTTTGCGGTGCTCTTCAAGATTTCTGGAGGTGAGCCGGGCCCTTTTCGTTGAAGGCAGGCTTGTTGGCAGGTAGGGTTGGACCGACCGCTTGCGTTTTCCAGAGACGGAGAGGGTAGGTAAAGGGTGCTCTATGCTCGAGTTTCTAGAAATCTATAGTCAGGAGCGAAGACGCATAGCCAGCAGTAAGGATATGTCTAGACTGCATAAGTGACAGAGCTGTAGGTACTGAGGAGGTGGAAGTGGTCGCAGGTGGAGTGGACGGAGGAAGTGGATGGGAAGCGAATGGTAGCTGTAATTGGCTAGCTACAACGGTACTTGGGGTAATAAGCTAGTTGTTTAACGATCGTACTAACGACTGTTACCCCGAATACTCTAGTTGCAGCAGTTAGATAGTTCTGAAAGTTACCGACCAATACCGTAAGGTCGATTACACATTTCAGATGCTGACTCATCCCTGCTTTGTTTACATGGAAAGATTCAGAGTAAGTCTTCCTCAATCGTGTCGCTCATACATCTGATCCAGTATTCCATATCACAGAGTCAGTGTAACGCTAACTGAGAGAGATTAAAGCGATACTTATCCGAAAATAATCAAGCTTACCTTCAAGCCCACTACTAATACACGTATTGCTTGCCACCAGCACGGCATTGACAACAGTCTCAAGAAGGCGAACAGTCACTATTGGACATGGCACCTATCCGCTCAAAAAGACTAAAGTCTCTCTCTTCAGAAAAGGCGATGTCTAATCAACCCTCACATCCCCAAAGAGTTGCTATCAAATCTCCCGCGAGGACCCCAACGCAAAGCCCTAAGCAGAAGACCGCGATGATCACGCAAGGGCAAAAACAAGCACTGATCGACAACCTCCAGCTTGAAGGTAAGCTCCTACGACTTTCTAGCTCTTAACACGCTACCGTGACTTACTCGAAGGCAGTCACTGAACGCGCACGAAAACTCAGAGCTCAATGTGCCCTGCAAGCGCAGAGTCTTCGCACCCGGATTGAACTACGTGTCAACCGCATACCCACCTTGCTACGCAAGGCGAACATGGGAGAACTTCTTTTGAAGTATCAGGAACGTAAGAAGCAGGTACAGCAGACTGTCCCCGCCGTCGTAGAGACCGAGAAGCCTACGAACGACGAGGTGCAAGCGGACAAGGCAGCTCCAATCTCAAGGGATCCTAGGCCCACTACTCGATTTAAATCAAGAGGAATTAAGAGAACAAGGTATAATCGCCGTGAATTGCACATTACTATTGACTTCTGACAACTCCCCAACAGCGACGCTATGGAAGACGCAAATAAAGAAAACGCCCCAGATCCTGTTCAGCCCATACCCAATCCAAAGAAGCGCGCGAAGGCCAGTGCCACAGCCAGCAGTCGTCAACCACCTTCTCAATCGACAGTCCTGTCTCCGAAGTCGTCCAACTCCCGCACTTTCCCTCAATCACCGATACGTCCTGCTCTCGGGTCACCCCAAAAGTCTTATGTATCATACCCAGCCTCCCCTCTAAAGCCTGCACTGCCACCATCTCCGGCAAAATGCGCAGCTATTGCAGCAACGGCTAGTTTAGCGAATATGGTCAATGAAAAGCCAAAATTCACGCGCTCTAAAGCTACAACCGGGAGAAAAGCCACAAATCCATCTGCAAGTGCTTCAACAAAGCCTGCCGTGTTTCGGACAAGGCGTGGGGCAGCGAACACTCAGGCTCCAGCTGTTGCCGAAATTCGTTGTGCAAGCAGCGGTAGTAATACATCGAATACGTCTACAGGTACTACGGTTGTAAAGAAGGGGGCCAGAGCGCCTAAGACTGCTAGTGTCTCTGCTGCTACCAGAAAGAAGAATAATAATCTCGTTGTTGCGGCTGGGAAAAAGGTTACAGCTGGGACGGATGGTCCGGCGGCTGGAAGAAGAGTTTTGAGAAACAGACCCTGATGCAGGCTCTGAGGCGGCCACAAGGTCTTGAAGTATAATTGGTAGTCGAAGTTATGGGCTGCATGGTGTTCTAAAATCGAGATGGCGTTCGGTTGGGAGTTCATTGTAAATAGGGTGAAAGTCAGTTTCTCACATTGCATAGCAACAATGGACGAGAATTGGATTATAAGAATCCAGTCTTTACTTCTATTCTAATTCTCAGTGCCAGAGTGCATTATAGATCTATTCTTTCTAAGCCACTCCATTAACGCAGAGGTGTGTTCCTCATCTGTAAGGGTTTGGCGTCTGAATACATTAAAAAAATGTGCTCATTACATTACCTTACAATAAAGATGAGATTGGGAGCTACAGAAATCACATCAAATACCCTTTTAATCAAGGATGGTGGTTTTTGGATTTCTAATGTCACGTGGTGATTAGGGTTCCCAGATCACCGTTGTCTTCACACCTACCTTAGATAAGCTTTTGCCTTAGCGAAATCGCGAACAGCCACGACAAGTCTCAGTTGAAAACTTTCTGATAACAGCAATCATGTCTCTGTCACTCTCATCAATAGTGACCGCCTTACCCTCCGACGAAACATGGGGTCCGCCAACAACAACGGATGCCTTGGTCGACGGGGTACCATATGCGCCATATTCGAAGGGGGACAAACTAGGGCGGATGGCAGACTGGACATCGGAGGGTAAAGATAGAGACGGGCGGGGCGGAAGGCAACAGTATAACAGGAATTACCGAGGTAAGCAGGCGCTATATGGAAAATCCTCTAAGTACGTGATCGTTAACTTTATGCTGCAGATCAGCAAGTTTATGGTGCCGGTACATCTAGCCTCTTTGCCATACAGGTCGCTGAAGACGAATCCTCTTTCTCCGTGGTTGATAATACTCGTACTTCAACTAAGACGCGGGGTTTCGGCCGTGGTAGTGGTACAATTTTCCGTGGGCGGGGACGAGGAGGCCGTGATCAACGTGGTGGAAGAGGAACATTCCAGCGTGTGGGTGGGCGTGGCGGTCAACAGAGCAATTACTATGACAACCGTGGAGGACGAGGAGGCCGTGGTCGTAGGTTTGGGTGGAAAGACTATGATAAACCCCAGCGCAACAGAGACTCTTCAGTCAACATCAAGCCTGAATGGCAAATGCTGGAGGAAATTGACTTCAATCGCCTGGCTAAATTAAATCTGGAAACTAGCGCTGGTGAGGATATCGACAGCTACGGATTTCTATACTACTATGACCGCTCATACGATAAGCCGCCTGTCAAGAATACGGAACGAAAACTCAATGTCGTTGACCGAGCTTCCTACAATGTCACCACCTCACAAGATCCTGTCATGCAGGAGCTCGCCGAAAAGGATGAAGCCACAATATTTGCTACAGATAATATCCTTTCGATGCTCATGTGCGCCCCACGCTCTGTGTACTCTTGGGATCTCATCATTACCCGACAAGGTAACAAAATCTTCCTCGACAAACGAGATGGTTCTTCCCTCGACATGGTCAGTGTCAATGAAAATGCCGCAGATGCACCTCTTGAAGCATCCGAAGGAAACAAAGACACCATGAACTTCCCTAGTGCACTCGCTCTCGAGGCTACCTTCATTAACGATAATTTTGCCAACCAAGTCGTTATGGAGTCTGAAACCTCCAAGATTGAAATGTCCCATGAGAATCCGTTCTACAACCCTGCCGAGGAAACAGAACCACTGGCATCAAAAGCTTACAAGTACCGCCGTTTTGATCTTTCCCTCGAGAAGGACGAAGATCCCTTGCATCTAATTGTACGCACGGAGATCGACGCTGTGGTCAAGAACAACATTAGCGGCGAAGATCAGCTCCTGACTGTGAAAGCTCTCAATGAGTTTGACCACAAGGCGCAAGGCAGTGGAGGCGCGCTAGACTGGAGAACTAAGTTGACGAGTCAGAGGGGTGCAGTAGTAGCCACAGAAATGAAGAACAACAGCTGCAAATTAGCGAGATGGACGACTCAAAGCATCCTCGCCAAAGCTGATGTCATGAAACTAGGGTATGCTTTAAAAAAATGTAGTTTCTTCTCATTGCAAGTCACTGACCTTATCTTACAGGTTCGTCTCTCGTGCCGCTCCAAAATCGAATGACCGGCATGTCATCCTCGGGGTTGTAGGGTACGATCCGCGTAAGTTTGCTGAGCAAATGAACCTTAATCTTAGTAATGGATGGGGTATTGTGCGTACGATTGTGGACATGGTGCGGAATATGAAGGAGGGAAAGTATGTTCTCGTGAAGGACCCAAATAAAAGCTTGTTGAGATTGTATGAGGTGCCTGTAGGGACTTTTGAGGAGGGCGAGGAGGAAGAGATGGAGCCAGTTGCGGAGGATGGAGAAGAGTAGATTAGAGGGGTGTGTATTCCGCAATAAGAGAATTTAGAAGGGACAGGTATTCGTATTACTAGGCATAGCGTTGTATGCTTCACGTTCTTCATATCCCGTTCTAATGGTAGAACTGAATTCTCTTCAATATAAAATCGCAGCTTAATGTACCCTAAGTGAGCCAAGACTGGCATAGCGCTACCCGATTGATAGATTCCAGCGTCCCAATGCTTATACGTCAATGGGAAGGTCAAACACTCCCCTAAACTCTCGGAGCGATGAGTGCTGCTCCATCGGATAGTCCGTCCGCAGGCATGTTTCGTCCTCCTATCAATCAGACCATGAAAGTCCTCGACCGCTTGTTTTTCCGCAAGGAAATACCGTTAGCGGCAGCTCGAGTCCAAGAAAAAGAACAGATTGCACAATTTCGAGCGGAGCTGCAACCGGATATCTTAAAACTAGAACGGTTCAAGGCCATAAGGAATGACCCGATCAAGAAAGGTTTCAAATCACTCATTCTGCGACCCGAGATCAAGTTCGACGGTATCCCTACATTTTCTTTGGAAAGACAAATTCTAGAGTGCTGACAACGATTCAGATCCATCAACATGGAGTCAAAGGCTTCAAAAGCTTGTTGATGCTCAACAGGTAGCTGTAACACCTTTCATTCTATGTTTGGACTACGACTACTGGAGCTATCGTATGTATGTCAAATACACTTTGACGAGAATTTTGCGTTCTAAGCGTTTCAGAGGATATCATGAGCGCGATCGTTCCATATGACAAGCAAGACGAGTTTCCAACTGGCTTTACTATAGTAGGTCATGTTGGTACGAGCTTTCTACGTTTCCCCTTCACTATGCTTCATTCAACTGAACTTTCGCAAGCGCATCTCAATCTCCGGGAGCAATACTTCCCATATAAACACCTGATCGCCTCTGTCCTACTGGACAAAAATCCTACGATTTCCACCGTGATTAATAAAACCGCCGACGTTGGTAACGATAGCGCCTTCCGTACCTTTGAATATGAGCTCCTCGCGGGAGTCCCAGATCTCAATGTCGAAGTCAAACAAGAAGAGTGCTATTTCCGCTTTGATTACTCCAAGGTCTACTGGAATAGCAGGCTCAATACTGAGCATAGACGTCTTGTTGAGCTATTTCAGCCCGGAGATGCCGTCTGCGATGTTATGGCAGGTGTAGGGCCGTTTGCAGTACCCGCAGGGAAGAAGAAGGTTTTTGTATGGGCTAACGACTTGAATTCAGAGAGTTACGCAAGCCTCAAGGACAATATCGCAAGAAACAAGGTGCGTCAGAAGCCCACCTTCGATGTTTCCATATTCCAATAACTGTTCCATATCGCCCAAAAAATCCCCCCATCTTTATATCTACATAATCTTGTAATTCTCTTTTATCTAAATGCTCACTTAGCATTAATTAGCAACAGGTCTCGGAATTCGTCCGTCCATTCAACGACGACGGCCACTCTTTCATTCGCTCCTCCACTCGCGAACTCCTCCAAACCAATCTATCCGTCAATATCAACCCCAGACCCTCTCGCTCTGCCACCACGGTCTCTTTACCTTCCCCAAAATTCCTCCACCTCCCTAAGACTTTTACCCACTACGTCCTAAACCTTCCCGCCAGCGCTATCTCCTTCCTCCCATCCTTCATCGGTCTCTATGCAGATCAACAGCAGCTGTTCACACCTCATACTACGACCAAGCTACCAATGATTCATGTTTATTGTTTTTCGACCAAGTCAGACGGCAATGAGGAAGAGAAGATTAAGATACGCCAGGAGCTCTCCGAGCAGCTAGGATATGAGGTTGGACCGAATCATGAGGATCTAAACATTTGGGATGTAAGAGATGTGGCGCCGCTGAAGAGGATGTTTTGCGCAAGTTTTAGGCTGCCAGGGGAGGTGGCATTCCGGGGTAGCGCATAGTCGAAAAGGAGGGTTGATTGGAGAAGATTTGGGCAATGAACATAATTGATACTTAACAAGGCACAGTACTGGATTAATGGCCATGTGGAAGTAAACAGGGGAGAAGAAACTGGTAGCTTGAGTGGGTATGTCTGAAACAAAATTTCCGTGCAGGACGCCGAAATCAATTATTAGTCCACTGAAAAGAACAGTATGCCTGTGTCATTGCTGAAACCTCCAAACCAACAGAACCTCATTCAGATTTATTCCTCATTGATATACTTCCTGTCCATACCTTTGCCCTTACCGGTTGGAGGCTTATTGGTCTCTTTGTCAGCAATGTCCCAGTCGTTGAGGTAGCCAGTGGCAGCCTTTCTTTTCATTAGCATGAACCCCTTTCAAATCTGATAACAGGAATCTTACACTCAAATAAGTAGCAAAACCCAACCACCCCAAATAAGGCACCATTCCCCATGCCGCAACCGTATCAACCCCAGACCATATATAGGTCAGGTACCCCGTAACAGTAGTGAGTGCCACCATGTCAACAGTAGCCTCAATGGGACGCTTGAGCCCAAAGAACAAGGGCATCCAGATGAGGTTGAGGCCAAGCTGGATGGTGTAGAGTGTTGCGCCTTGCATGGCCAACGCGTTGACCTCCGGATTCATGCTCGACGTTCCGGTCGTCCAAGCACGATAGGCAGAATATCCCATGAGCCCGTACAGCGTGGTCCACACGGGTCCGAACACTTGAGGCGGAGGTCGGTAAGGGGGCTGTTTGAGAGCCAGATAGGTACGTTGGGTGTCCTTAGGGCGAACGACGAATCCAACGCTGCCGCCGAGAACAATCGGGAGGAGGATTGAGGCGGCGGGCTGGGCGAATACGGACCCGGGGATGGTTAGGGAAGGGATGTAGGATGTCATTGTGGTTGTATCTGTTAATTTGTAGCCATCAGCATCTACTCCAGACTTTGCGCTTGGACAGGTGCTTGCGAGTTCCTCTCTCGTTGGATAGTCCATGGAGGAAGATTGTCAAGACGGAGAACGGGGTCGCACACCTTGTAGATAGAATCAGTTTCTCGCTTTATGAACAATAGACTGTTGTATGTAGATTCAAAAACGCGTTACTTGTCGAAAGCTATGCTGCCTCCTCTCGCTCCCTTAATATGTGGATGTGCTGGTATCTTTCGTACTGCGCCTTCCCCTAACAAGCGTAGCATGTTTCACTAGAACTAAGCGTCGAAGCACAAGCGAAGCCAAGCTAAAGCGCAGGTCGCAGCCTCACCTTCTCCATTACACAGCACTCGACCTGGTGGTTACTCAACAGTGATCCCAGGGAATAGGCAAAACGTGAGTTATTTGTCACG
>JAABUK010010963.1_pt1 | contig 11930 bp, 12 predicted proteins | sample 5559141 | NCBI WGS metagenome assembly JAABUK01 (sample SAMN10711869, study PRJNA513367) | rock metagenome | isolation source: Antarctica rocks | place: Antarctica: Victoria Land, Pudding Butte nord | collected 2016-01-03 | reverse complement strand
AAGGTCGATGCGCAGATGAAGACCGTGCTCGACGCCCTCGTCTCCTTTCACAATCCGCCCCTCGACAGCGTTGATCCGCAGGTGGCGCGCAATCTCCCCAGCTTCGCCGACGCGGTGCAGAAGGTGCGCGCCGATCAGGGCAAGCCCGGCCGCGAAGCGGTCGGCGGCGTCAGCCAGCTGCTGATCCCCGGCCCCGCCGGCCAGATGCTGGGCCGCGTCTACCAGCCCGCGGACGCCCCGAAGGGGCTGCTGCCGCTCATCGTCTATTTCCACGGCGGCGGCTTCGTGATCGCCGACCTCGCCACCTACGACGCCTCGCCGCGCGCGCTCGCCAACGCGGCGAAGGCGATTGTCGTCTCCATCGCCTACCGCCAGGCGCCCGAGAATCCCTTCCCGGCCGCCGTCGACGACGCCTACGCCGCCACCCAGTTTCTTCTCACCAACGCCGGCGCCGTCGGGGGCGATCCGCGCAAGGTGGCGGTCTTGGGAGAGAGCGCCGGCGGCAATCTCGCCACCGTCGTCTGTCTGCGCGCCAAGGCGCTGGGCGGCAAACAACCGGTCCATCAGGTGCTGGTCTATCCGGTCGCCACCTTCGCCCCGGACGCGGCGGCGATGACATCGATTACGAAGTTCGCCGACGCCATCCCGCTGAGCGCAGGGGCGCTGGCCTGGTTCGGCAAATACTATTTGGCGGATCCCACGGCCGCGACCAATCCCGAAGTCTCGCCGCTGCTCGCGCCCGACCTGAGCGGCCTGCCCTCCGCGACCGTGATCGCCGCCGAGATTGATCCGCTGCAAAGCCAGGGCAAGCGCTACGCCGACGCGTTGACCAAGGCCGGCGTCACGGCGGACTACCACCTGTATAAAGGCGTGACGCACGAGTTCTTCGGCATGGGGGCCGTGGTCGACAAGGCGAAAGACGCGGAGCGGACAGCCGCCGCCGCCTTGACCAAAGCCTTCGCCGCGTCCTAAGCGCCCCGAACGTGGCGACATTGGACGAAGCGGACAGGCGCGCCTTCCGCTTCGTCCTCGAGATGACGCGCGCAGGCGCCGGGCGCCCATGTGGCGGGAGACGCCACACGTAAGTCCCGAAAACGACCGTTTGTGAGACGCGAACAAGAGTCCTTGTCCGCAGATGGAAGATTATGGAAAGTGGAAAGGGCATACACAATGCCGTTTGATCAAAAAGACATGCGCCGCATGAAGAAAACAGAGATCGAAGCCCTCGAACCGATCCTGAAAAAGGCTCCGAATTGAGTTGGCGGCATTGGATTTGTTGACGACGACCAGACGCGACGATATTTCGCGTTGATCAGTGAACTTGGGAGGCGGGACGACGAAAATATGTTCGACGACTTCAAGCGCGGCCCGTCCTAATTCGCTTGCGACCTCAACCCTCAATGCCGCATGCTCCCGTCACTGAAGGAAATGACCGTGAGAGGGGTGAGATGATGAGTGCAACCCGGTATTGCGGCTCCTGTGGAAATACCGTTCCTGCCGGTGACCGGTTTTGCTCGGCCTGCGGGAAGTCACCGGCGAGCTCTGGTGGGCGATTGAGCCGATTTACGAGCAGATTCTCGGCCACCCCTTTCTGGCCGGCCTGGCCGACGGCACGCTGGCCGTCGAGCGGTTCCGCCACTACGCCGTCCAGGACGCCCTCTACCTGCGGGATTTCGCGCGGGCCCTGAGCATCGCCGCCGCCCGCTCGCCGGACGACATGGCGCTGACGATGTTCGCCGAGCACGCCCTCGGGGCAATGACCGTCGAGCGCAGTCTCCACGAGGGGGTCTTCGTGGAGTTCGGACTCACGCGCGAGGACGTTGGGCGGACGCCGATGGCTCCGACGACGCTCGCCTATACGAGCTGGCTGCTGCGAATCGCCTACACGGGCGATTACGCGCAGCTCCTCGGGGCGCTGCTGCCCTGCTACTGGATCTACCACGAGGGGGGCCAATCGCTCCTGGCGCGCGGTTCGTCCAACCCGCTCTATGACCGCTGGATCGCTACGTACGGGGGCGAGGCGTTCGGCGCGGTGGTGGACGCCGTGCGGACGTTGGTCGATCGCGTAGGCGCGCAGTTGACGCGCGCCCAACGCGCGGCGGCGCACGACTGCTTCGGCACCGCCAGCCGCTACGAATGGCTGTTTTGGCAGATGGGCTGGACCCTTGAGCGCTGGCCGATCTGTCGCTGAGTTTCACCACGCAGGAAGTGCGGCTTCACGGTGAAGTGGTGCGTCTCACGTCCACGGAATACCACCTGCTGGAAGAGCTGATCCGGCACGCCGGAACGGTGCTTCCGCACCAGGTGCTGCTCGAACGCGTCTGGGGCGCCGCCTACGTCCACGACATCAACTACCTCAAGGTGTTCATCCGCCGCCTGCGGCTCAAGCTCGGCGACGACGCCAATCATCCGCGCTACATCCGCACCGAGTGGGGCGTCGGGTACAGCTTCGCGCCCTCGCCGTAACGCATTCCCACCACGCGAGGCGGCCTGCGCTGGAGCGGGGCAATGGAGCGTGAGCATCCTTGGTCCGCCGCGGCGTCGTTCACCGATGTTCACCATTCCTCACCAGCACGTTCACGTTGTCGAGGTAAGGTGAAGAGAACGGAGGCGACGTTCGTTCAAGAACGTTGAGCCGTCCGGGAAAGGTCCCGTCACGCAACTTCTCGAGACGCTCCAATTCCTTGGAGTGAACGACGCCGTCATTCTGGCGGGCCGCTGGGCGACGTTGCAGGGTGATCGCTGCACGTTCTTTGTCGTGCAAGTGGGCGTCGGCGGGTATGTCACTTGGTGCGCGTCTCCGTGCGACCGCGCGGTCGCGTTCTTTCGCACCCCGATGGACGCGATCGCGGCGGGTCTGCGGCGGGCGTCGTGACCAGGATTGGAGGAATCGGCCGGGCAAGACATGGCGTCGAACGGTCCCGCTCATCGTCAGTCATGAAATCATCAAGGGAGCCGAATTCATGGTTAGCCTCTTTCATCCGCGCCGCCAACGACGGAGCGCCTTCGCGGCGTTCGGCGTGGCGATGCTCCTCCTGCTCGGGGCCGTCGCCCCGGCGTTCGCCCAAAGCGACGCGACGCCGACGGCGCCCGCCAAGGCAGTGGGAACCGTGTACGCCCTCACGAACAACTTCACCAAAAATGAAGTCCTCGCCTACAACCGGGCCGAGGACGGGTCCCTCTCTCCTTCCGGCCGGTTCGACACCGGCGGTCTCGGCAGCGGCTCCTACGAGGCGTCGACCAACATGCTGATCGTGGGCAGCGTCAAGGGAGAATCCTCGCCGGTCGATCTCGGCGGCGGCAACGACCTCCTCTTCGCGGCCAACGCCGGCAGCGATTCCATCTCCGTCTTCCAGGCCTCGAACGACGGGCTCAAGCTGATCGACGTGCAGGACTCGGGCGGCGAGCGGCCGACCAGCATGACCCTCAAGAACGGCGTGCTCTACGTCCTCAACAGCGGCGGAACCCTGACCGGCGCCGGTCTCTGTCTGGCCGGCGAACCGAGCATCACCGGCTTCACCGTCCACGCGGACGGCAAGCTGGACGTGATTCCCAATTCGACCCAGAAACTGAGCGGAGGCGCCGCCTCGGGATGCGCCGAAATCACGTTCAATCCGAAGGGCGACGTGCTGCTCGTCTCGCAGTGGGTCGCCGACAAGATCGACACCTTCACCGTCGGCAAGGACGGGGTGGCATCGAAGGCGATCGCGAACGAGACGAGCGGCTTCGGCCCCTTCTCCCTTGCCTTCGACGCTAAGGGACACCTGCTGACGTCCGTGAACGACAAGCAGATCGAAGGCAAGGCCGGCGTGGCCTCGTATGACATCGGGTCGGACGGCACGCTCACCCCGATCGGCGACACCGTCATGTACGGCGAGACCGACCCCTGCTGGATGGTCGTGTCGCCGGACGGCAAATACGCCTGGGTGACGGCCTTCGGCCCGAGCCCGATCGTCAAGGTCGATGATGAGGCGTCGCGCCGCGGCGTCGTCTCCAGTTTCTCGATCGGCGGCGACGGCGTGCTCGCGCCGCTCGACCCGCAGGCGGCCAACATCGGCATCGGCGCATCCGATATTGCCCTGGCCGGCAACGGCCACTTCCTGTACGCCATCAACAGCTTCGCCGGCACGATCTCCGGCTTTTCTGTCGGCGATAACGGCAGTCTGACCCTGGTGGCCGCCGTCGCCGGGTTGCCGATCAACCCGTTCGCTCCGCTCAGCTCCGGCTTGGCGACCCGCGAGAACAGCTGACCGCCGGAGCGCCCGCCGCGCGATCAACGACGTGCGGCGGGCGCTCCGCCCGATCGAAGCAGCTTCGCGACGAGCATGTGGGGGCAACGAAATGGAGGACGGGCCAACGGACCCGAACAATGACCGTCGATCATTTGTGAAGAAACAGACCGCGGCCCATCGCCGCGTGAGGAGTTCGCACATGCGGAACACCCTGCCCCGTCGGCGTCGAACGCCGGGCGTCATCGCCTTGCTGAGTCTCGCGCTTCTGCTGATCCTCGGCGCCGCCGCGCCGGCGCTCGCCACGGACGCCACCCCGACCGCGGGCGAGCGCGACAACTCGCAGCCGCCGCCGCCGTCCATCGGCGCCGACGTCACCCTGCCCTACTTCGCGCCCTCGCCGTCGATGGTGCAAAAGGAGTTGGTCGGCCCCTATCAGCTCATCAAATCCGGCAAGATCGACATGAATGCCATGACGATCACCCTGCCGCTCTACAAGGGGCGCATGAAGGATGGCGGCGCGGCCGTCTGGTACATCCTCACCGACACCAACGACAAGGGCAACGCCGACGCGCTTGGCATCAACTATTCGGCCAAGTTCTCCTACGCGGCGGTCGGCAAGGCGGTGCGTCAGGCGACGCTCGAAAAGGACACCACGCTGACCTTCGACGCCGGCACGGTCGACTTCTCCCCCGAGCGCAAGGTGGTGCCGGGCGCTGGAGATCACCCATTCCCGCCCAAGACCGCCAAACCCGGTTCAGTCGGCGACGCGAATTACAGTCCGCTCATCCAGATCGGCAATACGGGCGGTCAGATCTACAACGCGCCCGTCGTCGCCTTTGGCGCCACGGCGGACCAGCTCAACGCCTTCTGCGACGGCGCTCCCGACTACAAGTTGGTGCACGACCATGTCCGCAAAATTTGCGCGAAGGACATGACCGTGACGATGGCCCTGACCACCGGGTTCAGCTTCGGCCGACCGGTGCTCTACCTCAGCACCGATTCCAACGATCCGATGGTGGCGGCGCTGGAAGACGCGACCCTCGCCCCGGGCCTGAAGGACATCACGGTCGGGCATGACGACGGCGCCTTCAGCGCGGTCGAGCGCATCTTCATCACGACCAACGGTCAGACCGGTCTCGACAACCCGCAACGGCAAGGGCTCGACAGTGCGATCGGCGATCAAGTCGATCCCACGACGCCGGTCAGTCCGCTCAACGTCTTCGGCGGCATTCCCACCGTCGCAACCGATTACAGCCCGCTCTGGGACGCCAACATCGTGCAGTGGACCGACAAGGCCATTTCGAAGGGGTACCGGGCGCGGGTGCGCGACGAGTTCGAAATGCTCGGTCTCGTGAACCAGGGGTGGCTCACCGGACCCGACGGCAAAAAGTTCGGCTCGACCGGGATCATCATCGACTGCGCAGTCGCGATGCGCCTGCTCTAATCATCTTTTGACGACCGCGACCGCAAAAGGGCGGTCGCGGTCGTCACACCCGCGGTCGTCGGGATTCATCGCTCACCTGATTTGGTTCACGATCCATCCAACGTCGGCGTAGCAGGAACTCGTATCGCTCGGTGACCGACCAACCTGGCCGGGGAACGAGCGAGGTGAGCAGGGGAAGGCACGAGCAGATCGCTCTGTACGCTGTACAAGTTGGCTGCGCTATGCTCGGCATGGGCCCTGCACGTGCTTTCGAGCCGCTAAGCGCATCTACAAAAGTCTTGTTCAAAAGCAAGCTAACGAGTTCGGGGCAATCCCCACCCCCATGTCGTTGACCCGTGGCCGACCTGTGCGCCGGCCGGACAGAGGAGCATATCAGCATGGCAGTGAGCTATCGAAGCTCGGTGCGGGCAAGCGCCTTCCAAGACTCCGGATGCGAGAGCGTCCAAGACATCCTGAACGTGGCGGTGACCGCCGAGGCCTTCGCGGTGACGTTCCTGGGCGTTCTCCTTGACGCCGCCGCGGCCGGCACGGTCGTGCTCGAGCCGGACGCGGTCGGCAGCTTCGTCGCGGCCCGGGCCGCCGAGCAGGCCCACTATGACGTCCTGACCGCGAGCGGCGCGGTGCCAGCGACGACCACCTTCACCATCCCCGACAACATCCTGAGCGACCCGACGACCCTCTTCAAGACGATTGTCTCCCTCGAGGAGGCGTTCATCGCGGCCTACCTGACGGCCGCCCAGACCTTCGTCACGCTGGGCGAGCCGGAGCTGGCCAAGATCGCGCTCCAAATCGGGGCGGTCGAGGCCGAGCACCGCGTCGGTGTCCGCTTCTTCGGGATCAACGCCGGCGCACTCGACGCCGCCGTCCCGAACGACGTGGCCTTCGAGAAGGCCCTCTTCGAGCGGGTCTCCGAGGCGGCCGATCTCCTCACCAAGCTCGGCTTCATCGGCGGCGGCGGCACGGCCGTCGAGTTCCCCGGTCCGGGCGCGATCGACGCGACCGGCGTCCGCAACCTCACCCCGCCGACGCCGGCGTCGTAGCCCATCGTCGGCTTGACCCGTCATCGAACCGAGACAGCACGAGGAGTAGACAGACCGTGGACACAGCACAGCAGCTCGCGTTGACGCGGTGGTCGCGCCGGACGCTCCTGAAGACCGCGGGGGCCGGCGCGGCGGGCTTCACCCTCGCCCAGCGAACCTTCATCCGGTCGCTCGCCAAGGAGTCCAGCGAGATCCAGGACATCCTCGACATCACCGCGACGACCGAGCGGTTCGGCATCACCTTCCTCGCTGAGGGCCTCCGCGCCAACAAGGCGGGCGAGTTCGACACCCCGTGGCCGGATCCGGTGGTCGCCGTCGTCAAGGCGGCCCGCGCCCAGGAGAACTACCACCTCCAGGCCTTCGAGGACCTGGGCGGCAAGGCCCGGGTCAAGTCGTTCACCGTGCCGGCGGAGGCGCTCACGACCTTCGCCGTCTTCTTCGGCGCGGTGGTCGACCAGGAGGCGCGCGAGACCGCGGCCCACATCGCCGCGATGACCGTCTTCGCGGCGATGGGCCGGCCGGATCTGGCCAAGGTCGGCTTCCAGTACGCCGCCGAGGAGGCGGAGCACCGTCTGCTCGCCAACTACACGCTCGGCGTCCGGCCGGCCAACGACCGGGCCTTCGCCGACAACCTGTACGTCACCATCGACGACTTCTACGCCGCTCTCAAGAAGGCCGGCCTGATCGAGGGCAGCGGCACCAAGATCACCTACCCCGGCCCGGGCGACTTCGATGAGTCGGGCGTGACCGAGAAGAAGCCCGGTGGACCGGACGCCGCCTGCAACGCCAGCGCCACCCCGGTCGCCGGCGCGGACGGCTCCGGCTCGGACGCCGCGACGCCGACCAGCTAGCACCCCCGACGGGACGCTTCCGGCAAGTGACTGGCCCATCGGTCGTGGGTGAACACACTACCCGCCAAGGTCGAGCGGGGCACCTCCCAGCGGGGGCGCCCCATTCATTCTCCGCCTGGACCGTGCCGGTAGGAAAAAGACCGGTGACCAATCCATTCACGGGGCTCATCAGCGGACCGTGGAGCCTACTAAAACTCGGTCGAGGCGTTGGGGGAAGGCGGCCTTACCGGCGTCGAGAGCGCGGGCAATTCGGTTTCGGTTGGAGCCAGGGCGGCGACGCTGCGCGTCTTCCTCCGCTTCTTGACGCGGCCGCGCCACATGACGGCGTCAGCTGCGGATGAACTCATCCCACCGATAACCCCAAGGCGTCGTGAGTCTCGAAAACGGCCGTTTGCGAGACTCCAGCTTGAGAGACAGGGCAAGCGCTGTCCGCCAACAGTTCGCGAAGCGATTGAGTCACGCAAGCGAGGCTAGTACCGCGCGGCCGAAATGGCGCGGTGGTTTAGTCGAGCAGTGGCTTGCCCTGGTCGGTCCAGCGGAAGGGCTTGGCCATGGTGCGGTTGTGGTAGGCGATGAAGGCCAGCACCTGTCGTGGTCGGTGTGGACTCGCCCGGTATGTGCCAGGTCGATCATCCGGGCTCTCTACCGGGAGAGCCGGATGTCGACTTCGCGCTCCACGTATGACCACTCCTCCGTTTGGCGCAGACGGGCTACCAGATCCTCAAACGCCCGGGCGTCCTGGGGCGCGTATTCGAACCAGGTCAGGAAGTCAAAGGGTTCTCCGAGGTCACGGCTGTGGTAAAGGCGTCTCGCCACAGCCGGCAGGTACTCGCGTCCGATCTCGATGTGGCGGGAGCGCTCCCCCAAGATAGCCCGCCGCTCGTCCTGGGCCAACTCCCACCAGGCGTCCGACTTGCGGATGGGGATGAGCGCGGCTCGGGTTGCCGATGGCCGTCCGAGCGAGGGCTGCTTGGCGGCCAGCATATCGTGCTCCGCTCGGTTGACGTAGCGCTCGTTGCTCGTCACACCCCGGAGCGCCCAGACGACCTCGGCAGGGACCGCCGTCCCAACCCCTTCGAGGACGACGAGCTTCTCTGCCGCAGGCAGCCCCTCTCCCCGCACGGGCTCGATCCGATCGAGGCGCCAATCCCCGACAGCACCACCTACGAACCTGACCGGGACAGATGAACTCATCGGCGATCCTCCTATCTGATCCGATGTCTCCCGATAGTAGGCCAGTGTGCTAGTTGAAGGGGGCCGTCCGATCGGATATGGGTACGGTGCTTTGATCCGTGCCGATCCGACGGGGGCCCCCGCGATGGCAACGAACTTCGAGGACTTCTGCCTGTGGGTGTACGTAACGGTCGACGAGCTGTGGGAGCCGATCGCCGCCGGCCCCGTGAGACAAACGCGAATGGTCTACGCCGGCTTGCTGTTGGTCTTGTCGATGGCCGTGCGCAATCCTTTCGCCAATTGCGCCGCATCGCTGGTGGCGAAGAAATGCAGGTAGAAGAGCCACGGGGCCTCGCCGAGGTGATGATTGTGCAGCGCCGTCACGTCGATGCCGGCGGTTCGCAACGCCTGCGCGACCGGGTTGACCTCGGACGCGATCACCACGATGTCGCCGGTGATCGCGCCGCCGCCGCTTTCAACCGGCTGGAAATTGAGGGCGGTGGCCACGCCCATCGTCGCCAGCAACTCGACGCCGTTCTCTTTGATCGTCTCTGCGCGCGGCACGGTGATTTGCACGCCGCCGCCTTTGGCGATGGGGGAACATCCCCGCAGCCGAACGCAGCGGGCGTCAAACCGGCCAGCGCTCCACGGTCCAGCCCATCTGCCAGAAGAGCCATTCGTAGCGACTGGCGGCCACAAAACACGCCTGCGCCGCCGCGCGTTGCGCGCGCGTCAACTGCGCGCCCACGCGATCCACTAACCCCAGCACCGCCGCGACCACCCGCCCGAACTCCTCTCCCCCATACGCCTCGATCCAGCGGCGGTGGAGCGGGTCGGGCGAGCCGCGGCGCAAGAGCGCCTTGCCCACCTCGTGGTAGATCCAGTAGCACGGCAGGAGCGCGCTCAGCGCCTCGGCGTAGTCGCCGACGTAGGCGATGCGGAGCAGATAGCTGGTGTAGGCGAGCGTGGTCGGGGCCATCGGTGTCCGCGCGACGTCGTCGGGCGCCAAGCCAAACTCCGCGAAGAAGCCTGCGTGCAGACTGCGCTCGACGACCATCGCCCCGACGGCGTGCTCGGCGAACATCGTCAGCGCCGCCTCGTCTGGAGACCGCGCGGCGGCGATGCTCAGCGCGCGCGCAAAATCCCGCAGGTAGAGCGCGTCCTGGACGGCGTAGTGGCGAAACCGCTCGGGAGCAAGGGACCCGTCGGTCAATCCCGCGAGGAACGGGTGGCCGAGGATGGCGGCGTAGATCGGGGTGATCGCCCGCCAGAGCTCGCCGCTGAATCCCTGACGTTGGGCGGCGCCAGGATTTAAGTTATTTTCCATTCTTGTCCTTGTTTCCGCACGGTGCCGCATTGGACGGAGCCGGCGGTCCGGGCGCTCGCGGCCGTCGACGGCGGGCCCTCCTTCCGAAATGCGTTCCGCGACCGTCACGACGTCGCGGGCGGCGGCGACATGATCCGCAGCACCGGCTTGCCGTTCACATTCTCCAGGGGCAAATAGACCAGATGCGTGGCCGGATCAACCGCGACGGAGTGCGCGTGCGGCGCGCGATAGTCGCCCGCCGACGCCAGGCCGCCCCCACGCTCATCGAAGACCGAGACCGTTCCTGATTCGGAGGCGACGTAGAGGCGGCCCAGGCCGGGGTCGAGCGCCTGCACGTCCGGACCGTCGCCGACCGGAAACGTTCCAGTCACGCGCATGGCGGTCAGGTCGACCACGAAGAGCTTGGCGTTCTCCTCGCACGTGACGAAGGCGAGTCGGCGCGGTGCGTCAATCAGGAAGCCGTGCGGGCCCTGGCAGTCCGGATCGAGCGGGTAGCGCGCCGCGATCGAGTCGGTCGTCGGATCGATCGCGGCCAGTTCGTCCCGCGTCTGCACGGCGACGAGCACGCAGCCCGAGCCGGGATCGAAATGCGTGTTGCCCGCCGTGCCGCCGAGGTCGATCGTCGTCACGATCCGATCAGTGTTGGCGTCGATGACCAGTTCGCCGCCGCCCGACTCGTCGGAGACAAAGACCTGATGCGACGACGGTGCATAGGCGAGACCGTCTGGGAAGCCGATCGACCCAAGGCGCGCGGAGACCGCGAGCGTCTTGGCGTCGATCGCCGCGACCCGCTGGTCGCCGGTGACCGACGCGTAAATCTTCCCGAGATCAGGCAAGGCGAGCACGCCGGTCACGCCGGGCAGCCCAGCCACGCTGCCGACCACCGTATGCGTCGCGACGTCGATCACGAGCAACGCGCCGTCGCCCATGTGCGCGACATAGAGCCGCCCGCTGGCCGGATCGAACTGCTGATAGTCGAAGCGCGTCGCCCCACCGGGGAGCGGGAGGTCGGCCACCGGGCGCAACGGCGGAGTCGCGGGAGGGGAGGCAGGGGCGGCGGCTGGGCTGGATGTGGACGGCGGGGCGGTCGGCGTCGCGCCCCCGCCGCCACAGGCGACAAGGCCGTTCGCCGCAGCGGCGCGGGGGCCAACTCCGGTGGTGATCACGCTGGCGAAGAGCAGCAGGACGACGGTGATCCGACGCATGGCGCGTTCCTCCAGAGGGCGGACGGCAAAGCGTCCGTCAGAGGACGAAGATGTCGAAGATGGTCGCCACGAGGCCCGCAAGGGCCGCAGCGCCAACCGGGAATCGAGCCGGCTCGTCGCGCTCGGCGATCAGGCCCAGCGTCAGGGCCGTGGCGAGAAAGGCGACCACGCCGGAGCCCACGTCCTGCCAGCTCAAGGCGATGACCGGGGCGTCGACGTCCATCCCGACGGCGTTCGTGTGCGTGAGCACCAAGTTCCAGGCAATGAATCCCGCCGTGGTGGCAAGTCCGGCGATGGCGAAGCGCCAACGATGACGCGCCCAGGGCCAGAGCCAGAGGATCGCAGCGGCGAGCATACCGGCGATGACGGCGAAGAGCACGACATCGGCGACGCGGAACATGGCGACCGCTCCGTTTCGGCGTGGTTAGCTGCGTGCCTGTCGACGATGGACCGAACCCGGTCATCTGTTGATGCGGCGCCCGCGCCGCTGGCGCGGAGCATGCGGCGTGCCAGCGCGCAACGAATGGGTAGCCCGGCGCGCCAACGCGGGCGGGGGATGGTGTCGCCGCTCACCACCGAGTCCGCATTCGTTTGGAGACTCATCTCAAAAACGGCCGTTTTCGCGACGATTTGAAATCGCGTTCAAACACGCGGATTT
>JAABUK010010961.1_pt1 | contig 11931 bp, 7 predicted proteins | sample 5559141 | NCBI WGS metagenome assembly JAABUK01 (sample SAMN10711869, study PRJNA513367) | rock metagenome | isolation source: Antarctica rocks | place: Antarctica: Victoria Land, Pudding Butte nord | collected 2016-01-03 | reverse complement strand
TAAAGCAACACACTGACATTATGACTCTTGTGAATGAAGCGGCTCATGCTCTCACTTCAACACAAACGGGAACCTCGAAAATAACGCCGCAAGCGGCGGGGCATTAAACCCGTGAAAGAGTAAAGCCAACCCGCCATCAAGCTGGCTGGGAGCGCAGCCAATCCGACCGTCATATGAAACAATCCCATCTCCTCGCCGCGCCGCTGTGGATGCGCTAAGTCGGCAGCAAACGCTTTTTGCACCCCTTGTGTAAGCGTCGAGTAAATGCCATAAGCAGCGAACAAAACCCAGACCGTCGAGAGGCTGCTCAGTCGTGCAAAGCAAAAGTAAACCAGAGCGAAAACGAAGTAGCCGCCCGCCAGGAGCGGCAATCGTCCCACGCGGTCGGAAAGACGACCTGCCGCGTAGCCGAATGCCGCCTCGACACTGTTGAAAAGCGCATAAAGCAACAAGATTTGCTCCGCTTTGACACCCACGCTTTGCGCTCTCAGAATAAGGAAGGCATCGGATGAGTTGCCAATGCTGAACAGTGCGACAATGAGCAAATAGCGGCGGTATTGGGAGCTGAGGGTTTTCAAAGAGGGCAACGTAAAGCGAGGCATCGGCTGCTTACTCACGTCCGCCCCGCTTGGCGGCTTAGCCCGTTCGCGCACAAAGAAAATGAGCGCCAACACGCCCAGCAAAGCCGGAAAAAAGGCCAAAGCATACAGCTGTCGGAAATGGCCGGGATAATGTCGCAGGAACAAATAGCCGAGCAAGGGGCCAAGCAGCGCGCCCATCGTGTCCATGCTGCGATGCAATCCGAAGGCGCGCCCGCGTTGGGAAGGCGTGCAGTTCTCAACAATGAGCGCGTCACGCGGCGCAGCGCGTAAGCCTTTGCCCACACGATCTAAAAAACGGGCGCCTAAAACGTGGCCCCAACTCCCAGCGATTGACATCAACGGCTTTGACACCGCGCCCAGCCCATAACCTGCAATGGCAAAGGGCTTGCGCCGCCCCAACCAATCCGACAAGCCACCGGAATAAAGTTTCAGCACGCTGGCCGTGGTTTCCGCTATTCCTTCCACAAGCCCGACCGTCCATGCTGGCGCACCAAGCACTTGGGTGAGAAACACCGGATTGAGCGGATACACCATCTCGCTGGAGATGTCCGTACATAGGCTGACTAAGCCAAGAGCACGCACAGTGGGACTCAAAACAGACGAAGATTCGGGATGTTTCATTCTATTCTATATTTTCGTTCATACCAAGACACGCGGCAACGCAGCCAAACCGCGCGCACCGGCACAACGACTAAGCTCACCCGCCGCCGGAAGAGAAGTGAGGAACGAACGGAGCTGTAGGCGGTCGGGTGCAGCGCCTTGTTGTGCTGCTGTTGTTTCGTTTCGCCTGCCGAGACCCAAACGCTGCGCCAGGGCGAGCGAGCCACGCCCTCCGACAGAGCCGACGCCGCCAACTCTGACTTCACGACGGCACCTTCCAGCGGCCAGAGTACTGCCTGCGTCACGCCGAGAGCAGGCGCAGCAGCACAACGACCAAGCTCACCCGCCGCCGGAGCGGAGGGAGGAACGACCGGAGCGTAGGCGGTCGGGTGCAGCGCCTTGTTCTATCGCAGTTGGTTGGCCGCAGTTTGATTCAGATGAATTGATGCCAGAAATTACCCAGAGCTTGTTCAACAACTTCAGTGTCTTCCGAATCGAGAACGACGATGTTTGGAAGTGCTTGTAGAAAATGAGCTATTGCGGAACGCTGGTTGGCATCCAGCAGTGAATAGTGCATCATATGATAGTCCCACAAGCGGTCTTTTTGCGGATGAAGAGCAGATAGAGTACTCATTGAACGTTCCGATAAGTGGTCGTAGCAATCTAACACGCTCAGGAGATAAGCTGGAATGTAATATCGGAAGCCCTTCGCATCAAAGTGAGGAATGATGCAGTACTCATCGAGCAACTCTGTTGATAGCACTGTCCAATCATCCGTAATATCCTGCTGCGGGAGAGCAGCAAATTCTTCATTGGTGACACCTTCACCGTAATTATTTATAACTTTAGCTTGGTGAAGGCTAATGCCTCCGTCAAGTCTGACGTTTTTGAAGGCGGCTTTTATTTCGTTTTCAATTTCTTCTGCGTTCATGTTCATAATTTTATCATTTTTCTCTCGGCACCCATCAAGCTGCGCGCTGCGATAGAACGACCAAGCTCACCCGCCGCCGGAAGCGCAGAGACCGGAGCGAGGCACGAGCGAAGGGAACGGAGCTGTAGGCGGTCGGGTGCAGCGCCTTGTTGGGCCGCTGTTGAGACGTTTGAGCCGCCGCCTACCGCGCGTTCAACCAACTTTGACCAGAGCGAGGAAGTATCAGCCGCCGAAAACCAAAAGCTGCGCCAGAGCCGAAAAGCCGCGCAACCCGAAAACCCAAACGCAACCAAGCCGCGCCAGAACCGCCGACGCAACAACTTGCAAACGAGCCGAAACCCACGAATGCCCGCATTTCAAAACGCCGCGCTTTCGTGGAAGCAAGCGCGGCGGCCCAACGACCAAGCTCACCCGCCGCCGGAAGCGGAATGAGTGGAGAGAGGAGGAACGACGAACGAAACGAATGGAGCTGTAGGCGGTCGGGTGCAGCGCCTTGTTGTGTGGCTGTTGGTGCTTTGCAGTTGCATTATGGAACTGTTCGCTCCATGAGAAAATGATGCTCGCGCTGGCCGGTAATGACGAACTCATGCCTTTTGTAAAGTGAACGAACCGGATTATTTTTCAGGACTTCAAGACGAACGGGTAAATCTTTTTCTACAGCCTCATCCAGAACTTGCTGGAGCAAGATGGTACCAATGCCTTGTCGCTGAAATTGCGGCAGCAAATAAAACTCGCCGAGATGAATGTGGTCATCGTGTCGCGTAATTTCAAAAGTGCCAACATCGAGGTTTTGATAAACCACCACATCAGGCCGCATTACCTCGAAATTTCTATGATGAAATTCACGTTGAAATGCTTCATCCCAACCCCAAACTTGAGCAACATATTGACCAAGTGCATCCTTTTTGACATTGTAACAGAACTCGTAATCTGCTTCTGTTGCAGCGCGAAGATGTATAAAATGTGGTTCCATATGAAATCGAGTTTCCTTGAATGAACCTGTTAATTCAAGTGACGCCGCGCGCAGCCACACAACTCTTATTATGCCGCACTTATGCGGTTATAATTGATAATTAGCATGAAAAACCGCAAAGAAGCGAAGTCGCTGAACGAGTTCTGCGAGCAAGTGCGAGAAGTAATGCGCGCGCGTTATATGAGCCGGCATACCGAGACTTCCTACATTTTCTACATTCGTCGCTTTATTCAATTTCATGGCAAGCGTCCTGGTGAAATGGGCGCTCCTGAAATCGAAGCGTTTCTCACCGACATGGCTGTGCGTGGTCAGGTGACGGCTTCCACACAGAATGTCGCTTTCAACGCTTTGCTCTTTCTCTATCGCTATGTTCTGGAGCAACCGTTTCCGGTTTTAGGTCGTGTGCAGCGCGCCGATCGTCCTTCGCGCTTGCCGGTTGTCCTTTCGCAGGACGAGGCACAAAGGCTGTTGTCGCATCTGCAAGGTGAAGCGCATTTGCTGGCTTCGCTACTTTACGGTGCGGGATTACGAGTGAGCGAAGGATTGAGGCTGCGCGTCAAAGATGTCGATTTCGAGCGTCGAGTACTCGTTGTGCGTGCGGGCAAGGGCGACAAAGATCGTACAACGCTTTTGCCTCAACCTCTCGCGCCACTTTTGCAGCAACACCTGAAACTTCAAAAAGAGCGGTGGCAAACCTCTCAACAACTCGCGCCTGTTCCGGTTTCCATGCCGCCTGCTCTGGCCAGAAAATATCCGCGTGCCTGCTGTGAATGGGCGTGGCAATATGTGTTTCCGGCGCGCCAGCCTTCGAGAGATTCGCAAAGTGGCGCGCCCGAGCGACACCATCTTCTGGCCGATAGCATTCAGCGTGCTGTCAAGCGAGCCGCCAGAGAATGTGGCATTGACAAAAACGTTTCGCCGCACACTCTGCGCCACTCGTTTGCCACGCACCTGCTGGAATACGGCTACGACATTCGCACTGTGCAAGAGCTGCTCGGACACAAAGACGTGCGTACAACACAACTTTACACGCACGTTCTCAATCGCGGCGGCCTGGCCGTCAAAAGCCCTTTGGAGTTTTAGAACAACCCGCTAAAAAACCGTCTCGAAACAACCAACGAGTACTCGAACCTTCGAGTACTCGTTGGTTGTTTTACCACTCGATAACAACCGTTGGCGGCAGCGGATAACGACCACATTCGGCGCCATAGATTGTCAGGCCGTTGGCGTGCGCCGCGTCCGGCGGAACCTCGATGCGCAAGCGCAAATGGTCGTCGCGCATCGCATCAGCGACATGATGCAGCAAGGCGCCTTCAATGGTCGCGTTCGCCATAAAGCCATAAGCGCCTTTGCCGCCGCGCAGATAACTGAGCACGCCGCGCGCATCGTGCGGATGGTTGCTCAAAGTCGCCTGGTGGACGCGCAGGTCGTTCAGCAAAACGCGCAAAGTCGAGGGTGTGCGGCTGCAATCGGTTTGCGATTCGTCGTCGCGGTGCGAGGACGCTTCAACGAGTACTCGAATGCGCTTGGCGTAATGCAAATCGGCGCCGTCCATCGGCAGGCTCCACTCGAAAAAGCCTTTGGCGCGCGCCCAGCACAAGTCTTCGGCGTGCGCCGCGTCCCGATTGATTTCGCCGTCCGGCCAATACGAAAGCGCCCAATCGCCTGGAGCGCCACGCAAAATCAGGCTGTCAGATTTTGCTTCGCGCGCATAAAGGCCGTCTTCGGCCACCATGAAACTGATGTCGTTGTTCGCCACGACTTCGCCCGAGGGAGAAATCGCTTCGACGACCAGGCAACACAACATCGGCGTGTCCGGCATTTGAAGTTCGAGCATCGCGGCGGGCGCGGCCTGCCAGTGCGGGAAAGGAATCGGAGTTGTGCCGGTCTGCAAATCGGTGTGAATGTGCGCCAGTCTATCCAGGCCGCTCATGCGCCAGCGCAGAGAAATATTTTCGCGTCGGCGCATCGCATAATGCGACGAAGACACTGCAACGAGCACTCGATCTCCGGTTTGGTGGCGCGCAATCGGCGGCGCATCAATTGGCAAAACGTTGGCGGCATTGATCTGCGTCGGGTCGTAGCCGAACTCTTTGCCGCTGCGGTCGTAGCGCAAAAACCCGTTATATTCCCATTCGACATCGTGCAGTTCGGTATAAATATACGCGCAGATTTTGCCCTGGCGCCGCAGTTCGTTGGTCAGAAACTTGAAACTCCAACTGATGTCGCGGTTGCCGTCCAGCGCGCCGACGCCGCCATATTCCGAGTTAATCAAAGGCTGACGACCTTGCTCAAAACCTTCGACTTGGTTGAAAGTCGAACCCTGGAAAGTGTCGGAGGCGATCTTCTCGATGTGTTCTTTGGCTCGATAGTAATCGTCGATATAGAAATGCCACGAGTTGATGTCGGTGTCGCCGTGTCCGTAATAATTCAGGTGATCCCAGTAAACCACGCTCATGTCTTCGATCAAGCGCGTCGAATCGAGCGACTTCGCCAGTTCCCAGATGCTTTGCACCCATTCGTGCGAACTTTTGTTGTCCAGCTTGGTCGGTTCGCTGTGTTCGGTTTCGACAACAACGATTGTTGGCGAGTCTTGCCCTAGCGCAAGCTGCGGTTCAGTTGATTGCGGCGTTTGGTTTCGAGTACTCGATTCGTCGGTTTGCGGTTCGGCCTCTTCTCTTTTCGCGCCGGGAAACAGCTTCACCAGTTCGACTTGCCCGCCAAAACCCCACGTTTCGTTGAACAGGCACCACGCGACAATCGACGGATGATTCCAGTCGCGCTCAATGGCTGCGCGCATCATCGTCTCGAACCTTTGTCTTCCCAGAGGCGTATCGCCGCCTTCGCCGAAATTGGGGAAATCGCACATCAGCATCATGCCCATTGTATCGGCGTAATACAAAACCAGCGGGTCGTCGATTTTGATGTGAACGCGCAGAAAGTTGAATCCGGCTTCGCGCGCATAAGCGATGTCGTCGCGCAGCGTGTGCGCCGAACCCGCCGTATAAACGCCTTCGGGAAAGTAGCTTTGATAAAGCGCGCCCCGCAAATAGCGCGGTTCGCCGTTCAAGCGCAAAGCGAGCGGCGCCGTCGGGTCGTCGCTGTTGGCCGGAGCCGCATCGATTTTGCGCATCCCGAAATAAGTGCGCACCAGATCGAAAGTTTGCGCTTCGCGCCCCAATCGAGTACTCGATTTCAATTGCAAAATGGCGCCATAAAGGTGCGGCGTGTTCGGATCCCACAACAGCAGCGGCGTCGCTTCGACAAAACCTTCGGCTACGCCGTCCCGAACCGGAATCGTCTTGAAATAGGGTTCGCCAACCGGCGGCACAATTTCGATTTCGACAACTGAATTCGGCGCGGCGTTGGAGCATTGAATCAGCCATCCGGCCTGTCCGGTTTCAATGTGCGTCAAAATGCGAAAGCTGGAAATATGCGTGGCATGGCGAGGCTCGATCCACACGGTTTGCCAGATGCCGCTGGTCGTCGTGTACCAGTTCCACTGCTTGCCGACCGGCTGCTCGTGGTTGTCCATCGGGTCTTCGACGCGCATCACAATCAAGGCGCTGCGCACGCCGTCGCGGTCGATTGTCAACTCGTCGGTCAGGTCGAACTCGAACGGCGTGTAGCCGCCTTCATGTTTGCCAAGATAAGTTCCGTTGCACCAACATTCCGAAAAGAAATCCGCCGCGCCAACCGTTAGAATGACGCGTTTACCTTCCCATTCCGCCGTGTTGGGAACTGTGACTTCGCGCTTATACCAACCGACTTCGTAGCGCGGTGCCGTGCGGTGGTTGAGATTGTCGACTTCCAAAGGGTTGCGAAAAACGCGCGTCGAATAATAGTTGTCGTTGCCCGCTGCATCACCTTCGCCCCATGCGGCCAAAGATTCCCAGCAAAACGGCACGATGATCTGCTGGCGCCAATCGCCGTCTTCGGGCGAAAACCACTTTTCGTCGATGCCGACGCGCTCGCCATCGAAGCGAAACTGCCAGGCGCCGTTCAAGTTGAGCCAGTCGCGGCCTTCAATCAGTCCGCGCTGCCTGTCGGGACGTGGATATTCGGGGCGCGGATGCGCGAAATCGTTGATCATAGAAGGAATAAGAAAGCGAGAAGAGAGATTATCGAGTACTCGATTTATCGCTCGCAAGTATGCACGATTTAGGCGCGCCTTTGTTCAGTTCGTGCGATAATTGAAGCGACCAAAAGGAACTCATTTATGAACATCAAACTGTGGAAGTCGCGGCGTTTCGCATTGGCGTTGCCAATTTGTTTTGCCTCAGCTTTGGGCGGATGTGCTACTCAGCAACCTCTTGTGCAAACCGCGAAATCACAAGCTGCTCAGCCCGTGAAAGTTCAGCCGATGCGGCTTGTTGTGCAGAAGCCGAACGTGCGACAGGTTTATGAAGGCGCCGTCGCTGCTCTCACTTTCTCACCGGACAGCAAAACTTTGGCGAGCGCAGGCGCTAATACAAAAACATCGGATAATCCACGCGTACCTTTAGCACTACTTAAAGTGGAAATGCTGAACGCATCAACGTTGCGAACGCAAAAAACTCTGCCACTTCTGCCTGCGGCAAGTTCCGTTGCTTTTACGCTCGACCTTCAAAGAGTCGTTATCAATCCAACCCTTTTCGATGGTTTGCAATTAATTGATGCGACAAATGGAAAATCGTTGTGGCAGCAATATACGCAGCATCCCGATTGGCCGCCGCTCCCTGATGGTGCTCCTGGCCTCGAACATTGCAATAACTTTTCAATATCGCGCCAGGGAGATAAAGTCGTCACGGCGATGCAAGCGCCGCCCACGGTAAATTACGCGCAATGCTGGTCGATCAGAAGCAAGGAACTGCAAGGCGGGTCTGGTGACATCGAGGACGGTGAATGGGGTGACATCATCACTTGTGTGGCCTTCGCTCCTGATGGCCAGAGCTTTGTTGCCGGCGGTCTTAACACGACGCTTGGTCGCTACGATACTAAATCTTACAAACCCATCTGGCTGCAAGATAAATACGATACATCAAAGGAAGGTCGCGGCTTCCAAACAATCACCTTTTCGCCGGATGAAAAAACCATTGCAACAGGCAATGCTGATAAATCCGTTTCTCTGTGGAATGCGCAAAATGGCCAATTGCTGCGCACGCTGAAGGTGCATTCCAAGCCGGTGCAAGTCGTTGTTTTCTCGCCCGATAGCACGATTCTGGCAAGTGGCTCAGACGATGGCGCGGTTGTGCTTTCGAGTACTCGAAATGGCGCGACCTTACACGTTTCGTCCTCGCGCAAAGCTGTAACGGCGCTGGCTTTCGCGCCCGATGGAAAGCATTTGGCTGCCGGTTATGCGGACGGCAAAATTGCGTTGGTGGCGCCTTCGTTGGTGGCGCCTTCGTTGAAAAGGGCAAGCAAAGTTGTCTGCAAAGGCATGTTGAGGATATGTGTTACGTAGGGGTTCGTCATCGTTTTGAAGGAATGGCTCTACATCCTCTCAAAGCGACACTTTCGCCTTCGTTTTGTAGCGCGAATTTTGCCTGCAAGCTCCAGGGAGATAGAATATCATCATTGCCCAAACAGTTTGGGCGCACCTGAGCCGTTTTACAGCAACGGCAACCCTCATTTCAAATGTTGTTTATGGCGCTGCCCGCCGCGCATATCGAGTACTCGATTCCATATTGCCAGGCCGCTGCTCTGGGTGTGTTGAGCAAGATTCGACATCCACTGATGACAAACAAAATCTTGCGAAATCTCTTGCCGACAAAGGTGTATGTTCTTTATGAAAATGAAAACACGATTTCAGATAGTTGCTCTTCCGTCGTTCGTCGTCGGTTCGCTCCTTTCCTGCTCGCCTTTGCAGGCGCAGGCGCAGTGGCGGGTTGCGCCCAGCGCACTTCAAACGCGCTGGACAAAACAAGTGTCGCCGCAAAACGCTTTGCCCGATTATCCGCGCCCGCAGATGGCGCGCTCGCGCTGGCAAAGCCTCAACGGATTGTGGTCGTATGGACTGACCGGCGCAACTTCGACAACGGCGCCCGATACGATGAGCGGGCAGATTTTAGTGCCTTATCCGTATGAAGCGGCGCTTTCGGGCATCGGCAAAGCTTCGCCCGTGACGAAAAAGCTGTGGTACAAGCGCACGTTTTCCGTTCCTGCCGCGTGGAGAAATCAAAACGTGCTGCTGCATTTCGGCGCCGTGAACTACGACTCCAGCGTGATGCTTAACGGCAGAACGCTCGGTTCGCATCGTGGCGGCTACGACGGCTTTTCTTTCGACATTACGCCGCAACTCAAAGCCGGGCAAAACGAACTCGTCGTGTCGGCGGCGAATCCGATTGCAGCCGATGTCGCGGATACGCAAGTCGTCGGCAAGCAGCGCATCAAGCCGGGCGGCATCTTTTATACGGGCGCGACCGGCATCTGGCAAAGCGTGTGGCTGGAGCCGGTTCCCGCAGCGCACATCGACAGACTGGACATGACGCCGGATGTGGACGCTTCGCTGTTGCATTTGACGGTCAATGCGCGCGGCAACACGCCGGTCAAAGTGACGGCGCTCGATGGCAGCAAAGTCATCGCAACGGTGCAAGGCAAAGCGAACACGGAATTGCGTATTGCTATCCCGAACGCCAAGCTGTGGTCGCCCGATTCGCCGTTTCTTTATGGTTTGAAAGTGGAATTGGGGCAAGGCGCGAGCACTGACAGCGTCGATTCCTATTTTGCGATGCGCAAGATTTCGCTGGGCAAAGACGCGCAAGGGCGCCAGCGCATCTTTCTGAACAACAAGTTTTTGTTTGAAGTGGGCGCGCTCGATCAAGGCTATTGGCCGGACGGCATCTACACCGCGCCGACCGATGAGGCGCTCAAGTTCGATGTGCAAACCGCCAAAAGCTTGGGCTGGAATCTGCTGCGCAAGCACGCCAAAGTCGAACCGGCGCGCTGGTATTACTGGACGGACAAGCTGGGAATGCTGGTCTGGCAGGACATGCCGCAAATGTTTAATGGGCCAAACCAGGAGATCTCCGACCGTTCCAAAGCGCAATACGACATCGAGTGGCGCGAAATCATGACGGAAAACCACAACTCGCCCTCGATTGTCGTCTGGACGACCTTCAATGAAGGCATGGGACAGCACGATACCGAGCGCGTTGTGGCGCAGACCAAGCGCTTCGATCCCAGCCGTCTGGTCAACAGCGCCAGCGGCTGGGTCGATAAAGGCGTCGGCGATATGCACGACTCGCACGTTTATCCCGGCCCGGGTTCGAACGCGCCCGAAGCCAATCGCGCGGCTGTTAATGGCGAATTTGGCGGCATTACGATGAACGTGCCGGGACATCGCTGGCAAAGCAACGTTGATGTAATGGGTTACGGCGCCACGTTGCAATCGAGCTGGGTTGCCACCAAGCGTTTCCAGGACTTGATGAAAAACGCTTACAAATTGAGGGACACGCGCGGCACCAGCGCCGTTGTTTACACGCAGCTCACCGATGTCGAGCAGGAAATCAATGGCCTGCTGACTTATGACCGCGCCGTAATGAAGGTGGATCAGAAAATCGCTGCGGCTGCGAATCGGGGTCAGTTTCTGCCGCTGCCGCCCAACCCGAATCCGACGCTGGTGCCGGCTTCCGATGAAGAACCCTTCAAGTGGCAATACACGACCGAGCAGCCCGCCGCCAGCTGGTTCACAACCAATTTCAATGACGGCGCGTGGAAAACCGGCGAGGCGCCTTTTGGCCACGACATCGGTGGCGCGCGCACGAATTGGAACACCAGCGACATCTGGATTCGCCGCCGCTTCACCTTGCCGAATAATATTCCAGCGCGCTTGAACTTGCTTGTCCGGCACGACGAAGAAGCCGAAATCTACATCAACGGCGTTCTGGCAGCGAATGTCGCGGGTTATACCGACGACTACAAAGAAGTGCCGATGAGCGCCCTGGCGCGCGCCGCGCTCAAGCCCGGGCAGAATTCCATTGCCGTTCACGTTCACCAGACGATTGGAGGTCAAAGCATTGACGTAGGCATCGCTGCCGCCCACTGAGTCCGTGCCGGCTTGCAGGGTTCGAGCAAACTTTTGCTTCAGCAGCGAACACTCTTTTTCACGCCGCCGTCGTTTCCGAAGTTGTGCATTTGGGTCCGCATTTTGAAGCGGCTTGTCTTGAGTTTGAGAGTGCCATCGAGTACTCGATTCGGTTCCACACCTTATGAAAACACCCTCTTTTTCTTTGCCTCACACGATGATCTGCTTCGGGTTGGCGACGACGCTGGCGCTGGGCGGCTTGTCGGCTTGCGCACAAGCAGCACCGGTTGTATCCGTTGTATCCGGCGTAGCGGCGTCTGTTGTCTCCGGCACGGCGGCGGATGTCAATCCGTTGGTTGGAACGGCGGAACACGGCCACACTTATCCGGGCGCGACGGTTCCTTTCGGCCTGGTTCAACTCAGCCCCGACACGCGAACCCAGGGTTGGGACGGCGTTTCGGGTTATCACTATTCCGACAACGCCATTCTCGGTTTCAGCCACACGCACTTGATGGGAACCGGCGTCGGCGCCTTGGGCGACATCATGCTGATGCCGACCGTCGGCGCCGTTTCGCTTGATGAGAGCAGCTATTCCTCGCCTTTTTCGCACGCTCAGGAAAGCGCCAGTCCCGGCTATTACCGCGTGTTCTTGCAAAAGCCGCGCGTCACGGCGGAACTGACCGCGACAGCGCGCGCGGGAATGCATCGCTACACGTTTCCGGCAACTGGAGCCGCGAACATCGTGCTTGATTTGCAGCATGGTATCAGCGACAGCGTTTATCAGTCGTCGCTGCGCATCGAAAACGCGACGACGATCAGC
>JAABUK010010960.1_pt1 | contig 11932 bp, 11 predicted proteins | sample 5559141 | NCBI WGS metagenome assembly JAABUK01 (sample SAMN10711869, study PRJNA513367) | rock metagenome | isolation source: Antarctica rocks | place: Antarctica: Victoria Land, Pudding Butte nord | collected 2016-01-03 | reverse complement strand
ACCCGGGCCATGGCCCGGCCGCTGGTCTGTCCACTGTCCTGTCGGCTGCCCTGGCCGCTGCCCTGTGCGCGGGCGCCCTGGCGCCGACCTCCGGGTGCACGTCCACGCCCGCCGCCGGCGCCCGGGTCGCACCTCCCGCCGCCGGCGCCCGGAGCCCGGACGCCGGCCCGGACGCGAGAACCGACGCGAGCCCGGACGCGAGCCCGGAGGCGACGGTGACCCCGACGCCGACCGCGCCTCTCGCGTCGGCCCGCCCGTCCGCAGCCCACCCGCCTGCAGCCGGCCCGCCCGCCCGTCCGGGCACGACCCCGCTGCCGGGGTCCGCGCTGGCGGCACGCCCGGGTGGGCCGCCCCCGACAGCGGCCGGCGTCCGCGCGGCCGTCGCCGCCGCACTCGCCGACCCGGAGCTCGCCGGCCGGCTCGGGGTCGCAGTCGTGGACCCGCGGACCGGACGCCTCGTCGACGGCTCCGGCCAGGACCACCCGTTCGTCCCCGCGTCCACCCAAAAGCTGTTCACGGCTGTCGCGGCGATCGACACCCTCGGCGCCGAGCGCCGGTTGGCCACCAGGGTGGTGAGGTCCGGCGCCGCGTCGCCCGCCGCGGCCGCGTCGCCCGGTGCTCCCGTGTCGCTCGTGCTCGTCGGCGGCGGTGACGTCTCGCTGGCACGGACGGCGGCCGTCGCGGGTCAGCCCCCGGTCGCCGGTGCGACGGCCGGGGCCGCCGACGTGGCCACCCTCGCGGCGCGGACGGCCGCCGCGCTGCCCGGCGTCCGGCAGGTCCGCCTGTCGGTCGACACGTCGCTGTTCACCGGGCCCGCGGGCAACCCTCACTGGGCGCCCTACTACCTCGTCGGGGGCCAGGTCTCGCCGGTCAGTGCGCTGTCGGTGGACGCCGGCCGCGTGGGGCCGGGCCGCCGGGTCCGCTCTGCCGACCCGGGTCTGGCCGGGGCCCAGCAGCTCGCGTCGGACCTCAGGTCCCGGGGGCTGACCGTGACGCTGGCCGGTGCCCCGGTGCGGGCCGCCGCCACCGCCCCGACGGTCGCCGCCGTCCAGTCCCCGACGGTCGCCGCCCTCGTGGCGCACATGCTGACGACGTCGGACAACGACTACGCGGAGGCGCTGTTCCGGCTGGTGGCCGTGGCCTCCGGGCAGCGGGCGGACTTCCGCGGCGGTGCCGGCGCGGTGCTCGCGGACCTGCGGCGGCGCGGGGTGGACGTGCGCCCCCTGCGGCTCTACGACAGGAGCGGGCTGTCCCGCTTGGACCGGGCCACCCCGACCGCCCTCGCCGCTGCCCTGTCCGCCGCGGTCCGGGAGCCTGCGCTGCGCCCGGTCGCCGACGGACTCGGGGTCGCCGGGGTCTCCGGGACTGTGGCCACCGGGTTCACCGGCCCCGCGGCGGCCGGACGGCTCCGCGTGCGCGCCAAGACGGGCACCCTCTCGGCCGTGAGCGCGCTGGCGGGCACCGTGAGCACGGCCGGCTCGGGGGAGCTGGTCTTCGCCTTCCTGTCCGACACGCTGCACACCACCTACCCGAACGGCCCCCGACGCGCGCTGGAGCTGGCCGCGGCCCGGCTCGCCGAGTGCGGGTGTCACGTCCCCGGCCCTGCGGGTCCGCTCCGGTGACCGGCCCGGACCCGGCCGTCGCCGCGGTCCGCGCCGCGGTCCGGCCCGACCTCACGCTGCTGGACGCAGCCGGCGCCGGGGCCGTCGAGCCGCTGGTACTCGTCGCCTGCAGCGGCGGCGCGGACTCCCTCGCCCTGGCCGCCGCCACGGCATGGGTGGCCCCCCGCCTCGGGATGCGCGCCGGCGCCGTCGTCGTCGACCACGGGTGGACGGCGCAGTCGCCGGCCGTCGCGGCTGTGGCGGCCGGCGCGTGCACGGGCCTCGGCCTGGACCCGGTGGTCGTCGTGGCCGTCCACCCGGACGGGACCGGCGGCCCGGAGGCGGCCGCGCGGGCCGCCCGCTACCGGGCCCTGTCGGACCAGGCCGCCTCGACGGGCGCGGTCGCCGTCCTGCTCGGCCACACCCTCGACGACCAGGCCGAGACGGTGCTGCTCGGACTGGCCCGCGGCTCCGGCACCCGGTCCCTGGCCGGGATGGCGCCGGTCCGGGGGCTGCTGCGCCGGCCGCTGCTGGGGGTGCGCCGCGAGGTCACGCACGCCTGCTGCGAGGCGCTCGGGCTGGTGCCGGCGCAGGACCCCGCAGAGAGTGACCCGGCCTACGCCCGGTCACGGGTTCGTCACCGCGTGCTGCCGGTGCTGGAGGACGAGCTCGGTCCGGGGATCAGCGCGGCGCTGGCCCGCACGGCCCGCGCGGCCCGCGACGATGCCGACGCCCTCGACGCCCTCGCCGTCGGCTCCGCGCGGGGGGTGACGACCCCGGACGGGTCACTGGACTGTCCCGGCCTGGCCGTGCTGCCCTCGGCGTTGCGCCGCCGGGTCCTGCGGGCCGCCGCCCTCGCCGCCGGGGCGCCCGGGACGGACCTCACCGCGGCCCACGTCGACGCGGTCGAGGCCCTCGTCCTGGACTGGCACGGACAGGACGGCACCGACCTTCCCGGCGGTCTGTGCGCCCGGCGTCACGACGGCCGGCTCCGTCTCGGCGACCGCGCGCCGGGCTGACCGGCCACTGCGCGACGCCGCCGGGGACGTCCGTCGTGGCCCGGCCGGTGTGGCAACCTGCGGCCCGTGGACGCCAGCGACGCCGCCGACCTGCTCACCGAGGTGCTGGTCACCGAGGAGCAGATCCGGGCCCGCCTGGACGAGATCGCGGCCGAGATCACCCGGGACTACGCCGACACGGGTCCCGGGGACCTGCTGCTGGTCGGGGTCCTCAAGGGCGCCGTGATGGTGATGGCCGACCTCGCCCGCGCGCTCCCCTTCAGCGTGCAGATGGACTGGATGGCCATCTCCTCCTACGGGTCCGGGACGCGGAGCTCCGGCGTGGTGCGGATCCTCAAGGACCTCGAGGTCGACCTGTCCGGCCGTCACGTCCTGATCGTGGAGGACATCGTCGACACCGGGCTGACCCTGTCCTGGCTGGTCAGCAACCTGGAGTCGCGGGGTCCCGCCTCGGTCCGCGTGTGCACGCTGCTGCGCAAGCCGGAGGCGGCCACCCTCGACGTGGACGTCCGGTACGTCGGCTTCGACATCCCCGACGCGTTCGTCGTCGGCTACGGCCTGGACTACGCGCAGGAGTACCGCAACCTGCGCTGCGTCGGCACCCTGGACCCGGCGGCCGTCGCCGGCTGATCCCGGCTGATCCCGGCAACAGGGGGTCGCCTGCGTCACACCCGCGCTACGGAGTCGTCCACAGGGAACGGACCGGCCCGACGAGGCGTTCTTTCCCTCGCTGGTGCGGGGTCCACGGTTGCACACCGACCCACCCCGGAGCCGGCAGCCACACCGGTGCCCGTGTACCGTCGCAAGCTCGACGGCCCAGCGGGTTCCCGCACGTCAACACCCTGTTCCAGGCCCTCGGACCTGGTCGGGAACCGCACCGAAGACAACCCGAAACCGCGGGGCGCCCTGTCCGCTCGGACGCTCCCTCGGTCGTTCCAGCAGAAGGGACGGGGCTCCGGGCCCCAGCACCATGGATGTGAAGCGTCTCCTGCGGGGACCGTTCGTCTGGATCCTCCTCGCCGTCCTGCTGATCGCTGTCGTCGTCTCCCTGTTCAGTGGCCGCAGCGGTTACTCCGCCAAGGACACCGGTGAGGTCACCCAGCAGATCGATGCGCGCAACGTCGACTCGGCGGTGATCGTCGGCGGCACCGACCAGGTGATCCAGCTCAAGCTGAAGAACGACGGCGGTCTGATCCAGGCCCCCTACGTCACCCAGGCCCAGGCCGACCGCATCGTCGTCAAGCTGGACGCCCAGCGGGCCGCCGGCCAGCTGCCGGGCGACTACCAGGTGCGGATCGCGCGGCCGAGCCTGATCGGGCAGCTGCTCACCGCGTTCCTGCCCGTCCTGTTGATCATCGTGGTCTTCCTGTTCCTGATGAACCAGGCGCAGGGCGGCGGCGGCCGGGTGATGAACTTCGGCAAGTCCAAGGCGAAGCTCATCACCAAGGACACCCCGAAGACCACCTTCAACGACGTCGCCGGTGCCCAGGAGGCCGTCGAGGAGCTCCAGGAGATCAAGGAGTTCCTCGCCGAGCCCGCGAAGTTCCAGGCGGTCGGGGCGAAGATCCCCAAGGGCGTCCTGCTCTACGGCCAGCCCGGGACCGGCAAGACGCTGCTGGCCCGCGCCGTCGCCGGTGAGGCAGGCGTGCCGTTCTACTCCATCTCCGGGTCGGACTTCGTCGAGATGTTCGTCGGTGTCGGCGCCAGTCGCGTCCGGGACCTGTTCGAGCAGGCCAAGGCCAACGCCCCCGCGATCGTGTTCGTCGACGAGATCGACGCGGTCGGCCGTCAGCGCGGCGCCGGACTCGGCGGTGGGCACGACGAGCGCGAGCAGACACTGAACCAGCTGCTGGTCGAGATGGACGGCTTCGACGTGCGCGGTGGGGTCATCCTCATCGCCGCGACGAACCGGCCGGACATCCTCGACCCGGCTCTGCTGCGCCCCGGTCGGTTCGACCGTCAGATCGCCGTCGACCCGCCGGACTTCGAGGGCCGCAAGAAGATCCTCGCCGTGCACGCCCGGGGCAAGCCGCTCGCGCGCGACGTCGACCTCGCCGCGGTCGCCCGCCGTACGCCGGGCTTCACCGGTGCCGACCTGGCCAACGTGCTGAACGAGGCCGCGCTGCTCACGGCCCGGTCGAACAAGAAGCTCATCGACAACTTCGGCCTGGAAGAGGCCATCGACCGCGTCATCGCCGGCCCGCAGAAACGGACCCGGCTGATGAACGAGCACGAGCGCAAGATCACCGCCTACCACGAGGGCGGCCACGCGCTGGTCGCGGCGGCACTGCCGAACTCCGACCCGGTCCGCAAGGTCACGATCCTGCCGCGGGGCCGAGCGCTGGGCTACACGATGGTGCTTCCCGACGAGGACAAGTACTCCAAGACCCGCAACGAGATGCTGGACCAGCTCGCCTACATGATGGGCGGCCGCGCAGCCGAGGAGCTCGTCTTCCACGACCCGACCACTGGTGCGGCCAACGACATCGAGAAGGCCACCGGCCTGGCCCGCGCGATGGTGACCCAGTACGGGATGACCGAGCGCCTCGGGTCGATCAAGTTCGGCCAGGAGGGCGGCGAGGTCTTCCTCGGGCGCGACATGGGCCACCAGCGCAACTACTCGGAGCAGGTCGCGGCGATCGTCGACGAGGAGGTCCGCGCGTTCATCGAGACGGCGCACAGCGAGGCCTTCGAGATCCTGGTGGACAACCGGGACATCCTCGACGACCTGGTGCTGGCGCTCCTGGACCGGGAGACCCTGGACCAGGCGGAGATCGCGGCCGTGTTCACCGATCTGCGTCGTCGGCCGAACCGTCCGGCGTGGACCGGTTCGCCGGACCGCCGCCCCGGCAACCCGCCGATCCTCACCAAGAACGAGGAGGCCGTGCTGCTCCGCCAGCGCGAGGGCGAGCAGGCCAGTGAGCGCTCCCCGCTGGCGGAGGACCCGACCGACACCTCGCGGCAGCGCCCGCACGGGTGGTCCGGCGCGGGTGGCGCGACCCCAAGCCCCGCCTGACAGCCCCGCCTGACAGCCCGGCCTGACAGCCCGGCCCGAGGTGTCGGGTCTCGCGACGTGCGGGACCTGACACCCTGGTCGGTATGAGCCCGGGCAGCAGTCACGACGCCGTCGACCACCAGGTCGGCGGCGTCGCTGCGTCCGGCGATCCTGCGTTCGGGGGGCGGGACATCCCCGCCTACGACGCGCCGCGGGTGGCGGCCGCCGTTCGCGAGCTGCTCCTGGGCATGGGCGAGGACCCGGATCGTGACGGCCTGCGCGCGACACCGGAACGGGTGGCCCGCAGCCTCGCGGAGCTGACCGCCGGCATGCGGTCCCGGGCCGAGGACGTGCTCGCCACGACGTTCGCCGAGGGCCACAACGAACTCGTCGTCGTGCGCGACATCGACGTCTACAGCCTCTGCGAGCACCACCTGCTCCCGTTCACCGGACGGGCGCACGTCGGGTACATCCCCGCCGCACACGGGCGGATCACCGGCCTGTCCAAGCTCGCCCGCCTGGTGGAGGTCTACTCCCGCCGGCCGCAGGTCCAGGAACGGCTCACCACCCAGGTCGCCGACGCGCTGGTGCGGGTGCTGAGACCGTCCGGGGTGATGGTCGTGGTCGAGTGCGAGCACCTGTGCATCGCGATGCGGGGGGTGTCCAAACCCGGGTCGACGACGGTGACCAGTGCCGTGCGCGGAGCTCTGCGGGACCCCGCGACCCGCGCCGAGGCCATGGCCCTGATGACCCGGGGACGCTGAGCGGTGCCGACCGCCGGGACCCCGATGGCCGCTGGGACCCCGATGGCCGCTGGGACCCCGATTGCCGCTGGGACATCGAAGTCGGTGCTGCCGGAGCTGGTGGTCCCGGACCGGGCGGCGTGGCGGCAGTGGCTGAGGGCGCACCACCTCGAGTCCCCCGGCGTTCGACTCGTCCTCGCGAAGAAGGGCACCACCGAGCCGACCTGCCTGGTGTACGCCGAGGCGCTGGACGAGGCGCTCTGCGACGGCTGGATCGACGGGCAGACGAACCGCCGCGACGAGGCGACTTTCCTGGTGCGGTTCACCCCCCGGCGCGCCCGCTCGATCTGGTCCCGGCGCAACGTCGCCTACGTGGCCCGTCTGACCGAGGCGGGGCTGATGCGGCCCCGGGGCGTCGCGGAGGTCGAGCGGGCGCAGGCGGACGGGCGCTGGGCCGCGGCCTACGACGGTCCCGCCACCATGGCCGTGCCCGACGACCTCGCCGCGGCGATCGCCGCCGACCCGGCTGCCGCGGCGGCCTTTGCGGGCCTGACCAGTCAGAACCGTTACGCCATGGCGTTCCGGCTGGGGGGCATCAAGGGCGCGGGTACGCGGGAGCGTCGGGTCCGGGAGTACGTCGCGATGCTGGCCCGCGGCGAGACCCTGCACCCTCAGCGCGGCGCTCCCCGCACCCGGCCGGCGCCGTGACGCCGGCCCGGCCGACACTCGCGGGCCTGGTCGTCCCGACGGGTGGGCGGACCCTGGTGATGGGGGTCCTCAACGTCACCCCCGACTCCTTCTCCGACGGCGGGCGGTTCGTCGAACCCGGCACCGCCGTGGCACACGGGCGGGGCATGACGGCTGACGGCGCCGACCTCGTCGACGTGGGCGGTGAGTCCACCCGTCCGGGGGCCACCCGCCCGAGCGGGGCAGAGGAGCTCGCCCGCGTCCTCCCGGTGGTCCGCGACCTCACCGCGGCCGGCACGGCGGTCTCGGTCGACACGATGCGAGCCGGGGTCGCCCGGGCCGCGGTGCGGGCCGGCGCCGTCCTGGTCAACGACGTCTCCGGTGGGCTCGCCGACCCGTCGATGCTGGAGACGGTCGCGGAGCTCGGCGTGCCCGTCGTGCTCATGCACTGGCGCGGGCACTCGACCGTCATGGGGTCCCTGGCGGTGTACGACGACGTGGTCGCCGAGGTGGTCGACGCGCTTGCCGAGCGGGCGGCGGCGGCGCGGTCCGCGGGGATCGCCGCGGGCCGGGTCGTGCTGGACCCGGGGCTGGGCTTCGCCAAGGACGCCGACCACGACTGGGCCCTGCTGGCGGGGCTGGACGCGGTCGGCGCGCTCGGGCACCCGGTGCTGGTCGGCGGGTCCCGCAAGCGCTTCCTCGGAGCACTGCTCACCGACCCGGTCACCGGGGTGGCCCGCCCGTCCGCCGGTCGTGACGACGCGACCACCGCCCTGACGGCGGTGCTCGCGCTCCGGGGCGTCTGGGGTGTCCGGGTCCACGCTGTCCGCCCGTCCGCGGACGCCGTCCGGGTGGCCGCCCGCCTCCAGCCCGCCTGAGGCTCGGGCGGCACCTGTCCGGACCCCACCGGGGTCGGCGGACGGGCGGGTGTTGGCTGGCCCCCTCACCTCCTCGGGCGAGGAGGGCCGATCGGCAGGGGGACAGATGGCGGACGTCTTCGTCACCGGGGGATCGGGCTACATCGGTCGCGCGCTGCTGCACCAGCTGGCCGACGCCGGTGACCGCGTCAGCGCGCTGGCCCGCAGCGACGCGGCGGCGGCCGTCGTCAGCGGTCTCGGCGCGAGGCCGGTCCGCGGTGACCTCACGGACACGGCCCTGCTGCGCTCGGCCGCCGCCCGCGCGGACGCGGTCGTGCACCTCGGCCAGGCAGGGGAGGACACCGCCGGGGTCGACCTCGCCGCGGCGGAGGCGATGCTCGACGGCGCCGGTGCCCGGCCCTACGTCCACACCGGCGGCCTCTGGGTCTACGGCACCACCGACGGCGTCGCGGACGAGACGGCGCCGCAGCGTCCGCCCCGGCTGACGGCCTGGCGGGTGGAGAACGAGCGCCGGGTGATGGACCGGGTCGCGCACGGCGGACACCCGGTGCTGGTCATGCCCGCGATCGTCTACGGCCACGCGCGCGGGCTCGTCCAGTCCAGCCTGGTCGACGCGGCGGGGGACCGGGTGGTCTTCCCGGGGGACGGGACGAACCGGTGGGGCCTGGTCGCGGTCGACGACGTCGCCCAGCTGTACGTCCGCGCCATGGGCGCCCCCGCCGGCGGCACCTACCTGGGCGTGACCCAGTGCCTCCCGGTCGGCGAGGTCGCCCGGGCGCTCGCGCGGGCACCCGGCAACCCGCGGCGGGCCGAGTCGGTGTCGACCGACGAGTTCACCGACCGGTTCGGCCTGCTCGCCGAGGCGCTGCTGCTGGACCAGCAGCTCACCGGGGACCGGGCTCGTCAGCAGCTGGGCTGGTCCCCGACCCACCTCGACGCCGTCGCCGAACTCGCCCGCGGCTGACCCGCCCAGCTGACCCGCCAGCTGGGCAGGTCGAGTCGGCCCGGGGCAGACTCGGCGCGGTGACGACCAGCGTCGACCCGACAGACACCGCCCTGTTCCGCGAGGTCCTGGGCCACTTCGGCTCCGGAGTCGTGGTGGTGACCGCGACCGTCGACGGACAACCGCTCGGCCTGACCTGCCAGTCCTTCGCCTCGGTCAGCCTCGACCCGCCGCTGGTCTCGTTCTGCGTGGACAAGAAGTCCCGACGCTTCCCCCGGATCCGGGACACGGGCCGCTTCTGCGTCAACGTCCTCGCCGTCGGGCAGGCCGACCTCTCCCAGGCCTTCGCCGTGGACGACCGCACCCGCTGGGCCGCGGTGTCCTGGGAGCGCCCGGCCGACGCGGACTCCCCGGTCCTGGCCGGCAGCCACGCCTGGATCGACTGCCGCCTGGACGCCGAACTCCCGGCCGGGGATCACACGATCGTGCTGGGCCGGGTGACCTCGCTGGCCGCGGACAGCGCCCGCGACCCGCTGCTGTACTACCGCGGTCGCTACCGCGCGCTGGACGGCACCGGCGCGATCACCTGACCGCCGGGCAGACCCCTGGGACCCGACCCCGCACCACACCCGCGCGGCTACCCTCAGCGCGTGACGACGGCCGCGGACCCGACGACGGGTGAGCGCGCCCCGGCCGATCCCGCCCTGACCGATCCCGCCACGGCCGACCGGATCGTCCTTCGGGGGTTGAGGGCCCACGGTCGGCACGGCGTCCTGGCGACCGAGCGCGCGGCCGGGCAGTTCTTCGGTCTGGACCTCGAGCTGGAGGTCGACACCCGGCCCGCGGCCGCCAGCGACGACCTCGCCGACACCGTCGACTACTCGGCCGTGGCCGCCGCCGCGCTCGGGGTGGTCACCGGCGACCCGGTCGACCTCGTCGAGACCCTGGCGGACCGGGTCGCACGTACGGTCCTGGTCGACCCGCGCGTCTACGCGGTCACCGTCTCCGTCCACAAGTTCCAGGCCCCGCTCGCGGTTCCCTTCGACGACGTCGTGGTCGTCATTCGCCGCACCCAGCCGACCGCCGGTGACCACCCCACGACCGGAGGTCGGGACCGATGACCGAGAGCCCCAATCCCGGACTGGTCGACGCGGACACGCTGACCGGTCAGCTGCACCCGGTCCGTCGGGTCGCCATCGGACTCGGCGGCAACGTCGGGGAGACCCTGGAGATCCTCCAGTCGGCGATCGACGCCCTGCTGGACACACCCGGCATCGCGCCGGTCGCGGTGTCGTCGGTGTTCCAGACGCGCGCCGTCGGCGGAGCGGCCGGCCAGCGGGACCACCTCAACGCCGTGCTGCTGCTCGACACCGCACTGTCGGCGGCCCGGCTGCTGGACCGTGTCCAGGTCATCGAGGTCGCGCTGGGCCGTGACCGCGGCCAGGAGGTCACCCCGAACGGCCCGCGCACCGTCGACCTGGACATCCTGGCCATCGGGGCGACGGTGCGCAGTTCCGAGGAGCTGACCGTCCCGCACCCGCGGGCCCACACCCGAGCGTTCGTGCTGGTGCCCTGGGCGGACGTCGACCCCGACGCGGAACTGCCCGGTCACGGTCGCGTCGGTGACCTCGCGGCCGCGGCGGACCCGGCGCCGGGTGAGGTGACGGCCCGTCCGGACCTCACCCTGTGGCTGCCCGGCTGAGCCGGGAGCAGGCTTGCCCCGTGCCCCACTCCCCGTTCGACCAGCCCGACCCCGCGTTCGACCAAACGGATCATGGCCCCTACCGGGACCCCGACCACGATCCGGACCGGTCGGGACAGCGTCCGGGGCCCGAGCGCACGGTCCCACCGATGCGAACGCTGAGGCCCGCGACCCTGGTGCTCGCCGGCCTGGTCGGGGTGGTGATCGGCCTGCTGTACGCGATCGTCGTGTCCCGCCGGGACGGGGTCCCGCCGACGCTGACGGCGGTCGGGGTCATCAGCCTCGGGTTCGTGGTCCTCGCCCTGGCTGTGGCGGCGCGGTACATGTCCCGGATCGCCCGCCAGTCCGGTCGGGTCGACCCGCACGTCGCGGTCCGGATCCTCGTCCTCGGGCGGGCCGGTGCCGTCGTCGGTTCCGCCGTGGCCGGGATCTACGTCGGGATCGGGATCGAGCGGGTCACCTCCGGGCTGACCGCCGGTGCGGGTGGCCGTCAGCTGCTCTACGCCGGTCTCGGCGCTGTGGCGGGGCTCGCGGTGATGGTCGCCGGGCTCGTCGTGGAACGTGCGTGCCGACGCCCGGACGACCCCGACGACCCGGACGCCGGGATCGGTGGCGGTCCCCCGACCGGTGTCGTCGGCTGAGTCCGCTCATCTCGTCCCCGCTGCCCGGATCGTCGCTGCTGCCTGGATCGTCACCGCTCCCTGGCTCCCCGCCGCGTCACCGCCGCAACGGCACGTCCGCTCCGTAGCCTCGCCCGCATGGCACACCGACCCGACAGAGCCCGTCACGTGCGCACGGCACGCCTGCTCCGACGCTCCGTCCTCCCGCTGCTGGTCCTCGGGTCGGTCGTGACCGTGGTCGTGACGGCCACCGGTGGCCTGGCGGCGCTCCGGGTCGCCGCGTTCGCCGTCCTGGCGTGCGGGATCGGGGCGGCGGTCGCCTCCGACATCGACGCACGGGCCGAGCGGGTGGCCCACGCCGCCGAACGTGCCCGGCTGGCGGCGGGTTTCGCCCATGCCCACGAGCGCCTGGTCCGCGAGCACGGCGATGCCACCGACGAGCTCACGGCGCGGTTCGCCGCGCGGGTGCGCCGGCTGCGGGAGCACGTGGCCCAGGCGAAGGGCGCGACCGCCGAGAGCCGACTGGAGGTCCTCGCCCTCGGCGCGGAGCTCGTCTCGGTCCGCGCGGAGCTGGATCGCGTGACCCGGGCCCGGGACGCCCTGAAGGCCGACGTCGCCGCCTACGTGGCGATCGAGACCGCCCGCCTGGCGGCTGCGGACCGGGCGGCGGCGGACCGGGCGGCGGCGGACCGGGCGGCGGCGGACCGGGCGGCAGAGCTGGCCGTCGTGGACGCGGTCGTCGTC
>JAABUK010010959.1_pt1 | contig 11932 bp, 12 predicted proteins | sample 5559141 | NCBI WGS metagenome assembly JAABUK01 (sample SAMN10711869, study PRJNA513367) | rock metagenome | isolation source: Antarctica rocks | place: Antarctica: Victoria Land, Pudding Butte nord | collected 2016-01-03 | reverse complement strand
GGCGTCGGTGTCGCGCAGCAGCCGCAGTGCCGAAGTGGCCTGGGCGGGCGAACTGACCGCGACGGCGTCGGCGAGGGCGCCGAGTGCGGCGGTCAGGGCCGCCTCGTAACCGGGCTCGACGCTCAGCAGGGCGGCCACCGAGCCGAGCAGGCCAGGCAGTCCAGAGCCGGCCGCCAGTAGCGCGCCGGCGCCGTCCTTGCGGGTCAGGCCCATCGCCAGCGCCTCCCGGCGGGCGGTCCACGTCGAGCGCTCCCGGTCGGCGGTGCGGTGCGCCTCGATCAGCAGCCGCAGACGTTCGGCGGCGGCGGCGTGGCGGCCCAGCGCCGCTTCGTGCCTGCTGTCGAGGTCGAGCTCGCCCTCGTCGAGCGCTCCGACCTCGGTGTGGGTGGACTCCAGCTCGGTCCGGGCGGTCGCGGCCCGCTCCCGGGCCTGGGCGGCCGAGGCGCCGATCCGGGCGATCTCGTCGCCGCCGGCCGACGCCCGACTGCGCAGCGCGTTGACCTGGCTCGCGAGCTTGGCCAGTCCCTCTCGCCGATCGGCCACCGCTCTGGCCGCGGCCAGCACCGCCCGCTCGGCGTCGGCCAGCTCGCGCTCATCCTGCTGCCGCTGGGACACCGCGGCCTGCAGCAGCTGCCGGGCCGCCTCCAGCTCCTCGGCCAGCGCCTGCTCGGTGGCTCGGATCTCGGCCGCCTCGCGCTCCAGCTCCTCGGGCTCGCGGCCCCGGCGTTCCTGCTCGGCGAACTCCGAGAGGTGGCGCAACCGCTGCGCGGCCAACTTCTGGGTGCCGCGAAAGCGTTCCTGCAGCGCCGACAGGGCGAAGAAGACGTCCTGGGCCGCGGTCACGGCCGGGGCATCACCGGCCAGCGCCGCCTCTAGTTCGGTCTCGGCCGCGGTCGCGGCCGCCAGCGCGTGCTCGACCTCGCGGCGACGCTGCCGGACGGCGGTCTCGTCGGCCACCTCGGCCTCCAGCGTCTGGCGAAGGGTGCTGAGGTCATCGGCCAGCAGCCGCAGCCGAGAGTCGCGGAGCTCGGCCTGGACCCCGGCCGCCCGGCGCGCGATCTCGGCCTGCCTGCCCAGCGGCTTGAGCTGGCGGCGCAGCTCGCCGGTCAGGTCGGTGAGCCGGGTCAGGTTGACCTGCATCGCGTCCAGCTTGCGAAGCGCCTTCTCCTTGCGCTTGCGGTGCTTGAGCACCCCGGCCGCCTCCTCGATGAACCCGCGCCGGTCTTCCGGACGTGCCGAGAGGATCGAGTCGAGCTGGCCCTGGCCCACGATCACGTGCATCTCGCGGCCGATGCCGGAGTCCGACAGCAGCTCTTGAATGTCGAGGAGTCGAGCACCCTCTCCGTTGATCTCGTACTCGCTGGCCCCGTCGCGAAACATCCGGCGGGTGATCGAGACCTCGGCATAGTCGATCGGCAGCGCGCCGTCGGTGTTGTCGATGGTCAGCGTCACCTCGGCGCGGCCCAGCGGCGGCCGGCCGGCGGTGCCGGCAAAGATGACGTCCTCCATCTTGCCGCCGCGCAGCGCCTTGGCACCCTGCTCGCCGAGCACCCAGGCGATGGCATCGACGACGTTGGACTTGCCCGAGCCGTTGGGTCCGACCACGGCGGTGATGCCGGGCTCGAACCGCAAGGTGGTGGCCGAGGCGAAGGACTTGAACCCCTTCAGGGTCAGCGACTTGAGATGCACTCAGGCTCCGGACATCACTCGGCGGCGAACTTCAGCGCAACCGGTGCTAGCCGGTTGTGGACTCCGAAGAATCTAGCGCGCCGAGCGGCCCGGATGGCTCAGGCGAGCGCTGAGGCGCCGCTGGTGATCCGGTGCAGCTCATCGAGCAGCTGCTCGGACTCCCGCGAAGCCTTCAGCGCGGCAAGTTCGGCTTCGAGGTTTCGCACTTGGCCCTTGAGCCGTGCGACCTCTTCGACGAGGTAGCGGTCTGAGGAGGTGGGGAGGTGTCCCAGCAGCGCCCTGGCCATGTCGCGACCTTTCACGGACTACCGGCGCATGGGCGGTGGAGCGGCGCGGCGTGCGAGCACCGCGGGCTCCGGCGAGCTGCCGGTCAGAGTTGGTTTATGTCAGCTCATGGTCGCACTGTAACGGCTTAGATACAAATTCCGGCCGAGCCGAGAGGGCGCTGCGGCGGCCGGCCGGTCAGCGCTCGACGAAGCCGCACAGGCCGCCGGCAGCCGGGGTGTAGGACGCCTGGACCAGCTCCACGACGCCGGGAGCCGTGCCGCCGCGCAGCAGTGCCACCAGCCGCTCACAGCTCTGCCGGGTGCCTTCGGCGCTGATCCGTACCCGGCCGTCCGGTAGGTTCGCCGCCTGGCCGAGCAGGCCGAGCTCGAGGGCGCGGCATTTGGTCCACCAGCGGAATCCGACGCCCTGGACATGACCCGACACCAGCGCTGTCAGGTGCACCGGCGAGTCGCCGTCACCCGTCGGTTCGGTCGCGCCGTCACCCGTCGGTTCGCTCACGCCGCCGTCCGCCGGGGTGGCCGCTGGCAGTTCGGGCAGAAGTAGGACGACCGGTTCATCCACTTGACTCGCGCGATCGGCCGGCCGCACCGCAGACACGGCTCGCCGACCCGGCCGTAGGCGTTCAGCGAGCGGTCGAAGTAGCCGCTCTCGCCGTTGACGTTGACGTACAGCGAGTCGAAGGAGGTGCCACCGGCGAGCAGTGCGTCGGCGAACACCAGCCTCAGTTGCGCGAGCAGCGTGTTCAGCGCCTGCTTGGACAGCGCAGCGGTCGGTCGGTCGCCGTGCAGCCGGGCGCGCCAGAGCGCCTCGTCGGCATAGATGTTGCCGACTCCGGAGATCGAGGACTGGTCCAGCAGCGCGCGCTTGATGGTCGTGTTGCGCCGCCGGACCGAACGGATCCAGCCTGCGTCATCGAAGTGGTCGTCCAGCGGGTCGCGGGCGATGTGGGAGATGCCGGACGGCACCGGCGTCGGGCCGTCAGGCACCAGAACGTCGAGGTGCAGGCCACCGAAGGTGCGCTGGTCGACGAACCGCAGCTCGTTGCCGCCGTCGGTGAAGCGCAGCCGGGCACGCAGGTGTGGACCGGCAGCGCTGCCGGGCGCCAGCATCAGCAGCTGGCCGCTCATGCCGAGGTGCCCGATCAGGCAGGACGAGCCGCCGTCCAGCGGCAACCACAGGTACTTGCCCCGCCGCTCGGCGGAGCTGATCCGGCGCCCGACCAGCCGCTGGGTGAGATCCAGCGGGCCGGCCAGATGCCGGCGGATCGCCCGCGGGTGCAGCGAGTCGACCTCAGCGATCGTCCGGCCGACGACCCAGCGGTCCAGTCCGGCGCGGACGGTCTCGACCTCGGGTAGCTCCGGCACGTCAGCCGGTCACCGGCAGATCGGGGTTGGTCACCGGCAGATCAGTGTCGATCACCGGCAGATCGATGTCGCCGGCCCCGGCCGGCGCCTCCGGAGACAGCGCCCGCCAGGCCGCCTCGGCCGCAGCCTGCTCGGCCTCCTTCTTGTTGCGGCCCAGCCGAATGCTGTAGGTGGTGCCGTCGACGACCGCGGCGGCCGTGAAGGACTTGGCGTGGTCGGGCCCCTCGGAGGTGATCACATAGCCGGGCACGCCGAGCCCGCGCAGCGCGGTCAGCTCCTGCAGCGAGGTCTTCCAGTCCAGGGCGGCGCCGTAGCCCGGCGCCGCTGCCAGCACCGGGTCGAACAACTGGTGGACCACCCGGGCGGCAGCCTCGATGCCCAGCTCGACGTGGATCGCACCCAGGATCGCCTCCAGCGTGTCGGCGAGGATCGAGGGCTTGTTCCGGCCGCCGGTGGCATCCTCGCCCCGGCCCAGCAGGATGTACTTGCCGATGCCGTCCGGCCCGATCTGGCGCGCCACGTCGGCCAGCGCGCGCATGTTGACCACCGAGGCGCGCAGCTTGGCGAGCTTGCCCTCGGCAAGGTCGGGGTGCGCACGGTAGAGCGACTCGGTGATAACCAGGCCGAGTACCGAGTCGCCCAGGAACTCCAGCCGCTCGTTGTGTGGGACGTCGCCATTCTCGTAGGCGAACGACCGGTGGGTCAGCGCACGGCGAAAAAGCTCGGGATCCAGGTCAACCCCGAGCTCAGCCGCCAGCTCGCCCAGATCAGCGGTACGTACCGGTCTGGTCGCCACGGCTAAGGTCGTCCCGCGGTCGGGCCGCAGGTGCCTATCAAGGCGGTCAGACCGCCAGCACCTGCCGACCGTCGTACTGCCCGCAGTTAGAGCAGGCGGTGTGCGGCAGCTTGGGCTGGCCACAGGCGCGGTTCGGGCAGGTGACCAGGGTCGGCGCGCTGGTCTTCCACTGCGAGCGACGTGCCCGGGTGTTGGCGCGCGACATCTTCCGCTTCGGAACGGCCACAGCGGTTACTCCTGACTTTCGGTGGAACTCTCGGACATAGGACCGCCGAACCGCTCGGCGAGAGCGGCCCAGCGGGGATCGAGCTGGACGTGCGTGTGGCCTTCATCCAGATCGTCGATCCGCTCCCCGCACTCGGGGCACAGACCACCGCACTCCGGCCGGCACAGCGGTGTCAGCGGCAGACTCAACACCACCGCGTCGCGCACCACCGGCTCGAGATCGAGGTGATCGCCCTCGAGCCGCGGGATCTCGTCGGGATCGGTGGTTTCCTGCGTGGCGCTGTTCGGATAGGCGAACAGCTCCATGAAATCGACCACCAACTCATCGGTGAACTCCGTTAGGCACCGCCCGCATTCGCCGGTCAACGGGCCGGTCACCGAACCGGTCACCAGGACACCCTCGGTCACCGCCTCAAGCCGGACATCCACCACGAGCGGCGCGCCCTCGAGCACCCCGATCATGTCCAAGCCAAGCTGCGCAGGCGCGTCGACCCCGATCCGGTAGTCACGCCGCAGGCCCGCCCTGCGCCCGAGTTGCCTGGTATCCAGGACGAACGGGCTGCGCGGGTTCACTGACGACCTCTACCGGTTGATTCTCTGCATGCTGTGGAGCTAGGCCCAAACATGGATTTGGCCGTTGTTGAGGTTACCTGAGCGGGCGGCAACCCGGAAATCGCGGGCCGCGCCGGCGGTCACGGCTGCTGGTGATCGAGGGCGTTGCGGCCGTTCTCGGCCGTCGCGGCCAGCCGTTGCAGGTTGTCCACCAGCTCCGACAGCGTCCGGTAGGCATAGCTCTGCGCGTCCGAGGTCAGCTTCTGGGCGTACTCCTCGGCGCCGGCCAGGATCGATCGGGCCTGCTCCTCGGCCGCGGCCACGCAAGCGCCCGAACGCTCCTCGGCTTCGGCCCGCAGCCGGGCTGCCTCGGCGACCGCTGCCTGGTGCACGCTCGCCGAGGACACCAGCTGGTCCTGCTCTCGCTGACCGGCCTCCACCAGCTGGTGCGCCCGGGCCCCGGCGGCGGCGACGCCCGCGCGGGCCTGCTCGTCGGCTGCCGCGACGGTTGCCCCGGCCTGCTCGTCGGCTGCCGCGACGGTTGCCCCGGCCTGCTCGTCGGCTGCGGCCACCGTGGACTGCGCGTGCTGCTCGGCGGCCGCGATGGTGGCCTGTGCCTCGTCCTGAGCCTCGCGCAGTTGGCGCTGGGCCAGGCCATTGGCCTCGCCAAGCGTCTGCTCCCGCTGAGCCACCACCCGGCGAGCCTCCGCCAGCTCCGGCGGCAGCACCTCGCGCCGGGCGTCCAGCAGGTCCAGGGTGCGCTCCCGCGGAACCACGCAGGAGGACGACATCGGCAGGGTCCGGGCCGTCTCGATCAGCTCGACCAGTTCGGTCAGCACCTCGTCGGCCCGGGCCAGCGTGTGGTCGGTCATCGGCGGTCCCCGTCCGGTCGGTGCAGCTCGTCGAGGCGACTGAGCAGTCGCTTGTGCACGGACGGCGGCAGCAGGCTGCTGACGTCCCCGCCGTAGGTCGCGATCTCTTTGACCAGGCTGGAGGCCAGGAAGCTGTATTCGGGATTGGTGGGCATGAAAAGGGTATCCACGCCGGCCAGCCCCCGGTTCATTTGCGCCATCTGCAGCTCGTAGTCGAAGTCGCTGACCGCCCGCAGGCCCTTGATGATGACCGGAATCGAATGCGCACGGCAGTAGTCGACCAGCAGGCCGTGAAAGGAGTCGACCCGGACGTTGCCGTAGCCGGCCGTCACCTCGGTCAGCATCGCGATCCGCTCGTCGACGGTGAAAAGGCTCTTCTTGTTGCGGTTTATCAGCACCGCCACCACGACCTCGTCGTAAAGGCCGGCGGCGCGCCCGATGATGTCGAGGTGGCCGTTGGTGACCGGGTCGAATGAACCAGGACAGGCCGCCTTGCGGACTGTCGGCTCAGCGCTCATCTTCCACCTTCAGATGGGGCTCGGCCGGATTGGCCGTGCACTACCGCTGGATCAGGGCTATTCCCGGCGACCGTACCAAAGGCAGCCTTCTCCGTAGCGTCGCTGCTTGATGGCTTTGATCTCACTCGGCCAGGGCGGCTCGACGTCGCGCCAGGACCGCTCGAGCACCACGACCCCGTCCGGCACCAGCCAGCGATCGTGTGCCAGCGTGGCCAGCAGGGTGCCGATCGTGCCGGCCGGCACGGCGTAGGGCGGGTCGGCGAATACCAGATCGAACGGCTCGGCCGCCCCGACCGCGCTCAGAAACGTCTCGGCGGTGCACCGGTGCACGGTCGCGCCGGCCAGGCCGAGCAGTTGCACGTTCTGCCGCAGCACCGTGGCCGCCCGCCGATCGGACTCCACGAACACCGCCGCCGCGGCACCCCGCGACAGCGCCTCGAGGCCGACCGCGCCCGAGCCCGCGTACAGGTCGAGCACCCTGGCTCCATCGAGGTCGAATTCGGTGCGCAGGGTGTTGAACAGCGCCTCGCGGGCCCGGTCGGCCGTGGGACGAGTGCCACGGGGCGGCACCACCAGCCGCCGGCCGCGCGCCTGACCACCCACGATCCGCGTCACGGCTGCCAAGCGTAGTGCTCTTACGTCGCGCCGTCCTGGTCGAAATCTACCGGCGAACAGACGGAGTTCGTGCTTGCCGGTGCCGCCGGCTCGCGATATGGATAGGGCCACGCCGATGCGGACGGCGCCGCCAACGAGGGAGAAGATTCGATGTCGCAACTACCCAGGATGATGCTGTCGGGCATCGTGCTCGACTCCCCCGACGCGCAGGTGCTGGCCGGGTTCTACCGCCGGTTGCTGGGCTGGCCGGTGCAGCAGGACGAACCGGGCTGGGTGAAGTTGAGCCCGCCCGACGGCGGGCCGGGGTTGTCGTTTCAGACCGAACCCACGTATCAGCGCCCGGTGTGGCCCGCGGGTCCGGCTGATCAGCAGATGATGGTGCACCTCGACATCGCGGTCGACGATCTGGACGCCACCAGTGCCCATGCCGTCTCCGTCGGGGCGGTGGTGGCCGAGCACCAGCCGCAGGATGACGTCCGGGTGCACCTCGACCCGGCCGGCCACCCGTTCTGCTTCTTCCTCACCGAGTAGCCGGTTGCCGACAGCTGGGCGGTGACCGATGCTGGACGGGTGGCCCAGCAACCGGATCCACCTCAGTTCGTCGTGCTGCCCGACGAGTACGACGACGGCTTCGGCGCCACGCCGGACCGGCCAACGCCGTCGCGACATCGGCTGCCGCCGCGACTGGCGGGCTCGCTGCACGACCGCCGGGCCCGCTGGGCCGCGGTAACGCTGACCTGCCTGGCGGTCGGCGGCCTGCTGGTGCACGCGGCGCTCGGCCAGCACGGCGCGGCCAGCACGGCGACGACGGCCAGGTCGCTGCCGATGCCCGCGCCGGCGCCGCTGGTCAGGATGGGCAAGTCCTGGCCGTCCACCGGTGCGAGCTGTGGCACCGATCGGTTTCTGCCGATCGTGACCGCCGATCCGCTGCGGGTGCCGACCGGCGTCCGGATCGAGGTCGGCGGCCAGACGGTGCACACCGTCGATGTCGATGCCAGATCGGTGTCCTCGCCTGAGACGGTGAACCTGCCGGCCAACGAGTTCGTGTCGCAGCTGGTGGTCAGCGGCGGCGCCAGCTACGCGCTGGTGCAGCCGTGTGAGTCGACCGATACCGGCGCGGTCTTCCGGGTCACCGCACAGGGCAGCGCCCTGCTGCTGGCCAGCAATCGGCACATCGACGGGCTGTTTCCGGACGGGCACGGCGGGGTGTGGGCGGCCGAGGTGGCCGACATCGCCACCGACGGGCCGGTCGTGCTGGTGCAGTTGCCGGGTTCGGGAGTGGTGCGGCTGCCGGCCGGCCTGCAGCCGGTGGCGGTCAGCGGCCACCGGGTCATCGCGATGACGCAGAACTCGGCGGAGTCGCACGGTTCGGCGTCCGGCAGCCTGGTGACCTATGACCTGACCAGCCGGCGGCTGGGTCCGAGCCTGGGCCGGGCCAGCTCGCTGACGGCCAGCGCCGGAGTGCTGCTGTGGACCGAGGGGCCGTGCTCGGCGGCGGCGCCGTGCATCCTGCACCGCTATGACCTGGCCACCGGAGCGAGTTCGGTGCGCGGGTACTCGCTGCCGGTGGAGGCGTCGGTGACCGGTGGCGTGATCAGCCCCGACCGGCGCCGGCTGGCCTTCGCGCTGCCCCGGGAGTTCGACGACCGGCATGTCGACACCGCCGGCTTCGGCCCGCCGCTGGACCTGGTGATGCTCGATCTTGGCACCGGTGTGCTGGAAGGGATCCCCGGTGTCGAGCTGCCGCCGACCGCACCGGCCGGCCTGACGTTCTCCGCCGACAGCGCCTGGCTGGTGATCGCGCTCAACGAGGGCGCCAGCACCCGGTTGCTGCTGTGGCGGCCAGGCCTGAGCAGGCCGCTGCGGGCCGGCGTCGAGGTCGCCGGCCCGATGCTGCAGGCGCCGCCGGTGGTCCCGGCACCCTGAGCCGGCTGCCGTTCAGGCCTTGCACAGCCTCAGGACTTGTGCAGGAACTCGGTGTTCTCGGCGTCGAAGGAGTCCCATAGGAACTCCCGCAGCCCCTGGTGATCGGCCAGCTCCGGATCGGCGGCGATCACCGCCTGCGCCTCGGCACGCGCCAGCCGGATGACGTCCTCGTCGCGTTGCAGCGACAGCAGTTTCAACTGTGACTTGCGTCCGGACTGGGCCGCTCCGAGCACGTCGCCCTCGCGCCGCTGCTTGAGGTCCAGCAGCGCCAACTCGAAGCCGTCGGTGGTCCTGGCGACCTCGTCCAGCCGCTGCAGTGCCGGGTGGCCGAACGGCAACTGGCTGAGCATCAGGCACAACCCCGGATGTTCGCCCCGGCCGATCCGGCCACGCAGCTGGTGCAGTTGTGAGACGCCGAACCGGTCGGCGTCCAGAATCACCATCAACGACGCGTTCGGCACGTTGATGCCGACCTCGATCACGGTGGTCGCCACCAGCACGTCCACGGTGCCGGAAGCGAACGCCGACATCACCGCGTTCTTCTCCTCAGCGGGCAGCCGGCCGTGCAGCACCGCAACCCGGATTCCGGCCAGCTGGTCGTTGCTCAGCTCGGCATGGGTCGCCAGCACCGAGGCGATCTGCAACTGCTGGTCATCGGCTGCGGCCCCGATGTCCTCGGCCTCGGCGTCCTCGCCGATCCGGGGGCAGACGACGAAGGCCTGGCGTCCGGCACCGACCTCCTCGCGGGTGCGCTGCCAGACCCGGTCGAGCCAGTCCGGACGCTCGGTGACCGGCACCACCGTGCTGCTGAGGACGCCGCGGCCGCCGGGCAGCTCGTGCAGCTCGGAGGTTTCCAGGTCACCGAACACGGTCATCGCGACCGTCCGTGGAATCGGCGTGGCCGTCATCACCAGCAGGTGCGGTGGGCTGGCTGCCTTGCTGCGCAGGGCATCGCGTTGCTCGACTCCGAAGCGGTGCTGCTCGTCGACCACCACCAGGCCGAGTTCGGCAAACTGCACCTGGTCCTGGATCAGCGCGTGGGTGCCGATCACGATGCCGGCGGCACCGGAGGCGATCTCCAGCAGCGCCGCGCGCCGCGCGGGTGTCGACATGGAGCCGGTGAGCAGCACCACCTGGGTGCCCCGCTCCGAGCCGCCGAGCCGGCCCGCCTGGGCCAGCTCGCCGAGCAGCTCGAGAACGCTGTGCTCGTGCTGGGCGGCCAGCACCTCGGTCGGCGCCAGCAGCGCGGCCTGGGCGCCGGCGTCGACCACCTGCAGCATCGCCCGCAGCGCCAGCACGGTCTTGCCCGAACCGACTTCGCCCTGCAGCAATCGGTGCATCGGGTGCGCGGCGGCCAGCTCCTGCTCGATCGTGGCGGCGATCCGGTGCTGCTCGCCGGTGAACGTGAACGGCAGCCGCTCGGTGAAGGCCTCGACCAGGCCGCCGGCTCTCCGCGGACGCGCGAGCGCCGGGTTGGCCGCGTTGGCATGGCGGCGCTGGGCCAGCACCAGCTGCACCCCGAGAGCCTCGTCGAAGGCCAGCCGCTTGCGTGCCTGGTGATACTCGGCCATCGTCTCCGGACGGTGGATCCGGCGCAGCGCCACGTCCAGCGGCAGCAGCCCGGCCCGCTCGAGAACCCGAGGATCGACCGGGTCGGGCACCGGGTCCAGGTTGTCCAGTGCCAGCCGGACGCACCGGGCGATCGTCCAGGACGGCAGCCCGGCGGCGGCCGGATAGACCGGCAGCAGAGCGCCGGCGAAGTCCTCGGCCTGCAGCGGGTCGCCGGCCGAGTCGCCATCGCCGTCGCCGGCCGAGTCGCCATCGCCGAGCAGGATGTAGTCGGGCGAGTTCAGCTGCAGCTTGTCGCGAAAGCGGGTCACCTTGCCGGCGAACATGCCATGCCGGCCCGGCCGCAGCTCGCGATCGCGCCAAGGCTGGTTGAAGAAGCTCAGCGCCGCCCGGTGGCGCCCGGACCGGATCGAGACCTCGAGAATCGTCAGCTTGCGGCCGGGAATGCGCCGGGTCGAGGTCGACTCGACCTCGGCCAGCACGGTGACCTCGTCGCCCTCGGTCAGCCGGGACAGGTCGGTGAGCTGACCCCGCTCGTCGAAGCGCCGCGGGTAGTGTCGGATCAGCTCGCCGACCGTGCTCAGACCCAGCGCCTTCTCGACCGCCTTGCTGGACTTGCCGCCGAGCACGTCGCGCAGCAGGGTGGTGCGGGTGGCCATGACGTCACTGTGCCAGAAGCGCCGGTACCGGCTACTCCACCCCGATCAGCAGCGGAAAGCGTGGCTGGCCACCCACGAAGACGCCGACCTCGACCAGCGGGTGCCGGCTGCGCAGGTAGCCCCGCACCGCCTCGGCGGCCTCACCGGCACCCGGATCGGTGCCGGACAGCACGGTCACCAGCTCGCCGCCGGCGGCCACCAGCCGCCGCACCAGGCTGATTCCGACCCGCGCCACGTCGGCACCGATCTCGACCACCTCGCCGTCGATCAGGCCCAGCACATCACCGGCCGAGCACCGCCCGGCATAGGTGATCGACTCCCGGACGGCGATGGTGACCTCGGCAAACCGGGTCGCCGCGGCCGCCTCGGCCAGCGCGATCACGTTGTCCTCGAAACGCCGGCTCGCGTCGTGGATCGCGACCGCCGCCAGTCCCTGCAGCGGTGACTTCGTGGGCACCACCGCGACCCCGACGCCCAGCTGGCGTGCCTCTGCCGCGGCCAGCTCGGCGACTCCGCCGGCGGCCGAGGCGTTCGGCAGCAGGATCACCTGAGCGGCCCCGGTCCGCAGGATCTCGGCCAGCACCTGAGCCGCGGACGGGCCGCTGCGGCCAGGGTGGTCGCTTGCATCGGCCTGATCGGGATTGCCGCCGTCACCCGGCTGGCCGGCCTCGACCACCGCGACCCCTTCTGACCGGAACAGGTCGGCCAGCCCCTCACCGGGCGCGACGGCGACCAGGGCGGTGCCGGACCGGCTGCCCGTCGACCGTTGGCTGGCCACCTGGTCGGCGAAGCGCACCACGGCGATCCGGTGCGGGCGGCCGGCCTCGATGCCGGCCTCGATCGCGGCGCCCACGTCATT
>JAABUK010010958.1_pt1 | contig 11932 bp, 1 predicted proteins | sample 5559141 | NCBI WGS metagenome assembly JAABUK01 (sample SAMN10711869, study PRJNA513367) | rock metagenome | isolation source: Antarctica rocks | place: Antarctica: Victoria Land, Pudding Butte nord | collected 2016-01-03 | reverse complement strand
CACGATAATTTAAGGTTAGAAGTAAGCGAATTATCCCTTTACGCTCCTAATGAAACTATTATCTTTAGCCTCCTCTGAGTTATCTTTATCTTATTACCTTTAGAATCCTTATTTAAAGACTTCCTTATAGGTGATATACCTAATTTTATAAGGTCTTAATTTAAATTATCTTTAATAGAGTATTTAGGATGAAATAGCTAACGCTTAAGGTAATAGTAGGAGCTTTCCTCTTATATTAATTACTATACTTGAGTTTAACTCTAATTCTAATTATTAGGCTAAAGAGATTAATAACTAGTTAATTCTAAATAATCTTAAATCCTTTATAATAAATATATAGCTTAAAGTATATATTATTATTTATAATTACCTTAGATTTAATACTTATAAGCTTATTAAAGACCTTATATATTTTAACCTCTAAGCTTAAGCTATCCTTAATAAAATTAAAATAAACTTTAAACTTATAAGCTATAATATTTATATTAAATTAATTTAATATCTTTATATAATTTATCTTAATAGGCTAAAAGAAATAGATAAATATACTTAGAAGTTTTAAGAGGTTAATATTAAGCTTAAGGAGCTTAATAAAGAAGTAGTTATATTAAATGCTTATATAATTTAATTATACCTCCTTAAACTTAATAGTACCTTTAATACCTTTTAAGTTATATATAATTAAGATTATAATTTCTTTAATTTAAATAAAGTACCCCTTAATTAAGTTTCCCTTATAACTAAAAATAAGGAATAGCGTTAATAAGCCTTAGAGAGTTATATTATAATAATATTTAATACCTATAATTATACCTTAAGAAAGGATAAGGGGGATATTAAACTATATTAAAGTTATACCTATTATAGGAATATCCTTTATAAACCTTATTTTACTTATACCTTAGACTTATACTAGGAATAATACCTTTATTTAAAATTTAATAAGTTTAAGAAAGCCTTAGAAAAGGCTACTACTATTATAACTATTATTACCACGGCTATAAATATAAATAATTTAAAGAAATAAAAGCTAGATAAAACCTTTATTAAACTTATATTTATAAATTATATTAATAACTTTTTAATCTATGAATCTATTAATAAAGAAACTATTTACCTTATAATAACCTTAACTCTCTACCTCCGCGCCTAAAATAGGTAGTATAATTATTATAAATTTAGGATATAAATAGTATACTTTTTAAGATTATAATATATTTATAAACCTAAGATTAATTAAATCTCCCTATATTATTAGGGGTATTAGTAGTATCTAGTACTCCTTATAAGATTATAGGATTATTAAGCTTAATTATAATATTAATAGTTAATTAAGATTTATATTAATTTTAAATATATAGTAGGTTCCTAACCTAGGTATTAAGGATTTATTATTTATAAGTTAGCTCCTTAATATTAATATAAATATAACCTATTAAAAGAATAACTATATTATCTTTAAAGGCCTTATAACCTTTAATAGTAATTAATTTATAGGGGTTTATATTCTAAACCTATAAAAGCCCTTAGCCCTTAATACTTATAATATTCCCTTAAATAAAGTTTAATAATTATAATATACCTTAGGTAATAAAGTATTAATAAGCTACTTATAATAATAATTAATATTTATTTCTTAAAGCTTATTATTCATAAGCTTACTTATAAATATTATATTTAAGGTTATTAAAAGGTAGTACCTTATAAGGATATTATTTAATTAAGGAAGTATTTAATAGAATTTATTTATAATAATATTATTAATCTATTTACCCTAAGGGGTTTTAAAGGGAGTAAGTATTTTATAACTTTTAAAGATAATATAATATATTTTTTAATTATATTTTACCTTAAGAATAAGAGTAATACCTTTAAATTATTCTAATATTTTAAGGCTATATTTAAGAGCCTTAAATATTATATCTATTATTTTTAGATTAATAATAGGGGTAAGCATATTAATATTACCTTTATTAACTTCCTTAAAGATTAGGGTATCTATTACTAACTAATAGTACCTAGTAACCCTCTAGATAAATAATAAAGTAAAATATTTTAGATAGATATTATTATATAAAATATAGCCTATCCTATTAAATTCTAGCTTTAATAAATCCTTTAGCCTAAAATTATTTAGATAGTTAATTACTTTACGCTCTAATTACTTAATATTAAGTTAGGTAAGATACCCTTTAAGGTATAATATAAGTATAGATTAAAGCTCTCTTACTTATAAATAATTAACTTCATAACTTACGCCTTATATAAATTTAAAAGAAATTAGAAGATAAGAGTAATAAGTATTACTTATTAAGGTATAAAGGGGATTATATCTTTTACTTATAAAACCTTATAAGGAGGTAGGTTATTTAAGTTAATAATATTTACTTCTAAGAGAAGCGCCCCTAGTATATTAATATTAAATAGGATATAGATATTACTTTAATCTAAGTTAATAAATAACTATAAATATCTACTCTAAGGGAGAATAATAAGAAGTAGGATATCTATATATAAGATATTAACCTTATAACCCTTATTATAAACTTAACTCTACAATTAAGGATTAAAGAATATATAATTACTTTAATAATATAAGATTATCTTAAGTTAAATATACCTAATTTATATAACTTTTTATTAGACCCTTTAAGTATAATAGCCCTTATACTTCTAATTAATATAAATAAACCTAAGTTATTTAAATTAAAGACTTATTAATAGGTAATAAAAGATAGATATAATATTTAATAAGGCCTAAGTATAAATAATAAAGTTAAATCCTTATAAGAAAATAAATATAAAAAGTAGTCCCGTTACCCCTAGGTAAGTATATATTAGGAGGTAAATAGGTCTATACCTTAAAATATAATCCCTAAGGGGAAATTATATAATATAAGGTATACTAGGTTATTTAAGGATTTAAATAGTATAAAAGTATTAATTATAATAAAACTTTTACGTTAATAATTAAACTTATAAATTATAAAGCTATCTTTATATTAATAGCTATTATAGATTAGGACTTTAAATAAATAAATATTAAGATAGCCTTCCTTTATAATAATATAGATAAAGAGATCTATATTAAATAGCCTATAGGTTATAAGGAGGGTAAGGGAGTTTATTAGCTCCTTAAGGTACTTTATAGACTTAAATAATTATTATAAGTATAATATTATACCTTTATTAGCTTTATAAAAGATTTAGGTTTAATACCTTTATTTACTAACTTAAGTATATTTATTAAACTTAAGAAGGGGATATTAGTAGCCTTATATATAAATAATATTTTAATTATAAGATTAAGTAAGGAAGCTATTTAGTATATTAAAGATATCCTAAATAGTAAATTTAAGATAATAAATTTAAGATAATAAATTTAAGATTATATATATACTATCTTAATATAATAATCACCTAGAACTAATAATAGTAAATATTATATTTAGGTTAGGCTACTTATATTAAGAAGGTACTATAGGACTTTAATATATAGGAATATAAGTATATTATTATACTAATAGAAATAAGTACTTACCTAGATAAGGCTGAAGTAAGCTATAAAGTAGACCTATTATTTAAGGAGAACTATTAAAAAGCTATTAGATTTCTTATATATATTATACTTAAAATACGCCTAGATATTACTTATACTATCTTAGCTATTAGCTATTATATTATTGATTTAAATAAATAATATTAATTTAGAGTTAAGTAGATTCTTTACTATCTATATATTATAGTTAATTTTTAACTCACTTTTTAACGTTCTCTTTAAGACCTTATTAGGTATATAGATTTTAACTAGGTAAGTAATTATAAGACCTAAAGGTCTATATTAGGCTATATATTTAATATTAATAGTATAACTCTTAGTTAATCTTCTAAGTAATAGGCTATAATAGCCCTCTCCTTATGTAAGGCTGAATATATTAGATAGATATAAGTATTTAAGGAAGCTATTTAGTTAAAGAACCTCCTTAGTTAACTTTATATAAGTGAGCCTCCTAAAATAGTTATTATCTATAGGGATAATTAAGGCGTAATCACCCTTATAAAGAACCCTAAGTTTTATATTTACTCTAAGTATATTAAACTCTAATATTATTAAATGAAAGAGTAAATTACTATTAGAACTATTAACCTTAAGTATATTCCTATAAATTAATAATTAGCCGACGGCCTTATAAAACCCTTATATAAAGATAAGTTTATTACCTTTTATAAAGGCCTTAGCCTAGAAGAGGTGTTATAATATAATAGGAGTATCTTTCTAACACCTAAGTAACTAGCGGGTCCTAAGATATATACCCTTAAAGTATACCCTAGACCGGCGGTAGTAATATAAAGATAATATAATATATACCTTATAACTACTTACCTAGCTACTATATCTTATAAGACGTCGCGGACTAATAACTTATATAGCTATATCCTTATAATACGCCCAATTATATTTTATTATAAAATTAGCCTATATAACTTAAGTCTAGAATTTATTTTTTAAATTAATTAATTTTATTAAAAAGTAGAATTTCTTAGTAAGCTATTTTAGTAAAGGTATATATTTTAAAAGGACTTAATTATTTTTAGATTCTAATTAGATATAGTTATCTTAAACTTGTAGTATATTTATATATATTACCTAGCGTTGGATTTTTTTATTTTAATTACATATTAGATATAGATAGTTTAAGTGGAAGTATTAAAATATAAGGTGCTACTAAGGCGCTAAGACGCTTAGTCAGCATGTCTTAGCAGTCGTATTTAGTTCTTACGCATCTGTACTTAGCAATCTAATTAAGTGTTCTATTACGTATTTTAACAATAAGCCTCTATTAAATACTATTTAAATACTATTAATATCTTAATTAATATAATATAATATAATAGTAATTCTTTATACTATAATAAGTAGGCTTTACTAAAAGCTTATATATATAGACTATTAAGTATATTAATAGTATTAATAAGCTTACTATTACCTTAAAGTCTTAAAAGGGCGTTTAGGATAATATTTAATTTTCCTGATTTATACTTTATAATAAGATTAAATTAAGAGAGGTATAATAATATATAAACTAGCCGTAGATTTAGCTTATTGATAAATAATGAAATAAGGCTTATTTAGCGATTAATAGGTATTATAGTAGAGTAGTTAGTATAGATAATAGTAGGTAGCTTCCTAGAAGACTTAATTAGGTAGTAAGTCCTCTTAAATATCTATATAATACCTACTACTTCTAATTCAACTAATTAATAATTTTATTTAGCCTAATTTAATATCTTATTAAAGAATATAATTAGTTGAATATCTATCCTATTAAAGCTTTTAATAAGGTCTCCCTTAATATAGTAAATTATTACTATAAAACCCTATCTTTTAAATATATTAAGATTAATAAATAAGGTCCTTATTTTATTAAATTAAATAAGGAAGGTAAAACTATTAAAAGTAGCCTTTAAGTTTATAAAAGCCTTCTATTCTACCTTAATAGGATTATAGATTACTTATATTAATTATATCTTCCTTATAAAGCCTTTAATACTCTTAAGAAGGATCCTAATAAAATTAATCTTATATTATTAAAGTAGATTAGCTTATTAAATATACCTTAATATTAATAAATAAAGCTAATTAATAAGGTATAGGAAGATTTCTAAATCCTATAATAAGAATAGGAAGAGAAGAGTATTAATTATAGCGAGTTTCTCCTTAATAATAGATAAGCCTAATAAATTAACCCTTTAACTTAATAAAGTAATAGATAGGTAGCTTAAGAATATCTTCTTAGGATTCAACTTAACTTAACGCTCCTAACATAAGTTAAATAACTTATATAAGTAAGTAAGGTACTTAAATGATATCTTTAAAAAGGTAATAATATTATTTATATAAGCCTTTATAAAACTCTTAAATAGGCGGAGGAGCTTATTAATTTATTATTAAATATAAGGTAGTAAGCCTTTATATCTTATAAGGGTAATATTATATTATTCTTAGTTATAATATAAGACTATTATAAGCTTATACTAATTATATTTCTAGATATTAAATTAATAGAACTAGCTAGTACTATTTATAGTAGAGATATATAGATAGTTTATAACTAATAATATAAGTTTAAATTATAAAGGTAACAGATAGCTATCTAATTAAATAATTTTATTAAGTCTTTAAATATTAATTATTACTTATCCCTTATAACCTTCTAGCGTATTCTGCTAGACTATAAATATAAGATAGCTAAATAGGGTAGGTTAATTTAATTAAGTTATTTTACCTTAAGAGTATATTTTCTTAAATATCTTATTAATAAGATCCTTATCCTTTTAATTAATAGGATATATATAAGAAGGCTTTAATATTATATTAAGCTTTAGTAGTATTAATATCTATTCCTCCTTAGGTATATCTATTATTATACTAGTAACCTTCTCTACTACCTTAGGTAAATTATAAATTATAATACTATTAAGTAATATATACTTAAGAGAAGGATTTATTAAAGACCTTAATAACTTCCTTAATATAATTATAAGAGATTATATAATCCTAATATACGCTGTTACTAAGATTATAAAGCCTTTAATAATTAACTTCTAAGAGCTAATATTACCTACTATTAATAGAGTATCTATTAGTATAATAAGGTAAGTACTATCTTAATTATATTTAATAAATAACCTAAGATATACTTTATATAAAAGGTATATAGGAATAGGAGAAGTATTCTATATATATATAAAGGATATTAACGCGTTAATAATATATATAAAAATATTACTATTATTAAAATCCTAGGTATACTTAGGCTTAAAAAGGAAGTCTTTATTAAAGGGGATATCCCCTTTATAAACTATAAGAACCTATATAATAAAATATATAAGTATAATAATAATAGATCTTATCTTAAGGATATACTTAATATTAGGTAAAAAGTAAATATTAATATTAATAAGTATAATAAGGTCTTAATAATAATTAAGGATAATAATTTACTTATTGAAGTTAAGGACTATTTTCTATAAAATTAAGATATTATTACTAATAAATAAATTTACCTTTAAATCTTTTATTAAATAGACTTTTATAACTATTAAGGTAGTCACTAAACTACTATTAATTATATTATTAATATAGATTTTTATAAGGGAGTATCTATCTATCTTTATAATCTTATTACTAATACCTTATATAAGTATTAATAATACTATTTTCTTAATCTTAATATTAGGTAGGATTATCTTTATATAAGCCTAATTAATCAAGGTAATTAATATCCACTATTTAAGTAGACTTTAATTTATTAAGTAGCTATAATCTTAATATACTAAGAGATATTAATTATAATATACTTTTATCCCTAGAAGTTATATCCTAAGGTCTTTAACTAGTTAAGAAGAATAGTAGATACGACTACTAATATATTACCTAGTATAAATATATAATTTATAAAAGGCTTTATAGTAGATATTAAAGGCTTTTATAACACTTAATATTATTATTATAAATAATTAAAGAGCTTATTTCTAGATATAAAGGTAGATATATAAGAGGAATAAGTATAACTATCTAATATCCTTAACTAAGTTATAAAGCTAATATCTAGTATTTTATATAAACTGTTATATTTAATAAGGGTATTACTATTCCTACTTAATAAATCTTTACTTATATAGTAAGATTTATATAAATTTAGTAGATACTACTTATTATTAGAAGTATTATCTACTAGCTTAATATAATATTACTACTAGTCTTATAACTTACTATTATTAAAGCCTTTTATAATATCCTCTACGCTAGCTTAATAAGCCTATTATAAAGAGAAATAAGATTAATAATTATCTTATAACTATTTAAGTTAATAATTACCTTAGCCCTACCTTATAAGCTATAAAGGATAAAGCTATTATTACTATTAATTAGGCTATTATCTAGAATCTAATATATTTACAGGGCTAGCCGTAATTTATAATCTTTATATAAGAGGAGGTAAAGCTTAAGGAGTATTTTACTAATACTATTAATTGAATTAATAAGCTTAATTACCCTAATATAATTAAGAAGGAGGTTAAGTATTATTATTCTAATAACCCTACTAATATAACTAGTTACTAGCCTGATTTAAAAAACTATATTAACTATATTACTTATTAAGCTTATATTACTAGATCTACTTACTACTAAAGGCTCTAGTAGTTTAATATCTACTAGTATAAGCCTACTACTTATATTTTCTATTATTAAGGTCTGTTATAAAGTTATTTATCGATATATTATAAATAGGATAATAAATATCTTAGCGGAACTCTAAATTTAATATATTATAAATAATATTAAGTTAAACCTTAATATCCTTTAAGTTAAAGTCTTTAATAGATTATAGTATCTTAATATTAAACTTTCTAAGCTTATAATAATTTACTATATCTCTTATTATATAATTCTTATATAATATAATATTAATTATTATATTAGACGGCTATTAAAACCTTTTTATTAGGAGTTTATACACTTATTAATATTATTATTAAATAATATAATATATTACTTTATCTCTAAGAGCTTACCTATCTACTACTTTAAGGCCTAACTATAGAGACTTAACTAGAGATTACTTTAAACTATAATAAGGTCCTTAAGTAAGTATATCTATTTAACTTACTTAATAAATAGATATATATCCTTAAAGTAAGTCTCCTTATTAATATACTTAATAGCTACCCTTATATTAATAGACTTACTATTATATATTAGATTAAAGAATCCTAAGTCTCTAAGGTTCTATTAAAAACCTTAATTATTCCTATTAGTAGTATTACTACCTACCGCGCCTACTAAGCCTTTAAGGCCTAGTAGATTAGAAGGACCTTATTATAAGGAGTTTTCCTATAAATATTAAGTTATATTAGCGTTAATAGCTACTTATATAATAGTATTAATAGGGATATTTTATACTATACTTTTAGAAAGATTAGGATTATTTTTAAGGCTAATTAATTAATTATAAATAGCTTCTTTTATTAATATCTACCTAATAATATTATTAATAGAGGTTAGCTTAAGAGTAGTAGATAGTCTAATAAAAGAGAGCGGATCTATAATTAATAGTTTACCTATTAATAATATAAATTAAGATATTATAAGAGGCTATAGTAATAAAGGCTTTAATAAGGGAGGATCTAATAAAGAAGACTCTAATAAGGGCCTTATTAATTCTATTAATTTAAGAGGAAATTCTAGGTAGTACTAGGAGCCTATAATAGCTTGTTTAAAGTAATAATTAGTAGCGTGGATAAGAGCTCTATTAATAGCCTAATTAAGTAGCTAAGATTACTAGCCGGAAAGATATAGGATATCCCACGGGATATCCCACGTGGGACGGTATAGGACCGTGGTATAGTATAGGTAAATAAGGGCCTGATCCCATATCTTTATAACGGTATAGGATATAGGATAGGATAATTAAGTAGGATAGGATATCCATAGGACTACTTTATAGGATGAGATATTTATAGGATATCCTATAATTAGTAAGCATATGACGTAGTTTTATATAAAAAAAATATTCTAGAAATTTTTAATATATAAAAAATTATACCTAAAAAGGTATTATTTATATTTCTAGTCATCTTTCTAGTCACTATTCCTCCGGTCTTAAATATATTCCTAGGTATTAAATTTCAACAAAATATAATAATATATATTATATTTAGTAATATATATTATCTTTAGCCTAGTACCTTTATAGACTAGTAGGATATTTTAAGAAATACCTTATTATTTACCTTTCTAGTCACCTTTCTAGTCACTATTCTCTAGTCCTAAATAAATCCCTAGGTATTTAATTTTTAAAAATTATAATATTTTAGACCCTTATTAGTAATATATATATTTATTTTAGCCTAGTACCTTTATAGACTAGTAGGATATTTTAAGAACTACCTCGATTTTTACCTTTCTAGTTATAACTTTTTATATAGTGAAAATTTCTGGATGTTTTTATATAAAAAACTACGTCATATGCTTAATAATTATAGGATATCCTAGAAATATCCCATCCTATAAAGTAGTCCCACGAATATCCTATCCCGTGGGATTATCCTACGAAAACCTATACTATCCTATAATAGGATAGGACCAAGACCCTTAAACCTATCCCCTCCTATAGGATGGCTAGGAAGGCCTATATCCTATACCATCCTATATCTTTCCGGCTAGTAGCTAAGATAGTCCTAAGTTATTAAGTACTAATAAACTAGCTAGCTCTAAGGATATAGACCTTGAATATTATTACTACTCTCTTTTAGAAGTAGGATAATAGGGCTAAGTAGGCCTAAGGTTCTTTTAAATAATATATAAGATAATAAACCAACTAATCTTATTAATAATAGTACTATAAGCGTAGCTAGTCTTAATAAAGTTATTTAATTAAAAAGTAAGTAAGATAGTCTCTTATATAATAAGAGAGAAAGGAGCTATAATAAGATTAATTTTAAGAAGGTTTAAAGAAATAAGCTAAATACCTTAATATTAATAATAAAAATCTTAGATAACTCCCTACTATTAGATAGCGGAGTGAAGGAGTAGATAAATAAGGCTATTAATAGCTGATAACTCTAATAGTATAAGAAGGATCTAATACTAATAAAGGCTTTTATAGATAGTTTAAACAAGAGTAGAATAGACTTAAGAAATAATAAGTATAATAGAAGACTTGTTAATTAATAAAGGACTAGATCTTATTAATATTATAAGGATAGCTAGTTCCTAATATATAATTTAATAGTATTCATCTAAGATAATAGTATTACTACTGTTATTATAATAATATAAGGCTATAACTATAGAAGTATATATATATTAGATAATAGTAGAGAATTATAAAGATCTCTATAGCTAAAGGACGCCTACGGAAGCCTTCTATCTCCGCTACTATCTCTATTACTATCAAGTAAATGCAAATAGTATTCGCTAATACTATAACATTATTTTAAAGAAGGATAAAGGCTTATACTTATATATTAATTATTATAAGTTAAATAAAATAATTATTAAAAATTAATATTTATTATTAGTAATTAATAAGACCTTAGATTACTTAAATAAGGCTAGGATTTTTATAAAACTTAATTTTAAAGATATATATTATTATATTAAGATTTAGAAAGAGGATAAATAAAAGATTATATTTTATATATATTATAATTATTTCAAGTATTTAATAACACTATTTAATTTTATAAACTATTTAACGGCTAAAGGGACGCTATTTTCTACTTCTAGATAGTTACCGGCCTAAACAGGTTTACCCGGCCACACGAGGGAAAGCGTACGCCTTAGCGGGCTCGCCGCTTTCTCCAAGAGACCCTCCGTCACTCGCTGCTCTACCTTCCCCCTCCATCTTTTTCTCACTCACTTTCCAACCCTTTTTTCGGGTTTTCATCTGCCGTCTGCGCCCATCCCTAGCTAAAATAATCATCGCCGACCGCTCTGCCTCAGCCATACATCATCATCATGGTTGCTGGAAGATCCTGTTTCCAGCCTCTCAACTGGATCTAGGGCTTGAGTGAGCGGCAAAATGGCTCCATCCCATTCGCTGCTCTTTAACTCCTTGCTGCAGCTGCAGCTCCAACTGTAAGCGCATTTCCAGGTATCAACGTCGCAGTGCAGATTTTGCCTGCACTACCGACCAACCATCGACTTCAGCCTAGTATCTTACCTGCATTTTACATGCAGAGATGGCAGAGGTACCGTCTTTTAGTTTAAAGCGCATATGATCGGCAACAGTCTCGAGGTCTTCCCACTCCACAAATCCTAGATCTTACATGATCATCACACACAATCTTGTGCAGTAGCCGAGGTTTATGCTCCCTGGATCTTACTATCGCTCTTGCCCGCCACCCGGGTGACAGAAGTCGT
>JAABUK010010956.1_pt1 | contig 11934 bp, 12 predicted proteins | sample 5559141 | NCBI WGS metagenome assembly JAABUK01 (sample SAMN10711869, study PRJNA513367) | rock metagenome | isolation source: Antarctica rocks | place: Antarctica: Victoria Land, Pudding Butte nord | collected 2016-01-03 | reverse complement strand
CCCACCGGGCGGTCTCGTACTGCCCACACCTCGAAGGAGCTCTGCCATGGACCTGATCGTCCGCATGCTCGATCACCACCTCTGGTTGTCCGGCGAGATCCTGGACCGATCGGGTACGCTGCCCGATTCTGTTCTGGACGATCCGATCACCCTGTCTGTCGACGGCATCGACGAGAGCCCGACGCTGCGCACCCTGGGCGCCAGGCTGGTGACCCAGCTCGAGATGTGGCTCGGCGCTCTGGATGGGGCCTCGCAGATGCCCGAGCCCGGCGACAGCAGCCGCGCAGCGCTACGTGGCCGGCTGGATCGGGCGGGTCCGGATTTCCGGTCGCGGATGCTGTCGGTCCTGGAGCAGGGCCGCGTGGACAACACCTTCCTCGATGCCACCTGTCAACCACCGCAGGTCTTCAGCCACGGCGGTGTGCTGGCCCATGTGCTGACCTTCTCCGCGGTCCGTCGGACCATGGCCGTCGGCGCACTGGAGAACGCGGGCGTCACCGACCTCCGGGCAGGTGATCCGATGGCATTCGTCGGCGGCAGTGGTCAGGACGCGAGCACCATCACGCGCGACTGACCCCGGGCCGCCCGGTGGGATGCACCCGGTTCGGGGACCCGCGCTAGGCCTCGTGGGCGGGCAGCAGCTCGTCGAGCATCTCCGCGATGGTGTCCCGCACCCGGTCGGCGAGGGCGTGGACGAGCTCGGGGTCGTCGGCGGCGTCCGGTCCGAGATGGGCGGTCGGCACCGGGTCGCCCAGCCGGATGGTCCACGAGGCCGGCATCGGGGCGAGGCCCAGTGGCCCGAGCAGCGGCCAGGTCGGGGTGATCGGGAAGTAGGGGATCCCCAGCGCCCTCGCGAGGACCGGGACGTCGGCGAGCATCGGGTGGGACTCCTCCGCGCCCACCACCGCGCACGGGATGATCGGTGCCCCGGTGCGCAGCGCGACCGCGACGAAGCCACCCCGGCCGAAGCGCTGCAGGCGGTACCTGTCGCGGTAGAGCTTGCCGGTGCCGCGGAACCCCTCCGGGAACACCCCGACCAGCTCCCCGGCGGTGAGCAACGCCTCCGCGTCGGCGGGACGGGCGTGCGTGGCCCCACCGCTGCGGGCGATCCACCCGAGCAGCGGGGTGTTGAACACGAGGTCCGCGGCGAGCAGGCGCAGGTAGCGGTGGTCCGGCGTCTCGTCGTGGACCGCCACGGCGAGCATGGCCGCGTCCCAGGGCAGGACACCGGAGTGGTTGCTCACGACGAGCGCCGGGCCCTCCCGGGGCAGCACGTCCAGGCGCTGGGTGTCGACCTTGAACCAGGACCTGTACAGCGGCCGCAGCAGCGGCGCGATCACCCGGTCGGTCAGTTCGGCGTCGAGGCCGAAGCCGTCGACGGTGGCGGCGCCTTCGAGGTCGCGCTCGCCGAGGACACGCCGCCCGAGGACCCCCGCGGCGCCGGCCAGGGACCGGGCCACGCGGGTGATGTCCGCGCCGACGGACGGCTCGGTGGAAAGAGGCGCGGGGGGAGGGAGCCCGGTGGAAGGGAACCCGGTCGGCGGTTCGCCGGACGGTGATCGCTCGCACGGGACCAGCTCCCCGCCAGGCTCCCCCGACACCGCGACCCCCTCAGCCGGACCGGCATGACGACGAACTCCGCGGCGCGGACCGGCCCGACGTCGCGCCGGTCACGCCGCACAACGAGGGGACGTCTCTGCCGTCGCCGCGGGCCACGGTTCCGACGCGACCACGGGATCCGCCGGTGCGCCCGGAGTGCTACTTGCCGAGACGACGACGCTGGACGCGCGTCTTGCGGAGCAGCTTGCGGTGCTTCTTCTTCGCCATGCGCTTGCGACGCTTCTTGATGACAGAACCCACGGATGACCTCTTCTCGACGGACCGCGTTGCCGCCGACGGGGGACGACCGGTGGGACGGCGAAGCCGCTGCCCGGGTCGTTCGTGCCCGGGGCACCTCACGACGGAACCACTGCGTGACGCCACGGCAGGTGCGGGACGCACGCGCCGGGCAGCCGCCCGGGAGGCGGCCGGTGCCCAGGTTAGCCGGGCCGCGCGCCCCGCAGTGCCGCCGGTTCGCCGTCCGGCCGGTTCACGGCGGACCGTTCCGCCGGGACGGCGAGCCGTGCCCGTCGCAGGGAGTGGGGGCTCAGCCGGCCTGGACGAACGAGTCGCGCAGGTAGTCCGTCACCGCGTCCTGCGGGACCCGGAAGCTGCGTCCGACGCGCACCGCGGGGAGGGTCCCCCCGTGGACGAGCCGGTACACGGTCATCTTCGAGACCCGCATGGTCGAGGCGACCTCGGCCACGGTCAGGAAACGCACCTCGGGCAGCGGCCGCTGGCGGCGCGTGAGGTCCGAGACCTCCCGCGCTGCCGGCGCACCGGCGGGCACCCGCGGGTCGCCGGGCGGACGCGGGTCGGCGGGCGGACGCGGGTCGGCGGGCGGACGCGGGTCGGCGGGCGGATGGGACGCGGACCGGACGGGGCGGTCCGGCGGTGCGGGCGCGCCTGTGGATCCCGACGACATGCTTCCTCCGACCCGGAACGCTCCCGGGCTCCCGTCGTGATGGACGGGGCTGGTGCGTGTGGTGAGGTTAGTGCCTCTGATGGGGCAGCGGGCACCTCACCCGTCGGCACCCGTCGGCGACCGGGCGCATGTCAGCCGGCCGGGTCCAGCCCCAGCTCGGGGAACACCGCACGGCGAACCGCCAGCACGGCGCGGTCCAGCGGGTCCGACGGATCGTGGCCTTCGGAGAATGGACGGAACCCCGGGTCGACGCCGTCGCCCATCGTCGTGGCCGCGTCCTTCCAGTCGTCGGTGAGGTGATCGCGGTCGACGTCACGTTCCGCGCACCACGACAGGGGCAGCGGCGTCGAGGCGGGCACCGGGTGGCCGGCGGCGAGCGCGACCACGTGCGCCCAGGTCCGGGGCACGACGTCCAGCAACGCGTACCCGCCGCCGCCCGTCGCGACCCACCGCCCCCCGCACAGTTCGTCGGCCAGGGCGGCGAGGTCCGTCGCGGCCGCCCGCTGGCCGTCCACCGACAGCCGCATCCCGCCGAGGGGGTCCGCGCGGTGGGTGTCGCAGCCGTGCTGGGTGACCAGCACCTGCGGGGCGAACGCCCGCAGCACCGGTGGGACCACAGCGTCGAAGGCACGACGCCAGCCGGCGTCCCCGGTCCGCGGTGGCAGCGGCACGTTGACGGCGGTCCCCCGCCCGGCCGGGCCGCCGGTGTCGTGGGCGTGCCCGGTGCCCGGCCAGAGCGTCGCCGGGTCCTGGTGCAGTGACACGGTCAGCACCCGCGGCTCGTCGGCGAACACCTCCTGGACGCCGTCGCCGTGGTGGACGTCGGTGTCGACGTAGGCGACCCGCTCGACGCCCCGGGCCAGCAGGTCGCGGATGGCGACCGCGACGTCGTTGTACACACAGAAGCCCGAGGCCCGGCCCGGCATCGCGTGGTGCAGTCCGCCCGCCAGGTTCACCGCGGCCTGCACCCGCCCGTCGAGCACCGCACGCGCCGCCAGCAGGGTCCCGCCCACGGCGCGAGCACTGATCTCGTGCATGTCGGCGAAGGCGGGGTTGTCCGCTGTCCCGATGCCCCGGGCACCCGCGCCCGGCGCGGCGCCGTGTCCGCCCGAGCTGGCCCGGACCGCCTCGACGAAGCCCCGCTCGTGCACGGTCAGCAGTTCCGTGTCGGTCGCGACCGGGGGCGGCTCGACCAGCGTCCAAGGCGCGTCCAGGAGTCCGAGCGCCCGGCTCAGTGACGTCGCGAGTCGCAGCCGGACGGGCTGCATCGGGTGCAGCGGACCGAAGTCGTAGCGCTGCATCGCCTCGTCCCAGGCGTACAGGGCCCGGGCCGGGCCGCCGGGGGACTGGGTCACGCGCGGCAACGTAGCGGTGCGCCGGTGGTCAGCGTGCCCTCCGTCCCGGCCGGCGGCAGCCGCGTCTCGTCAGTCCAGCGCTCCGAGGGTGGCCGTCACGGCGGCGATCGCCCAGGCGAGGGTGCGCCAGCGGTGCGAGGTGAGGAGCCTTCCGTGCGCCCCCGCGTCGAACCCGCCGGCCAGGGCCTGGTGCCGCGGGACGGCTCCCCCGACGGTCAGCACGACGGACGCGGCGGCAGCGAGGGCGTGGACCAGCGCGAGCGCGGTCAGCCACGCGCCCCCGTCCACGAACCCGCGTTGGACCAGCCACCCCACGGTCGCGACCCCCTCCACCAGCCAGGCGGGCCCGACGGCGCGGGTGATCGCCGAGCTGTGCTGGCGGTGGTAGTCGGGCCACTCGGCGGCACCGACCCGCGCGAACGCCGGGTACACCACGAGAGCAACCGTCACCGACAGCCCGAGCAGGTACCAGCCACTCACGGCGGCGAGCAGCGGCCAGAACCGATCTGCGGACACGGGCTCAGTCTCGTCGGCCGGGTCGAGGGCTCCAGCGGCGGCCGCCGTGCCGGACGATGACCTTGTGACAGGACTCGGGGTCGGCGGGATCCAGGTGCGCGCGGTACCGGTCGACGAGGTGGTGCCGCTGCGCGCGCGCGTCTTGCGCGCGGGCCTGCCGGAGTCCTCCGCGCGGCTCGAGGGCGACGACGATCCCGGCACCGTGGCGTTCGGCGCGTTCGCCGCGGCGGCCGACCGGCCCGTGGGCACCGCGACGCTGATGAACCAGCCGTGCCCGTGGCGACCGGGCGTGCCAGCGGTGCGGCTGCGGGCGATGGCGATCGAGGAAGCCCTGCGCGGACAGGGGATCGGCGCGCTGGTGATGGCCGCGGCAGTCGGCGGCGCGCGTGACACGGGGGCGGATGTCCTGTGGTGCCTGGCGCGCACGGGCGCCCGCAGCTTCTACGATCGCGCCGGGTTCACCGTGGACGGCGAGGAGTTCGACGTCCCCGGGATCGGCCCCCACGTGCGGATGGCGCTGGACCTGCGCGCGACCCCCAGCCCCGGTTGAACGTCAGGCTCAGTCGGTCCCGGTCGAACGTCCGGCTCAGCGCAGCTCGGCGGCGATCTCCCGAGCCCGGTCCCGGGCGGCCTCGAGCGCGGCCAGCATCGCCGCCCGGACACCGTGGACCTCGAGCTCGCGGACGGCGCTGATCGTCGTCCCGGCCGGGGACGTGACCGCCTCCCGCAATGTGACCGGGTGCTCCCCTGACTCCCGCAGCAGCAGCGCGGACCCGACGGCGGTCTGGACGATGAGGTCGTGGGCGACCTGGCGCGGCAACCCCAGCAGGATGCCGGCATCCGTCATCGCCTCGACCAGGTAGAAGAAGTAGGCGGGCCCGGAGCCGGACAGCGCCGTCACCGCGTCCTGCTGGGACTCCGGGACCCGCACCGTGGCACCCAGCGGGGTGAAGATCCGCTCGACGACGTCGAGGTCCTCCGCCGTCGCGCCGGTCCCGGCGGACAGCGCCGACATGCCCTGGGAGATGCGGGCGGGGGTGTTCGTCATCACGCGCACCACCCGGGTCCCCGTCGGCAGCCGGCCGGCGACGAACTCCGACCCCAGTCCGGCGACGGCGGACACCACCAGTCGACCGGCGGGCACGACCGGGGCCACCTGGTCCAGCAGCGCCGCCGCGTCCTGCGGCTTCACCGCCAGCACGAGGACCTCCGCGACCGCCGCGACCCGCTCCACCGGGCCGGTGACGATCCCGTACCGCGCGGCGATCTCGGCCCCGCGCCCGGGACGCCGGACCGCGGCCTGCAGCCGCGTCGCCGGCCATCCCCCGCGCAGCAGCCCGGCCACCAGGATCTCGCCGAGCTTCCCGGCACCCAGCACCCCGACGAGCGGCACCGGCCCGTCGACCGGGGGACCCGTCGGCGCGGCGGTCACGAACGTCCGGCGAGCGCGCGGGCGAAGAAGGTGAGGTTGGCGGGGCGTTCGGCGAGCCGGCGCACCAGGTATCCCCACCACTGCGCCCCGAACGGGACGTACACCCGGACCGCGAACCCGGAGGCCGCCAACCGGCGCTGCTCGTCGGGCCGGATGCCGTAGAGCATCTGGTACTCCCAGTCCTGCGGGCCGCGCCCGGACCGGACGGCCAGCGCGTCGGCGATGGCGATCAACCGGGGGTCGTGCGTGGCGACCAGCGGCCGTCCGGTCCCGGCCATCAGCTGGGACAGGCACCGCACGTAGGAACGGTCGACCTCGGTGCGGGAGGAGAAGGCGACGTCCGCCGGCTCCGCGTAGGCGCCCTTGCACAACCGGACGCGTGCGCCCTCGGCGGCCAGGGCCGCGCAGTCGGCCTCGGACCGACGCAGGCCGGACTGGATGACGGCACCGGTGTCGGGGAAGTCGGCGCGCAGCTCCCGGACGATGCCGAGGGTCAGGCCGGTGCGGGAGGAGTCCTCCATGTCCACGGTCACCGTGGTGCCGGCGTTGCGGGCGGCCGTGCAGATCTCCCGGGCCCCGGCGAGCGCCCGGGCGGGACCGTCGTCGGGCAGGTCCAGGCCGACCGCGGACAGCTTCACCGACACCTCGGCACCCGGCCCGGGCCGGTCTCCGGCCAGCTCCGCGAGCAGGCCGGTGTAGGCGGCGACGGCGGCCGCCGCGGAGTCCGGGTCGACGGTGTCCTCGCCCAGGTGGTCCAGGGACACGTCCAGCCCCTCGGCGCGCAGGGCGACCACGGCGGCCAGGGCATCGGCCCGGTCGGGTCCGGCCACGAAGCGCCGGACCACCGCCACGGAGGCGGGAGCGCCCGAGACCACGTCGCGGAGACGGTCGTCGGCGGCCGCGGCGAGGACGGCGCGCCGGAGCACGGCGGACGGGGCGATGCGCTCGAGCAGGGCTGCCACGAGCGGGAAACCTACCGGCCGGGCGGTGCGGGGCGATTTACGCAACCCCGCAGGCGCGGAAAGACGCCGACCCCGTAGGGTCGGGATCACTGAAGGAGAGGCTGCCCTTCGTACCGCGTGCAGCGCGGTTCGCCCCGGGGTAGCCACCGCCCGTCCGTTCGGGAGACGTCGTGCTCGCAACCCTGGTGATCGGCCTGCGTGAAGGCGTCGAGGCCTCCCTGATCGTCGGCATCGTCGCCGCCTTCCTCGTGCGGGAGGGCCGCCGCGACGCGCTGCGGTCGATGTGGGCGGGTGTCGGGCTGGCGGTCCTGGTCTGCCTGGGCGTCGCCGTTGCCCTGTCCGCAGCCCAGCGGCAGCTGGCGCCCCGCCCCCAGGAGGCCTTCCAGGGGATCCTCGCCCTGGTCGCCGTCCTGCTGGTGACGTCGATGATCATCTGGATGCGCCGCAACGCCCGGACGATGCGCTCCGGTCTGGAGACCTCGGCGCGGTCGGCCCTTGCCCGCGGAACCGCCACCGGCCTGGTCGTGATGGCCTTCCTGGCCGTCCTCCGGGAGGGGTTCGAGACCGCCGTGTTCCTGCTGGCCCAGTTCACCGCCGCCGACGGCAGCGCCGTGACCGGCGCGCTCGGCGCGGTGCTCGGCATCGTGCTGGCGGTCGCGCTCGGCTACGCCATCTACCGCGGCGGGATCCGCGTGGACCTCGCGAAGTTCTTCACCGTCACCGGCGTCGCCCTGGTGCTGGTCGCCGCAGGCCTGGTCGTCAAGGGCGCCGGTGCCCTGGACGAGGCCGGTCTGCTCACGATCGGGAGGGCGACCGCCTTCGACCTGTCCTGGCTCGTCCAGCCCGGGACCGCGGGTGCGGCGCTGCTGACCGGGATGCTCGGCGTCCCCAGCTTCCCCCTCGTCGCGCAGGTCGTCGCGTGGGTCGTCTACGCCGTGCCGATGCTCGCCTTCGTGCTGTGGCCGACCAGGCGCCGCCCGGCGCGGGTCACCGCTGCTCGCACCGCCACCCCCGCCTCGGTCTGACCGCCCAGGACGCTGCTGAGGACCTCCCATGACCTCGTCCGTGCCCGTGCGCACCGCTCTCGTCGCGGCCGCCCTCGCCGCCGCCACGGCTCTCGGCGGTTGCGGGCTGACGCAGTCCACCGCGGAGCCCGACGTGACGGCGGGCGCGGGCCAGTCGCCGGCGCGGACGGTGAAGGTGACCACCACCAACGCGGGATGTGCCGTGGAGCCGGCCACCGTGCCCGCCGGACCGGTCACCTTCCAGGTCACCAACGTCAACGCATCCGGGGTCAGCGAGGCCTACCTGCAGGACGGGGGCCTGGCCGTCGGGGAGAAGGAGAACCTCACGCCTGGGCTGTCCGGGTCCTTCTCCCTGCTGCTGCCGGGCGGGGACCACGACTACCAGGTCTGGTGCCCGGGGGCCACGACGGACACCACGCCCTTCGCGGTCACCGGCACGGCGACCGAGGACTGGCGCGACGACCCGGCCCAGGTCGCGGCCGTCGCGGCGTACAAGGCCTTCGTCAACAGCCGGGCGGACGCGATGGTGCGGGCGACCGCGACGTTCACCGCAGCGGTCGACGCCGGCAGGGTCGCACAGGCCAAGGCGCTGTTCACGGCGGCGCGTGTGCCCTACGAGAACATCGAGTCCGTCGCGGAGACCTTCGGTGACCTGGACCCGACCATCGACGGGCGCATCGACGACGCCCCGAGCGCCGCGGACTTCACCGGGTTCCACCGCCTCGAGCAGGCGCTCTGGCTGACAGGCAGCACCAGGGGCCTGGCGCCAGTCACCGCTCGGCTGCGCGCCGACGTCGCCGACCTGGCGACGCGGGTCCGGACCACCGACCTGCAGCCGGCACAGATCGCCAACGGCGCCACCAGCCTGATCAGCGAGGTCCAGACCTCGAAGATCACCGGCGAGGAGGACCGGTACTCCCACACCGACCTGGCCGACTTCCGCGCCAACGTCGACGGTGCCGCGAAGGCGTACGAGGTCCTGGAGCCCGTGCTGGCGCGGAGCCGGCCCGCCCTGGTCACGGAGATCAGGGCCCAGCTGGCGGCGACGGACCGGGCGCTGGCGACCTACGCCCGGACTCCGGGCGACGACGGCAGCGGTTTCGTCGACTACCGGACCGTCACCCAGCCCGAGCGCCAGCAGCTGTCCCGCCAGGTCAACTCCCTGGCCGACGCGCTGTCGAAGATGTCCGGTTCGCTGACGTGAGCGGCTGTCCCCACACACCGCCCACCGGTCCCGAGCCGACGGACCCTGCCCGGACACCCCACGCCGAGCAGCCGACGGAACGCTCCGCCGCGAAGGGGGTCAGCCGTCGCGGCCTGCTGGGTCGCCTCGGCCTGGTCGGTGCCGGGGCGCTGGTCGCCGGGTCCGGGGTCGCGGTCGCGGTCGCACAGCGGGCGGACGCCTTCGGCCGCGATCCCGTGGCGGGGTCCGACGTCGTCCCGTTCGTCGACGGCACCCACCAGGCCGGGATCGCCACGCCGTCGCCGAGCCGACTGGCCCTGGCCGCGTTCGACGTCGTTGGGGACGCCGGCTCGCTGCGCAGCACGCTGTCCCGGTGGACCGCGGCGGCGCGTGCGATGTGCGCCGGTGACCAGGTGCCCGGCAGTGCGGGCGGGGAGTTCGCCGCCCCGGCCGACACCGGTGAGGCCGTCGGGACGTCGGCCTCGAACCTGACGATCACAGTCGGCTACGGCCCCGGGCTGTTCTCCACCCGCAACGGCCTCGCCGGAAAGGGTCCCGCCCACCTGGCCGAGCTGCCGCCGCTGCCGCACGAGACGTTGCAGCCGGCCTACGGGGGTGGCGCCGTCGTCGTGCAGGCCTGCGCGGACGACCCGCAGGTCGCCTTCCACGCGGTGCGCAACCTGTCGCGGATCGCGTCCGGGACCCTGGCCCTGCGTTGGCTCCAGCAGGGGTTCGGGCGCACGTCGTCCACCACCGCCGGCCAGGCGACCGAGCGCAACCTCATGGGCTTCAAGGACGGCATTCGCAACGTGAGGGCCGAGGACACGGCCACCGCGGACCGGTGGGTGTGGGCGGGCTCGGAGTCCGGCCAGGACTGGATGACCGGCGGGTCGTTCCTGGTGGTCCGCCGGATCCGGATGCAGCTCGAGCAGTGGGACCGGGACACCCTCGGGGACCAGGAGAAGGTGTTCGGGCGCACCAAGGCCGAGGGCGCACCGATGGGGGCCGCGCAGGAGTTCGACACCCCCGACTTCCGGGCCACCGGGACCGACGGGAAGCTCATCATCCCCCTGGACTCCCACATCCGCCTGGCGGCACCGGAGAACAACGGGGGCATGCACATCCTGCGACGGGGCTTCTCCTACACCGACGCGGTGGACCAGCGGACTCTGCTGCTCGACTCGGGACTGCTGTTCCTGGCCTACATGCGCGACCCGGCCCAGTTCGTGCAGCTGCAGCGGGTTCTGGGGCGGAGCGATGCTCTCAACGAGTACGTGCTGCACGTCGGCTCCGCGGTGTTCGCCTGCCCGCGTGGCCTGCGCACCGGCGAGGACTGGTCCAGCCAGCTCTACGGCTGACCGACCGGTTCGTGCGGGGTGCCCGATGCCGCTTGACTGTCCGCCGTGGACAGCGGAGTGCGTGCGACGCTGATCGGCGCGGTCTTCGGGCTGGTGTACGTGATGGTCAACGCCGGCGCCGTTCCGGGGGCGGCCTCGGTGATGCTGAGGGTCCTGGCGATCGCCGCATTCGTGGGGGCGGTCGTCGCGCTGCTGCGCACCGGGGTGATCGGGCGCAGCGACCGGGTGGCGCCGGACCGGACCGCGTTCGGGCGCGGGTACTGGATGGTGGCCGCCGCCGAGGTCGCCGGCGTCGTCGCGGGCAACCTCGTCCTGGTCCGGGTGCTACCCGGGACGCGAGCACCGCTCGCGTGGGTGACGTTTGTCGTGGGCGTGCACTTCTTCGGCCTCGCCGCCGTGTGGCAGTTGGGCTTCTTCCGCAGGCTCGGAGCAGTGCTCGCGGTCCTGGGCGCGGCCGGGCTGGTGCTCGCCGCGACCGGTGCCCGCGATGCGACCGTGGCGGTCGTCGCCGGGGTCGCGCCGGGGCTGGCCCTGCTGGCCGTCGCCTACCGCCTCCCACTGCTGCGCCGCCGCACCGGCGCGGGACCGGCCGCCTCCAGCGACTGAGCCACCGGTCGGAGCCGGCGGTCTGGTGGGGGACGGAGAGGTACCAGGCGAGCTGCTCTCAGACGTCCGGGCAGGCGGTTGCCACCCCGTCGCGGGTGACCGTCCAGTCGGCGGTCACCGGGGTCACCAGGTGCTCACGGGCGAACGCGAGCGCTTCGGCCAGCCAGGCCATCCGCACGGTCCGGTCCGGGGCCCGCGTGGTGGACACCTCCAGCACGACCGCGCCCGCGAACTCTCGCGCCGCCAGGTACCGCAGCATCTCGGCGACCGGCTGGGTGCCGCGACCGGGCAGGAGGTGCTCGTCGCGGGTGCTCCCGGACCCGTCGGTCAGGTGGACGTGGGCCAGGCGGTCACCCATCGCCCGTGCCATCTCCAGGCAGTCCGCACCGGAGGCGGACGCGTGCGACACGTCCAGGGTCAACGCCGGGTACGGCGAGCCGGTCGGGTCGTGGGAGGGCTCGTACGCCTGGATCGTCCGCCCGGCCACCCGCCAGGGGTAGAGGTTCTCCACCGCGAAGGTCACGCCGAACGCCTCCCCCAGCTCCGCGATGCCCTCCCCGAAGCGGCTCGCGTACTCCTTCTGCCAGCGGAACGGCGGATGGACCACCACCACCGGAGCGCCCAGCACCTGGGCCATCTCGGCGCTGCGGCGCAGCTTCTCCCACGGGTCCAGCCCCCACACGGTCTGGGTGAGCAGCAGGGTCGGGGCGTGCACCGAGTCGACGGACAGGGTGTGGCGGGAGGCGACCCGCTCGATGGCGGCGGTGTCCTGGGTGGCCGGGTCGACGGTGACGATCACCTCCATCCCGTCGTACCCCAGCTCCTGGGCGATGTCGAAGGACCCGGCCACCGTGTCGGGGAAGACCGAGGAGGTCCCGAGCGCGACGGGTGACGGCGCCGCGCGGTAGCTGGCCGCGTCACGCAGGGGGCCGGTCCGGTCACCGGGCGCGGTGGGCCCGGGGGGTGTCCGGCG
>JAABUK010010954.1_pt1:7500-11934 | contig 11934 bp, 15 predicted proteins | sample 5559141 | NCBI WGS metagenome assembly JAABUK01 (sample SAMN10711869, study PRJNA513367) | rock metagenome | isolation source: Antarctica rocks | place: Antarctica: Victoria Land, Pudding Butte nord | collected 2016-01-03 | reverse complement strand
CCTTCTAAGGCGGCAGCCCGGAGCAACATGCTATGTAGGCTAGTCAGCGTTTCACTGGCAGGCATTGACAGTCCAACTCTGTCAGGAAGGTGCTGCTGAGCCGAAGTTCAGAATCAATCAATCAATTGATCAATCAAGTGATCAATCAATTGATCGATCAATATATTTCGTGTCCTGTGCTGCTGAGCTGAGCTTCAGTAGAGCATCCTAAGACACATAAGTACGCATGTGACACAAGTGCATGTACCTGCTTCTCGTGATGCTCTAATGTGCTCAGGTGGCAGCTGCATACAAGACCTTGCTTGCCCCAATTTTTGTGCATGTGCTGGACATCAGAGTCGCTCGGCAATTTCCTGCACATCGAAACGAATCCAGAGTAGCATCTGCTGTTTTGGTACCAAACGATGTTCAATTGCTATGCTGATCAGTTGCATGTCATGTGCAGATTCTTGCGCCTCATGAAGAGACCAGTGTGCTGACACAGCTGGCCAACCTGCCTGATGACTCTCAGATAGAAGGCGCTGTAGGTTTGTCACCATTCACTCTCCCTGACTTCTTCTTCCATGCTTCTACATAGCGTTTTGAGATGTTGACCAAGTTTTATATGTATCTGGTGATTCTCTGTGTTCATCTTTGGTGTAGTACATGCCTTTGTTCTTTTCTCCACCGCTATACATAGTGAGCCCAAGCACGCATGACTTAGTGTGCTTACATATATCATGTACAAATGGCACTCCGTTTTGCTCTGCATCATGCATGCCTTTGGCTTGAGAAGCATGTGCAGCAATGTCATGCTTGGTACGAGACATATAGTTCACCATGGCCTGCCACCAATGATTGCTTAAAATCCATCAATATCCATCAGGACTTGTGAGATCTCAGGCAGAGCATGCATTTAGTATGTGGCCTCCAGAGCCTCCAGAGTCCAACAATTGTTGTATGGGGCTGAATAGCCCATTTTGGTGAATGTAGATCAGCATGAAGTTGGGCTAGCCAAGGAGGCATTGGACAATGTGCTGCAAGCTGGAATAGGGGACCTCACCTCCTGGGCTCAGCATGGGTCTGGGCCCCCCTCCCCTCTGCCCAAGAAGAAGAGTGAATACGACTGGGCCATGCCAGGGGGGTTCCCAAACCTGGAAGTTGCCTTCAACAAGTGAGTCAGCGCTGACGTGGTAATGAGTAGCGACGCGCATTTGCATCCCCAATAGCATGCGGCCTGACCATTCGGGAGCGCAAGTTACGCAGCTCCCCAATAGCATCTGCCTGGCCATGTTGCCATGCATAGGTTGCAAACGGGTTGTTCCTTCAATGTTGACCTGCATAAAGACACTGCTTGGGGTGCATGTAGGCGGAGTCCCATATTGGCAAACATGCCCTTCGAATAGATGTTCGGAGGCGAATCATGTTACACTGCCCCTGTACCTGTGCTGCATGCAGCAACGCACTGCACGCTGCACGCTTTGCAAGATGGACTTTTACAACCACAGCCGTGACGGTTTGTCTTCATTGTCATTCCTGAAGTCTTAAGGGACAGAATGCCTGCTTCATTTCATAGGTTGAGACCCAACCTGGCACACAACTTCCCCTTTGAGCTGGATCCCTTCCAAAAGGGGGCCGTGCTGCATCTGGAACAGGGTCACTCAGTCTTTAGGTTGAGACCAAACAAGGTCACTCGGTCTTTGTTGCATAGGTTGAGACCCGACTTGGCACACAACTTCCCCTTTGAGCTAGACCCCTTCCAAAAAGAGGCCGTGCTGCATCTGGAACAGGGTCACTCGGTCTTTGTTGCATAGGTCAAGACCAAACAAAGCCACTCAGTCTTTGTTGCCTAGGTTGAGACCGAACCTGGCACCCAACTTCCCCTTTGAGCTGGATCCCTTCCAAAAGGAACCGGTGCTGCATCTGGAACAGAGCCACTCAGTCTTTGCTGCATAGGTTGAGACCAAATAAGGCCACTCAGTCTTTGTTGCATAGGTTGAGACCAAACTTGGCACACAACTTCCCCTTTGAGCTAGACCCCTTCCAAAAAGAGGCCGTGCTGCATCTGGAACAGGGCCACTCAGTCTTTAGGTTGAGACCAAACAAGGTCACTCGGTCTTTGTTGCATAGGTTGAGACCAAGCTTGGCACACAACTTCCCCTTTGAGCTGGATCCCTTCCAAAAGGGGGCCGTGCTGCATCTGGAACAGAGCCACTCAGTCTTTGTTGCATAGGTTGAGACCAAATAAGGCCACTCGGTCTTTGTTGCATAGGTTGAGACCCAACCTGGCACACAACTTCCCCTTTGAGCTGGATCCCTTCCAAAAGGAGGCTGTGCTGCATCTGGAACAGGGCCACTCGGTCTTTGTGGCTGCCCACACCAGTGCTGGCAAGACAGTCGTGGCTGAGTATGCCTTTGCGCTGGCCACCAAGCACTGCACAAGGGCCATCTACACCTCTCCCATCAAGACCATCTCCAACCAGAAGTTCAGAGACTTTGGGGAGACTTTTGAGGTACACCTGCTCTGACACCATTCTGGTCACACCTGCTTAGTCGGCCTGCCTAAGATTGCAGTCCTACCCATCCATCCGTCCGTCCATCCATCCATCCGTCCGTCCATCCATACGTCCGTCCATGTGTCCGTCCATCCAGCCATGCATCCATCCACTCACTTACTTGCTCTGTCTACCCAAAGGATATGTCAAACAGGAATGTAAAATTCCCCGTATCTCCCTGCATGAGACCAAATGTTGGTATGGTTGGTGCTTGGAAACCACACACGGGCAATCACAAGGCACGAAATGCTGCTGACCTGCATGATTGAGCAGAATCAATCCATACCAAGCATACAAAGCTTGCCCGCCTCTCACAGCATTGCTTACGAGCGTGCATCAACCATCACTTCTGAGACCATACAGTGGGACATGCCCTCACACGGGTGCTAGTCCACCCACATGCTCCTTCTTGCTACTTGAAGCAGGACCACTCGTTGTGAGAGTTCTTGCTACTTGTAGCAAGGACCACTCCTTGTGAGAGCATCCTCTCAGTTCACGTGCATGCCCTTGGGTACTCTTCTCTCTTCCCAGATGGTTCAGGAAGCAAACCACCTCTGGCCTCACCTCAGGTCATGGCAGTTGTTGAGCGTCACCTCAAGCTGTCTTTCTGGTTTGCATGCAGACAGGCCTGCTGACTGGGGATGTGAGTCTGAAGCCTGAGAGCTCCTGCCTGATCATGACCACAGAGATTCTGCGGTCCATGCTGTACAAGGGAGCAGACATCATCAGAGACATCGAGTTTGTGGTTTTTGATGAAGTACACTATGTGAATGATGCTGAGAGAGGCGTGGTTTGGGAAGAGGTCAGTTGCGTCGTGGATGCTGAATCTTGCTGGCTCATTGATCACATCCTGACGCAGACTCTGAAGCACCAACTTTGTGCTGTGATGCCTCAGATTCAAAAGTGCTGCATAGTGCTATGCTGTGCCCATCCATGCTGAGCTTATGCTGTTTGAAGTGTGCTGTGCTGAGCTGAGTTGGACTAGGCAGGCTGGGCTGAGGTCACCTGTGCTGTGCACAGCCATGCTGTGCTATGCTGTGCTACGCTGTCCCATGCCATGCTGTGCTATGCTGTGCTATGCTGTGCTATGCTGTGCTACGCCATCCTGTGCAATGCTGTGCCAAGACATGCTGTGCTGCACTTTACTGCAGCTTCTGCTCCATGCTTTGCCTGCGTGTGCCTCATCTGGACAGTCCACTGTTTCATCACAACCAATTCAGTCAATCGATTTACATTTCCTGTCTTCAGGACTCATTATGGGAGTCAACAGACAATAAATGGGAGAACTCTAGGAAGGCTCAGTTTGAATGATCATGCTGCAGGTCATCATCATGCTGCCCGCCCCATGCTTTGCCTTGCACCTGATCTGGACGTCTCATGATGTCTTCGCACTTCAGGTCATCATCATGCTTTCTTCAAACTGCAGGTCATCATCATGCTGCCGGCCCATGTGACCCTGATCCTGCTGTCGGCCACGGTGCCAAACGTCATGGAGTTTGCAGACTGGGTGGGCCGCACCAAACGCCGCCAGCTGTTTGTGTCTGGCACGCTCAAGCGGCCGGTGCCTCTGGAGCACAACCTGTACTACAACGGCCAACTGTACAACATCTGCCGGCAAGACACATTCCTCGGGGAGGTGTGTTCCTTTTCATTTATAATGAAATTATATAATAACAATAAAAAAACCAACTAAAATATTATCTGCAGTACAGAATCTGCTTTGTGTGTTGTTGGGGTAATCTAGGGGAGGTGTGTTCCAGCAAGGCAGAAGCTGTTGTGTTTGTTGTTGGGATGACCTCATCTTCAGTCCTGCCTTGCTGCCCTGAGTCGTGTCTTGGCAGTGTGCTTTGGTCTGTGGTCAGCAGTAGTGATGCAACCCTGGGGCACATGCCAGAAGGGC
>JAABUK010010954.1_pt1:0-2500 | contig 11934 bp, 15 predicted proteins | sample 5559141 | NCBI WGS metagenome assembly JAABUK01 (sample SAMN10711869, study PRJNA513367) | rock metagenome | isolation source: Antarctica rocks | place: Antarctica: Victoria Land, Pudding Butte nord | collected 2016-01-03 | reverse complement strand
AATAATGGCAATAACAACGCTTTCCAGCTCGTGATGAGCTAGGTCCATGCGAGACAAGTCTTGTCTTTCCAGAGCAGTCTGTCCGCCGTGATGCGTAATGCATAATGCTGCTTTGTGGTGTTCTCCTGTATTTTTGCTGTTGACGTTGCCTCGGCGTTTCGATAACCTGAATCACAATGCTGGAAGGATACAACCCAACCTGGAGTACATATAAGGCGGTTGTGCTGCTGTACAGCTATGGCTGTACAGAAAGCAACAGGTGCGTATGCTGTTGCTGTTGCTAGGGCAAGGTTAACGGCAGCCACAAGCAGCCTGTTCTTGCTATGCTTTTTTCCGTCTTTCAAATGCAGAAGACCCTGGCCAGCAGAAATTCTGAACCCCTTCTGCCCTTGCCAGATGTACCAAACCCTGGCCAGCACAGATCAAAAGGCTCTACTATGTTGTTGTCATTGATGTTGATGTTGTTGTTACGGTGTTGTCATGGTGTTGTTGTTCCATACATTGACTGCACACTACTGAAAAAATCACTTTGAGCAATGCGACTGGGGTCACTATGTACATGTGTGCTTCTGTGTGTGTCCTATTGATTTTATAACAATATGACTTTGGTGTCTGACTTCGCGCACATTATGTGCAACATGATTTCACCTATTTGGCCTGACCTATGTAGGTGGGCGGCAGTATTATGTGCTGTCACTGCACAGAGACACCCCCCTGGATCAGCAGGGGGCCCGCTCAGGGGAGCCCCCAGAGGCACCAGCTGGGGGAGGCCAAAGGGTCAGCAATGCCTTTGATGATGGCTTTGCTGGTTTCACACTCAAAGGTGCGCTTCACTGTGCAAGTTGCCACCGTGCCACTATTTGCTGCTTGCTCAGTCTGCAGAACAATGATGCCAATGTGACATGCGTTCTACACAGGTGGTAAAGGGGCTGGCGCCAGCAGAGGCCCTGTAGTGCCGCAGCAGGGGCAGATAGCCGGCACTGCATATATGCTACACCAGGTACTTCATCTATCCACCCATTGCACTCCTCACACACTCACTCACATACTCACTCACTCACTCACTCACTCACTCACTCTCTCACTCACTCACTCACTCACTCACTCACTCACTCACTCACTCACTCACTCACTCACTCACTCACTCACTCACTCACTCACCTCTGTTTTGGCAGTCAGCAGACACTCACCTTCGTCTGCTCCCTTGCTGTATGCATCGCAGTTTCACAAGCTGAAACAGACTTCTGGCACTCCAGCACATAGAGTCGAAAGCCTGCGAGTGCCCATTCTGCAACTCACTTACCTATTGCTAAGTTGAGAAGGCACCCAGAGTGTAGTTTTGCACAGCTTTGTTCCATCATGGCTTCAGCATTTGGAAGCGCATGCCATGTCTGTTGGCCGGCTTGCCTTGCCTTGCCTCATACACAGAAGCATGAAAGAAATGATGATCATAACCCAGGTTTAGCCAACAGGCATTAGGTGCATGCAACGCAAGTAAAATCCTTCACAAGAGCGCGTTGGTAGCTTACTGCTTGACTGAACATAGCCATCATTGTACAGAACATGTAAAACGCTTAGACACCCAAAATGAATCCATATGCCTCTGCAGCAAAGTCTTTTGCTTTTGCCTTAGGTTGACGTGAACAATGTTGAGGGCATTTGCAAGCAGAAGTTGCGTTTGGATTCTGAAGCAGTGCTGAGTGGTGACAACCAGCAAGCCCTAGCTGTGGCAGTGACTCAGCTGCAGAGGAGCTATGAAGAGGCTGCTGCGCAAGGGGGGGACCCGCCTGTCCTGGACCCCGTGGCAGATCTGAAGCTGAACCAACTTGAGGTTGTGGATAGCGTCAGAGAGCGACAAAGACTGATGCAGGTTTGTGCACACCTGCATTCCTGGGCAGTCCAGCATAATACTTGGCTTCTCATCAAAAGTGACGCTGCAAGGTGTAGTCTGTTGATTTTCTTTTTCTGCCTACCTGCATTGCATTTACACTCCCTTGCTGCATGTACACCCACTTTTACACGTACTTAATCCATGTCACATGTGCTAGGCCAGCTCCCTAGCAGTCTGGTCAACATATGTGCTTAGGCAAGTGTGTGAAAGCCCATTATGTGCAGTTGCGAGCAGCATGGTTCAACAGCAGATGCCAAAGGACTCTCTGTTCCAGGACACCACCTTCAGTTTTGTATTGCCCGACCATTATGGTACAACCTGTTCGTGTCTCTCGTCTCCTCAGCAGTTCCCAGGCATGCTGATTGTGCAGTATGTCAAGGCTGAATAGCCATCGTGGACCGTTCAGAGCTAAGCAGTCATATGTGAGCAGCAAACAATGTTTTGGTGCAGATGCGAGCCAGCATGGCGTGCCATAGAGACCCAGCACTAGGGGAGATGTATGCCTTGGTGCGTAGTCAGGGGCTGTTAGAGAGCTGCCTAAGGGCCCTGGCCCATCAAGTCAGCGATGCGAACCTGCAGCAGATGCCGGACTTCCAACAGAGAATCGAA
>JAABUK010010953.1_pt1 | contig 11935 bp, 7 predicted proteins | sample 5559141 | NCBI WGS metagenome assembly JAABUK01 (sample SAMN10711869, study PRJNA513367) | rock metagenome | isolation source: Antarctica rocks | place: Antarctica: Victoria Land, Pudding Butte nord | collected 2016-01-03 | reverse complement strand
ATTGCAGAGAAGGGGGGAGGAGAGATATGTGGAGCTGGATGGGTGGACGTAGGTTGCTGAGAGTGGAAGGGAGCTTCGTTTGGGAGAATGGTATCCTCTGGGGGGGGGGAGCATTGAGGGAGGAGAGGAGAGGAGAGGAGAGGAGAAGAGAGCTTCGTTGGAGGAATGTTATTCTTGGGGGAGGAGAGCATTGGGGTCGGAGAGTGGATGAGGTCGATAAGAGTGCAGAAGGATAATTAATCGAGAAGAGATGGCCGAGGCCGACGATGAGCGAGTCTCCTTCACGCCTGATATGACGAGACGAAGATTAAATAAGAGCCCACCTGATGTTCTCGACGGCGTTCGTCCTCAGAATTCAACTGTATAGAGCTCGCTGCGTGGCAATTGAGGCGCTGCTCCACTCGTAGCGATCAGCGTCGATGCAACTCGTGATTCCACCACCAACACCACTACCATCCTCAGATACAATATCCCTTGCTTCAACACCTCCAGCAGCCCACCCCTAGAAGTATACCACACTCTCCAAGCAAGTAATCTTCTCCGATTTATCCGTCACCACGTCCGCCATAACGGTATACTTTCCCTGTGGCACCTGGTCCGGAAGCTTCACGGCGTGGGTCATGCTCATCTTGCCCTTCTTGAGTGGGCACTCGAGGTCGACGTTGGTGATCTGGTCGCATAGATCTGCCGTCTGGTGGATCAAGGTGATCAGGCCATATTTCACGGTCAGCGCGACTTTGGCGCCTGGTTCGATGTCTTCGCTGAAGACGCCGGAGGCGGTTATATTCAGGCTTGTGCCTCTGGAAGGATTGTTAGGCGTGTTTAGCGAAGTCGTCGTTGGGAAGGACATACTTTTGGGGTGGGTTGGGGTCTAGGTCGATGTAGGTGATGTCGAGGATGTAGTCTTTGGGATCGGCGCAGTACTACGCGTGAAGGTCAACATTCTGCATAGAGCTTTCGTGAATTCAGCCCTGATGACAACATACGGTCAACGGGTTCTTGCCAGGGACACTGAGGGCGTCATCTTGCGTGTGGTCTTGGGAGTTGTCCAGTGGCGCTTGGTCGACGCCATTGATTCTGACCGAGCCGACGCCAGAGACTGAGAAGGAGATAGAGGCGACGAGGGAGGCGGACAAGAGCGGAAGGAGAAGTGCCAGTATCTTCATGATTGACGCTGGTACAAGAAATACCTTGTTTCCGTGTAGTTGACTATGTGAGAAGTTTATCAATGCAAGGTGGAGATTTGGGCACAAGATGGATGATGCTGATAGCGGTTGGTTGGCTCCGCAGCGCCAACCACTGTATGTAAATCTAGGTGGCTGAGAATCTGCCTAAGCACGTGGCACTAAATTCAGAGCACATGCATCTTTAGCATGATTACAGAACTCTCAATGCATGATGCTGTTGATACACTGTGTCTCTCACTTGCAGGTCTGTTATATACGGCGACAGGTTGCAGGGCGAGAACGAGGTCACAGCGTCGTTCTCGGCCGTCAATCTGACAAAGACCAGATGTTCTGATGTCAAGCGTCACTGCTTTCTTCTGCCACTCGCTCTCTGGTCAACCTTTGCGTGATCTTGAGGAGCATGGGTCTTCTGCTAGTAGACGTCCAAGGCTTCAGGGTCAGCTGCTATGCTGGGTTTTTTACTGCCCTCACTGTTCGCGGCATGATCCCCTCATTGACGATGAAATCGATTTCCAGATCCATTGAGACACTATTCTCCAAACAGTCTCCTCACTCTTCGTAGCACACTGTCTTTTTCTGGGTCATAAGGGTGGTCTTTGCTGGGAATCTCGAGTATCGCCGGGAAAGCATCCGTAAAGTCGTCTACCTTATATCGTATCTTCTCGGCAACCTGCAGTCCAGTGCTCGTTAGCCCGCAAGGTCTCAATAACCGCGATGCCAATACGTAAGGTGATTCAAGACAGTTGAGGAGTGCCGGACGGCTTCGCCTCAACATCACGAGCGGAAGTGCATACATGTTGGTTGATGAGGAGTATCCCGATATCTTTTCTCTCTTTCGTAAATCGTGTGAATGCTTGCTCAATCTGACTCGTCTCGGTCTTCTGGTCGACGATCAAGAAGTTTCGCTGTGAATCTGGAGGCTCTGTGACATGACCGACACCAGCAAGAAGCAGGCCTGTAACTGAACTGTTTGAGCGTCAGGTGAGGAACTCGTGGCAATTCTTGAAGCTGGACGCTAGCATTGGAGATAGGATACAACAAGGCCAGAAGCTTACTCTTCGTCTCCAATGACTGCGAGGAATTGTCGGTCCTGGGATGGGTCAGCCTCAGTGAATTGGTCGGTGACGTGACACCCAGCTTACCTTGTAGGCTGAGGGTGGGACAGCCATGGGGAAGCTTCGCGAGACTACCACCCTTATAATCACGAGATGCGTATGGATGAGATTGAAGCTGGTGCCTGGACAAAAGCTGTGTTGGATTGCGAATGAAAGGGAGATCACTTTCGCATGACCTTTGTCACAATTGATCAGTTGGAGGCGCAGTTCACTGTATCTCAAGAAGCGTGCTGCAGATCCCTGGAAGCTCGAGGCCACATTTGGGGAAGCTTCCAAATTTCCCGCAGGTCATTTGTTTACCAATTTTTTACGATTCTCACGCCGACTTCCAGAGCACACTCGTACTGTAATGTGAGAGATCACGGACCAAGATTCACGAAAGCTTGGAAGAATGTCAACTTCCTCCTTCAGTCCACTTCCAACTCTGCCTACTCGAATATCATGCCGCGCCTGATTCGCCGACAACCACTGGCAGAGCGCATCAAAGGCTATCTAAACCCCGCTGATCTTCTTCTTTGGCTGTCTGAGGAGCTTGAGTCCCACGGTTGGGATCAGCTGGAGAAAGAATGGGCTATACCCATCGGCTTCGCACTGAATTTGACGTTTCTTGTCGCAAGAGCAAACAGTCGTGGAGCCTCCGGGAGTTATGATGATGTATTTGGAGATAGTAGAAAGGAGGCAGGATGGTTCAGCTGGTTGGTAAGTACATTTCCGAGAGGCGAGAGTCTTGAATGCACTGCTGATAGCTCCACAATTAGGCCTCGTTCTCAGTCCACTTCCTGACCCTCCTTTCATTCGTTAATGCAGCCTACACATTCTGGCGCAGGAGGCATTATCGATTGTTCGAAGCCTCTGTCGACTCTGTTCCTAGCACGCCCTCCGCTTACCGAGTCCGGGTGGACTCTTCGCCAATCTCCTCCTCGCCTCTAAGGTTTCTCTCAAACATACTCAGTGCTGACGACGCTCAGTCAAGAGCACACCCGGATCCACAACGAGATGTCTGGGAGCTGGCGGTCTGGGATCCACTACCTATCTGCTTGAGACTCTTCTGCTATTTCAGTCCTGGACATGTGTTGATATACTGGCTATTTCTGCCTACAGCTATTGCAGATCCGAGACCCAGCATGACTATTGTCACGGCCGTTGTTGTTGCATTGCTTCTGTCACTACAGCTTTCCACCCTACAGTCCAATTTTTCGCAGCAATCCAAAGACTCGGCATTGATCTCGAAGGAAGTCCTTCATGAATATGACACGAAGTTCGTCCATCCACGGACTCAGCCTCTGTATCGGGATGTCGGAACTCAATTTAGTGAACAGGCATCGCATAGTGCTAGCAGGGACGAGAAGTATAACTTTGTTGAAACCCACACGCCAACCATTGTGATCAATCGAGGCTTCAAGACGAATCCGAATCCCAATTATTCGAAGCACACTGATCCGGATGGCGTCGCTTCCCGATCCAGCTATTCGCGTGGCCTCTCGTCGACACCTAGTGTCATTCCAGCAGCACAGCCTCTTCGAACCCCGGCACATCTTCGAGATTCTTCATCGCCTATTAGGCCCAGCACTGCTATTCGACAACCTCAATTCAAGCCTGCACCAGAGTCACAAGCAGGTCGGGGAGGCAGCCTAGGCGTTTACTCACATGCAGAATCACCTCTGAAGAAAAACCCATTCGGCAATGCCGACATGAGAGGGAATTATTCAAACAATTACGTGAGGGAAAGAAGCAGTCTGAGCCCCGAAAAGAGGCCACCAAGTCCTGGCAAGCGAATGAGCGTGCCAGCAACAGGAATCAACACTCTGGCTGCGAGCAAAAGATGGGGATATTTGCAGTCCAACTCTAGACGTGAAAGCGGAAGATTTTAGTTGCAAGACAGAAACTTCACATGCAAGCTGTGCATAAAAATTTGCTATTTGAGGGCGGTCCGGGCTGTAAATTAGAACAGCCCTCAAGCATGTATTGATCGTGCTCTTTACGTTCTGGACCTGTCAAGTCGCTCTTACCGCGTTCAGACTGGCCGTGAGCGTCGTCCTTCCGCAAAATTCGATGCCGCTGAAGAATATTGTCAGACAACATTCTTTGACTATTCTCTCCCTCATTCCACACAACTGTAGCAACGAGCTGCGCTCAGAATGCCTCGGAGCACGGACCGGACAGGAAACCCACCACTGGCGTCCAACAGCACCCGTAGAGACGAGGTCAGCGCAAGACTACCTCCTGAAAATCAACAGAGACGATCATCCAGCTGGTCACATTATCACTCGAGACAGCCGTCGAATCCATTTTTCCTCAGCAGACGCGCAAGAGAACAAGGCAGTCTCAGACGGGGAAGAAAGTTGGTGACTATCGATGACACATTGAGCTCCCGGGAAGTCAGGGATAACCTCGGTCTTGTGGCCAAATCCGATACGCTTCACATTGTTGGCAACTCTGAAGAAGTCGTGCCAGGCACGGAGAGGCATGTTCGACCTTTTCTAGGAAGGCCGGTTGGTCCCCCACCAAATGAGAAAACACCTTTCTGCATTGGGAACAATTCTCTGCCGGAACTGGATATCATCCCTCCCACCGGTCACAATACTGTCCGACGAAAAGTCATGCGGACAGTAAGTCAGGATGACTACCTCCTTGCACGAGGAGCGAATCCTCGTACGGGTGTCGTTACACCAAGCATCCACAGCGAAAGTAGCTCAATAGACGATCAAGATTTGTTCAGAATCAGGGACATGTCTCAAAATGCCAGGTGGCGACTGGAAGGCGACCAATGGATCAGCTTGAGTCTTGATGAGCCTAGCCCTTTGCCCAGTTCCCCATCCGAAACCAATGATCGTCGTCGTGGCAGACTGTTGCGAACTCCACCCAAGTTGGCTCATGGACGACACCCTCAACACGGGACACATGTTCACGACCTTAAGCAGCATAGAATGGACGGCTTGACACCGACATCGAATAACACCTCACGGCTTTATCAAACAGGACAGCAGAGCGAAAGGGGGCTCCCAGATTCTAAGGGGAAAGGGAATTTTGTTCAAGGTACCACCTTACCCGCTAGATTGTCTCCAGGGAACCATGGCAGGCCTGGTAAGGACATGTTGATCAAAAGAAAACCGTTGGGCACTCCTCCTGGCAAGCAATCGGCCGAGAATCCATTTCGGAGCGATGACCTGCCTGAAGCGAGCACGGAGACCGTAACTACCAAAACAGGCAGTGTTGAACATGCTCGATCGTCGTCGATGTCGACGCCACGAAAGATTCGATTTTTCAGACCCGAAGATGTTGGTAAAGCATTGCCTGCGCTGCCAGGTCCAAAGGGTGACTGCCATGGGAACATGAAGGAAAATCCTCGATCGCGTGGGATGACTTTTTTAGGCCTGCGAAAAGGCGACTGGATAGAGGACCTCTCGAATCTGACGCGCTTGAACGGTCTTGATGCAGAGGAAAGCCTGCCATGTCCGCCGATGAAAGATATTCAATCCCCGTTTCATCACTCGGAAAGGAAACCCCCGAGGGCACTGCCTCCCTCGACTTTTCCCATGCATACCAACGAACTCGAGAATCAGCAACGCAGGGTAATTTTCCATCCTCATACCGAAGGGAGAAGCTCGGCTCGACCACGTTCAAGGCCAACGATACCACCGAGGCACTATCAATTGGCTCGGATGAGGTATGCAGAGCAGAAAGCAGGGCAACGAAACCCAATGACCATCCCAGAAGCATCATACGCGAAGGTCATCCACCCAGGGCCACCAGGCCAGTCAACAAGTTTGAACGCGCAGACGACATTGAGGAGGAGAGGGGCAGACAGCGGGAGTGCTCGGACCAGCCCATGCACGACCACACCCACTACCACAGCACAAACACCGCCCGAGGACAGACTGGTGAGTTCGAGCTGGAGAGAAATGCCTTCACCACTGCGCCCTGGCCGACAGCGAGCAAACACGACATCACGTCCAGCGATGCCAGAAAGAGCCGAAGGTACGCACAACGTTCCACAAGTGAGCCCCCCAAAGGAACTACCGGGGCGGTACCAATGGAGGACGACTGGTATGAGCGACAGCGAAATATCGACGAGCAGCACGTCGGCGGAAGGAAGTCCAGAGCGCGATCTCATCCCCCGCCCACTTCGGCCAACAAACGGAAACACAGCAGACGGCGCCCGGCTCAGAGAAGTGGCAGCAGAAGGTGTCATAGACGCAGATCAAGCGACGAAGAACTGTCGTCGTTGTCAAGAATCCTCCTTCGGCTCAAGTCAACCCAATGTGCATAGGTTCACCCAAACGCAAGGAAACCAACTGGCGGAAAACATTGACCCACAGGTCGACTTGAGCTTCACCTCCAGCTTTCTCCAAGGCACGCCGGAAGATCATTTACGCTGTTGTCCGGAGTGTTGTGCGGTTGGCTGCCATGGGAGCTGTCTGGGACACAGGAACCCTCCAGTGACTGGACATACCTCCGGATTTGCTGGTAGCCTTGGTGTTGTGAAAGAGGCTTTCCGTAACTCGATGAGGCTCAGCAGACGGATTCGGATTCGGACGAGTGCAGGTGGATCTCGTGAAACCGAGACCGAAGAAGTTGCGGAGCTCGAAACACCGATGTCCTGGGAGACGGGTGGACCTGTCAGCCTGGGACTGCCATCTAAGATGACTCCCCAAAGCTTCTGGGCGGGCACCCACGCAAAGGATGGTTCGCAAGGGAAGAGGATTGCCAGCAACACCTCGGCCTCCAGCATGAAGACTCCCGAGATGCCAACCAATGGCGGTCTCGGCGCGATCGTCGAAGCTCTCATAGTACCGTGGGGCGCGCTAAGCATGTGGTTGAAGAAACACCCTCAATTGCTAGCTCTCATCCAGATGGCCGCCATGAGGCTGTTGGAGATGGGCCAGCACGTATTCGACACGATAGGGACGGCATATCGAATAGCCTATATCTACTCAAAAACAGGCAGGATCAGTCCGGGCAAGCATACCTCGCTGGGCGGTTTCGTGAGGGATTGCGCCAAAGCGGTCGTATATTGCTTGATTCTCGGAGCAGCAGCCATGACGGTGGGCAGAGTGCTGGCCGTATTTGCAGAAGCAGGCAGCTGGCTGATCTGGTTTTTGAGCTGGGTTGTGTGGATCGTCAAGGCGGTTGGACTGGGGATTTTATGGTAGTGAGTGCCCTATCATTTCAGATAGACCATAAAGTATTGCTCCTACGAAACAGGCACTTTCTCTGAGCTGTCGTGTTCTTCCGTCATCATCTCTTTTCCTATCCCTTCATGTTCGATCGACACTTCGATACCTCTCTCTGTACTCCTCCAACCTGCGCAACTCCTCCTCCCCCGCCCCCTCCATCTCCCCCCTCTCCACCGCCTCAATCAAATCCGAAAACTGAAACACCGCCTTAACCGGCACCTCCAGCTCCTCGGCCGCAACCCCCAATGCAGACCGCGGCTCTGAATCACTGACCCGTTCTTGTCGGTCGAGCAATACCACCACGCCCACTACGATTCCGCCTTCGGCTCGGATGAGCTTGACGGCTTCGCGGACTGCGGTTCCCGCCGTGATGACGTCGTCGACTATTAGAACGCGTCTGCCCTTGACCGGGCAGCCGACGAGATTGCCGCCTTCGCCGTGGGGTTTGGGCTCTTTGCGGTTGTAGGCGTAGGATATGGAGGAAAAAGGGTTCGGGTTGGGGTTCGTGGTATTCGCTGTGGTGGTGGTGGTGGTTTGCAGGAGGAGAGGCAGGATGCTGCCGGCTAGGATTATGCCCTTGTAGGCGGGACCGAAGAGGATGTCGTAGGTTGGGACAACGGCGGTGGGGTATTCGGATTGGGTGACGAAGGGTGGGGCGGAGAGAACGGAGGCGTAGGCGCTGCAGACGGCGTGGTGGAGGGAGGCGGTGTAGAGGAGAGAGGAGTTGAAGAAGTATGGGGATACGCGTGAGGACTTCAGCTTGTAGGTTCCGAAGGTTAGGGCGGAGGTGGTGGGGAGGAGGGGGAGGAGGGTGTGCTTGGGGTCGGTCATTGCGGGCCTAGAGGGAGAGGGATAGAGGGATGTTTGGGGGCAATATGCTGGCAGAAGCGTAGAGACTTGATGCTTGAGATGTAGGAGTTCCTTGGTGACATTGAGGTCTGAGCAGCTACTGGATATGGCAATTGGAGGGCGTCCGAGGGAGATTAGGGCAGATGTTTAGGGCTTGGGGCGAGATAAGCCGTACGGTTTACCGGCTTCGCTACATCGATGCTAGGACTCGCTCGAGCTCCGGTAATGTATGTCTGCTTTGAGTCGTGAACATGTATGCACTGCCTCTGAGCAAATGCCGAGCCATTGTCGCTGTCGGCCTCACATTGGTGAAGTGTGCGGATTGACCGAAGTCGAGGAGCAGAGCTGCCAAGCTTGATGCATGCGGAAGCCGAAGGAACATCGTCAAAGAACAACGGCAGAGGCGTCCTCACGGCCTCACGTCCTCACACATATTTCTTCGACCCTTTCCAAGCTCCTTCAAAACGCTGTCGTGCCCAAGGCATCGACGAGGAAAAGGGCTCCGGTCTAGCTGGTCAGGATACAAGGCTGTCCCTGCCAAGAAGCAGCGAAGTGGCTTGATCCCTGAACTTTTCTTCCCGACACCGCTCGAGTCTCTCTGCCACTGAGTCTTACTCGTCCACGGTCAACATCGTTATCTCTTACCGCATCACGACCAACGACGATTGCCTGCGTCCTAGACGCTTAGCCTTGCATTGCAAGTTCATAGGCCTTCGCTCTTCGCTCAGATCGATCCGTGGTTCATGTTTCGACAATTGGCAGACAGGTGGGCTCGCAAACGTTACTTTGGATGACATCTTCGAGGTGGCATATGCTGCATTACAGTCCCTACTGCATAATACAAACCCCCCTGCTCCAAACAACCCTGTCTTGGAGAGCATCAGATGTAAGCTTCAACAGCTCACGTTTGTTCTGGATTCGTTGGCCGTCTCAGGATCACAAACGCCATCGTGTACTTCTAGGGCAGAAGTACTTGCTCTTCGCGTTCTCCAAACGGTATGTTTTAAAATTGAAGTCCGGAGACTAACTTCTTCGCAGAACAGACTGAGTATTGCCCGAGATGCATATTTCCGCTAAGCTGGCTGCTTCTCATGAAGCTTCCAAGCCCACCTTCTCTTTCGAGTTCTTCCCTCCCAAAACAGCACAAGGCGTGCAGAATCTCTACGACCGTATGGACCGTATGCACGATCTTGGCCCTGCTTTCATCGACATCACATGGGGCGCTGGAGGCCGTCACTCTCAATTGACGTGCGAAATGGTCAATGCCGCCCAGGCGCATTATGGTCTCGAAACCTGCATGCATCTCACATGCACAGATATGGGTAAGGGAAAAGTGGACGAGGCACTTCAGCAGGCATATAAGGCTGGCTGTACCAACATCCTTGCGTTGAGAGGTGACCCCCCCCGAGAAGCCGAGAAGTGGAAAGCGACCGAGGGAGGATTTCGTTATGCCAAGGACCTCGTTACGTACATCAAGTCCCGATACGGCAATCACTTCGACATCGGCGTGGCTGGATACCCCGAGGGATGCGATGATCAAGATGATGTAGACATGCTCATTGATCACCTCAAGGAGAAGGTGGACGCAGGCGGCACATTTGTTGTCACGCAAATGTTCTACGACGTGGACATCTTCATTGCCTGGGTCCAGAAATGCCGAGAGCGAGGGATCAATGTGCCCATCATTCCGGGAATCATGCCCATCTCCACCCACGCTGCATTCAAGCGAAGGGCCGACTGGACCAAGTGCCACGTTCCTGACGCCTGGAATGCTGCTCTCGAGCCTGTAAAGAACGATGACTCGGCCGTGCGTGAAATCGGGAAGGGCTTGATTGCAGAGATGTGTAGGAGAATCATCGATGCTGGTATTCTGCATCTCCACTTCTACACCATGAATCTTGCACAAGCAACGAGAATGGTTTTAGAACACCTGTCGCTGACACCCACAACATCCGGTTCACCTCTCTTCAAGCCGCTTCCTTGGCGACAATCATTGGGCTTGAACCGCAGGGACGAAACAGTTCGACCCATCTTCTGGCGAAACCGGAACACCTCATATATCGCTCGAACAGCTGACTGGGACGAATTTCCCAACGGTCGTTGGGGTGACAGTCGGTCCCCTGCTTTCGGGGAACTTGACGCGTACGGTATCGGTCTCAAAGGCACCAATGAGGCCAACACCAAGCTTTGGGGACAACCGGCCAGCCTACCGGATATTTCAAATCTCTTCATCCGATTTCTGAACAATAAGCTCGATCGTTTACCCTGGAGTGAGGGTGGCATTTCCGCCGAAGCAGACTCTATCAAGGGGGATCTACTCTCGTTAAATGGACGAGGTCTACTGACCATCAACTCTCAGCCGGCCATTGATGGTGTCTCCTCGAATCATCCTGTCCACGGTTGGGGCCCTTCAAACGGCTACGTCTATCAGAAAGCCTACCTGGAACTTCTCATATCCCCTAACCTAATCGAAACTGTCCTAGAGCGCATTACCGCAAACAAAGATCTTACTTACTACGCCGTTAGCAAGACCGGCGAGCTTCGGACAAATACCCGCGATGAAGGACCCAACGCGGTGACTTGGGGAATTTTCCCGAACCGTGAAATCGTACAGCCCACGATCGTTGAAACCGTCAGCTTCTTAGCATGGAAAGACGAGGCATATAGACTTGGTGATGACTGGTCAAAATGCTATCCTGCTGGGTCACCGAGTCGGCGACTTATTGAGACGTTGATGAACGAGTGGTTCCTCGTCAATATCGTCAACAACGATTTCCATCAGGAGAAGGAGATATTCCACATTTTCGACGGCCTGCAGATCGAGGAGATGGGTAAAGTGGCAGAATCGCTATCGCAAACAAATGGAGTCAAAAGCAACGGTGGCACCAACGAAGAGGAGCAGGACCGTCCCATGAAATCTGATGGGACCGTGGCGGAATCGAATGGGAGTCTGGTTCAGAAGCCTCTGCCGCGTTCTGAGGTGGAACCCAAGCGAGCCGCTGAGCTGAGAAATTAGACCAGCGTCCAAGCTTGAGCAGTGGCGCGAACAGTGCCATGCCTGAGAGACGCTGCCACTAAAACCACGTGAGTCAAATGTCAACCAAAAAAAATTCCAAGGGATGAATATCAACATTGGATCCGGCGTTATCAGCATTAGTGCAACGGGAATAAAACGCATTGGGAGGGCACCTTTCATAAACCAGGCATGAGGGAAGGCACATACTTTTTTGCCTTGCTCTTATTGAACAGAATTCAACACACTGCGCATGGCAAGCGCCTTCGAAGCATGATAGAGAGAGAAAGGATAGCGGAAGAAGGGCAGAGGGCCATTGAGTGAGACCTACTGGCGGACTGGACTGCCTTTTCAACATGGCAGTCACCGAGACCCAATCTGCCTGAAGTAGCCGCAGAGACGATAATATTGATATTATTCTCCGAGAAACGTTCTCCTAATCATCTGAATCTCCTTATTCTTTGCCATTGCGAACTCAAATGCCTCTATCCTCGGCCAGGATGAAAGACAGAGCGAGACAGAGCGAGAGAGAGAGAGAGAGAGAGAGAGAGAGAGAGAGAGAGAGAGAGAGGGCGAGAGATGGGGCCCATGCCC
>JAABUK010010951.1_pt1 | contig 11937 bp, 14 predicted proteins | sample 5559141 | NCBI WGS metagenome assembly JAABUK01 (sample SAMN10711869, study PRJNA513367) | rock metagenome | isolation source: Antarctica rocks | place: Antarctica: Victoria Land, Pudding Butte nord | collected 2016-01-03 | reverse complement strand
TTCTCCTTAAGTGTCATCTCCGCGAACGAAGACAAGCCAATTTTCCAATACCAGCATACAGCAAAGTTGCTTGATAATTCAAGTACCACAGCTGTCACTGGAGACACCATCTTTCGGATTGGGAGCGTTTCGAAGCTATTCACGACTTTTGCGCTGCTTCTGCAACAAGGGACAATCATCTTCGATGATCCAGTCACAAAGTTTATCCCTGAACTGGCCGATATCGCAAAGACCCAGGCAGATGGGACATTTGACCCTGTTAGCGAGGTTCAGTGGAAAGATGTTACGATAGGGGCGTTGGCGAGCCATCTAGCAGGAATAGGCCGAGACTGTGAGTGCACCTGGCCCCTACCAGTCTGTTCCGGTAGCTATCATGAGCTCACATATCGATCGATTCTCTTCAGATAACAACGGCGACCTTGCCGGCTCAGATATCCCATTGCTCAATGGCATATTTCCAGCCTTGAATGGCTCAGACATACCAAATTGCAATGTGATAGGAAAGAACCCAGCATGCTCAAGAGACGGTTGGTTCCCTTTCAATGCTTTGCTCAATTGGTGAATTGCTGCTGACATTTTATAAGCCTTTTTCCGCGGTTTCACAGCCCGCCATCCAATCTTAGCTCCATTCACCACACCTGTATATTCCAACGCAGGGTTCGTTATCCTCGGGTATGTTGTAGAAAAGATTACTGGCCAACCGTATGAGACTGCTTTAGACGAAAGTATCTTGAAGCCCCTGGGTATGGCCCGTACCAGCGTCACAAAGCCTTTGCACGATTCCCAGGGCCTTATACCCAAAGGTGGCAATTACGCATGGGGACTTGATTATGGAGACAACGGCCCGTAAGTATCCTCAGTCTCCAATGTCAGTATGGCGGTGCTAATGTTGGTGTCACAGAGCTGGTGGACTTTACTCGAGCATAAATGACCTCTCTAAACTCCCTCGAGCGATTCTCAAGAGCTCTTTGCTGCAGCCAGTCGAAACAAGGCGTTGGCTCAAGCCTCGCGCCAACACAGCGTCCCTCATGTCCTCTGTGGGTGCTCCGTGGGAAATTGAGAGCATTACGAGAAACACCTCAGATAAAAAAGTCATTGATCTCTATACCAAATCCGGTAGCACCGGGATATATAACTCCCTCATAGTACTCATCCCCGACTACGAGGTCGCCTTCACAGTGCTGACGGCAGGCGACGTGTCCACGCTCGTGAGTATGTTATCAGAAATGATTGCAGAGACTTTCCTTCCGGTAATATACCTAGTCAGTAAAGAGGAGGCAGCTGTAGCTTTTGGAGGAGTCTACGAGTCGCCCGGCGCTAACAGCTCGTTGTCGCTGATTGAGGACGACGGACCAGGGCTACTCATCAGCAATTGGATTGGTAACGGCACGGATCTTCTTGCCGTTTATGAGAAAATCGGAGGGGTCATAGTAGAGGCAAGAATCTACCCCACAGGTCTGAAATCATCAGCCATGAGCGGAAACTCAACTGCAGACGTCTCATATAGGGGCATCTTTCAACCCGTACCGGACACGAATTCAACGTACCGCCACAGACAAATCTTCAACGAAGATTGCACGACTTGGTTCGGGGTCGATGCGGTTGTATATGGGCATAATGCTGTCGATGAGTTTGTCTTTCAAGTTGACCGGCATGGCAAAGCGCTCAGCGTGGAGCCTCGAGCGCTCCGAATCCATCTTGCAAAGAAAATTCAGCTGCCGGGGACAAACAATACTGTCGTTAAGGGTGGCTAAGGGTCTATTCGGATCACTGTTTGTGGTCCCCAGCAAAGGCTGCAGCTTGCATTATCTGCTTCGTTAGTACCTGTTCTTTCTTTTACGGCCATGGTCATAATCCATGGTCTAAGACCTCTGTGTCGCACATAGTACCCAAATCCTCTTTAGTGGGTGTAATGATATAGATGGTTTTCCACACCTTCCATCAAAAGATCCAGAGTATGCGTGACAGCTTCTATCCAGAATGGACCTGCCATGGAAGAATCGAGTGGCACTTTCACCAGGTAACTGCCATAGTGCTCCCCGTTTCCATACTCGGACAACCAGTGGCTGAATGTGGAAAAAAGCGTTGCTGGTTGAGGTGCGACTAAATCAAGAAGCTGGCCATGGCATCTACAGCAGGAAACACCAATTCCGCCTCGGCAGCGCATATGGTACTTCTCAACCGCCCGAAAGCATTATCTGTGACCCAAACAGAATATCAGCAAGAGAGCTAAGCCATAGACCGCGTTGCGTACCTTGAGCCGGCCTTACCCAATCATTGGGATGGTGTAAGTAGATACATCAGGTTCCATCCCTTAGTCCATCATTGGGCCAGGTGATTACTACATGTGTTTGATTATAGAAGAGCCATCTTTGCGGTGTGTCTTTCAACTGAAAGGTTGCAATAACGAGTGCAGTCATGTAGGTACTAACTAGTACGACGACTGACAAATCTTCAGTGACGTCAGCAGCCAAAGACCAAGAATATTTAACAAAGTAGATACTTTACTCACTTCATGTTTCCTTATATCAAAACTTAGCATATCGAATCTTTGCTAGTTTCGCTCAATCACCTAATCTCTCGAGCGGCGTTTCTCTAAAATCTCCAACCAGTGATAATTGATAACTAAATTCCTTTCGTTGGGAAGATTATTTTTAATTCAATTGAATCACATCTTCTTGCTTCGGCAAAATCCCTGTTGTCTAGCATCTTCGTTGGAAACAACAGTCCAGCAATATTATGGCTGCAGCTACAGGTCCGCCAACAGGCGCTCTACCGTATATGACTCCGTTCCCTGTTGCAGATGACCCACCTCCACCACAGCCAATCCCAGATGTTCTGCATCCCGAAAAGACACTCGCTGAGCGGGCGTCAGCTCGGTTTTCTCTGAACGGAAAGCACGCGATCGGTACGTATAGTATTCTCAACCCCAAAAGTTGGGGCGAAGTAGTCGAACATTGACTGAGAGCTACTAAGTTACCGGCGGAGCCCAAGGGCTTGGCCTCGTGTGTGCTAGAGCATTGATTGAGCACGGAGTATCTCACCTGGTAATCTTTGATGTTGATGATGTCAAAGGCTCAGCAGCGGTAGAGCATTTCTCCTCTCCAAGTAAAGATGATACGCCTATCGTCGTCTTCAAGAATGTCGATGTACGCGATGAAGCTGCAGTGAACGACGCTGTAGATGACATTTCCAACACCTTTGGTGGCATAGATATCCTGCTTTGCTTTGCTGGCATCACTGGTTGTGAGCTTGCCGTTGACTATGATATTAGCAGGTGGAGAAACATAGTAGATGTCAATCTGCACGGCTCGTTTCTTGTAGCTCGTGCGGTTGCCAGGTAAGCAATCACCGTTTCAATCATTTCAGCCATAAAGTCACATTATTCAAGAAGCTAGCAGAGACATTATCGCCCATCAATCCAGCGGCTCTATTGTCTTCACTGCCTCCATGTCCGGCCACATTGTCAACACGCCTCAGCCACATCCAGCCTATGCCGTCTCCAAAGCAGGAGTTCTTCATCTTACCCGCTCCTTGGCTGCAGAATGGGTTGGTCACCGAATCCGCGTCAATTCGATCTCGCCTGGCATTATGAATACCCGACTGTCTGGTGGCCCTGCCCAGGCCGAGTTAAGGCGCTTATGGATGGAGCGCTCTCCACTGGGATTTGGCGATCCCGAGGACTTGACTGGAACAGTTGTCCTGCTGTGCAGTCCGGCAGGGAAGTTTATGACAGGAACTGATATTGTCATCGACGGTGAGTTTGATTTGCTCCAGCAAGCCGGAAATAGACTTAGGGGAGCTAGGTGGCTACACAATCTTCTAGTTAATGACTTGTACGTTTGTTGTAAGTTTATCCAACTCATTGTACTCGATGCGAATGCATCTCCCAGACAATCAACTTACTTCTTGACAGTCAGCCACACCTGGCGCCTCTAACTGCTGTAGCACAGTAGCATCGCAGAGCTTTCCAAATGAGTTCATCGAGACCAAATCGTTCACACGTTAACACATTGCACTATTATTGGGTTTCATAGCGTCGCAGGGGCAGATATGGGCTATGCTTGGGCACGTGTGGGGGGGCCATGTATGCGCAGGCTGGAGTTCGGTTAACTTGTAGTCTAGCTGGAACCACGAGACGTTAAGCCACTCCGCCCTTACACCTCCACGTAAGCTTATGGAGAGTACTGTACCACCAGAACACACTCTCTCCCAAACACGACCAATCAATCGCCCCTATGAACAATGGCAATGGCAATGGCAAATATGAGTGCAACTTCACTGGTGCCGGAATCGTCTATCATAGGTACCTTCGGTACTTCATAGCAGCCACTGTCAGCTTCTTACTTGCATCACTAGCGCGCATGAATCTCGGGTAGTGAGTGGTACGAGTACAGTATAAGTACCTTAACCTCATCCCTCACTTCCCCTCCATACACCCCCGCCATCAACTCTCAATCCTCAATCCATCCTTGAACCTCAACAACCAAGGGACTTACTCACCCTCAACCACCATCCTTTATCTCCATCAACCACAAACAACCATGTCCGACCAATACGGCCAGCAGCCCTACGGCCAAGGCCAAGGCCAGCACCAAGGACAACAGCCCTACGGCCAGCAAAACTACGGCCAGGGCCAACAACAGCAGCAGCAGCCCTACGGCCAACAAGCTTACGGTCAAGGCCAGCAGCACCAGGGCCAACAGCAAGGGCACGGCCAGGAGAGCTACGGGCAGCAGGGCCAGCAGGCTTACGGCCAAGGCCCACAACAACACCAGCAGGGCTACGGCCAGCAGGGACAGGAGTAAGCACTCCTTCCCCTCCTTCCCCACCCAAAAACCCAAATCCACTCTCAAAGCCCCCCACTAACACACCCACCAGCCAATACAACCAGCCCCAAGCCCAACAGTACAACGCCGCGGGCGAACCCATCGGCCCCGACGGCGAGCGCGGGCTGGGCGGCGCCCTCGCCGGCGGGGCTGCCGGCGGTTTCGGCGGGCACCAGATGGGCCACGGCATCCTGGGCGCGATTGGCGGGGCCATCATGGGAAGTTTTGCCGAGGATAAGCTCAAGGAGCGGAAGGAGCATAAGCAGGAGGAGCAGAGTGGGTATGGTGGGGGGAGCCAGAGTGGGTACGGTGGGGGGAGTCAGGGGGGGTATGGGGGGAGGGAGGAGAAGCATGGGCATCATAAGCATCATGAGGGTGGGCAGGGGGGGTGGGGGAATTAGAGTGGAAATGTCGTGGGGAGGGACGGGTGACGGGTTTATGGGAATGGGTTGAGATTCGGGGGTGATGGGTGATGGGGTGATGATGCTGTATCCCTTTGGGAAATGCTTGACCGTGCTTCTGGAATTTGATGACGATGTCGAGCTACATTCACTTCCTCGACCATCATCTTTCACTCCTGCTACCATTCTTCTCGTGATAGGGGGTTAATTGCTCTTCGGCCACTGTCCATTCTTTCGAACCTCGACAAAGAGGCGTCTCAAATTAGCCGGCATGGCTAGCAACATTTCCCACCGCCAGCCCGCGGCCAGTTCGACCGAGGACATCGACTCACCCACCCTCTCCATCGTAGCCACAACAGAACCGTCTCGGGACTATACCTGGCTACAACTCCACACGCCAGCCAGTGCTCGACTCACTTCTATCTGTTACCCGACAGCTTCTCAAGCCTCCTCGCCGCGAATGACCATTATCTTCACTAAAGCACGCCTCGCCAGCATCGCAGGCGCTGCAAGCGCTTATCAAGACAATTATCAGCGGGGTGAGTAATTGCGCACGTAGGTGCTTTAGTGCAGTGATGATGCTGTAGACGTACAGTGGCGCCAAAGTCCTCAGCAGTGAGAATAGCAGCCGCATTACGTGAGAACTTTTCGTGGTTATAGCGGGTAAGCTCTAATTGTGTGTCTCTCGCTCTGGATTAGCTAGGTTATACATAGGTTGTGGAGTTGTGAGTACAGTCAGCGAGTCTGATGCCCCCTAGTAGATACGTCCTTGCCAATCTTCGCCATCAAGAACGAATTTCGCAACTTCCCAGAAATCTTGTAACCCCCTTCGAATCCGCTCTCGTTTTTCAAAGAAAAAAAAAGAAGAAAAAAGAAAAAAAAAGAAAAATAGTACCATGGCAGATCGAAGCGACACAAACCACGGCTTCCGCAAATTCTTCAACGATCCCAAAACCTCCGTCATGGGCTACATTGCCGAAAACATCCCAGCGGATCGACTCCCAAACGCAGCGCAAGGGGGCAGACCTCCTGCGAGTCCCAGGCCGCAGTATGCAGATATGCAGCTGTCGAATTCGCAGAGCGGGAGCCAAGCTGGTAACCTAGGATGTCAGAATCAGCAGGATCATGCGCAAAGCGGGAATGGGGGGTTGGGGTATGGAGCGCAAGGGCCTCCTTCGTTTTCGGAACCGCCGACGAGCCAGGGGTAATATGGCTTCGAATCTGAGCCAGCATCTAGTGGACCCTCGATACGGTATCGCTCAGCCAGAAGGCGCCGGTCAGGTTCCTCATCAGCATTCGGGTCTCTTTCAATCCATCTCGCATCTCGGACAGAGCTTGTCGTCGCATAGTCATCCAGCGTACAGTCAAGAACCAGGTTACTTGAATTCGTCTGGGCAAGCTGTTCGACCATCTTCTGCCGCGCTGGGTCAGCGACCTCCACTCCCGGGAGCACGCCGGAAAAGCTCGCCGCAATCGGCGTCGAGGACGTATCATCGTATGATGCTTGAATTCGAGAGTAATAAGAACTCGTACTATACTGCTAGAGCACGTAAGCAACACTTTCCAGCGCTTTCAAACAATTGAAGTTGCTTTATAATATACTGATCTCATCTATTGTAGAGAACAAACCTCAGGAAATGTCCACAGCAGCATATGAATTGGAGTCCCTTTCTCAGAAGATCTGGACCCTACGTCGTGACCATGCTGGTGATTTCGAGGAGTATTCTGATTTGGGACATGCGTCTGTGATCGCAAGCTGGCAGGCACAGTATGAGCTGTGGGCGGATACGGTACTAGATCTTCAGGATGCTCAGACTCTTGGTGGTGGTCCATCGCCATGGAGTGGTGACAATGGAATGCAGAGCGGTGGCCAGCCTGGATTGAGTGTGCAACATGGAATGCCTGGGCAGAGCATACAAAGCGGACCATCGATGCAGCAGCAAAATTCACTATATATGGGGAACAGCCAGGTACACCCTAGATCCCAGAATGGTTTTCCAAGCCAGCACCCACCGCCAGTCAACATGCAGAACGGCCAGCCAATGCAACCTGACCTTTCAGTGCAGGACAATCAACAAATGCAGCCTACGCCTCCGGGAGCTTTTCCTCAAAGCAACCCACCTATGCCCAACAACGTGTCAAGTGGGCCAAGCGTACCTCCCCAACAACAGATGCAAAATATTCGACCTCCGCAGATGTCAAATGCACAGAGCCAGCCGCCAGGATCAGGCCCAAACTCAAACCCCCAACAGAATCAAGGCATGTCAGTAAGGCCAAACATGCCTTCAGGTCAGACCGTGTCAGCACCGAACGGTCAAAATATGCAGCCTAACCAGAACATGCCACCAAGGCAGAATATGCCTCCTCAAAATGGATCAAACATGCCACAGGGTCAGAACATGCCACTAAGACAGAACATACCACCTGTCAACAGACAGAATCCCCAAACGCAAAACGGTCCTCCACGCCCTAACCAAGGAGTCCCCGGGCCGCTTCAAGCGGGAAAAGGAGGAGGGAGGTAGGTACTTAGAAGCTGGAACATAAGGGCCAGTAGTAGATAAGGGAGCGCGAAAAACATAGCGTATGTCCAAAGACTTTTAAGGGTGTAGTTTTTCCGCGGAAGTGATATTTGCGAAGAAACTAGCAGAGACTGCAATCTCGCAGTTCGCGTTGTTCAACAAGGAAAAAGTGCGAAGACGACAATTGCAAATCTTGTTGAGACTTTCCACAATGTACTTTGAAACATCCAAGGGACTTCCACTAGAAGACGCTCTATCTGCGAACTTCAGATGATTTCGCCTCAGCAACCCAGCCCAAGCGATTCGGAAGCACATCTCACACAATCCGAATGATAGAGATGTCTGCGGCGCGTGCTTAGTTACTTAGTCCAGCCCATCTAGGTTTCATGAGCCTAGGTAAAGTAGAGCTTGCTCATCATGGACGAAGCTCGTTCTCCAGTAGGGCGCAGGTACCATGCATGATGTTGTCGTTGAGTGTAAGAAGTACAGGGCACCGTACAGTCATGTTTACGAGAGGTGAAAACCTAAAAATCGTAAGCAAGCCCTAGTCCAACGCTTGCTGCGCACAATTTGAGTCTGCGTGCCATGTACTCTACAATCAATCGGACGAGATGGCTGGTTCGTAAGCGAATGGGTCATAGGTCATATACATAATAGAGGCGGAAAGGTTTGTTGTTGATTCTGGCGATGTGCCACAGTAGCGAATCTCAGCCGAGAAATGGGGATACACGACATCAACAACATAACTTTCCGCCTCGATATGCAATGACTTCAGTATGACCCATTCTCTTACCTAGTACCACAGTAATATCCGGCCACGCTGACATAGATAAATGGCTTGGTTGTTGCAAGGGCTCTAGAGTGGAAGAAGCCGCTGCTCTCATTCAACGGAGCGATGGAGAGGAGGCTCATGCAGTAAGAGTATAGAGAGTAAGACCGAATAATCGATCCAGACTCCAGTGCTTACTTTATCAGCTTCGCACCTCGCTCATTGCCTCTCTGCTTCAGGATAATCCTCCTGTGCTTTCTTCGATCCCTTGAAAAGCTGTCCAAAAATTGTTTCCTTCCCTGGTCGGCAGATTTCTGAGCTATTGTCTGAAATCCATCCACGCCGTGCTTGCGATCATCTACTGTTTTGAGTTACTCCTCTCAAATTTGGCGTCGCTCAAGTACTCTTTCTTCGGCATGGCTGCCGCCTCGTACTACCAACCCACCCTCCATATCCCCCAACATGAGCAGCACCAAACAGGAAGCTACACCATGCATCCCATCAACCCAAGCTACGATACACCTCTCCCCCCGCTGGAAGACCCAGTTAGCCCAATAGGGTACGCCGCAAGCCAGAAACCACCGAACCCCGCCCAAAGACCCATCCAGTTCAATCGCCTGAGGGCGCAAAGGTACGAAAGGTTCAAGAGATGGCTGCGCATCCTCCGTATTCTCTCGCAGCTCGCCAGTATCCTGTTCAGCACAATCATGTTCGCCATCATGGTCTTTGTCCTCTTCAAATACCAATTCACCAAGAACCTGGCGCAAGAAGCAAAGAGGTGTTCATTCGGTGATAAGTGCCTGGCCTAAGAACACAAAACTCTGGCCAACGATCATGCTGCTTGCTGGAGCTGGGGTGTCGCTTCTAGTGTCGGCTGTTACTCTTTTAACCTACTGTCCGTGCTGGAAAAGGGCGCGGCAAAGCTGGAAGATCACGGTGTTGAGGTACGCGATACACATCCTTGCTTGGCTTGTGATCACGACGCTATATAGATACGAGAAGAGTCTGCATGGCGTCAATAATGATCTCTGGGGTTGGTCGTGTGTTCACGAAGCGGATACCATTCAGACTGCATTCCCTCAGCTAAATTTCAAGGCGCTGTGTGATGTTCAGGTAAGATATCTGCGATCTATGTTATAGCCCAAAGACTGATTACTCGATAGTCGAATTCTTGATCATTTCGATTGTGGAGGTGGCGCTAAAGGTTCTCTTTGCAATTGCGCACTTCGTACTCAACAGAAAGACACAGGATGGTGAGAAGCAGCGACTTGCGGATTCGTTGGGTGGCGCTACTTCAGATCTGCTTCAAGCTGTATATTGATCTTCTATGCGGGGTGTTTGCATGAGAAGATCCTCAACTGCTAATGGCATACTCGGTTGTATATAACGTGAAATACCGAATAGCCTCCTTGTCGATTTGTTCAAATTTTATTTAACCTGTCACACACTGGAGACTTGGGTCCTCTCAAGATGCTCATAAAATTTCGTCAGACTTTGAAAGGACTAATTGAGGAAACGATTTTCCTTCAGAATTTGAGATTGACAAAGATACGTACCTTTTCGCAGTTGTATTATTCCATGGCCCGTACCAATTCTCTATCAAGGCTTTAGATCAGTAGCATCGTGTCCTAGGACCGGCGACAAGAGAGACAAGAAAAAAACACGAAAAGGAACCTAATAACGACTATTGCAGCTCAAGGGGTCCTTGACAAACTTGTCTTGATAGGCGACACGCAGCTCTGCACATGGCATTTTCAATCACGCTGTTGTACTCTAGCAAAGCGTATATCCTGATATACGGCTGTATGCCGTCATTTCTTCTAGTGTCTTACTTCTTCAATATGCTGCAACCTAGCTTGTCGGTTTCCGTTCGAACCTTGATGCGAAAGTGAGGTTTGTGGTGACTCGCGACGAGATGGCAAGATGAGGGTTTGTTTTCGCAGCCTATTTCCAGGCTCTGCATGGTCATCCCTTACTGACTTTGCCTTCTCCGGGAAAGCCTGTCCTGAAATTATTGTGGCTGACTTTGATGAGTCCTCCTGAACATCCAGCCACTCGTTTCGCAACCTTGAAAATGAGAGGATCCCTCGGATGTACTTGAAGCTATTTCATGTAATAGCAGACCGGATTGGTGGGATCTACAGGGAACTCAATCCTTCCCAGGGGTCTTGAAACCGGGTAAAATTTCATGCTGGACTAGCAGATTTGGAATGGTTCTAGCAAGCACTTCAAGGTCACCAAAGCTGCGTAGAATGTGGGTGAAACCATTAAGGTCGTTGCACTTCCCAGCAGCTCGCCCCCAATTCTTGATTCTCAAGCACGATCATTATCCAAGCGCGTTCCAACAGTCGCATTGCCTGTCGTGCAGCGCGTAATATGGGGTTATGATTGGCTCAAATCCCGGAGAGTGTTACACATAACGACCCGGAGCGGTTGACACTTTGGCCCGCGGGAGGGTAGGACGATCTATACTGGGCGCTTGCAAAGGAACTCTTTTAAAGCCATGTTTATCACCACTTTCCTGCTCGATTGACTGCTGGTCGTAAATCCTCTTGCTAGGAGGATATTATAACCAGCATCTCTACACGCCGAGGGACCCGTTGTACTCAACAGGACCCTGAAGCTTCAAGGATTTACGTACCGACACACATACAAACCACTGCTGCATCGTCCTTCGCTGAAACCAGTCCCTTGATCTTCAATGGCGACTGAATATCCTTCCGACAAGGAGGTCAATCCTCTTCTTAGTGAAGATCCGTTCAAGAGCGAGCAGAGCCAGAAGCTCTTCGAGGCCATTGATGAGCTCCGGAGCTGTGGTGCAAACCACGATGTTGATCTTCCAGAAGTATTTTCCCTCTCGAGATCAGTGCATGTCAACATAGACCACTGACGGAACCAGCTCGTTATTGTTGGCGATCAATCAGTCGGCAAATCGTCCCTCCTTCAAAGTTTGACTGACATCCCGTTTCCTGTTGCGGGAAGACTCTGTACTCGATTCCCAACCTTGATTTTGTCGCGTCGAACGCCGAATAAGCCCGAGACCACGAAGATATCGATCGAACCGGCGATGTTTAGTTCATTCACAAAGGACCTGCACCCTGCCCGTGTCGAACGTTATGCTCAATTTACGCGTGAAAGCGCCAACATCACAGCCTCGGATTTTGTGGCAGTAGTAGATGAAGTAAACAACCTCCATTCTACAGTGATTGGCGTGCAATTGACCTTTGACGCACATAGGCAACAGAACTAATGGGAATCACAAAGGCCACGAAACCAATTGATAGGCGCATGAAACCCTCATCAACATTCAAAGCCCAGAATTTTTCTGATGATGTCCTGAAGATTGAAATATCAGGACCCTCCCGTTCCTACTTCAGCATTATTGACGTGCCAGGGGTCTTCCAATCGCTAACCAAGGA
>JAABUK010010950.1_pt1 | contig 11942 bp, 10 predicted proteins | sample 5559141 | NCBI WGS metagenome assembly JAABUK01 (sample SAMN10711869, study PRJNA513367) | rock metagenome | isolation source: Antarctica rocks | place: Antarctica: Victoria Land, Pudding Butte nord | collected 2016-01-03 | reverse complement strand
GAGGGTGAGCTGCTGGTCCGCGGGCCGAACGTGTTCAGCGGTTACTGGCGAGACCCCGAGGCCACCGCGTTCGTGCTGCGCGGTGGCTGGCTGCACACCGGTGACCTCGTTTCTCGTGATGCCGACGGCTATTTCCAGATCCTGGATCGAGTCGATGACATCTACATCTCGGGTGGGGAGAACATCTCACCGATCCAGGTGGAGAGCGTGCTGTTCGAGCACCGGGCGGTCGCCGACGTCGCGGTGGTCGGGCGGCCCGATGACCGCTGGGGTGAGGTCGGGCTCGCCTATGTCGTGATGCGATCGGGTTGCCACACCGACGCCGAGGAACTGCTCGGACACTGCCGCGACCGGCTGGCCGGTTACAAGGTGCCCCACGAGGTCGTGTTCGTCGATGAGTTGCCCAGGTCATCGGTCGGCAAGGTGCTGCGGCGGGCACTGCGAGATGAGCTCGAGGGGCGCCGATGAGCAGCATCGAGCGCGACGGCGCGGCGGCCGGCGCCGGTCAGGGGGCGCGGGCCAAGACCGGCAGCGGCCGCACCGAACGCGGAAACCGGACTCGTGCCAAGCTGATCGAGGCGGCCGAGAAGGTGTTCGCCGAACTGGGCTACCACGACGCCTCGATCGTCAAGCTGACCGAGGCGGCCGGTGTCGCCCAAGGGACCTTCTACCTCTATTTCCAGAGCAAGCAGCAGATCTTCGATGAGCTGGTGGAGGATCTCAACCGCCGGGTGCGCCATGCCATGAGCGAGGCCTCGGCGCGCGGTGGCAACCGCATCGAGTCCGAACGGCTCGGCTTTCAGGCGTTCTTCCGGTTCACCGCCGAGCACCCGGCGCTCTACCGGATCATCCGGCAGGCCGAGTTCGTCTCGCCGGCCGCGCTGCGCCTGCACTACACCCGGATCGTCGAGGGCTATGTCGACGGGCTGGACAAGGCCAAGAGCAACGGCGAGATCACCGATCTCGACACCAGCGTCGCGGCCTGGGCCCTGATGGGAATCGGTGAGCTGGTCGGCATGCGCTGGGTGCTCTGGAACGAGCACAACGACTCACTGCCCGAGCCGGTGTTCGACGAGGTGATGGCCTTGATCCAACGCGCACTCGGCGCCCGCGACGTGGGGCCGGCAACAGGTTCGGTGGATCCGGATGGGAGCTGACCCGATGGGAGACGACATGGCGCTGGCAGGTCGACGCGCCCTGGTGACCGGTGGCGGCAGCGGGATCGGAGCCGCCACCGCTCGTGCGCTGGCCGCGGCCGGTGCGAGTGTCACGGTGGCCGACATCGACCCCGCGGCGGCCCGGCGGGTGGCCGAGGAGATCGGTGGTGACGACTGGGTCATCGACCTCACCGACACGACGTTGCTGGCCGGGCTCAGCTTGGACCACCACATTCTGATCAACAACGCCGGCATCCAGCATGTGGCGCCGATCGAGGACTTTCCACCGGAGAAGTTCCGGCTGATCCTCACGCTGATGCTGGAGGCGCCGTTCCTGCTGGTGCGTGCGGTTCTGCCGCAGATGTACGCCGCGGGCTTCGGGCGGATCGTCAACATCAGCTCGGTGCACGGGCTGCGTGCCTCGCCGTTCAAGGCCGCCTACGTGGCGGCCAAGCACGGCCTGGAGGGGCTGTCGAAGGTAATCGCCCTGGAGGGCGGCGGCCGGGGCGTGACCAGCACCTGTGTCAGCCCCGGTTACGTGCGAACGCCCTTGGTAGACAAGCAGATTGCCGATCAGGCGCGCGCCCATGGCATCAGCGAGGACAAGGTGGTGGAGCGGATATTTCTGGCCGAGAGCGCGGTCAAGCGGCTCGCCGAGCCGGCCGAGGTCGCCGACCTGGTGCGCTGGCTGTGCACCGACAAGGCAGGCCTGGCCAACGGCTCCAGCTTCACCCTCGACGGTGGCTGGAGCGCGCGATGAGCAGCTACCGCACCCACGACGTCGCCGTCCGGGGTGGTGCCCTGCGGGTCGGCGCCTGGCGCAGCGACGACTTGCCGGGCGGCTCGGTCGGTGCGCCGGACACCGGGCCGGTCCAGCGGGTGGTGCTCGCGGTGCACGGCATCACCTCATCCCATCTGGCCTGGCCCCTGGTCGCCGAGCGACTCACCGGGACGCCGGGCACGCTGGTGCTGGCGCCGGATCTGCGCGGTCGCGGCCGCAGCGCCGGGCTGCCCGGACCATGGGGAATGGCACAGCATGCCGAGGATCTGGCCGCGGTACTCGATCAGCTCGCGCCCGGTCGCCGCTGCGTGCTCGCCGGGCATTCGATGGGAGGCTTCGTGGCTGTCACGCTCGCGGCGCACCGTCCCGAGCTGGTGCGGGCACTGGTGCTGGTCGACGGTGGCGTGCCGCTGGTCTTGCCCGAGGGCTGGACCATGGAGGCGGCGGCCAAGGCAGGTCTCGGTCCGGCTGCCGAGCGGCTGTCGATGACCTTTGCCGACCGGGCGGCCTACCGCGACTTCTGGCGCGCTCATCCCGCCTTCGCCGGGGAGTTCTCCGCCGCGGTGCAGGGCTACGTCGACTATGACCTGGTTCCGGACGGGCCACCGTGGCACAGCAGCTGTCTGCCCGAGGCGATGGCGGCCGACCACGCGGAGCAGTTCCTGGACGGGCCGGTGGACCTCGCCTGGCCGGCCGTCCGGGCCGCGGTCAGCTTCCTGCGCGCGCCGCGGGGACTGCAGGACGAGCCTGGCGGGCTGTACCCGCAGCACGGTCTGGACTACTGGCGAACCCGGTACCCCGATCTGGTTTCCCGTGACGTGGCCGGGGTGAACCACTACACGATCACCCTCGGCAATACCGGTGCGGACGCCGTGAGCGCCGCCATCGCCGAGCAGTTCGACTCGCTAGGACCCGCCGTACCCCAAGCCGGTTGAAGCCGGCCGGTCTCCCCCCGATCGGAAAGGACCCCACCGTTCATGTCCCGATACTTCGCGGTCTCCCCGCGCTCGGCCGCTGCCCTGTTGGGGGCGGCGCTGCTCGTCCTGCTGGGCGCGAGCGCGATCCGCACCGCCGAACCGGCAGCCGCCGCGGCCGGCTCGATGGTGCCGGTCAGCTCGTTCGGCTCCAATCCCGGCGCGTTGGCGATGTACACCTACACGCCGGCGAACCTGCCGTCCCCAGCCCCGCTGGTGGTTGCGATGCACGGTTGCACGCAGAGCGCTAATGACTACTTCACCCATTCCGGCTGGGCCGAACTGGCCGACCGCTACCACTTCGTGGTGGTCTTTCCGCAGCAGTCCAGCGCCAACAACAGCAGCCTGTGCTTCGACTGGTACACCACCTCCGACGACGATCGCGGGATCGGCGAGGCCGCCTCGGTGAAGTCGATGGTCGACTACGAGAAGTCGCACCTGAGCATCGACTCCGCGCGGGTGTTCGTCACCGGCCTGTCGGCCGGCGGCGCGATGACGGCCGATCTGCTGGCCGACTATCCGGATGTCTTCGCCGGCGGAGCCACCGACTCCGGACTGCCGGCCCAGTGCGCCACCAGTCAGACACAGGCCACCAATTGCCAGCAGAACAACCAGAACCTGAGTCCCGCGCAGTGGGCCGCCAAGGTCACCAGCTCCTATTCTGGATACACCGGCAAGTACCCGCGGGTGGCCATCTGGCAGGGTACCGCGGACTACGTGGTCTACCCGGTGAACGGCACCGAACTGCGGGACCAGTGGACCGCGGTGCACGGGCTGGGCCAGACCGCGTCCAGAACCGTGACGCTGACCGGGGGCACCACCGAGACGACCTACGACGACAGCTCGGGAACGACCCAGGTCGCGTTCTTCTCGATCGCCGGAATGGGGCACGGCACCGCGGTACACGCCGGCACCGCCACCGACCAGTGCGGTCCACCGGGGCGTATTTTCTCGACTACATCTGCTCGTCCTACTACACGGCCCAGTTCTGGGGGCTGACCGGTGGCTCGTCGCCGACTCCCACTCCGACGAGCCCGAGCCCGACGTCCACGCCGACACCGACACCCACGCCGACGCCGACGCCGACCGGAATCTGCGTGCGAGCCAGCAACTACGCCCACACCACCGCCGGCCGCGCCCACCAGAGTGGCGGCGAGACCTATGCCAACGGCTCCAACCAGGACATGGGCCTGTGGAACACCTACGTCGTCCACTCGCTGCGCCAGACCGGAGCCAACTACTGGGTGCTCGCCGACGGCCAGTGCTGAGCGGGCTTCGGCCTGGCCGTGCCCGCCGCTGTGCCTTGCGGAAACTCGAGTGCCCCGGTCATAGCAGGGCCAGGCCGAAGCCCGCCGCCGCGGCCGCCAATCCGAGCGCGAAGCTGGCCGCTACGTTGACCACCGACTGCCTGCGCAGACCGAACCGGGCCAGGGCGACGCTTTCATAGGCCCAGGTGGACAGCGTGGTGAAACCGCCGACGAACCCGGTGCCCAGCACGGCGACGGTCGCCGAGCCCAGGCCGTGGTGGGCCGCCAGACCCAGCACCAGGCCGAGCAGCAGTGATCCGCTGACGTTGATCAGCAAGGTGCCGTACGGGAACGGCCGGCCGACCCGGTGCCGTACCAGGTGGTCCAGCAGATAGCGGGCCACCGCACCGAGGCCGGCAGCCACCGAGACGGCAAGAGTCAACATCAGGCGCTTCGCCGGCGCTTGGAGAAACGCCGGGCCGGACGGGCGGCCCCGGTGTCGCGTGGCGGCCGATGCCCGGCAAGCCGGCGGCCCAGCGCCAGTCCCAGCACCGCCGCCGCCAGCCCGGTCGCGATGCTGCTGGCCAGGTACAGGATGCCGGTACCCGGACGGCCATCTGCCAGCAGCTGATCCGTGCTGGCCACGATCGAGGAGAAGGTCGTCCAGGCGCCGCAGAACCCGGTGCCCAGCAATGGACGAAGCCAGCCGGCCGACCTGGGCGCGTCCGCCAGCAGTGCCAGCAGCCCGGCCAGCGCCAGCGCACCGCTGGTATTGATGACCAGCACCGTCCACGGAAACCCGTGCGGCCCGCTCGGCCAGGCGCGGCTCAGCTCGTAGCGCGCCAAGCCGCCGACGCAGCCGCCGACGAAGACGGCGGCGACGAATGCGGCCGGCGGCGGCGACCAGGGCCGCCGACCTGCGCCAAGCCCGGTCGCGGGCCGGCGATCGCGCACCGCGCCGCTGCGGAGACCATCGCCACCATCACGGGTGCCGGAGCCGTTGTCGAAGTCGGTGTCCGGGTCGATCGGCGGGTTGTCGGCGTCGGCGTTGGACGGACCGCCGTCGGGTCGGGGAGCGGCGGCCATCAGCGCGGCAGCCGGCTGAGCCCGGAATGGCGGCCCGGTTGGGTTTGCATCGCGGCTCACTCTGGCCGGTTCCCGGTGTCAGCGCAAATTCCGTTCTGGGGGCCCTAGCCGAAGCGGTTCGGCTGCCGGCCGCGCCGGTTGAGCTGTGCCGTCCGGCCGGCCGGACTTCGCGACGGTGCTAGCGTTCGCGCCGGATCTTCAGCGCCACCACCCCGTTGGCGGTGTCACCGGCGTGGCCCAGGTGGCCCAGGTGCCAGTTGTCCTCGATGGCGGTGAGCAGCGAGTAGTGGTTGTACGGGGTGTGGTCGACCGTGTGCCGGGGGGCGTCCGGGGTCACCACGATCGCCGGGATGAGGCCGCCACCGTAGGTGCCACCAGGCCACCCGGCGCTCACCCGTGGGTCGCCGGCCGCCACGTACGGGGAGTCACAGCAGCCGTCGGCGGTCTCCCAGCCACCGGTCTGGGAGTTTCCGGTGTAGTCGTTCTCGTCCGTCACGATCACGATCGCCGAGTGCTTGGTCCAGGCCTTGGACGAGGTGATCGTCTGCACCGCGCCCTGGACGAAGACGTCGGCCTTGTGCTTGAGCGCGGCGTCGTTCGGGTCGTCCTTGGTGCTGCCGTACGGGCACGAGGTTTCCGGGTGACCGGGTACCGCGGTGTAGACGCCGCCGTGCATGTCGTTGCACTGGTTCGGCGAGATCCAGACGAACTTGGGCGCGTCCGGGTTGTTCAGGTCGGTGCCCAGCTGGGTGTAGTCGCGGACGTGCGACATCCGGGCCGGACTGTTCTTGATGTCGTCGAACAGCACGAACGGGTTGTGCTTCTTGGCATACAGCGACACGGTGGCGCCGTTGACGGTCGGCCCGAACCGGTCCAGCTTGTTGGCCGGCAGGGTGTCCAGGTAGGCGTCCCAGCCGACGTGGTGGGCTTCGAGCTGGTCGACGAGGTTGGTGCGATTCAGGTTCACCACGTTCTGGTCGTTGTCGTCCTGGATCCCGAAGTTGTCACCCGCGATCGCGGCGATGTAGTTGGGCATCGAGGGGTGGGTGACGCCGTAGTAGTGATCGGCCATCGCATAGGTGTGCGCGAGGCTCGTGAGGTACGGGGCGTTCGGGTCGTCGATCACGCTGGACTGCGAGTGGTTCTCCAGCATGATAACGAAGATCCGGTCGAGCGCGGCGTGGTGCCGGTGATCCTCGGAATGGGACGCCGGGCGCGCCGGGGTGGCGCCGGCCGCGGCCGTCACGCTCAACGCCACGGCTACGGCGGCAGCGCCGGCGGTGGCAAGTTTCCTGCCGAGTCGCATCTGTTCCTCCATCGAAGGCCAGTAGGTCCCGTTTCATATCGAACGGGCACCTTCGCGAGGTAGGTTAGTCGGATCGGCGCCGCCGCGACAGGTCGCCGCTCGATCACCCTGGGCGGGTTGCTCAAGTATCTGGCTTTGCTCGAGGACGATCGCGAGAATCCGTGGACGGGCGCACCGGGAGTAGCCACCTCCGAAAAGCGTCGATCCGGCCGCCGGTGGCGCTGCAGGCCGGCCCGGCGGCCACCCGTTCGGGTGCTGCAGCCAGACACCTGTCACTACCTCTGCTCACTACCTCTGCGCACTTCGTCCAGGCGCCCCCGCTGGGCTCAGCTCCGGGGTCCGCCGGCCGATAGGGCGATCGTGGCCGGTCAGCTGAGCGTGTCGGGGGGCACCCGCCCCTCGTTCCGGTCGCCTTCGCTGTTCGCGGCGTCCTGGTACCCGTCGGTGCTGCTGGGCTGGACGCTGCTGGCGATCGCGGTCCGGGTGGTCGCCACCTCCAGCCTGCACAAGGCCGGCGCGCCGCTGGCGATGACGGCGATGCTGCTCGTCGTTCTGGAGTTCCGGCCACTGGTGCAGGGCCGCGGCCACGACTCGCAGGGCGTGGTCATCTCGACGGCCTTCGCCTGTGCCATCCTGTTTCTGTGGGGGCCGTGGCCGGCCATCGTGGTGGTCAGCATCGCCTCGCTGGCCTCGGACTGCCGGGCCCGCAAGACGCCCTGGAAGGTCTTCTTCAACGTCGGCCAGTACAACCTGTCGATCGGCGCGGCCTGGGTGGTGATGGCGTGCAGCTCGCGGTCGCCGTCGCTGGAGCGGCCACTGGCCGGGCTGACCGGTGCCGACCTGAGTTGGATGCTGGGTGCCTGCGTCGTCTACTTCGGCGTCAACCTGGTGCTGGTTTCCGGAGCGCTGGCCTGGACCAGCTCGTTCCGGGAGTTCCTGTTCAATGACTTCGCCCACTACACCGCCACCACGTTCTCGGTGCTGGCGCTGTCGCCGCTGATCGTGGCGGTGGCCAGCACGGCCTGGGAGCTGCTGCCGCTGCTGCTGATTCCCCTGGTGCTGGTCTACAAGATGGCGCAGATGTCGGTGGAGAAGGAGCACCAGGCCGGTCACGACGCGCTGACCGGCCTGCCTAATCGCACCAACCTCAAGGCCGCGCTGGCCGCCGAGCTGGCGCAGTCCAAGCGCGACGGACGGCCGTTCGGCCTGCTGCTGATCGACCTCGACCACTTCAAGGAGGTCAACGACACCCTGGGCCACCACGTCGGTGACCAGCTGCTGATCCACTTCGCCGAGCGGCTGAGCAACTCCGTGCGTCCCGGCGACCACGTCGCCCGGCTCGGTGGCGACGAGTTCGCGGTGATCGTCCCGGACGCCGACGAGTCCGAGGTCCTCGGCGTCGCCGAACGGATCCGGGCCTCGCTGGTCAACCCGGTGGTCCTGGAAGGGATGTGGCTGGAGATCGAGGCCTCGATCGGGCTGGCCATGCATCCCGAGCACGCGCTGGGTGCTGAGGACCTGCTGCGCCTGTCCGACGTCGCGATGTATGTGGCGAAGGAGTCCCGCAGCGGGGTGGCGACCTACTCGGCGCACCTGGACCGCAACTCGGCCGACCGGCTGACGCTGCTCGGTGAGCTGCGCCAAGCCCTGGACGAGGATGCCCTGAGCTTGCAGTACCAGCCCAAAGTGTCGTTGCGTGACTTCTCCCTGCTGGGCGTCGAGGCGCTGATCCGCTGGCAGCACCCGCAGCGCGGGTTCGTCCCGCCGGATGAGTTCATTCCACTGGCCGAGCGGTCCGGGCTGATGCATCTGCTGACCGACCGGGTGGTGATGCTGGCGCTGGAGCAGCTGGCGGCCTGGCGGTCGCAGGGCCTGACGGTGCCCGTCGCGGTGAACGTGTCGCTGACCGACCTGCTCGGCGGCCGGCTCGCCGATCTGGTGCTGTCGGGCCTGCGGCACTACAACCTGCCGCCGGGCATGCTGCAGCTGGAGATCACCGAGCGGGTGGTGGCGCAGCAGACCGAGGAGCTCAATGCCGTGCTGCGCGACCTGGACGCGATGGGCGTGACCCTCAGCCTGGACGACTTCGGCACCGGCTACTCATCGTTGCTGCGGTTGCAGTCGCTGCCGGTCAGCGAGATCAAGATCGACCGGGCATTCGTGTCCAGGCTCGGCGAAGGCCCCTCCGCCGTCGGCATCGTCCGGGCCATCACCGACCTGGCCCATGCCCTGGGCATGCCGGCCATCGCCGAGGGTGTCGAGACCGAGGCCGAGTGGCAGGCGCTGCGGGCGCTCGGCTGCGACGGCGCGCAGGGCTGGCACATCGCCGCCCCGATGCCGGCCGCGCAGGCCACCGACTGGCTGCTGGCGCACCGCGACCGCGAGACGGCAGACGTGGTCACGGTGACCGAGGTCGCCGCTGCGGCCGAAGCTGCCTACTGACCGAGGCTGGCCTCCGGCGGCTCTACCTGCTCGTGGCGCGCGCGCTTGGCCTGCTCGAGCGCCGCCCAAGCCGCCCGGTACAACCCGCGAGCTTCCAGCGCCACGGCGGAGCAGTGCGCCACCCCGGCGGTGAACGAGACGGTGAGCGTCCGGCCGTCGCTGAGCTGGAAGGGGTGTCCGCGCACGGTGAAGAGCAGCTGCTCGGCCCGCCGCCGCGCCGCCTCCGCCGCGCATCCCGGCAGCAGCACGGCGATCACGTCGCCGCCCAACCTGGCGACCACGTCCTCGGACCGGGTCAGCGACACCAGTATCCGGGAGAGCTGGCGCAGCACCTGGTCACCGGCGGCGTGGCCGTACTCGTCGTTGAGTTCGCGAAAGCCGTCCACGTCGACCAGGATCAGTGCGGTGCCGCCACGTTCGGCCGTCCGGGCCAGCGCGGCGCCGGCCGCGGTGTCGAGCACCTGCCGGGTGACCAGGCCGGTCACCGGGTCCAGCGCCTGGAGCTGCTGCAGCTGCCGCAGCAGCTCCTCATTGCGCTCGCCGGCCAGCACCAGCACCGCCGAGGTCGCCAGCAGGACCGCCAGCAGGCAGCCGAACTCGAGCGCCGCGCGGCGCGGCGGCACCAGGCTGAGCAGCACGCCGAACTCGGCCATCACCACCACCGACGTCACCTCGACCGCGCCGGGCCGGCGCAGCTGCGAGCCGCCGTAGAGCACCGCAAACCCGAAGAACACCTGGGCCCAGCCGGACGGGTCGTGGGTACCCACCGCCAGCAGGGCACCGACCAGTACGCAGCCGAGCGGCCAGCCGGACGCGGCCCGGACGGCCCAGCCGGGCGCGCCATGGCCGGACCAGCCGGCCAGCAAGACCAGTGCCAGGGCGGCCGCTGTGATCAGCAGCGAGCCGAGCCTGCCACCGGCGACGTCGGGCGCGAGCATGGCGAAGACCACGCTGACGACCGAGGCCACCAGCGACAGCACGACGGCGCTGTCGGCGGCCTCGGCGGCGTTCCTCGGTTGCAGGGCACTCAGAGGGCTCACATGTAACTCATCGACACGCAGCGACCGGACTACAGCAGGTGGGCGTGGCCACTCGTCGGCGGTACCAGTCACGCGCTGCGTGCTCAGGTGGCACGGCCGGTTGCCGATTGGAAGGCAAGTGTCTGCAGATCGCGGCGTACGGGGGTGCAATGTCCAGGCAAGTTCAGCGGCGCAACGCCCTGGCTCGCCGTACCGTCCACCTGCTCGGCATCGCCGTCTGGATCGTGATCGCGGTCGGCTTCACGCTCAATCTGGTGGCCAACGACGCACCCAGCCCGACGGTGCGCACGGCGCACGTGGTGACCCTGGCGGTGTTCTTCGTCCTGGTGTTGCTGCGGGTCGCGATCGCCGCCACCGCCCGGCTGCGGCGTCGCAGCGCGCTGCTGGTGCTGTTCGCCGCGCTGGCGCTGTGGGCAGCGGGCTCGGCGGTTCTCAATGCCAGCTCGCAACCGGACCTGACGCATTTTCCGGCGCCCGGTGAGTGGCTGTTCCTGGCGTCCTACCTGGGCATCGCCGGCTACCTGATCATCGACACCGCGCACCGGCTCAGCACGGCCCTGGTCAGCTGGCTCGAGGCGATCGTGGTCTGCGGCGGAACCGCGTGCCTGGCCGGCAGCCCGCTGTTGATCCCGATCGGCGGGGTGGTCGGCGGCCACGGCGTCCCGCTGCTGCTGGCCCTGCTCTACCCGATGATCGACATCGCGCTGGTGCTGCTGGTGGTCGCCCAGATGGTGCTGCGGGTGCGCCGCGGCATCGAGAAGTCGGCGGTCCTGTGCCTGGGACTGGCCCTGTTCCTCGGGGCGGACCTGAACTTTGTCACCAACCTGTCGCGTGGCACCTACGGCTACAACCTGGTGGACGGGCTGCTCTGGGCGGCCGGTTTCGCCCTGGTCGTGGAGGCGGCCTGCTGGTCGCGACCGGAGGTGCTGCGGGCGTTGCCGCGCCGGCCCGGTCCCGGGCTGATGGTAGGCCCGGCCTTCATCGCCATCGCGGTGCTCGCGGTGCGACCGCACACCGGACTGGGCCCGTACCTGACCGCACCGGCGGTGCTCACCCTGCTGGCCGCCGGTGGCCGGCTGGTGCTGGCGCTGCGTGAGGCCAACGGCGCCGCCGAGGCGTTCGCGCTGTCGCGGACCGATGACCTGACGCTGCTGCCCAACCGCCGCTCGGTGATCGCCGAGCTCGACGCCGGGCTGGCCTCCGACCGGCCGCTGGCGCTGATGCTGCTTGATCTCGACGGGTTCAAGGACGTCAACGACACCCTCGGGCACGCGGCCGGTGACTCGGTGCTGCAACTGGCCGCCCACCGGATGCGCCAGGCGCTGCCGACGTCGGTCATGATCGGTCGGCTCGGCGGCGACGAGTACGCGATCGTGATGGCCACCGACGACGCGATCGTCCTGCTGGAGACGGCCCAACTGGTGCTCGAGGTGTTGCTACAGCCGACGCTGGTGGAGGGCCTGGAGCTGAGCACCAGCGCCTCGATCGGCATCGCGGTGCGTTCGCAGGACGATTCCCAGAGCGTGGAACTGCTGCGCCGGGCCGACGTGGCGATGTACCAGGCGAAGTCCACCCGGGCCGGCGCCGTGCTCTACGACGCTCATTGTGATGACTTCTCCAGGCAGAAACTGCAGCTGGCCGAAGATCTGCGCAAGGCGATTCCGGACGGCCAGCTGGTGCTGCACTATCAGCCTCAGATCGACGCGGCGACCCAGAAGGTGTGTGGCCTGGAGGCGCTGGTCCGGTGGCAGCACCCACGGCAGGGGCTGCTGTCGCCGATCACGTTCCTGGCGGCGGCCCGCCGCGAGGGGCTGATGTTGCAGCTGTCCGACGAGGTCGCCCGGATGGTTGTGCACGACATGCGGCGGTGGCGGTCCAACGGCCTGCGACCGCGGGTGTCGCTCAACTG
>JAABUK010010949.1_pt1 | contig 11942 bp, 9 predicted proteins | sample 5559141 | NCBI WGS metagenome assembly JAABUK01 (sample SAMN10711869, study PRJNA513367) | rock metagenome | isolation source: Antarctica rocks | place: Antarctica: Victoria Land, Pudding Butte nord | collected 2016-01-03 | reverse complement strand
GCCAAAAGGCCCCCGGCAGCTCGCCTCGCCGAGCTGAACAACCAAGCTGGGAACTACAGCTAGCCGGCTCACCGCGGCCGCGCCGCCCACGCCGAGCGCCAGCGCGGCAAGCGCCGCGGCCGGTCCGGAGGTCTCGATGCCGAGCTTCTCGTCGATCGAGAACGGGCCCGGTCCCTCGGCGGCCAGCGCGAGGACGACCGCGATCAGCACGAGGTTGTACTCAAAGCCGCCCTCGGTGACCCAGGGGCCGTTCTTTGCGTGCACCTTGTCGATGGCCACGGCCATCGTGCCGGTGATCATGCTCGAGGCGACCGGTGTGAGGGCACCGAGTGCGAGCAGCGTGCCCCCGACGGTCTCGCTCAGGCCGGCGGCCTGGGCGTGCTTCCTGCCGGGCGTGAGCCCCATGGCCCTCGAACGCCTGCCCGGTGGCGTCGAGCCCGTGGCCGCCGAACCATCCGGCCAGCTTCTGAAGTCCGTGACCGGCGAACAGCACGCCGACGATCACCCGCAGGATGGTTTGTCCGTTTCTCATGTGGGTGAGGTTAGGCGTGCGACCAGCGCTACGAGTGTGCGACGGCGCCGTGGCGCTCGGCCACGAGGTCGACGATGTCGCCCATGATGCGCGAGACCTCGAAGTCCTTCGGCGTGTAGACGCGGGCGACGCCTGCGGCAAGCAGCGCGCGCTCGTCGGCAGGGGGAATGATGCCGCCGACCACCACCGGCACCTCGACGTCCGCGGCTTTCAACTCCTCGAGCACCGACGGGATGAGCTCGGCGTGGGAGCCCGAGAGGATCGACAGCCCGACCACGTGTACGCCCTCCTGGACCGCGGTGGCGGCGATCCGCGCCGGCGTCAGGCGAATGCCCTCGTAGACGACGTCCATGCCGGCATCGCGGGCGCGGACGGCGATCTGCTCGGCGCCGTTGGAATGGCCGTCGAGGCCCGGCTTGCCCACCAGGATCTTGATCCGGCGCCCGAGGGTCTCTGAGACCTGCTCGACGCGCTCGCGCAGCTCGGTGAGCGCGTCGTCATCGCGGGCGGCGGCGGCATCGGCCACGCCTGTGGGACCGCGGTACTCACCGAACACGTCGCGCAGCGCACCTGACCACTCGCCGGTCGTGGCGCCCGCCTTCGCGGCTGCCAGGGTGGCGGGCATCACATTGGCGGCGGGGTCGCCGCACGCCGCCCGGACATCGTCCAGCGCGGCGTCGACCGCCGCTGGGTCACGCTCGGAGCGCCAGGCGCGCACGGCGTCGATCTGGCCCTGCTCGACCGCGGGGTCGACGGTCATGATGCCGCCGTCCTCGCCCTCCTGGAGCGGCGAGGGCTCGTGCTCGGTGAAGGCGTTCTGGCCGATTACCTTCTGCTCGCCGCGCTCGATCCGTCCCACTCGGTCGCGGTGTGACTCCACCAGGCGAGTCTTCATGTAGGCGACGGCCTGGACGGCGCCACCGCGGTCCTCGACCACCTTCATCTCGGCCTGCGACTGCTCCACCAGCTCGGCCACGAGACCGTCCATGACCACCGAGCCCTCGAAGATGTCGGGGTACTCCAGCAGGTCGGTCTCCTCGGCAAGGATCTGCTGGATGCGTAGCGACCACTGCTGGTCCCACGGCCGGGGCAGGCCGAGCGCCTCGTTCCACGCGGGTAGCTGGAGCGCGCGGGCGCGGGCGTCGCGGCCCAGCGTTACGGCCAGCGCCTCGAGCACGATCCGGATCACGTTGTTCTCGGGCTGGGACTCGGTCAGGCCGAGCGAGTTGACCTGCACGCCATAGCGCATGCGCAGGAACTTGGGATCAGTGACGCCGTAGCGCTCGCGGCCCAGCTGCTCCCACAGCTGGCCCATCGCGCGCAGCTTGGCGTGCTCCTCGATGAAGCGGATGCCGGCGTTCACGAAGAACGAGATCCGCCCGAACACGCGCGGGAACACCTCCTCGGGCACCCGCTCCCGTACGGCGTCGAGCACCGCGATCGCCGTGGACAGCGCGTAGGAGATCTCCTGTACCGGCGTGGCTCCGGCCTCCTGCAGGTGGTAGCTGCAGATGTTGATCGGGTTCCACTTCGGCACCTCGTCGACGGTGAAGGCGATCATGTCGGCGATCAGCCGCAGCGAGGGCTCGGGCGGGAACGCATAGGTCCCGCGCGAGAGGAACTCCTTGATGATGTCGTTCTGGGTGGTGCCCGAAAGCGCCGAGCGCTCGACGCCGTTCTCCTCGGCCACCGTCATGTACAGCGCCAGCAGCCAGGCGGCGGTGGCGTTGATGGTCATCGAGGTGTTCATCTCGCCGAGCGGAATGCCGTCGAGCAGCTCGTGCATGTCGCGCTTGTGGGCGATCGACACGCCGACCTTGCCGACCTCGCCGCGTGACAGCTCGTGGTCGGGGTCATAGCCCGTCTGGGTGGGCAGATCGAAGGCGATCGAGAGGCCCGTCTGGCCCCTGGACAGGTTCTTGCGGTAGAGCGCGTTGGAGGCGGCGGCGGTCGAGTGGCCGGCGTAGGTGCGCATCACCCAAGGGCGATCGCGCGTGTCCAGGCGGTGGAGGTGGTCGGAGCTCACGCACGGATTGTAAGGTCACGGGGCCGATGAGCCGCGCGATCGACCTGATGCACCTCGGACGCGACCGCGTCATCTGCGCCCACGAGGTGGACGGCCTGATCGTCGATCCAGGGCCCACCAGCTCCGTCGACACGCTGCTGGCCGAGCTCGACGGGGAGCCGCGCGCGCTGCTGCTGACCCACATCCACCTCGACCACGCGGGCGCCGCCGGCACGCTCTGCAGGCTGTACCCGGGGCTGCGGGTGTACGTCCACGAGCGCGGGGCGCGCCACATGGCCGACCCGTCGAAGCTGATCGAGAGCGCCACCCGTCTCTACGGCGACGACATGAACCGCCTGTGGGGGGAGATGGTGCCGATCGACCAGGAGCGCATCCACGTGCTCGAGGGCGGCGAGACGATCGAGGACACCTTCGAGGTGACCTACACGCCCGGCCACGCCTCCCACCACGTGACCTACTTCGATCGTGCGACCGGCGAGGCCTACTGCGGCGACGTCGCGGGCGTGCGGCTGCCTCCGCACGCGTACACGCTGGTGCCCACGCCCCCGCCCGACATCGACATCGACCAGTGGCTGCACTCGGTCGCGCTGATCGAGGGCATGCGGCCCGAGGCGCTGTGCCTGACCCATGCTGGCCGCTTCACCGACGTGGCCGAGCACCTCGAGCGGGTGCGCGAGTCGCTGTCCACCCGCGCGCGCCGCTCGCACGACATGGACGCCGACCAGTTCGCTGAGTGGTCGGAGGCTGAGGTGCGCGCCGCCGTCGACTTCGATACCGCCGAGTCGTTGCTGCAGGCCGCGCCGCCCGACCAGCTCGCGGCCGGGCTGCGCCGTTACTGGGACAAGGTGGCGGCGCGATGAGCCCCGACACCGTCGAGAAGCCCAGGGTGGGCGGGCCGGGTAGCGGCCTGGACGGCAACTGGCGGGTGATCGTGCTCAACGACAACCACAACACCTTCGACGGCGTGGCCTCCGCGCTGGCCCGCGTGATCCCGGGCGTGACGCTCGATGGCGGCTATGCGATCGCCGACCAGATCCACACCAGCGGGCAGGCAATCGTGTTCACCGGCATGAAGGAAACCGCCGAGCACTACTGGGAGCAGTTACGCGACGCCGGGTTGACGATGGCGCCTTTGGAGCAGGGCTGAAGGGGTTGCTGCGCCCGGTCAGGGACGCAACGCGCCCAGCGCGTCGATCTCGACGCGCCGGCCCTTCGCCTTCTTCGCGCCCTTGCGGCAAAGCACGGTCACCTTCACGAGGTTGGCGCCCCGGCGCTTGCCGTGAAGGACGGCCACGACCTGGCGGTTGCGCGTAGCGCGTCCGTAGAAGCTGATCGTGCGGCTCCTGCCATTGATCGTCACGCGCGCCTTGCCGCCATAGCGGGTCTTGCGGCCAACGAGGTAGACGCGCGATCCGCTCAGTCGAAGCGAGAGGCTGGCCCCGCGGCGGCTCGATCGACTGAACCTGCCGCCAAAGGCCCGGCGGCTGCGGGGGCGGCTCCAGCGGCCCCTATAGCGCAGGGCCTTGGTCGCCCTGCGGCCGTCCTCATAGGGCACGAGCGTGCGCGCCGGAGTCCACGCTCCGGCCAGCCCCTTCTTGTCCACGGCCCGGGCGCGGAAACGATATGTCCGGCCGCGGCGGCCGCTGAACCGTGCGAGCGATCCGCGCAGGTTCGATGTCAGGCGGCGGACCCTGGAGCTCCGGGTGTCGCGGGCTTCGACCTGGTAGTGGTCGATCACTCCGCGGGGCGTCGACTTGGCCCGGCTCACGCGGAGCCGAAAACGCGACCTTGTGCCCTGCTCGCTTGCCAGGCGCGGTGCCCTGAGCCCGGCAGCCGGACCGGCCGCGGGCACGGGGCCGGCCATAGCGGGGCCGCCCGTCAGAGCGGCCGAGGCCTCGCGAACCGGCACGCTCAGGGTCACGCCGCTCAGCGCCAGGGTGCCCGGCTGCACCGACGACTTGATGTAGGGGTCGTCATCCTGGGCCAGCTCGATCCTGACCTTGTGCCCCTTCGCAAAGCGCCAACCGGCCGCGTTCAAATCGAGGGTCGTGGTGCCGTTCGGGCCCGAGAGGCGTTTGAAGCCGCGGTCGACCATCACCTGCTGGCCGTCGGGGTAGAGGTCGTACAAGCGGGCGTTGAGCTGGAGCCCGGAGCCCGTGCCCGTATGGGGCGTATGGGGGACGACGGCCCGGGTGGCACCGAACATGGTGAAGTTCGACGGCAGCGTCGCCGAGTCGTAGGTCGCAACCCCCGGGCCGGCGCTGGCGAGGCCGCCCGGTGAGCTCTCGACCACGCAGCGACCGCCGTTGGTCTGGGAGTTGCCGACGGGGTCTGCGCGCTTGGCGTGCGGGTTTGCGCCCGCGTTGCTCGTGGTGGCCTGCGCGCCGGGGCCATTGATCGTCAGTCGGTTGGGGGCGAGCTGGCCGAAGTTGGCGGCCACGAAGCGGGGCCCGGGCTCGTCGGTTTTGGCACCGAGGAAGCCGGCGTTCTGGGGGCAGACCTGCAGCGAGCCGGTCACGTCAAATGCGGGCTGGGACTGCGACGAGTCGCCCGGAGGCTTGGCGTAGAAGTCGATGAAGCGGTTGAGGCGGCTGGTCACCCCCGCGGCGAGGGCACGCGCGGGCGGGTCGGCGTTGAGGTTCCCGCCCGGGTAGTCGGAGTAGGCGCAGACGTGGTGGTCGGCGCCGCAGACGTCGGCGAACTCCTTGCGCTTGGTCTGGACGAAGTGGTTGTAGTCGCCGTAGTACTCCTGCACGGGGTAGTTGGGCACGGAGGCCTTGAGGCGCTCGACCATCCGGCGGTGCTCGGCGGCGGGGAACAGCTTGTCGGTGAGCGTGCCGGCGCTGAATACGGGTACCGGTTGGACCGAGCCGTTTGCGAGAGCCGTGAAGAACGGCTGCTGGAAGTAGGCCGAGCGCTCGTCGATGAAACGGCCGAGCTCGGTGTTCAGCGTGGACGTGCATAGCGGGTTCGACTCGAAGGGGTCGAAGGAGGTCAGGCAGACCTGCGCCCGGTCGATGGCCGTCGGGAAGGTGGTGTGCGAGCCGCCGGGCGGGAGCACGCCCTTGCCCGACCCGTACAGGGCGGCGTTGATCGAGCGCTTGGGAAAGCCGGGCTCTGTCTTGAGCCGATTCTTGACCACGGTCGGGTCGGTCTCGGGCAGCGAGTCGCGCATGTCGTCACCGCGTGGGACGAGCGACTCGACGAGGTTGGTCCAGCCGTACTTGGTCGCGGCTGCGGCGACCTTCATCGGTATCGACCCCGGACTGTTCCACGTCGGATCGGTGAGGGCGAGCCAGGTAAAGCCGCCGCCGTATGAGCCGCCGGTCGGCACGATCCGCTGCGGGTCCACTTTCACGGTCCCGAGCCCAGGGTCCAGGTCGCCCTTGTCCACGAGCTGCCCGGCCAGCGACTGGTAGTCGTTGATCTCGTACTTGGCCGAGTCCAGCTGGGTCTCGCCGGTGGATCCGCGGTTCTGGTTGTCCACGAAGCCGCGCGCGGTGTACGTGACCACGATGTATCCCCGGGAGGCGAACCAGGCGTTGTTGTAATGCCAGTTCTCGGCGCCTCCGGGATCGATGGTGGAGCCCTCCCAGCTGGTCTTGTTGCCCGAGCAGCAGCCGTGCATCATCACGACGACGGGGTACTTGTCATTGCTCGATGTGTCCGCCCTGGGAAGCGTCACATCCACGTCGAGGGCGACGTTGCCTGCGCTGTTGCCGGGCACTTGAGCGGCCGCGACCGGGTCCTTGGCCGGCAGGCCGCTGCCGTTCGCGTAGGCCGCGGGGACCTCGACCGCCTTGACCCCGCCGAGATTGGGTGTCGCGCCCCCGCTGGACGGGACGCCGTCGTCGCAGAACGTGAAGCCCAGCGTCGTGCCATTGGCGGTGTCGCCATCCAGCGCATCCTTGGCCGAGCAGTTGGCGGTGGAGAGCAGCGTCGTGAGGTCGGCCGACGCGGGCGCGACGGGCATCACCGCGAGCGCGCACAGCACCACGACCGTACCTCCGAGACTCCTTAGCGCCGCCATCCCGGCGCGACCCTACCTCGCACCCGCGCCCCGGTGCGTCGGTCGCTAGATGCCGCTGGCCGAAGGCGCCAGCGAACCCATCCCGGCGACGGAGTGAAACGACGGCAACAGCGGCACGTGGAAGTAGCCGGCGATGTCCTCACGCGCCTTGGAGATCTCGTCGGAGTACCAGTAGCGCTCCCACTCCAGCTTGGTGGCGAAGAAGGCGAGCTGGGTGAAGTCGAGCGTGCCGTCCTTTGACCTGAACAGGGCCCATCCGGTGGCGCCGTAGTCGAGCGCCGCCTCGGCGACGGGCGTCCAGGCCTCCTCGAACTTGTCCCCGCGGAACGGGTTTACGACCCACTTCAGCTCGACGACCATTCCGTCACTCATGCTCCGACCTCCGCCTTGATGGCTCCGGGACCGTCCTCGGTGCGCCCGAGGCCCTCTTCCTTGGCACCAACCAGGATGGCGATCTTGCCGAGGTGCTTGTTGTCGCGCATGAGCTGGTGGGCCTCAGCGACCCCCTCGTATCCCATCGTGCGCCACAGCACCGGGCGGATCAGGCCCTGCTCGATCAGCTCGTTGGCCTGGTAGCACTCGTACGCGTTTGCGAAGTGCGAGCCGATGATCTGCTTCTGCTTCATCCATAGGTAGCGCACGTCGAAGTCCAGGTTGAAGCCCGTGGTGCCGGCGCAGATCACGACCTTGCCGAACGGCTTGACCACCAGCACCGACGTGGGGAAGGTGGCGCGACCGACGTGCTCGAACACGATGTCGGGGTCGCCGCCGAGGATCTCGCGCACCGCCTTGCCGAAGCGGCGCGACTCCTTGAAGCGCGCCTTCTCTTCGTCCGCTGACTCGCCGCCCTGGCGCATCATTCCCTTGAACTCGTTGCGGTCGATGAAGCCCTTGGCTCCGAGCTGCTTGACCAGCGCGCCCTTCTCGGCGCTCGACACCACGCCGACGCACTCGGCGCCGGCCGCCGCGCACAGCTGCGTGGCGAACACGCCGAGGCCGCCGGCGGCGCCCCAGATGAGCACTTTCTGCCCGGCCTGGAGCTCGCACTGGTCCATCAGCATCCGGTAGGCGGTGAAGTAGACGAGCCCGTAGGACGCGGCCTCCTCCCAGGTCAGGCTCTTGGGCTTTGGCAGCAGCTGCTGGGCCTGGACCTTGGTGAATTCGGCGAAGCTGCCCCAGGTGGTCTCATAGCCCCAGATCTTCTGGCTGGGTGCGGCCATCGGGTCGAGGCCATGGACCTCGATGTCCTCGTAGGAGGCCTGGTTGCAGTGGATGATGACCTCGTCGCCGGGCTTCCAGCGGGTCACACCGTCGCCGACCTTCCACACGATCCCCGAGGCGTCGGAGCCACCGATGTGGTGGCCGAACTCCGGGTGGTCGCCGTACTTCATGACCGAGACCGGCTCACCGAGGGCGGCCCAGACGTTGTTGTAGTTGACCCCCGCGGCCATCACGCGCACGGTGACCTCGAAGGCGCCCGGCTGGGGCACCTCGATCTCCTCGAGCTGGAAGGCGTCACGCGGTTCGCCGAAGCGCTCCTCGCGGATGACCCAGGCGCTCATCTTCTCCGGCAGGGTGCCGGGCTCGGTGGAGACTTCGGTTACGTCCGTCAGGTCGAGGGATGCCATGTGGAGATTCTGAGTCCTTTACGTCGCTCGTCGGGCCGTGGCGGATCGTACCGGCCGCGTTGATATCCAGTGCGGCGATGCCTCGCGCCCGCGTCCTGTCCAACCGACCGGTCCGCTGCCTAGCCTTCGGGCGCGGCGTCGGCGGATCAAGGGCGAAATCGCCCGTTCTGTCAGGAACGGGGCGTAGCTTGGACCCAACTGTCATGGAAGCGGCATTTCCCCTACATCCCCAGCAGCACGTCATGGCCACCGGCGATCGCGTACGAATCGACGGACTCGTCGTAGCCGACGAGACCGCCGCGCGGCTCGTAATGGAGTCCGACTCACCCGATGCGGTGATCATCGACGCGATCGAGATCGGCGCGCGCGTGCTCGACCGCGAGCAGACCGCGGCCAACGCCGAGTTCGTCAAGACAGAGTTCGAGAAGGTCTCGAAGAACGTGGAGCTGGAGTTCGGCGAGCGCGCCAAGACCGTCGCCGAGGACCTTGGCCGCAAGGTCGACGAGGTGTTCGATCCCGAGGCAGGCCACCTGTCGAAGTCACTCGAGGCCTTGTTCTCGGACGGCAGCTCGACCGCCGTGCAGCACAAGGTCAAGCAGATCGTGACCGAGGCGATGCAGAAGTCGCGCGAGGACCTGCGTCGCCAGTTCTCCTCTGCCGACGGCGCCGACAACCCGCTGGCCGAGTTCAAGCAGGCCACCGTGCGCGAGCTCAAGCGCTCATCCGACGAGCAGCAGGTCAGTCAGGCCCGGCTGCTCGAGCGGATGGGCGAGCTGGAGAAGACGCTGCAGGGTCTGCGCGACGAGAAGCAGAAGCTCGAGGAGCTGAACGAGGAGCGCGAGCGCGGCACCGCGAAGGGCCGCAGCTACGAGGAGGCCGTGGCCGAGGCGATCGAGCGGATCGCCGGCGTGCAGGACGATGTCTGCGAGGCCGTTGGCGACGAGGCCGGGGCCGGCGGGCGCAAGGGCGACGTGGTGGTCACGGTCGGCGGAGCCACTGGCGCCGGCTGCGGCCGGATCGTCTTCGAGGTCAAGGACCGCCGCCTGTCCAAGCCCGCGTTCCAGCAGGAGCTCGACGCGGCGCGCGCCCAGCGCGATGCCGAGTACGGCGTGATGGTCGTGCCGAGCGAGGACGAGGTGCCCGCCAAGCTGCACTCCCTGCGCGAGTACTACGGCGACAAGGTGATTGCGGTCTATGACCCCGAGGAGGGCTCGACGCTTGAGCTCGAGTTCGCCTACCGCGTCGCCCGGGCACGCGTCTCGTTGAGCGCCGAGGCGGGCGAGGAGGTCGATGCCGCGGCGGTCTCCGCGGGCGTCGGCCGAGCGCGAGACGCGATGAACGACGTCCGCAAGATCAAGTCACAGCTGACGGGCGCCGCCACGAGCATCGTCAACGCCCGCGAGCTGGTCGACGCGCTGGCCGCGCAGGTGCGAGGCCGCCTCGACGAGATAGACGAGCTGGTGCTGCCTGCCGACGGCGCTCAGCAGCTGCCGGTCGACTAAGAGCAGCGCCGCGCGGCTACGGCAAGAGCAATTTGCCGCTGGAGTCGCGTTTCTTGGCGGCGACCTTCAGCGAGGCCGGCGCGATCTCCTTGGATACGGCGCGCTCGGAGCCTGCCTTGACGAAGTAGCTGCCCGATTGGAGCGTCTTCTGGATGGTCGCGGTGTCTCGCGGGTTGACCGGGCCGACGGTCTCCTGGACCGTCCCGCCCTCGAGCGTGACGGTGTGGGCGTCGTTGGTCTGATTCGAGATCGTGATCGAGACCGGACCCGACCCGGGCACACTGTCGGGGCTGATGGTGACCCCGCTGTCCTTGATCACGCCGGTGAGCTCGATGGCGGCGGCGGGTCGTGGCTCGTTCTTGAAATCACTGCCGCCACCACACCCTGAGAGCAGCAGGACGCCGCACGCAATTGCGCAGCCCCCCGTACGGGTCTTCCCTGACGCCCTCATTGCTCGGCAGCCACCCTAACCGAACCAGACGGACGTACGCGATTCCACCAGCGAGTCGACCTCGCGCTGGATTCGCGCGCGAATCTCCTCGGCGAGTGCCTGGACGAGCGACAGGTCTTCCGCGTCCTCGGCTCCGTATCGCGACAGGTCGACGGGCTCGAGGAACCGGATCTTGAACTTCGCGGGCATGTACATGCCCGCCGCGGCTAGACCGAAGTGGGGGAAGGCGTGGTTGACCGGGAAGTAGATGAGGCCGGTCAGCTTCTGCATCAACGGCAGGTGGGCGAAGATCGGCATCGCGTCCTCGGCGCCCACCACCGCGATCGGCACGATCGGCACGCCCGCGCGTATGGCCGTGCGCACGAAGCCACCCCGGCCGAAACGCCGCAGGTGGTAGCGCTGCCAGTAGAGCTTGCGGGTGGCCTTCTGGCCTTCGGGAAACACGAGCGCCAAGCGCGACTCGTCGGCAAGCAGTCGCTGTGCGTTTGCGGGGTGGGCGGGCACCACGCCAAGCTTGTTGGTGAACATCGAGACGCCGGGGTAGCCCTTGAACCAGTGCTCGGCCAGCATGTAGACGGGCCGGGGGGAGTGGTGCTCGTGGTGGATGGCCTGCATGATCATCGGCGCGTCCGGGGGCAGCGCTCCTGAGTGATTCGACACCAGCAGCGCACCGCCTTTCGCGGGCACGTTCTCGACGCCCTCCTGCTCGACCCGGAACCAGTAGCGGTAGTAGAAGTCGAGGAGCGGTTGAACCATGTCGAAGACACGTTCGGAGCGACCCCAGTCATCCACCTCGCGGCCGGCCTCCCGGGTCGGGATGAGCTCGCGTAACTCCCGAGGGGCAGCGCCTCCGCCCGCCGCGGGCGCCGACGCCGGACGCGGCAGTTGGAGGGCATCGTCGCGCGCGTCGTAGTCGCGGCGCGGTGCGCGCGGCTCCTCTGCGCCGGCGCCGCTGCTCAGCGGGCCGCCCAGCAGCGCGCTGGCCTCGTTCAGGTGGCCGCGACCCTGACGGCGGGTGCGGCTGTTCTCCGATCGCGTCGCCACCGGGGCCGGATGCTATGTGATGTCTTGGACGGGATCGGCATCGTGCCGATCCCTTTAACGACGACCGCTGTCAGTCAAACGGCAGCTCGACGACGGTGGCCGGCGCGTCGCCCACCAGCACTTCCGCGCCCGGCTCTGCCTCGCGCCGGATCAGCGCCAGCGCGATCGTGCCCAGGGTGGGCGAGGTGGCTACGGAGCCGATCGTGCCGACCTGCTTGTCGCCCAGCATGACCGGGGTGCCGTGGGCGACGGGGTCGTTCAACCTCAGCCCGCGCATGTGGCGGTTGGGCTTTCCGCGGTAGAAGAGCCTCGCCACGGTTTCCTGCCCGACATAACAGCCCTTGGTGAAGCTCACGGCGCGGTCGTTAATGCCGGCCTCCTGGGGCATGGTGGAGGAGTCCATGTCCAGGTTCAGGCGCGGCCGCCCGCGCTCGACGCGCAGCAGCTCCGCGGCGTCTTCCGACGCCTCCGGGACGCCGAGCTGGTCGCGGACCGCCGCGACGTCGGCGGCCGGCACGATCAGGTCCACGCCGAGGTCGGTCGTCACATAGACCCCGAGGGCACCTTCGACGCACGCGTGCTCGGTATCGGGCGGGGCGCCGGCAAGCGCCTCGCGGACGTGCGGGCCGATGAGCGACAGCAGGGCGCGCTCGTCGGTCACGTCGCGCGACGTGACCTGGCGACCGAGGCTGTACATCTCGAAGGTGTGGGTCAGCGCGCGACGCCCGG
>JAABUK010010948.1_pt1 | contig 11943 bp, 9 predicted proteins | sample 5559141 | NCBI WGS metagenome assembly JAABUK01 (sample SAMN10711869, study PRJNA513367) | rock metagenome | isolation source: Antarctica rocks | place: Antarctica: Victoria Land, Pudding Butte nord | collected 2016-01-03 | reverse complement strand
CGCCGAAACTCTTCCGGATGTCGCGCACCTCGAGCTGGCTGGAGTCGATGACATCGAGCTCGGTCATGGCGCCACCCCCGCCTTGACCGGCTCGGGCTCCTCGTCGTTGAGCACCGGAGCATGCGGCCCGCGTTGGATCGCACGCCGCGAATGGGTCAGGTACGCATACACCGAGTTGAGCGCGCCACCGAGCCCGCCCGGGAAGAAGCGCAGCGCCAGCAGGAACACCGCGCCCAGCGCGAACGGACGGATGTCGGGATAGGGCGCCAACCACCGGTCGAAGGCGTAGAGGATGAACGCCCCCGCGACCGGCCCTAGAAACGTCGCGACGCCGCCGATGAACAGCACCACGAACAGGTCGATCGAGGACTGCAGAGTGAAGCTCGACGGGCTGACGTACTGGGTCTGATAGGCGAGCAGCGCACCGGCCAGGCCGGCGATCGCACCGGCGAGCGCGAACGTGCCGAGGCGGGCGGAGAAGATCGGGACGCCGGCGCTGGCGGCGGCGGGCTCGGAGGCGCGAGCCGCCTTCAGGCCCCAGGCCACCCACGACCGCACGAAGAGCCGCTCGAAGATCAGGATCGCGATGGTGAAGATCAGCACCAGGTAGAAGAAGTCCCTGGGTGCGCTGTAGGAGTGGATCCCGAACTTCAACGGGTTGACGATGGTGCCGTCCGGGCCGCCCGTCAACGTGGTCGCCCGGTTGTCGATGAAGTCGATGATGACCGCGAACGCGAGCGTGCCGACGGAGAAGTACAGCCCTCGCAGTCGCAACGTCGGAATGCCGATCAGCACCGCCAAGGCGGCCGCGATCAGCGGCGCGAGGATCAACGTCAGAGGGCCGGACATGCCGTGCCTGGTACCCGCGACGACGACGGTGTACGCGCCGGCACCGATCAAGCCGGCGTGGCCGAGCGCCAACTGACCGGCGTGTCCGGCGATCATGTTCAGCCCGACCAGCGCGATGATGTTGATGCAGAGTGTCGAGGTGATGCCGTACTCGTAGCCCGACGTCGAGGACGAACCGAGAATCGCCAGCGCAACCGTTACCAGAATCGGCGCGATGAAGATGCCGCGGGCCGCGATCAGCATCCGCTTAGACGCGTTCAACGGCCAACTCCTTGAACAGGCCCGACGGCCGGAAGATCAGAACCAGGAGGAGCACGACGAAGATGACGACCGGTGCGTACGTGCTCGTCAGGTACGTGGCCACGATTGACTCGGCCATGCCGATGATCAGCCCGCCGACCAGCGCCCCCTGCATGCTGCCCAACCCGCCCAACATGGCGGCGGCGAAACCCTTCAGCCCGTACAGGAATCCCATGCTGAAGGAGATGAGCGTGACGGGCGTGAGCACCATGCCACCGACTGCGCCCAGTGCGCCGGCGATGCCAAACGTCCACAGCGTGGTGGATGAGTAGGACACACCGAACAGCGTGGCCGTATCGCGATCGTCGGCGCCGGCCTGCAATGCGATGCCCCGGCGGGTGCGGGAGAAGAACATATTCATCAAGAACGCGAGGACGCACGCGAGCAGGATGTTCCATACCGTCTGCGACGACACGGTGATGTGGCCGAGCTTGAACCTCAGGCCCGGCCACTCGTCCAGTCCGTAGGGCTTTCCCGAGGTCGACTTGAGCATCGCGGCCTGGATCATGATTCCGACCGCAACAGTTGCGATGGTCACGGTGATCGCGCTGGGCCGATTCAGCAACCGCACCGAGACGATCTCGGTGCTCACGCCGAGCGCTGACCCCACCACCACGACCACGACGATGGTGGGGATCAGCGGCCAGCCCATGCTTCGTTGCAGGACTGAAGCGAGCACGCCCGCGACTACCAGGTACTCCCCGTGTGCGAAGTTGACCACGCGAGTCGCCTTGAACACGACGCTGAAACCCATGCCGATGATGGCGTAGATCGCGCCGGCGCCGAGCCCGGTGACGAGTACCTGCAGAACCCTGTCCATGATCAGGTCAGTTCTGCACTGCGAACTTCGAGCCGTCCCAGGTCATGATGATCGGGACCGATGCGCCCAGCCCCCGGTGATCCTCGGCCGTGTACTTGTAGGTGCCCTGGGTGCCGACGTAGGTCAGACCCTCATTGGCCTTGGCCACGTCCTTCGCCGTGGTGTTGCCGGCCTGCTTGATCGACGCCGCCGCGATGTTGACGGCGTCCCAGGTTTGTGAGGCGTAGATGGTCGCCTTTTCGTTGTACTTGGACTTCAGCGCGTCGGCCATCGTCTGCAGGCCGGCCTTCTGCGGGTCAGAGGAGGGCAGGTCAGCCAGCACGGTTGCCTTCACGCCGGCCACGGTGACGCCCTTGCTGGCCGTTCCCGCCTGCTGCATGAGAGCCGGGTTGGAGTAGGTGAAGGACGCCATCACCGGGCCCTTGTCCGCCAGGCCCAGAGTGGCCGCGTTCTTCATGAACAGCACGCCCGATGCGCCCGAGGTCCAGTTGATCCACGCCTTGGCGCCCGCCGAAGTGAGCTTGTTGATGTCAGCCGTCAGGTCGGTGGAGGCAGGGTCGTAGGTGCCGGTCACCAGCTCGATGCCGGCGTTCTTGGCCGCTGCCTTGGCGGCGGTAACCCCGGACTGGCCGTAGGCCGTGCTGTCGCCGAGGATGCCGACCTTGGCGATGCCCTTCTTCTTCAGGTAGTCGAACATCGACTGCACGACCGTGCCGGATCCCAAGGTCGTGGCGAAGGTGAGCGGTGAGGACGAAGCCGGGGTGACGATCGCGTCGGCGGCCTCGGTCGAGATGAAGTAGATGCCGGCGGCCTGGAGCAGCGGCTTCATCGCGAGCGCGATACCGCTGGAGGTTCCACCGCCCACGACGATGTCCACCTTCTCCTGGTCGATGAGACGGCGGGTGAGCGTCACGGCCGTTGCCGTGTCGCCGGCCGGGTCATAGAACGTCAGCTTCAGTTGCCGGCCGTTGACGCCGCCGGACTTGTTGATCTGGTCGATCGCTGCTTGGGTCGCGTGCTGCTCGGCGATGCCGTAGGTCGCCAGTGCGCCGGTGATGGACTGAAGCGCACCGACCTTGATGGGAGCGGTGTTCGCGCTCGAGCCGCTACCGCCGGCCGCACCGGATGACTTGCCGCCTCCGGTCGAGCCACATGCGGCCAGTAGCGTGCCGGCCGCGGTGAGTGCGAGAACTCGGCTGACCGCGCGGCCGGAGACGGAGCGATGACCACGCGCAAGGTGGATGTTCCCCATGTTTTCCATTCCTCCGTCTAGGTGGAGCGCCGGCCGACGACCGGACGACTGGGCGGACGAACCGCTGGGGATATGCCTACCGGCCGGTCGGTCTGCTGTCAATGGCCCTGAAACAATCGTTCATCGAGTTGAGATATCTACCGGCCACCTGACCGGGTCCGAAAGGGCAGCGATTACCGCATATGCAGCGCTCTCCGGGTCCAACTCACCGGCGGTCACGCTGGAGGTCGTGGCGAGAAGTACGGAACGACCGACCGGTCCGGTCAGCCAGTTCCGTCGTTCGGAAACCGGTGCGGGCCACCGGCTATCGCACGCTGGCCGGACAGACGCTGGCCAACAGCCTGGGAACATCGCTGTACCGCTCGGCAATGAGCGCGCCAGCCGAACGGAGCGCCTCGATCTTGGCCGCCGCAGTGCCGTGATCGCCCTCGGACTGCGCCCCCGCGTGGCTGTAGCGGATGCCGGACGGGGCGGCGCGGCCGGCGATGTAGACGACGATCGGTTTACTCAAGACGCCGTCAGCGATGAGCTGAGCGCTACGTTCCTCCTGGGTCGTGCCGATCTCGCCGAAGACGACGACGGCGCGGGTGTTCGGATCGGCTTCGGCCAGTTGAAGGGCGGCCGGCATGTCGAGTCCGATCACGCTGTCGCCGCCGATGCCGACGCAGGTCGCCTGGCCCAGTCCGGCCGTGGTCAGGGTGTGCGCGAGCGTCGACATCATGCCGCCGCTGCGCGACACTACCGAGATATCACCCCGACTGAACTTGCGAGGATCGAGCGCTCCGAGCAGGCACCGTCCCGGCGCGAGCACCCCGGGACTGTTCGGCCCTATCAGCGTGACACCTGCCCGATGGGCCTCGCGGATGAGTTCGAGGCTGAGACCGACCGGAACCCCGTCGACCATCAGGGCCACCACGTCGAGCCGCTCGTCGATCGCTTCGAGCACCGCGTCCCGCAGTCCGGTGGCCGGTACGAGCACCAGCGACGCGTTGGCGCCCGTGGCGTCCTTGGCCTCGGCGATCGTGTCGAAGACCGGTACTTCGTCGACGGTTGTGCCACCCCGGCCCGGGGCGACGCCCGCCGCCGGAGGCAGGCCACCACCGGCCATCATGGCCACGACGACCTTGCCGAGCTGGCCGGTGATGCCCTGGATCAACACCCGGGTGTTCTCATCGACAAGGAACGTCATGAGGCGGCCACCCGTTCGAGCAGCTCCGACAGAGCGCTCGCCGATTGCCACTCGTCGGTCTCTTCGCCGACGATCACGATCGGCACGCCGCGTTCCTCGGCCCAGACCCGCACGATCTCGCGCGCCTGCGCCGCCTGATTGCCCGCGACGCGGACGACGGTCGGCCCACGCCAGCCGACCTGTTCCCACCCGGCGACCAGGCCGGCGGCCGTCACCGACAGGGCTTGATTGGCGATACAGGTGGAGAACAACAGGCCGTCGATGTGCGGCTGGCCGGCGACCAGAGCTGCTCCAGTGGCCACCTTCTGCGCCGACGGCGACCCTGAGGTGTCGCAGTAGTTGGTGGCCGTCAGGCCGGCCGCGGCCAGCGCGTCGAGGACGACCATCGACTCACCGCCACCGACGGAATGCGACGCCACCTGCGCAGTGCTGCCGACCCGGCCGTGGCTCTCGGCAATCAGCTGGACGTAGCGCAGGCTGCCCCGTCGATCGAGCAGTTCAGGACGCGGGATGAGCGCCTTGGAATAGTCGTCGAGGTCAGCCTTGGCATCCAGCGCGACGACGGCGCCATCGGCGAAGGTGACCGGGTTCGTCTCCAGCGTGTACGCGCACCACAACACCGCGCACTCGGCCAGCCGCTCGAGAAAGCGGGTGACCGCAGGCAGTTGCTCAGACGTGACGCCGATCCGGCGAAGCTCGCGGCGAATCCGGTAGGCCTGCGGGCCCTCGGTCAGGGTGAGCTGAAACGGTGCGGTGGACGGATCGAATCCGGCGCCGCCCTCGGTGCAGAACACCAGCACCCGCCGCGGCGGATTCTCGGCCACCGTCACCGCGGCGTAGCCCTCCCATGCGCCCGTCACGCCCTGCTCGATGAGCACGCTCTCCACGACGCTCGATCGGATCTCGGTGCCGAGCATGCGGTTGCCGGCCTCCCGAGCCGAACTCAGATCGTCCACCCGAACCACGCCGCCGGCCTTGGCGCGATCGCCGGCCGCGATCTGCGCCTTGACGTAGAACGGTCCGGCTTGGCTGCCGGCGATGCTGCCGTGCTCGCCGGTGGCGTCGAGGAGGATGCCTACCGGCACGGCCACGCCGAGTTCGGTGAGCAACGACTTCACCTCGTGTTCTAGCAGCTTGCTCACGAGTCGCTCTCCCTTCCGGTGTAGTGCACGGTCCTCAGGGCGGGAGCCCGGAACGGCTTCTCGTTGGACCGCTCCTCGCGGGCGTGTGCAGCCAGCCCGACGGCTCGGCCCAGGGCGGTGACCAGCGTGACCTCGGCCGCGGCCAGGCCGGCGTCGAGCAGCAGCGCGCCGACGGCGGTGTCGGCGTTCATGTAGAGCGGCTTGCCAGTTCTTTCCAGCATGAGCTTCTCGACCGCCACGGCGATGGTGCGGTACGTCCGGTTGGGCTCGATGCCGTTCATGAGGGCCGGCACCCGGGGGTCGCGATCGTGATACGGGTGCCCATAACCGGGAAACCTTCGACCGGCGTCCAGTTCGCCGTTCACCACCTGCGCTACGGCCGAATCGTCGCCGCCGAGTTCCGCGATGTGGACGAACAGCTCACCGGCCGCCTCGGCGGCGCCGCCGTGGGCCGGCCCCGCGAACGCGATCAGGCCGGCTGCGACCGACAGCGCAAGCGGTCCTCGCGTGGAGGCCACCGCGCGGGCCACCAGAGTCGACGGAGCGGCGACCCCGTGGTCCAGGGCAGCGATCAGCGCCCGCCTCAGCGCGTCCACGCCACCCGGCGTCGATTCGCGTCCGAACAGCACCAACCAGATCGCGTTCGCGAGGTCGGCGTGCTCGATGACGTCGGAGATCGGCTCACCGCGGTAGGCGATAACGCCGCTGGCGATCTCGGTGACGTCGGTGTTCCAGGAGTTCAGGTCGGGCATCAGGCCGGAACCGGACTGGCGGCGGGCTCGTTGGAGTCCTCCTGCGGATCGAGCTCGAGAAACTGCAGATCATCGATCATGTCCTGATAGCTCAGCGCCGGCCCGTCGCCCTGGCGCAGGGCCAGCCGCTCGGCCTCCAGTCGCAGCGCCTCGGCCGGGATCGGCAGGTTGCCATGATCGAGGAATCGCACCGCGCCCGCCGCGTCGCGAACCGGCAGGACGTTGCCTTTCACGTGCATGTTGGGAGAGAAGGGGATGTCGAGGATGCCCAGTTCCAGCGCGCGAATTGCCCCTTGGACGGGATCACCGTCGCCCACGTCGAGGACCGCGTCGAGGACCGCGCGGGCCTGCAGCAGGGTCAGGTCGTACTCGAACTGGACGTCGGGCGAGATCAGCGAGTCGGCTTGCAGAGCGATCAACCGGAACAGATAACGGGTGATCCGGATGCTCGCCGCGTTGGCCGCCGCGGTCGGAACCCCGACGCCTTCCTCGATCGTCTTGACATAGTTGAGCGGCGCCTTGGCGATCGCCGCGGCCACAATGTTGGTGGCGATCAGCCCGTAGGCGTCCGGAGTTCGGTGCGGAAATGCGCCGTTCCAGTCGGAGCTGGCAACATAGGTGTTCACGTCGTGAAAGCCCAGCCGCTGCAGGTATTGCTGCGTCAATGTCTCCGATGCCATGCAGCACGCCACGTCCTGGGCGATGTTTCCCTGAAGCATCGCGTACGGCATGATGTGCTTGATTCCCTGACCGGCCATTATCAATGCGTCGAGGACCGTTCCGACGAGCATCAGCGATGGAACCGAACACGTCCCGCTCTGGGCGAAACCGACCGCATCGTCACCGGCCGGCACCCCGTTCTCGGTGTAGTGCCCCAGGACTCGGAAGACATACTGCCATTTGGGAATCGAGTCCTTGAGGCTGACGTGCTTGGAATACTCGAGCGTGGCGTACATCGGCCCTGATACGAACGAGGAGCCTCCGGAGGCCAGCCCGGTCTCGGCCACGATCCGCAGATCTACCGCGTTGGCCCGAATGATGACCGGCTTGTCGAAGCTCGTGATCAGCTCGCGGGTGGCCTCGACGCCGTGCGCCACGATCGGGAAGCCGTTGAGCAGCGAATGCTCGCGGCTGCTCTGGGCAAGGCGTCGCGCGGCCTCGGGAAACTGCAGTTCGCGGGTGAGGCTGTCGATGGTGATCGGCAGGACCCCGGCGCCCGCTTGGTCCAGTTGTTGCATGAGCTCGCGCTGGCCTTCGATGGTGGCCACACCGGCTCGCGGCACCACAACCGTGCTGCCGTGGGCCTTCGCGTCGGCCAGGGCCGCGCTCATCGAACCGCGCTCGGCATTCTTGGCGGCCCAGGTCGTGCACTCGTCCAGGTCGTAGGGCTCCTGGTTGAGCTGTGTCCGAAAGACCTCCTCGCGCTGCCGCTGAAAATCGGCGAAGTCGATCTTGGCGTTGCTGGGGGCTTCAGGCACGGCTGACCTCTCGTGGGTTCGGCTCTTCTTCGGTTGCCGCGTCGGCCACGTCACGCGCCAGCAGCCGGATCGCCTCGGCCGGTTGGGTGCGCGGTGCGAAGACCCGGTTGAAGCCCATCGCGAGGAATTTCTCCTCGACGACCTGCCATGGCGTCGCCGCGCTCACCGAGAGATTGCCGCCGAGGTAGAGCAACACTTCGGCGGCGCCGGCTGCATCGAGATCGCTTCGCAGGTCCTCGCACCAGAGGCTGGCGTGGCCGTTGGAGGACGACACCATGACGACATCGGCGTCCTCGGCGACTGCGGTGGCTACGAATTCGGCGGGCTGGGTCTGGATGCCGAGCTGAATGACCTCCGCGCCCGCGTTGCGCAGAGCGTGGCTCAGGATGGTGATGCCGACAACGTGGATGTCGTCGCCGATCGAGCCGATGACAACCCGAACGTTGTGCAGCGGCGCGTCCATGACGGCTCCAATCGGTATCAGCACGGAGAGCTTCCGTTACTTCTACCGGCCGGTCGGTCGACTGTCAAGATCCTCCAGGTCGACATGTTACGTCTTATGCACTTCGACCATTTGGCCCCCCGACCTACCGGACGGTAGACACTACGCTGGATGCCACCGTCCTCGTTGCTGGGCGCAGCCTGCGGCATCGGGCCGGCCGTGTCCAGAGCCGGCGGGCACCCGCGATCTGAGCGTTTATCTCCAGCGTCGCCGGTCCCAAGGCACCTCGTGACCCGCGCCGACCGGCTGGCGGCTACCCGGCCCCGGCGGCGAGCGAAATGCACGATTGATTTCGCCGGTCAAGCAACCAGCAGGCCTCGGTGTCAGACTTTTAGGGAGGCGGCACCGCCCCATTTCGTAAATAACGACCCGGTTGCTTGACGCCGTGAAGTAACTGGGTCCAAACTCGCCACGCGCTCCCCCGCGCTCACCCCAGCAGGAGACACCCAATGACAAGACCCCGGCAGCTGCCCAAGATCCGCGCCACCCTGGCCGCGCTCGCAACCGTGGCCGCGTCGGTCACCGCGGTTGCGCTGACCGCACCGACCGTGGCCAACGCCGTCGTGCCGACCGTGCCCACCACCGAGACGGCGCGCAGCCTGTACGCCAACAACTGGACCGATACCAGCGGGCTCTGGATGGCTCCCCAGCTCGCACAGACCGACAGCAACACCCAGTACGGCCCGCGGCTGGGCGAGCTGCACTACTCACCCAGCGGCGCCACGGCATCATCGGCGGTCAACCAGATCAACGACTACACCGGCTTTTTTCGCGACGAGACCCACGGCCTCAAGTACGACCAGGTGCACAACTTCGGCTCGGCCACCGGCTACCTCGATTCCGGCGGCGTGCTGCGCAGCGACTACGGCGCGTACAGCGGCACCGCGACCAGCGTCTCCATCGGCCGCGACTACGCCTTCGTTCCCAACCAGCACTTCGTGGTGGTCCAGTACCGGCTGCACAACTCCGGGGCCTCGTCGGTGACGATGAACGTCCTCGACGCGCTGCACCTGAACAATATCGGAGCGGCCGGGCAGAACGTGCACGCCAGCTGGGACGCCACCCGCAACGCCGAGGTGATCGACATGTCGGCCAGCGGCCAGTACCAGCTGGTACTCGGGGCGCTCGGTGGCGCGCCGACCGGCCACCAGGTCGGTGACGACACGATGTCCTCGCTGACCTCGGCCACCGTCGCGCCCTGGTACACCTTCGACAACAACGGAACCCTGTCGGGCAACAACAGCGTGAGCGCCATGAACGTCGACGTGGCCATGAACAAGCAGGTCGCGGTCGCGGCCGGCGCCACCGTGACGCAGTCGTTCTATCTGGCGATCGCGGCCACCTCGGCCAACGCGCTGGCTGCGGCGGATGCCGCCCGCGCCCAGACCGGTGACTACTGGATGACGAATACCACGACGGCATATACCAACTGGCTCAACGCCGGCAAGCGCACCACCTTCTCCGACACCGGGCTGAGCACCGCCTATGACCGGGCGCTGGTGACGATGAAGCAGTCTCAGAGCCCGGTGCTCGGGGTCTGGCCGGCGGCGACCAATCCGATCGCCTACGGCTACAAGAGCTGGGTGCGCGACTCGGCGGTGACGGCGATGGCAATGGACACCGCCGGCCACCATGCCGAGGCCGACAAGTACTTCCGCTGGCTGGCCAGCGTGCAGTACGCCAACGGATCCTTCGGCACCACCTATGACACCTGGACCGGCCAGCACGTCAACTTCGTAGAACCGGAACTCGACAGCGTCGGGATCTTCCTGATCGGCGCCTACCGGCACTGGCAGCAGACCGGCGACAACGCCTTCCGCGATGCCGTCTGGCCGCAGATCGTCAACTCGGCCAACTTCGTCAAGAACAACCTGGCCAGCAACGGCCTCGGCCCGCAGGACGCCTCGATCTGGGAGGAGAACCAGGAGTTCAACACCTTCACCCAGGCCCTCTACATCACCGGCCTGTGGGCGGCCGAGGCTGTCGCCCAGAGCAAGGGCGACACCGGCGACGCCGACAACTGGAGCAACGCCGTCGGCTCGATCGCGACCGCGCTGCAGACCTCGTCGCTGAACTCCCCGGCCGGGCTGTGGAACTCGCCGGACTCGTACTTCAACCGGGCCGTCAACTCCGACAACACCGCGCGTACCACGGTGGACTCGTCCTCGGACATGCTGTTCGTCTCCGGCGCGGTGGACCCGGCCAGCAGCCGCGCCGCCTCGCACGTCTCCAAGATACTGGCCACCCTGACTCACGATACCTATGGGCTTTCCCGTTACAGTGGCGATGGATTCTATTACAACTCGCCCTACAGCCCGGCCGGCAATGAAGCCCTCGCCGCAGAGCCCTCTTGGCCACAGATGGCGATGTACCTCGCGCTGTACTACACCTACACCGGCAATGCCAGCGCCGCGCTCTCCCGGCTGACCTGGTATGCCAGCCGCACCGCGGTCGGTTTCATGCCGCCCGGTGAGGCGGTGTCCGACGTGACCCAGAAGCCGATCATCTCGACCATGGTCGAGCCGGTGACCGGAGCCTGGTACGTGCTTGCCGCACTCGCCTACACCGGCCAGGCCGACACCCGGGTGTACGCCCCGATCAGCAACGCCTCCGCGCAGGCCGGCTTGACGGTGAACGCCGGCACCACCGGCGACTGGCCGCAGTGGAACCCGATCCCGTACTACACCTCCCCGGTCGGCAACGAGGCCAGCGGGGTGGCGACCACCGACATCAAGAACGTGGCGATCGCCAACGACAGCAACAACATCTACGTGCGGGTCGACAACTCCAGCGGTTCGCTGCCGGGCTTCAACACCGCCCCGAGGTTCGCGGTCAACGTCTACGCCGGCGACTATTCCGGCAACGCCTCGACGCCGACCTCGAGCACCGCGATGTACGGCACTGCACTGTCACGGCCGGCGGCGTACCTGGTCGGTCGCTGGTCTGACTCGACCAACTTCTCGCACTTCCACGTTTCCGGTGGCGCCTGGACGGCCGACTCGTCGATCACCTCGGTGATCGCACCGCAGTGGGACACCACGACCGGACGCATCGAGCTGGTGATCCCGCGCAGCTCGCTGACCAGTGCCGGCGCCACCGACGGCGCCACCGTACCGATCACGATCAGCCTGGTGCGGCAGAACCCGACCAGCCTGGCGTGGAGCGAGGACGACACCATCGCCCTGCGCTACAAGCTGCTGCCGGCCAGCACCGCCTGGACGTACGGCAACGTCCGGTAACGGGTAAAGGAGTAACCGCGAGGGCCCAGCGCCTTCGTCCAGAGCCCGGTGCGGGTGGTCGTGCAACTGCCGGCCACCCGCACCGCTATAGGCAAGCACCGGGACGGATCTGAGCCCGTCGCCGCGCCGCGAGGCTGCGGGTTCATTACCGGTGCAATGACAACGACAAGAGGATTACAAGAACGGCATGGCAGGGTGCCAGCAATTATCGGTGTTATAACAACGATAGTTCTCCAGAGGAGCCTCCATCCCGGCGTTCTAGCTGTTACCATTGCAATAACAGTGGTAAGGAAGGGTCATGGTTGGACCTCGGCGACGGAACGGTCGGCCGGCAGGACCGTTGCTTCGATTCGGCGAGCGAGTGGCCGCCCGGCGACGCGCGCTCGGCCTGACCCAGCGTGAGGTCACCGACCTGGCCGA
>JAABUK010010946.1_pt1 | contig 11949 bp, 7 predicted proteins | sample 5559141 | NCBI WGS metagenome assembly JAABUK01 (sample SAMN10711869, study PRJNA513367) | rock metagenome | isolation source: Antarctica rocks | place: Antarctica: Victoria Land, Pudding Butte nord | collected 2016-01-03 | reverse complement strand
GCTATCCCTTCTTTAATGGCTTCGTTTAATGGTTTACCTTCTTTTAAAAGATTGTTCATTTTATCTACCAATAAGTTGCTGTAAGCCACAGTAATTCCTACCATCATAATAATTCCCATCATAGATTGAATGTTGAGATAAGTATTTGTTGCTAATAACATAGCGGTTACGCCAATTAAACCCAATGGAATAACGGTAATAATAATGAGTGGCAATTTGAAGGAGCGCAGCAAGGGAACAATAACGAGATACACCAAAAGAATAGCTAACCCTAAACCGAGACCTAAGTTGCTGAAACCTTCTTTCATACTTTGCACTTCTCCGCGGATATCAATTTTATATCCTTCGGGTAGTTGTTTGCGAAGGGCTGCTAATTTATTTTCGATTTCACTTGCGGCAGAACCAATATCCCTGCCTTCTACATTGGCAAATACATCCGTTACCCTTTGTATATCCAGGTGGTTAATTTCAATAGGCGCAGAAGTTAATGAGGTTTTGGAAATGTTTTTAAGTAAGGTCGAGCTTCCGTTGGTGCCTCTTAAACTGATATTTTCAACCGATTGCGGATTGTCTAATTCTATTTCGGGATAAGTAACACCAACATAATAATGGTTTCCGTTTTTTTCATCAATCCAGAAAGATGGTTTGAAGTTTACCGATGAGTTCAAAGCTGAAACCGTATTCTTTACTACATCTTCTGCGTTAATGCCCAATTGTGCAGCTTTTGTCCGGTCAATATCCAGCTTTATTTCAGGATGGTCGTAGCGTTGGTGAACACGCACATCTTCGGTGCCTTTTACATTTTGAACCATATCCCGAACCTTAACGGCAATGTCATGCGACTTTTGTAAATCATTTCCTGTAATCTGAATATCAATGGGCGAAGGCAAACCAAAATTCAAAGCGGTGGTTACAATGCCACCCGTATTAAAAATGAACTGCACACCCGGAAATTTATCTTTCAGTTTCACCCGTAAACTTTTCACATAATCTGCCGTACTTGTTTTATAACCTTCCTTCAACTGTACAGCGATAGTAGCATCCTGCGTTCCTGAATTTGGTGTGTAGGCAGCAGGCCAGTCGTTTAATACACCAATATTAGAAATGATGATATTTAAATCACTACCCATTTCCTGCTGAATGAATTTTTCTATTGCAGTTATGTTTTTCTCTGTTTCAGCGATGGCTGTTCCGCTTTCCATCCGTACGTCAATAGAAATTTGCCCTACATCCATTTTTGGAAAAAGCTCTGTTCCCAACCGGCTAAAGCCAAACATGGAAATAACAAACAACAACGCTACTCCTGCCAACAACTGCCAACGGTATTTTAAAGCTTTATCAATACTTTTTACATATCTGTTGGTAAGATTTTTTACCCCTTTATCAACCTTGCCAATAAACCCTTTTGGCTGTTGGTCTGCGGAATGATTTTTAAATAATGCTGCCGCCATTATTGGAACCAATGTCATAGATATAAACCTGGAACCCATCATAGCTAAGGAAACCACTATTGCTAAAGGCGTAAATAAATATTTTGATATACCTGTTAAGAAGATAACAGGAAAGAAAACAATAATGATAGTGAGTGTGGTAACCATTACAGGCATGGCAACTTCTTTTGCTCCGTCAAACGCTGCCTGTGCTGCTGTTTTACCAAGCATTAAATGCTTGTCAATATTTTCCAATACCACAATACTGTCATCCACCAGCAAACCTATGGCTAATGCAATTCCGCCTAACGTCATGCTGTTGATGGTATCACCGGTAAAGTATAACCCAATGAAAGCAAACATCACCGACAGAGGAATACTCAATGCTACAATAAACGTAGAACGGAAATTTCCCAGGAACAGGAATAAAGCCAGTGAAACCAATACCAGTCCGATAATCCCTTCTTTCATCAATCCATTAATTGAATGCCGTACATAGGTTGACTGGTCAAGCACTACATTCAGGTTAACAGATTTTGGCAAACGTTCTTTCAATTCTGCCAGCTTGCCTTTTATTCCCTCCACAGCGGCAATGGTATTGGCTCCCGTTCTTTTATAAATAGGAATATATACCTGCCGCTTACCATTAATGTGCACCATATTGGTTTGAATGGCGCTGGCATCTTTTGCATAACCAATGTCTTTCAAAAAAATGGGTGAGCCATCATTGCTCATTTTAATTACAATGTTGTTGAAGTCATCTACTTTAGGCAACATACCATTAGCGTTTACACTATAGTTAAGGTTGCCAATGTTCACATCACCCGTAGGTATCATCACATTATTCTTTTGCACGGCGTCAATCACATCCGTTTGCGAAAGATTATATGCCTGCAGCTTATCAGGATACACATACATATAAATCCTTCGCAGCTTGCCACCATAAACAGCAGGTGCAATCACACCAGGAACTGAGCCTAAAAGATTACGTAACTGGAAGTAAGCCATGTCATACAACTCTTTCTCAGAAAGGCTGTCGCTGCTAACGGCCAACAACGATAATGGAATAGATGCTGAGGGGTCAAAAGGCATTACCATTGGCGGAATAGTGCCCGGTGGCAGGTAATACAAATCGGACATGGCTAAAGATGTTGCCTGAGAGAGTGCAGTGTTGGGGTCTATATCTTCTGTAAAAAAATCTTTTACGATACTTACACCAATCATGCTTTTACTTTCCTGGCGGGCTATTCCGTTTGCCTGTCCTGTCCACCGTTCAATACGGCTGGTAATATCTTTTTCCATCACCTCGGCGGGCATACCAGGGTAAAGTGTTAACACCTGCACAGCAGATGTTTTGTAGTTGGGCAGAATATCTACGGGCAGCCTTTGTATGGCTACTATGCTGATTACGGCGATAAGCAGCGCAAATACGATAATGAGGTATTTATTTTTGAAAGCTAATTCTAACATGTTCTCCTTTGGTTAAATTTTTATGATGCAGACAGGCATGGCAGGGAAGAATATGCTGCTGCGTATTGAAGTAACAATGGAAGCTTGTGCAGACGCATCAATGCACAAAATCCCCTAAACAGAGGTTAAAAGAAAATTTACCCGCTGAACAGAGGAATTAAACCAAAGGAGGGCCACGAAGATATTGAGTAAAAATGGGTGGACCGCCACGACAGGAAAATACCAGAATAGCCTGTCTTATATCTAAAGAAGTTATAAAAGGCAGTTCGGGAACTGAAGTAAGGACAAAAAGCTGGTCATTGAAATTTTTAAAAGCGGAATCCTGCTGATATTGCTTGTCTAATCTGATATCAATGCAACGATACTTTAATTCATGAAAAGAAGCCTTTGATTTGCCTGATGCTTCAGCTTTTTCCAATTGTTCCGCGCAATCTCCATGAAAACGTGTGCCATTGGTATGATAGCAAAAATGTGTCTTAAAGCCTAAAGCCTGAAGACCGAAAATAAGTAGGAATAATATGGCACTTGCTCTTTTCAGTTTGGCAAAAGTAACAGAAAGATATTTAGGCAGCCAAAAATGAATTGCTAAAGTGAAGTGACAAATGGAATAGCTGAAAAGTTTATGTTTATGGCAAAGGAACTTAAAATCTTAAAACGCGTAATTGACTACACCACCATCTACAAAAAGATTCTGACCAGTTATGTAACTGGCTGTTTCAGAGCAAAACATTAAGACCGGAGCAACGAGTTCTTCCAGTTTGCCTAATCTTTTCATAGGAGTTCTTTTTTCAAGCAGTGTTCGGAATTCCTCATTTTCCAGGGCTTTTTCGTTTAATGACGTTTTGAAAAACCAGGGACTAACAGCATTTACAGTCACACCTTTTGTTGCCCACTCGTTGGCCAATTGTTTTGTCAACTGTACTACACCTGCTTTACTTGGTCCATAAGGGGTGCCAGTTGCTAATGTCAGCACAGAAGCGACAGAGGCCACATTTACGATACGCCCATATCCTCTTTCAACCATTTGTTTGCCGACTTCTTTACACATCAGAAAGACGGATTTAAAGTTTACATCCATAATCCTATCCCACTCTTCTTCAGAAAGGTCGAACGTAGTTTTACGGACACTGGCACCAGCATTGTTTATTAAAATATCAATCTGACCAAATGCTTCTGTTGCCTTTTGCACCGCTTCGGCAATAGAGGCACCGTTGGTGACATCTCCTGCTAATCCAAGTGTTTTTATACCTGTGGCATCTGTGATTTCCCGGGCGGCTCTTTTTACTTCGTCTTCTGTGCGGGCAACCAATACTACTTTTGCACCTGCATTTGCCAATCCTTCTGCAAGCGTTCTTCCGATGCCTCTTCCTGCTCCTGTCACTATCGCTACCTTATTCGTTAAATCAAAAATCGATTTCATTATTTATTTGGTTTAAGTGTAGCAGTTGCAAAACTGAAACCAGCACTATGCTGCTTGGCATTGGATTATGAAACTCTTTCTGTGACAACTACCTTTTTTTCAATTGCCTGATAAATATGCCGCAAATCCTCATCGCTTATGCAATAGGGAGGCATAACATACACCGTGTTACCCAGGGGTCTTAAGATGATTCCTTCGCCAAGAAAAAAGTTGTACAATTCGTCACGAATGGAATTGAAGTAAGAAGTTTCATCACCGCTTTTAAAATCAAGAGCAAGAATGGTTCCGGTGCTTCGCACATTTTTAATTGAAACAACTCCACGGATTTTTTCAACAAAGCTTTTGTGTTGTTCGGATATTCTATATATGTTGTTTTGGCAATCTTCTGCTAACAGCAAGTCAAGACTGGCAATCGCAGCCGAACAGGCAACAGGATTGGCAGTGTAAGAGTGCCCGTGAAAAAAAGTCCTGGCTCTGTCGTTTGAAAGGAAAGCGTTATAGATTTCTTCTTTGCATGAAGTTACCCCCAATGCCATTGTGCCGCCTGTTATTCCTTTTGATAAACACATAATATCCGGCTGCTGCATTAAATATTCGGAAGCAAAAAGCTTTCCCGTTCTTCCGAAGCCGGTCATTACTTCATCGGCAATGATCAGAATCTCATTATCCTTGCAAATCTTAACTAATTCATCCAGAACTGCTGCATCATACATCAGCATCCCACCGGCACCAAGCACAAGGGGTTCAAAAATAAATGCCGCTATTTCTGACTTATTTTTTAAAATTTCTGCCTTAAGATTTGAAATCGTTTCCTGCTCTTTACCTTTTGAGGGAAAAGGTATGTGAACAACATCAAAAAGTAAAGATGAAAAAGGATCTGTGAACTGGCTTCGGGCACTTACCGACATTGCACCAAAAGTATCGCCGTGATAACTATGTTCGAGGGCAATGATATTATTTTTCTTTTTTCCCTGGTTATGCCAATATTGAATTGCCATTTTTAATGCAACTTCAACAGCCGTGGACCCATTATCTGAATAGAATATTTTTGATTGATTAGCCGGAAGAATTTTTAATAACCGCTCAGCAAGTTCTACCGCAGGTTCATGTGTGAAGCCGGCAAAAATTACATGCTCCAGTTTTCTTAATTGCGCTGAAACTTTTTCCGCTATATAAGGGTTAGAATGTCCGTGAATGTTTACCCACCATGAGGAAACGGCATCAATGTATTTTTTACCGTTTTCATCAGTCAGGTAAACACCTTCTCCTTTAACAATCGCAATCGGCTGTTCAGCCAGTAGCATTTGTGTGTAGGGATGCCAGATAACTTGTAAGTCCCGGGAAGAGAGAGACATCTTTCAGTAATTTTTAAGTTTTTCTTTTAATTCAGCAGCATATTGTTTCACAACCTGTTTATTTATTTCAGTTTCCTGATTTATCCGCGCTATACAATTTGTCTGTGTGTATTCAAGAATAAATTTTTCAGTTGAATAATTTCGTTCACCGTTAAAAATTATTCCTGATAATTTTATTCCGTTGTTTTTTAAAATCGTGGTGGATAATAAAGTGTGGTTGATGCTTCCCAGATAGTTTTGAGAAACCAAAATTACAGTGCCATTCCACTTTTTTATCAAATCAATATTCAATTCCTTTGAATTAAGAGGTACCATAATCCCACCGGCAAGTTCAACAATAAGCGTGTTTTTTGTTTCCGGAAGAAAAAGCTTTGATGACTCAATTTCAACCCCATCAATTTCGGCTGCTGCATGTGGCGACATCGGTTCTGATAAACGAAACGCTTCGGGATGAAAAAAAGATTTTGAGTTGCTAACCAATTGGCGAACAGCATCTGTGTCGGTATAATCAAGATTGCCGGACTGCACCGGTTTCCAGTAATCAGCCTCAAGAGCTTCAACCAGGATGGCCGAAATAAATGTTTTCCCAATCCCTGTTCCGATTCCTGCAACTATAATAGTATTCATGTGGACAAAATTTCTTTCAAAGTTTGCAGCAGGCACTCAACCTGCTCCTTCATGTTGTGAAGATGCAAACTGATACGCAGCCGCTCTTTTCCTGCCGGAACTGAAGGACTTATTATAGCGCGCACATCAAATCCTTTTTCCTGCAACTGCCTTGAAACATTGCGTACTCTTTCGTTTCCGGGAATGACGACACTTTGAATAGGACTGATGCTATCCATCAAAAAAACGTCACCGGTACGATGAAATCCTTTTCTAAAAAGCTCAATAAGTTTATGAAGTGGTGAATTATTAAAATCTGCTGCTGCTAATTGTTCATAAGCACGTTTTATTGTAATGAGCGAATGGACAGGCAAAGCAGTTGTAAAAATGAAGGAGCGGGCAAAGTTTATTAAATAATTGCGTAACACTTCATTTCCCACTACTATTGCTCCATGACAACCCATTGCTTTTCCAAAAGTATGTACACGGGCAAAAATATCTTTTTCCAAACCTAAATGATTTACCAATCCTCGTCCCTGCCTTCCAAAAACTCCCGTTGCATGCGCTTCATCAACTATAAGATTCGCACTATACTTTTTGCAGATTTCCGATATTTCCTGCAAAGGTGCAATATCTCCATCCATTGAATAAAGAGATTCAACGGCGACAAAAACATTTCCCTTTGCTTGTTTTAATTTCTTCTCAAGGTCGTTCACATCATTATGTGCGAAACGGAATCTGTTGGCGTAACTCAACCTGCAACCGTCAATGATGCTTGCATGAATGAGCTCATCACAAACGATGGTATCGTTCTTTCTTGCAATGGATGAAAATAATCCCACGTTCGCATCATAACCTGAATTGAAAATTAAACCTGCTTCGGCATGATGAAACGTCGCTATTTGCTTTTCCAGGTCTTCTGCAAACAAGGTATTTCCTGAAATGGAGCGGGAACCTGTCGAGCCCGACAAATACGAATCGTGCAATGAATATTCCTTTACCTTTTGTTTTATTTTTTCCGACCGGGCAAAACTTAAATAATCATTAGAGCAAAAATCAATGAGACCGTCATTCAACTGCAATGTGCGGTACAGATATTCCTCTTTTCTGTTATTCAGAATTTCCTGCAGAATATCATTGATTGAGTTTACGGATGCAAGCATGAAAAACTTAGCCGATAGTTTGTGTAAAATTTGATTCCCGTTCAGTTCCTTTAAATGCTTTTCGCGGTTTTAATCCCAAAATATCAAACATTTCCATGTCTTCATTGAAAGAGGGATTGGGAGTGGTAAGCAATTTATCTCCTGCAAAAATTGAATTTGCTCCTGCCATGAAACACAATGCCTGTTCCGGCAAGCTCATTTCCAATCTTCCTGCTGATAAACGCACCACTGTTTTCGGCATAATGATTCGGGTCGTAGCAATCATGCGAACCATTTCCCATACAGAAACCCTTTGCTGATTTTCCAAAGGAGTTCCCTTAACCGCGACCAGTGCGTTGATAGGCACCGACTCCGGATGTTGAGGCAGATTAGCAAGAACAAACAGCATCGCAACCCTGTGTTCTACCGTTTCTCCCAAACCAATGATGCCTCCCGAACATACAGTCAGCTTTGCTTTACGCGCATTTTCCAACGTTTTAAGCCGGTCGGAATATGTTCTTGTAGTAATAATGTTTTTGTAATTTTCTTCGGATGTGTCAAGGTTATGATTGTACGCAAACAGACCGGCATCTTTCAGCTTTTGAGCTTGTTCATAGGTAAGCATTCCGAGTGTACAGCAAACTTCCATGTCCATTTCGTTAACAGCTTTCACCATTTCAAGCACACGGTCAAAATCACGGTTGTCCCGTACTTCGCGCCATGCGGCACCCATACATAACCGTGAAGCTCCTGCTTCCTTCGCTTTTCGTGCAGCATCTTCTACCTGCTCTACCTGCATCAGCGCATGCACATCCACGCCGGTATGATAACGGGCAGCTTGCGGACAATACGCGCAGTCCTCCGGACACCCTCCAGTCTTAATTGATATGAGCGAACTAATTTGCACCTCGCTGTAATCATTATTTGCCCTGTGAACACTTGCCGCCTCGTAAATCAAATCGAGCAGCGGGCGATTATATATTTCAGCTATTTCCTCTTTTGTCCGGTTTTTTGCCATATTTAAAATTAAAGGTGCCAAAAGTAGATTTTATATTGCTGCAAACAAAGTGAGTAACAAATCTTAGATAGATTTCGAAATTATTTTAAGATTAAGCGTTGAAAGAAACGGAACCAAAACGTGAATTGCCACAGGCCAATCCCCCTATTCTCCGTTTTCTGAATAAAAGGTATTATCATTTTTCTACAAGCAGTCTTTCACAAACTATATGACTTAGCGTTTCAGTTGAATGTCCTGCATAGCTTACAACCATTGATTTATCAAAAGCTTCAACAGATGTAATTTTCATCTTCACGCCCAACTGCATTTCACGGCTGTTCAGGTACTTCAAAAATTCAGATGAAGTATTGATTACGGCAGCCAGTTTAACTGTTTCTCCCGTCTCGCAATCGCTCAGCTTACTATATTCTTTCCAAACCATTTTGCCATTCTTATCAGGTATAGGCGAACCATGGGGGTCAATTTTTGGATAACCAAGATGCTCCTCCATTTTTTCAAAAAATGCAGCAGATTGTATATGTTCTACCTGTTCTGCAATATCGTGCACTTCTTCCCATCCAAATTTCATTTTTTCCACAAGAAACATTTCAGTCAGGCGGTGCTTACGAATGATAAGGCCTGCTTCTTTCTTTCCTTTCTCCGTAAGCCGAAGCGGTTTGTAGCTTTCATAATGCACTAATTTTCTTTCAGACAGTTTTTTCATCATACTCGTTACAGTCGGCATTTTTATGGCAAGACTTTTAGAAAGTTCGTTCACGTTTACTTCGCCGTTTTCATTGGCAAGGTTGAACAAAGCTTTTAGGTAATTTTCTTCTGTAAGCGAATTCATCTTTCAAAAATAGTAATAATTATTTTAGTAAATACAGGCAAAAAGTTTTAATACTAAAGTTAATTTGTTAGATTAATCTAATTTTGTACTTTCGCTGTCAAAATAAATTAAGAATGAAGAACCGGACACTGTACCTGCTGCAAATCGTAACACTGATGATATTGACCTTACAACTTGCTGCACAGGAGCAAACAATCCATGGAACAGTAAAAGATGCATCAACGCTGCAACCCGTATTTGGCAGCAGCATTTACATACTTAATACAAGGCTTGGGACAATTGGCAATAACGAAGGAAAATTTAAAATTTCTCTTCCGGGAAGTATGACTGCTGCCAGGCTTGTTGTGTCCTCTTTAGGTTATGCTGCCGATACTGTGCAAACATTTTTAGAAAAAGATAATTATATCGTTATGCTGAAGCCTGTTGCAGGGGCATTAGGTGAAGTGGTAGTTACGGGTGTTTCAAAAGCTACTTTAGTCAGAGAAAATCCTGTTGCTGTTTCCGTTGTTTCTAACAGGCAGATAGAGCAAACAACAGAAAGCAATATTATAGATGTGTTTGCCAAAAATGTTCCCGGTTTAAATGCGGTAAAAACAGGTCCCAATATTTCAAAACCATTTATACGTGGCCTCGGATACAACCGGGTGCTTACTCTTTATGATGGCATACGCCAGGAAGGACAGCAATGGGGTGATGAGCATGGTATTGAGGTGGATGCATACAACATTGAAAAAGGCGAAGTAATTAAAGGACCATCAAGCCTCATCTATGGATCTGATGCAATGGCGGGAGTGGTTAGTTTATTGCCTGCGATGCCTGTAAATACTGATGGAAAGATAAGTGGCAAATATCTTTCCGAATATCAAAGTAATAATGGGTTATTGGGAAATGGCTTAAGGCTATCTTATGCAAACAGCCATTGGAGCGTAGCTTTACGTGGATCTTACCGTATTGCAAAGAATTATATGAATAGCATTGATGGAAGAGTCTATAACAGTGGTTTCAGGGAGACAAACGCTTCGGCAAGTGTAAAGCATATAAGTGACAAAGGCTTCTCTGCATTAAATCTTACCATGTATGATAATTTACAGGGAATACCTGATGGAAGTCGTGATTCATTAACAAGAAAATTTACCAAACAAATTTTTGAAGGCAGTTTAGACAATGTAAAAAATCGTCCACTTCTTTCAGGTGAGGAACTGAATTCTTATAAGCTTAGCCCATTACACCAGCATATTCAACACTATAGGATTTATGCCAATAATCATTATAGGCTGGGGAGGGGAGACGTTGATTTTCTACTGGCACTGCAACAAAACATTCGCCGGGAATACAATCACGCCACGGCTGCACAACAGGCAGGAATGTTTGTACGGCTTAATACCTTTAATTACGGGTTCAATTATAATGCCCCTGCTGTCTCCAACATAGATTTTACCATAGGCATTAACGGAATGTATCAAAATAATAAGAATAAAAAAGCAACGGATTTTCCAATACCCGATTATAATTTGTTTGATGCAGGTAGTTATGTGCATGCAAAATGGAAGCAAAACAAGTGGACAGTAAGCGGTGGTTTCAGGTATGACATACGCCTTCTGCGTGGCAATGATTTTTATACCGGTGTTAATGCCTCTGCAGGCTTTGGCAGACAAATTTATCTGCCTGATACAGCCGGAGCATATTTGCAGTTTCCGGCTTTTACAAAATCATTCAATGGCACCTCTATAAGTATGGGTGCCACTTATCAGGTAAATCAGCAGGTGAGCCTAAAAGCCAATGTCGCAAGGGGATACAGGGCTCCGAATATCACAGAATTTGCTTCTAATGGCTTAGACCCCGGAGCCCACATTATATACCTGGGCAACCGAAATTTTGTTCCTGAATTTAGCCTGCAGGAAGACATTGGAGCAGATGTCAATTGTAAAGATTTTTCAGCATCAGCAAGTATTTTCAATAATAATATTCAGCATTATATTTATCTGTCGCAGCTTTCCGATGCCAATGGAACTCCTTTGACTGATGCACAAGGAAATAAAACATACCAGTATCAGCAGTCTGCAGCACAACTGTATGGCATAGAGGCCTTATTTAACCTGCATCCGGCATTGCTAAAAGGATTTTCGTTTGACAACGCCTTCTCTGTTATTTATGGATACAACAAAAAAGCAGCTTATAAAAGTGAAGGTGTAAATGGAGAATTTTTGCCGCTCATTCCACCAATGAAAATAATTAGCAGCATTAACCAAAACATTAAACCGAAATCAAAAATACTTGATGCGATTAATTTAAAAGCGGAAGCTGAAATTAACAGTGCCCAAAACAGGTTTTTAGCATTGAACAATACTGAAACATTCACTTCCGGATATGCCTTATTCAATTTGTCAGCAAATGCACAAGTTAAGTATTCTAAAAACAAGCTTTTGCAATTCCAGTTTCAGATCAACAACATATTAGATAAATCTTACCAATCAAATTTAAGCAGGTTAAAGTATTTTGAATATTATTCTCAATCTCCTAATAACCATACCGGTATATATAATATGGGAAGAAATGTTTGTGTAAAGTTGATTATGCCTTTTTAAACAGGACACGTGAAATAACAATGAGGGACGAAAGCATTAAGGGTTAGCAACAGCAGGTTTGTCAGACCTATGATTAGCATTATCTGCAATATGG
>JAABUK010010945.1_pt1 | contig 11949 bp, 17 predicted proteins | sample 5559141 | NCBI WGS metagenome assembly JAABUK01 (sample SAMN10711869, study PRJNA513367) | rock metagenome | isolation source: Antarctica rocks | place: Antarctica: Victoria Land, Pudding Butte nord | collected 2016-01-03 | reverse complement strand
TGCTGCATGATGAGCTGGGCATGCTGTGACAGCAGCCATTATCATGTACTGCAGGGCTGACTCATTGGCAGAGCTCCAACTTCTTTGCTTACTACCCCTGCAACTCAAGCTTCCCGGGCATGCTGGGAGAGATGCTGTGTGCTGGCTTTGCCACTCAGAACTTCTCCTGGATTGGTAGCCCTGCTGCAACAGAGCTGGAGACGGTAAAATATCATTCCTGTTGGATGTTACTGCACAAAATGCTTTGTGGCAGTTGTCGGCATGGCAGAAAGAAAAGAAAAGACTGCGCCTGTCAGCATCAATTTGATGGGAAGCCAAGCATTATACCCGGCTTCCCAGTCAGCATGGCACATTGGTGTCAATTTGCAAGTGTAGTAATGGCCTGGATAGCTGGACTCATGACATATGCCTGTAGGTATGCATGTAGCTCACTGCTGCAAATCGCCTGTGCATGCTTGGCAAATTGCAGTCTGACATTTGGTGGTATGCTGCCAACCAGCTAGTTCCTGGCTTCAGTACTGGGAAGTTGCAAAACGGCTTTCAAGTTGACTTACATGGCACAGTTGTGCTCAGATTGTGATGGACTGGCTGGGCAAGCTATTGGGCCTCCCGCAGCAGTTCCTGTCCAGAAACTCAGAGGGGTCCCTGGGGCCTGGAGGGGGCGTCATCCAGGGGACTGCCAGCGAGGCTGCTCTAGTGTGCATGCTGGCGGCTAGGGCCAGGATCATGCAGGGCCGCCCTAATGCAGATATGGCTAATTTAGTCGCCTACACATCTGACCAGGTACTTTGAATGACCATGTTGGGGTATACAATCAGCAAGCCGGGTCTTTGTTACACCACAGGTTTAGCAGAAATGACATGCTTACGTGGCTGCCTGCATTACCAGATGGGAAGTCCCATATAGAGGCACATTGCACAAGGGCAGTGTAAGAATTTGTTCAATGCATGTTACATATGGGTAGCCTATCAACTTTTGTTGGCAATGAGGCATGCTGAGAGGCAGAGAATGGCGGCCCAAGATAAGCAAACTGTCTCTCAGTTAACAGACTCAAAATGTACAGGATGGAGTACTGAAAGGTACAAGCACGGCTTGGACTGTATGACGTGCACATTGATGTCACCAATGCGTTTGTATTGCTGAAGGCACATGGGCATTTCACAAGGCTTCCTTTTCGGGGCAAACCCCAGAGCTTGTCAGCATGTGGCTGCCTGACGCAACGGTACCACCACCATAGACATGCTGTGCCTTGCTGCTGTCAACACACGCACTTGTGCAGACCAGCTGTATCGCTTGCATGCACAGGCACACAGCAGCTGCAAGAAAGCTACCATGATAGCCGGCATTACGAACCTACGCATATTGAAGACCGAGGAGTCTACAGCGTGGGCGCTGCAAGCAGACACACTTCAGCAGGCAATTGAGCAGGACCTCATGCATGGCCTCATTCCCTTCTATATCTTTGCCACTGCTGGCACTACGTCGACTGCAACAGTGGATGATCTCAGAGGCATAGCGACAGTCTCCAAGCCCCACAACATCTGGTAAGCATGTTCATAAGGGCTGGATCAGCATGTTTTGTCAGCATCACTGTATTTGCTGCATTGTGTCAGCATCGTTGTATTTGCTGTATTACTGTACAGTCACACCAGGAAGAACAGCATGGAAGCTGCAAGGCTCAGGCACGTGTAGCACATCAGGTGTGCACTGATCTGGCTGCTGGTCAGCTGGAACTGAAGTTTACTTCTCATGCAGACAGGACACACATAGATGTTCTGGTCCCTGCATGGATGTTGTCAAACTCCATCAACACGGCATTCATGCTAAAGCAATTGCACTGACCCCTCTCCCCCCCCCCCTCCCCCCCTCCCTCCAGTGCCATTGACCCATGTCTTACTTCCAGCAAAAGGCTGCAGCTGATGTGTGAAGAAGTATGCAGGGTGCATGTGGATGCTGCCTATGCTGGAGCCACCGCAGTGATTCCCAGCATGAGACACTGGTTTGATGGAGTGGAGCTCACTGATTCCTTCAGCTTCAACCCTCATAAGTGGCTGCTCACCAATTTTGACTGCGCTGCTCTGTGGGTGACAGACTCAGTGCCCCTGAAGACAGCCCTGTCCTTGACCCCTTCCTTCTTGCAAGCCAAAGGCAATGCTCTTGACTACAAGGTGGGCTATTGTTTGTGTTCAAGACCACAGAGCTGTTTTGCTTGCGTTGATCTTGGTTCCATCCCCTGTGCTGTCCTTCTTTTGCCGCACATAACCAGGCATCCTAGCGTCGTAGAAAGGAACTGAACAGAAAGTACTGCAACTTTTGGCACCAACTTGATGAGAAGCCAAGTGTTATACCGGGCTGCCCAGGATCATGACTTTGTACCATACATTTGGCCGTCCTGGTGGTAGTGTCTGTGTTGTGATGCAAAATGAATTGGGAAGGTGAAGCTGCAAGCCAAGCCAGCACAGGGCTGCTACTGTGGGTTGCTTGCTGACCATTGCGTAAAGTCTTCGAACTCAGGACCATTCATTGATTCTTTGGACCACAAGGCGACTTTGTTACAAACATTCACAGTGCAATTCTGCTACACATTGTCGCAGCAAGCCAGAGGTTGTGCAAGTGTTGTCTTTGGTGGTGCAGGACTGGCAGATACCGCTGGGCCGGCGCTTCAGAGCACTCAAGGTGTGGTTTGTGCTGCGAACCTATGGCCAAGAGGGCCTGCAGAAGTACCTTGAGCATCACCTGCGCCTTGCCAAGCTGTTCCAGGGCTTTGTTGAAGCAGATGACAGATTCGAGATCATGGCTCCGCCCAGATTTGGACTCATCTGTTTTGCTCTCAAGGTTGAAAATCACAGCCAGATACAGCTGCACTTGATATCCCAAGTCATAGCTGCGCGAACAGCACTCGCGCAACTTGTGACACTTGTGTGATGAAGCATAACAGCAGTGCAAGCAGACAACTGCTCCCTGACTATCAAGGGAGCAGGCATGCGCAATAGCTCTCAAGGTTGTGACTATGATGGTTTTCATGCAGCAATCAAGCCACAGGTAACATCTGTGCGCAGCAGGACTCAACATAGCAGCCAAAGCATTCAGGCATGTCCCCAAAGCTACTGCAGGATTGCAGCACGCTGATGCAAATCAGTCAACCCTCGTGAACTATGATCAACATTGTTTGAGTGTGTTGCAAGCTGAATTCTGACATGCCCCAACAAACACTGTGTGCATGCAGGGCGTAGGCAAAGCTGGTAATGCTGCCTTTCTAGAAGCTATAAACTCCAGTGGCAGGGTGTTCATGATACACACAGAAGTAGGAGGCAAATTCATGCTGCGCTTTGCGTTGGGAAGCACATATGTTCAACAACATCATGTGGAGGCTGCTTGGGCAGTCATCCAAAGCAAGGCTGATGCTGTGATGGCACAGGAAGCCAACTTGATGTGACTGCTATTCGTCTGTACAAGCCTTGCAATGCAACCAAGATGTTTGGTGACAGATTTGCTATGATGTATTCGTGATACAGTTACTGAACTGTTATGCAAGCTACTGAAATATACACTGATCTCTTTGTCACTTGCGCTACTGGTATACCTGACACTCACTATGTATTTGAAAGCCATGCCATTGCAAATTTGTTGGTACCATTGCACAGCTGGCAGCCAATGTTTTCATGTCCAGTGTGCTTATAATTCCAATGGCAATGCAACAACTGTATGCAACATAGCCTGAACTTTTAGGACTGTGCAGCCACCATGCATGCCTTTAGTGCTCCTTGCACGTGATCCGCGTTCACCCGCACGAGCAATCACGCCATGCCTTGCATGTCTGTGTAACAAGAGTTTGTAAGTGTTCCCAGCATGTGCTAAAGAAAATGTAACATCAAGCGTTAAATTAGCAGCTGCTATGCCAAAATCAATGGTTTATGCCATCAACACATACGCTGTTCCAAATTATATATCAGTACAGATGATGTTTGTTAGATTGTCAAGTGCTGACTAACTGCAGATTGATGTGCACAGTGCTGACCAATGCAGCGTGTTGCTTCAGAATGGTGACAGATCAAAATATTAACATGGCTGTACTGCACATCAGCTTCCTGATGAGGCTGGGGCTTTGACATTTGGATGCTTGGCTGCATCTTGTATATGCTGCATTTGTATCACGCTTTGCTTGTGTGCCTCCTGTATTTGCTCCTCACTGACCAACCCATGTCGTTTCATGTCCTGTGCCAGTGCATGCATGAGCTAACAAACAACATATTGAGTGTCAAAAGCTATCAATATACAAGTAAGTGTCAGTGAGTCAGCGTGGAAAGAGTCCTCACCGCAACTAGACGCTCATTACGTGGGATACAGGCAAGCATGACGGCAGTACCCAATGTTGGCCAGGCAGCAAAGTATGCCAACTGCATGGCACCATGATACGTCGATGGGATCCTTAAATTTCCCGAGTATGCTGAGACTTTGCCTGTCCAGCATGCATCTTGTCCCACCTTAAAAGGGAGCGTCTGCTTCCGCCTGTAAAACATGGTGGCACCGCCGGCAAACAGCATACCAGCACCTACTAATGCACCATCCTGGACAGTAAGCGGCATCGCGCCTCAACCCCGCCAGGCTGGTGCTAAAGTTCCCCTACTTATAGGCCTGATCGAGATCACGAAGCAACTAGACAGTCAGGTGATCCGACCTAGCAGCTGAAGCCAATCTCTGAAAGGCAACGTAGCAGATTCCGCTATGGACCTGTGGTTGCAGCCGGCAAAAATTGCGCTCGGTTTTCGATGTAAGCCTCAAAAGTGCACGTCGAGTTTTTCAACATCGAGCGTTTCTCATGTGGCGTAATCCATGCCATGTCTTTAGACACACTGGCAAGTTGCCCAGTAGTAACTCGAGTGTCAGCCACCCTACTCTGCCTATAAGTACAATGTGCACCAGTGTTGCACATCTGCACATGGGAAAAGAAGCAAATGAACTTGTGTTACATCTTGAATGAGTCATTAATGATGACACTGCATCATTACTTCGCATCCCGGTAATTAAGACAGAATAGCCGGAGGATTGGGTTGCCTACACAGGAGCAGGCACTGCAGGCCACAAGCGATGTGCTACTGCTTTGAGCTATGCCATGACGACTGCAGGGTTATGGCAATGGCAACTGCAAGCGTATTGATGGGAAAACATCATTGGTGCCCAGGGTTTGCACCGAAACCCTATATATTGTGCCGAAACCCTTTATTGGGTACCAGCATTACGTGTTAGTACTTTACCATCATCTCGCGACCGGTCCAGCACTAGCGGCTCTGCTCGCCATTGAACCGAAGCTGAGCGCCATACCTTTTCAAGAGCTAGCAACAACATACTGCCAAGTTCGACGAGACTAAGCAGTTGTACAGCCGAGGAGTTCGGACACCGCTCCGCACAGAAGTCCAACCGTAGCACACAGTACGAGACTTTGCCTGATCACCCTGCATACGTCATCACTGCCACAGCAACTTTTGTACCTCGCTTGCGTTATTGCATGTATCAAGGCTCATCAGCTGCTTGTGGTATTGCCATGACAGCAGGGGTTGACGGGTCCAATTTGTGACCGGCATATCTAACTTTGCATGACTTCTAGCACCTGCAAAACCTAACTGGTCTTGTCCGCTAGTCTCAACAGTTTGGCTGCATGTGCGGCGTACAGCGTGTTCGTCAGCTCGGTAAATGAGATTGACCCTTAGTTGCTCAGCCTTAGTGTGAAGCCTTGTGTGTACAGGTCAGCTGGGTTACAGCACTCACTATGACAGCTCAAGGCACAGTCCTGCACCAATGCCCCAGCAAAGTGTTGCTGTCAGGTCCTAAAGCCACAAGGCCACAGCGCATTGCACAGCGGGTGATGGCTCAGGCTCAGCCCTCCCGCCCTGCTCAGCAGAGCCGCCCCCACACTGCTGTCCAGGCTGCAGCTGTTGCTGAGGCACCCACACATACCAGCAGAGTCTCAGAGAAGCAGATGGGAGATGGACCAACCCTTGTCAATGGTCAGGTGGGTCTTCTTCAGCCCATGCACAGCGCTCAGCTTCGCTACTGGGGTAGCTTCAAAACCTTCTGAAAAGCCTTGTTGCGTTGCAGCCTTGCTCTGCCCATTTGTCAAACTTGGAATTTGCAGTCAAACAACAGCTTATCAGGACCCTTGCTGTATTGATTGTTACACGTGCATGCTCAAAAAGCCAAAGCCAGTCTTACTTTTGCTGTTTGCACTTGTGCAGTAGTTCTGGCTTGTTCAGTAGTTGTGACCAAGTCTATGCACCTTCTCCATGCTCATCTGCATGCGCATATGCGGTCAGGCCATGTATACATATGACCATACCTCAAAGTAAGCAGTGATGGTGTATGCAGATTCTACACAGCCTTAGCAAGGAGAGGCTGGAGTTGGTAAACAGCCTTGAGGGGTACGTGAGTGAGCGGGTCCTGCCACTGCTGAAGCCAGTGGACAAATGCTGGCAGCCAGCAGATTTCCTGCCTGACCCCAGCCAAGGAGATTACCTGGATCAGGTACGCTGTGCAGCTCCACTCAGCACCTGTCGTGTGGACACAAGGGACATGGTCACTTGCATGCCCCAAGGAAATGTCAATTTCAAGCCCAAATTGTTGAGCACATTAACTTATGACTTATAAGTGGGCTGCAACTGTGGTGTGCATGCCTCTTTGACATTGCCTTAACATTGCAATCAGTACGTGTATGTTGCACTCTCAAGCAGTTTGAGACTTGCCACCAGCATGCTGTGAATCATAGCTGGGGTGTGTGATCTTTGATTGGCAACAACCTTGATACTTGATGCATCCAGTCAGTGATTCACAACCTGGTTGGACTGCAGTTGGCTGAGCTGAGGAAGCGCACAGACTGTCTGCCGGATGACTACTTTGTGGTCCTGGTGGGAGACATGGTCACAGAGGAGGCTCTGCCAACATACATGGCCATGTTGAACACTCTGGATGGGGTGCGAGATGAGACCGGCGCAGTAAAGAGCCCCTGGGGCAAGTGAGTCCACTGTCTGCTTGTGTGTGGTCACAGACTCATATGCATGATCTGCATTGCAGCTCAGCTGACCTGAATTGAGTGTGTCACAAGGTGTCACGTGTAATGTTTCTGGCATAGATATAGCTGTTGCTTAGCGTCTACGCTCAGTGTTTGGTGCAGTGTTGTGTTGCTGATTTTGCTGCATTGTGACAGTGCAAGTGTACTAGGGAAGTCAAGAGGTCTGGGTCGTGACACTGTATCTGTTGCCACTTGCTTAATGGGCAGCTTGGTTGAAAGCCTCGTTTGCCTTTTTGCAGATGGACTCGTGAGTGGACAGCAGAGGAGAACCGACACGGTGACCTCATGAACAAGTACTGCATGCTCTCTGGCCGAGTGAACATGAAGGCTGTCGAAGTCACCATCCAGAACCTGATTGGGTCTGGCATGGACCCTAAGACTGAGAACAACCCATACCTGGGTTTCATCTACACTTCCTTCCAGGAGCGTGCAACTAAGATCTCTCACGGTGCAACTGCACGACATGCTAAGGACTATGGCGACAAAGTGCTTGGTCAGATCACTGGTGCCATTGCCTCTGATGAGGCCCGACATGAGAGCGCCTATTCCAGAATTGTCGACGAGCTGTTCAGAAAGTGAGTTTTTGAACATGCACATGTCTTGTGTGATGTGCACTGTCTGAAAGAAACACATTTGTGCAGTGCCATCTACAATGTTCAAATACACACTGCAGCTTGCCTTGCCCAGAATCCTCAACACTGCAGTCCTGACATGCTCTGCACGTAGACACACATGCCCACTGCAATCTAGACAGCAGACTCAGGGGGTTGCATTGATTGCAGGGACCCCAGCGGTACCGCCCTGGCCTTTGCAGACATGATGAAGAAGCAGATTGTGATGCCTGCACACATGATGGATGACATGGTGCACAAGGGCAGGACTGGGCGCAACATTTTCCACGATTTCTCCACTGTTGCTGAGTCCACTGGCACCTACACCGCACAGGTGCTGCAACACACACATCCTACACATGTCATGCTGGTGTCATTTGCTTTGCATTAACGGTGTCATAGTTGGCATCTGCCAATCAGCATATAGTGGTTTTTTGCATCTCATGGAGGTCAAAACCCAATTTCTGGGTGTACTCCTGTGTCTGTATGTTTGGTTGTTGGGCCATGGCATGAGTTTGCCATGGCCCTGATGCTGTTCCTGTGGCTTCCATTTCAGTTGCACCGCCTTGCCTTGTGCATTACACCTGTTCACGTCCGGTGCTTCTGTTGCTTCCACTTCAATTTGAGTGCCTTGCCTTATGCTTGACACCTGTTCAAGTATATGCTTCTGTTTCTTCCACTCCAATTTGACTGCCTTGCCTTCTGCTGTACACCTGTTCATGTACGGTGCTCCTGTTGCAGGACTACGCATCCATTCTTGCCTTCTGCTTTACTCCTGTTCATGTATGCTGCTCCTGTTGCAGGACTACGCATCCATTTTGGAGCACCTGATCTCAAGGTGGGAGCTGGAAGGCATGACGGGCCTGTCCTCAGAGGCACAGGAGGCACAAGAGTACGTCTGCAAGCTGCCACCTCGCATCAGGCGGCTGGCAGACAGGACTCTCATGCGCAAGGAGAAGTCCAAGAAGCAGGAGGTCCCCTTCAGCTGGATCTATGACAGAACCATCAACATGTAGGCTGCTTCACTCGCTTCTCCAAGGCAATGTTGCAATTCAGCTGGTTCTTGCCTTGCAGATTGTCGCTGTGTGCTTGCATGCCTGTTGTTGTGCCTGACTTGGGCAGAATAAGCCATTCAGGTGCATTGTCCCTGCCTGTGCTGCCAGCCATTGCTCAATTGCCGTTTGATGCATAACCCAACAGTGGCTGCAGTGATTGGCACTTGTCGTCCAGCCTGTTGGTAATGGGCATGTGTTGCTGCTGCATCCTGTGCTTTCCCACTGCTTTCTCAGGAACTTGCAATGCAATGCTGCAGGCACATTTAAATTGGCAAGAAGTGACAGAGGCGCTGGACCTGTATTGTATTGCAGCTTCTGCTGCCTGAGAGACTGCATGAGCGAGATGAGAAATGTCTGAAAACTGTGGACCGCAATACAATGTACACTTGAACAGGAGACTGAAAACAATAGTTGTGGGCAAAGCAGCACAATTGGACCACTGGCGAGTATACATGCATCTGTCAGATCAGTCACACGCTAGAACAGCATTGTCTGCAAAAAGCATTTAGCAGTTTGTGAGGTAATTCATGCTTCAGTAGGTAGCTCAAACTTTCAGTATGTAGCTCAATCCTTTGTAGCGTTTAGGTTCTGAGCAACGAGGGTGTGAGCTTTCTGTACTGTATGCCTATTGTTTGCATGGTCTCAGCTCAGCAGCTTGCAGCCTGATGCTTGACAACCTTGCCTGACGTGGTATTGTTGAGTCCAAGTGTATGTACTATATGAAAGGTGCAGGCGCAGGTGTCTTTACACTTGTTTCATGAGTTGATTTGGATGTGGTCCTGCATGGTCTTAGGGTTGTGTGTACGTGTGATGATATGCTGCTGAAGCAGCAGCAACAGAGCTATAGTGTAACGGCACGCAATTGAAGGTTCGCTGAGTCTGACAACTCTTTCTGACCAAAAGCGAGCTCATAGGTGGGCATTAAAACCAGCAGCTCAGACTGTACCTGTACTTGTCAGATGAAATGCTTGTGTACACAGTCCAACACCACAGACTAACTCGACAATGTTGTCTTGGAGGCAGTCACGACACATGCAGCATCGAATTTTTCAAAAGGACGCAGACTCAGCAGCAAGCTTGCAAGGTGTGAAGGGCAGGAAAGTGTCGGTTGCATCAAAACTCTTGACTCTGGTATCATGACGTCTTTGCATCTAAAGATGTGTCTGAGAATGCAGCAATGTGCTAGGCCGCATGCGGCAGAAGCTATATATACACTGAATTTGACTGAAGCTGCTGATATGACGTGCCTTGACACATGCACTGAGTAGACAAAAACTGACTGTCAGGTCATAGCTAAAACTTTCAGCTATGGCATCAAGAGCTGAGTTGGGGGATGTGTCGGTTGTGGCACCTAGAAACACTGCAAGAGACACCATGTTACATTGTTTGTTGTATTGCATACGAACACAAAGAGCGTCTGCAAGAGGCGCTGTGTAAATTATCAACCATAGAAATACTTGAAGTACAAACTGTAATGGCACTGACTAATTCCAGAAATACTTATGTGCATCAGACACCAAAACTTCGCTGCTGTGGGCAGAATCTAGTCGTGAAGCAGCTTCTCCACAAGGCCTTCATAAACTTCAACTTACTGATATTGAGCTGAACAAGCTTTCAGTTGCAATTGTGTCATATGTTATACATTAGAAAACCATACATAGGCAGATCCTACACCTACACCACATTGGCGGTAGCATATATCCACTGATTGAAATTCAGAGTGACAACGCCTTTCTTCTGTTGGTCAAAGGCTTCAAACGTGGCCGATGCGCTTTGAAGAAACAGGGTCAACGCAATGTACTCTGCAATGCTCAACCAATTAGTGCAGTCAGGGTTGAAGGCCTTGAACAATGTTGCGAATGCCATGTCATCCAACTGGAAGCCTGCATTTCAGAAGCTGACATCAGATGACTGGGCATTGGTCAATTTGAAATGCTTCACACATCTGCTGTTGGCATTGGGCAATGCTAGTTGCTGCAAGCAGATTGCATTAAAGTACTGTTGTGGCTTTGCCAGAACAAAGTTTGCAAGCTGCGCCATTGCTGCTGTCACCTGTCTTGCATTCTGATGTAAGTCCAGCACCATGCACTGGTCCAGGTATTAATCTGCAGAGTACATTGTAGCAAAAAAGAAGCAGAGGCTATGCAAAGATTGACAAGACCGTACAATGACACTGAAGGTCTGGCTAGACACTGACCAGCATGCTGCAGAGCTTCCATTGCTTCCGTCTGCTGCAGTTGCCCAGCATGTGCTTGACCAAAGTACTGGAAGCTCTGTTGCATGTCTGTCAGGAAGCCATGTAGTCTGCAGAACTCAGCGCAGGAGATTGAGCTGGCTCTGCCATGGTTCTGGATCCTGCAGTTCAACGCGGCAAAGCATTTCAAGCAAATGTTGCTTGTACTTCACCTTAGCAACAACAATGCTCCAGATAAATTTCTGGGTTCAAGTGTAGCAGACTGCAGCGTGTAGAGCAGCGATACTGTCTGCTCAAACCATATTTTGGCTAAGATTTGCTGTAGACACAAACTATGGAGCGCACAACAGAATGCGGTCTCAGCACCTGATCATGTGAGCCACCACTGCTAAGCTAAAGTGCAGGTTGCACGTGGCCAATGCTGTTTGCAGTTCGACCGCATCAAGTTCTCCATCCTTGTTCAAGTCGATGTTCTCATACCACTGCATTTGTCGCAAACATGAGTGTCAATTGGAGGCCAATAGTTGGTGGCGATTCCGGGACAGCGAACGTTAACTTTGCTGATCTCGTAGCTATGTAGGGCTGATCTTACGAGCCGCACGTTCGGCTCAAGCACCTGATCACCTGTAACAATTGCTTTTCCGTTATCTCACTTGGATCTATCAACTGCATGACCCCAGTCCCGCGGTGAGAAGCCCGAGCAGCTCAAGACAAAGACTTACAGCGGTGCGAGCGTCAAGACTCGCAGGCCGCGGCGTATTTGATGACGACAGCTGCTGCAGAACCTTCGAAGTGAAATACGCTTGTGATCCTGAATTGATTCGGAAACAGTGGACGGTCATCTGAATGGCGAAGCATGAAGCGCAAACAAGGTTGCAGAGAGGCGTTCCGATATACACGGGTACTAGGGAGCACTAGGGAGCACTAGGGAGCATGCCCCGGGATTCGGACGATCCCGGATAGGGACCTGCTTTTGTTCGGGCCTGGGTTTGGCTTGTAATCTTCTTTTTCTTCTTCTTCATCTTT
>JAABUK010010943.1_pt1 | contig 11950 bp, 7 predicted proteins | sample 5559141 | NCBI WGS metagenome assembly JAABUK01 (sample SAMN10711869, study PRJNA513367) | rock metagenome | isolation source: Antarctica rocks | place: Antarctica: Victoria Land, Pudding Butte nord | collected 2016-01-03 | reverse complement strand
AGAGCTGGCAGTACGATTATAATCACCTGCGGCCGCATGAGGCCCTTAACTTCTTAACTCCCATCGAGTTTCGCCAAGCTGCCTGACCTCTACTTTTGACTGGCTCACTTTGAGGGGAAGCCTACACGGTCGCCTGCCGGGAGGGCTGCATACGTTGCTTGTAACTACTAGACTCAGTACAGCGCAGTACGCCGAAGACTTTCTGCTGCAACTGGACTCCATCCAAGGGCCAGGAAGCTATCGCTGCTCACCCCAGTTTACAGGTTTAGCCAGTCCCATACCTGCCGGCTTTGCCCTACAGGACAACAAAACAACGGACGCTACCCACCGGCTGGCCCTCAGCACGGCAACCGCCAGCCGTATCGTGTTGACGCAGGTGGACACAGTGCGGCACATCATTGCCGGCACTTTTGAAGGACAACTGCGCCATACCTGGGCACCTTACGTGACCAGTGAACTGACACAGGGTCGCTTTGATATCCACTACTAACGAGCTACTTTGAGCATTATATAATATCAAATAAATAGTTGTTTACAAAACTTAAGGTCTTGCTGCCTCAACGGCCTTTTTTCACTTTTCGACGTGCGCCATGCCGTTGCAGGATTCTTAATATCCTACCTACGCATCAGTCTTCACCAGCACCACCTGCGCGTGGTCAGCCTGGTTGACTTTGCGGCGGAAGTCCTGGTACTCCGGGTAGTTGGCGGGGGGTAGCGAGGTGCCACCGGCGGGGCGGCGGGTTTCGAGCTGGCGCACGTATTGCAGCGTGCCATCGGGCAGCGTGGTGCAGGTGCTGGAGTAAACACCGTAGGGCGAGGTCAGCTGCGTGGGCTGGGGCAGGTTTTCGGCCCGGAAGCCGGCCGGCAGGTGCAGGCGCACGGTATCCTGATAGAGTTTGGCGGGAGGCAGCGACAACGGCGCGGTGCGCGGGCCCACCTGGGTGGGCAGGGCGGCCAGGCGGCCCAATACGTTGGGCTCCAGCAGCAAGCGGCGGCCGGCGGCCGTGCCCACGCTCGGCAGTTCCAGGCCCATTGTTTCGACTACGCCCGGCAAGGGCGCGGGGCCCGTGGTGGGGGCCGCCGCCAGACGCAGGCTGGTGATAGTGAAGTGACTCACGGGCAAGTGATTGGCCACGTACTTTTTCTGGTCTTCGGGCCCTACCTCGTGCAGCAGCTGGGCGTAGATATCCTGGGCCAGGCCCAGGCGGCGGGTGCGCACCGTGGCTTTGGCCGCGCCGGTGGCGTCGAGCCAGAGGTCGGTGCGGCGCTGCTGGCGGTTGGCTTGGGCGCCGTAGCAGGGGGTAGCCACCAGGCGGCCGCCCTCGGGCGTGAGCAGCAGCGCGTGGCGGTTGCCGGTGAAGGAGCCCATGTAGCCGAACGCCTCGGTCTGGCTCGTGCATTCCATCCACACCGTATCGGCGGGCACGCTGCCGTGGGCGGCCAGCGGCATACACAAAATCACGTGGTTGAACTGGCTGCTTGGGAAGTCGGCGCGCACGTCGGTTTCGTTGCGCCCGGCCCCCACCAGCGCCACGTAGGCGGGCAGGCCGGCCGCCTTAAGCAGGGCGCAGGTGTAGTTGCTCAGGGCTTTGCAGTCGCCGTAGCCGCCGGTGGCCACGCTGCTGGCCGGAGCCGTTTGCCAGCCACCCAGGCCCAGCTGCACCGATACGTAGCGCGTCGAGCCCTGCAAAAACTCGTACACCTTGCGGGCCCGCTCGCGGGGGTCGGGCGCGGCCACCAGCAGCTGGGCCATCTTCGCGGTGAGGGCGGGGGGTAGCACGTCGCGGCCCTGGCCCAGTTGGTAATTCCACAGCCCCAGGCTTTGCCACGAGGCCAGCGAGCCGGCGTGGCCCTGCACCTCGAAGGTAGCCGGGGCCAGGTGCACGGCCGGCAGCAGCTCATCGAGCGAGGGCGATAGCGGCTCTTCCTCCACGGCGGGCGCGGCGGGCAGCTGCCAGCGGTAAGTGGTCTGGCTGCCGGCCACCACGGGCGCACTGGCAGCACCGGCCGGCAATAGCTGCTCCTGGTAGCGCAGGGGCAGGGCGGTGGGCGTAATTACTTGTAAGGTAGCGCCTTCCAGCGAAACATTCTCGGCGTGCTGGGGCTGCCAATCGGGGTAGAAAAGCGTATTATCCGACACTATCTCGTAGTCAAACTCCACGGTGTAGGGCGTGGCGGGCTGGCGCAGGTCGGCGTAGCGCACGCGCACGTCGGTCATCAGGCTGCCGCCGCTGCTGCCCAGGCCCTGGTCGTGCACCTCGGCCGGGCGCAACTGATGGAGTAGCTGTCCTTGAGCATCATACACTGCCCCGCGCAGGTAGCTGATGCGGTTGAGCGCGTCGTAGCTGACTACCAGCTGGCCGTAGTCGTCGCTGCCCGCCTCGTCGAGCACCGTTAGTACCCGGTGCACGGTCTTGACGAGCTGGCTGGCCGACTTCACCACCACTTTCTCATCGTAGGCGCGCACCACGGCGTGGGCGTTCTCGCGCAGGGCCGGCGCGATGGCATCGGCCGGGTACTTGGGGGTAGGCGGGCCAAGCAGCGTGAGCGAGGCAAATATGGGCAGAATCATAGCTGGTTTGTCAACAATAAATCAAGATGTTAGCTGGCTTTTTTTATCACCAGCGCCTCGGCTTGCTTGGCCAGCATCTGGCGGTATAGCTCGCGCAGGGCTTGGTATTCGTCGGCGCTGTACACGGGCTTATCGAGGGTGAGGCGGCTGAGCAGCTGCACCGTGCCGGGCGCGGGGCTGCTGGCCACGTACACGTAGCGGCCGCCTTGGTTGGGCAGCACCAGCGTGGCGGCCTTGGGCAGCTCGGCCACGTAGCCGGGGGGTAGGGTCAGCGTCAGGTTGATAACCTCCTGCCGCATCATGCCCACATCGACGGGGTAGAAGCGTTGCGCGTGGCGAAATGGGTTCTGGTGCTCGCCAAAGGCCTCCAAGGGGTTCACGTACAGCTCCTGGGCAGCGCCGGGGGTACTGGCCGGCTGCCGCAGCTCGTAGCGCAGGGCCAGCGACTGGCCCACTGCGCCCTGCTGGCTGAAGGTATAGCTGGGCACTTCCCACCCAGGATGGCCCGCTACCAGCTCGCTCACAAACTTCTTCTCGCCCAGCTGTCGCAGCTTTTCGCGGGCTTCGAGGCCCGCGTAGCCGGCGTGCTCTTCGCGCACCTGGCCACTCAGGCCACCCTGGGCGTCGAGGGTCAGCTTCACTTCCTGGTAGTGGTTGTAGCGGGGGGTAGGCACCAGGCTCACCCAGCGGCCCTCGCCGGTTTCGGGCACCGTGTGGCCGCTCTGGTTGAGGCAGCGCTGGGGCAGCATCCCGGCGGGCAGCAGCGGCTCGGTGGCGTCGAGCAGCAGCTCGGGCTGGCCGGGGATTTCGACCAGCGCAATCACATAATTAAACTGCTCCAGCAACGGGTACTCCTTACTCACCATTCCGTGGCCGCGGGTACTCAGCAGCACCGGCTGGGCCGGCAGCCCGGCCTGGCGCAGGGCCGCGATGAGTAGCAGGTTCACATCGGCCGCCGTGCCCCGGTGTAGCTCATAGCTTTTCTTGAGCGGACCACTGGCAAACAGCCGGTTAGCGCCGTCGTACTTCACGGCCTGCATCACCAGCTCGCGCACGGCCGCCGCCCGCGCCGCCGGGTCGGGGTGCTGCGCTACCAGCGGCTTCACGGCGGCTTCCAGAAAGCCGTCGTGCTTCAAAGCCAGCCCAAACGACTCGTCTTCCAGCAGCACTTTATTTTTCCTGGGCCAGCTGTCGGTCAGGTCACGGTATTCCTGCTCGGGCATCTGAATACCGGCCAGCTCGAAGGTCATGCGCGCCAGGTAGTCGTTGATGGTCGTCATGTAGGGCTCTTCCCGAAAGGCCGGCGCGTCGCGGATTACCCAGCGGTGCTGCTCGGTACTAATGCTCACGCCCACGCTGCCTACCCCCAGGCCGGCCCCGGCCCCGGCCCCCGCATCCAGCTTCTGGTTGAGCAGCAGGCTCACCGTGCCCCTACCCATCTCATTGACGGCCAGCGGCAGGTAGCCCTGATACAGCGCTTTATACTGGTACACTTGCGGAATGCTCGTGCGGTATTCACTCCACCGCGTCGGAATATCGCGCTGAAACGTCCAGTCCTGGTAATTATTCAGGAACGTGGACGTAACCGTGTAGGCGTACTCAATCACCGCGCCCTCCCGCACGTTGGGCAGGGTAAATTTGCGCACCTTTAAGTTGTCGGTGCGCTTTTCCTCAAACGTGGCGTTGGGGTCGAGCTTGGTTTTGCTGATTTTGCCATCGGCCCCGCGCAGGTAGGTAAAGCCGCGCAAATTGCTCAGCCGCTCGTTCTGCTGGTCGCGGTGGTACAGCGGCACTTCCACGGTCGCGTAGTCGTAGCCGGCTTTTTTCAGAATCTTAATGCGCATGGTGCGCTCCAGGATAATACTCATCTCACCAGACGGGCTACCAAAGCGCGCCGTGCCGTAGTCGCACAGCACCACGGCCACCGCCCCACTATCGCCCACAAAGCTCTGGGCCTCAAAGTCCTTGGCTTCGGGCTGACCGAATTGCAGCGGCGGCGGGGCCGGCGTCTTCGACATGGGCGTTTGGGCCACCGCGGCCCACGGGCCCACGGCCAGCAGCAAACCAGCCGCCACTAGGACCGGCCGGTAATTTTTCCAGTTCATAGCGCTCTCAGCGTAAAAAAGCAGCGGCCCGCCGGCTACCTAAATTTTCTTCAGCACCAGCGCCTCCGCCTGCTTGGCCAGGGCCAGGCGGTAGAATTCGCGCAGCGCCGTGTACTCCTCAGCCCCGTACACGGGCTTGGTGAGCGTCAGGCGGCTGAGGAGCTGCACCGTGCCCGGCGCGGTGGTGCTGGCCGAGTACATGTAGCGGCCGCCCTTGTTGGGCAGCTCTATCACGGCGGGCTTGGGCAGCTCGGCCGCGTAGCCGGGGGGTAGGGTCAGCGTCACCAGAATGACCTCCTGGGTAGGCGCCCCAAAATCGACGGGGTAGGTGCGGTCGGGGTGCCGGAAAGGGTTCTGGCTGTCGCCAAACGAGGCCAGGGGGCTCACGTACAGCTCCTGGGCCGCGCCGGGCGTGCTGGCCGGCTGGCGCATTTCATAGTTCAGGGCCAGCGGCTTACCTACCTCGCTCACCTCGCTGAACTTGTAGCTGGGCATTTCCCAGCCGGTGTGCTGGCTGGCTAGCTCGGTCACGTATTTTTTCTCGCCCAGCTGCTGCAACCGCTCGCGGGCCGACGCGCCCGCGTAGCCGCCGTGCTCCTCGTGCACCTGCCCGGTCAGGTTGCCCTGCTCATCTACCTTCAGCTGCACTTGCTGAAAGTGGTTGTGGCTCTGGGCCGGCGTAAGGCTCACCCAGCGGCCTTCGCCTTCCTTGCTGGCCACGAGGCGACCGATTTGGCTGAGGCAGCGGGTGGGCAGCACGCCGCAGGGCAGCAGCGGCTCGGTAGCATCGAGCAGCAGCTCCTTGTTATCGGCCAGCGGCAGCATCCCAATCACGTAGTTGAACTGCTGAAGCAGCGGAAAACTCTGGTCCACGCGGCCGTGGCTGCGGGTGCTCAGCAGCACGGCCTCGGCGGGCAGCCCGGCCTGGCGCAGAGCCGCGATGAGCAGCAGGTTCACGTCGGCCGCCGTGCCGCGGTGCAGCTCGTAGCTTTTCCTGAGCGAGCCACCGGCCAAAAAACTAGCCGTGCCATCATACTTCATCCCTTTGATTACCAGCTCGCGCACGGCGGCGGCGCGGGCGGCCGGGTCGGGGTACTGCGCTATCAGCGGTTTCAGGGCCGCGTCCAGAAAGCCTACCCGGCCCAGCTGGCCGCCAAAATTTTCCTCGCTTTGCAGCTCCGTGTTAATTTTCGTCCAGGTGCCCAGCACGTTGTGGTAGGCGCTGCCGGGCATCCGCTCGCCCGCCAGCTCAAAGTTGATGCGCGCCACGTAGTCGCGCATAGTCGTCATGTAGGGCTCGTCGCGCAGGGCCGGCACGTTCTGCATAGCCCAGTGGTAGTTGGTCGCCTGCGCCGTAATGTTCTCAGTTTCCGTAGCCGAGTGCGTGGCTACTCCCCCTGAGAAGCCACTATTTCCTGACGATACCTCTACCCGTTCGCGCGCCGTGTACTGGGTAGTGGTTTGCTCCTTGGTTTGCAGCGCCAGCGGCTCGTAGCCCTGCATCAGCATTTTGTAGTCGAAATACTCCGGAATGGTAGCCTGAAACTCGCTCCAGCGGGTAGGGATTTCGCGCTGAAAGGTCCAGTCCTGAAACTGCGACGGAAAATCCGAAGTCACGGTATACGAATACTCAATTACGGCCCCTTCGCGCACGTTGGGCAGCGTAAACTTGCGCACCCGAATATTCTTGGTGCGCTCCTCAGTAAAGGCCTTACCGGTTTCAAGCTTCACCTTCTCAATCTTACCACCCACTTCGTTGTACGTGAAGCCTTTCAAGCCCACGATTTTCTCCTCGGCCTGGTCGCGGTGGTAGAGTGGCACCTCCACGGTAGCCACGTCGTAGCCCGACTTTTTCAGAATCTTAATGCGCGTGAGTCGGTCCGACTCCAGCTGAAAGCTCGTGCCGTTGAGCCGGAAGTGGGTCGAGCCGTAGTCGTAGAGCACCACGGCCGAAGCGGCGCTATCGGCCACGAAGCTCTTCGCCTCAAAATCGGCCGGCTCGGGCTTGCCAAACTTTATCTCGACCGGCTTCACCAGCGCTTGCTGCGCCTGGCTGGTAGCCGCCCCTAATAGCGCCAGCGCTCCCGCCGAACACCGCACTAAAGCAGGTAAGTTTTTAATCATAAGCCAGGAAAGATGTGGGGGAAGCAGTAAAAGTATATAGTCAGCCGCAGCCCGGTAAAAGTAGATGGCAGCAAATACATTACCAATTTTTCCTCACCACTTCCAAGGCGATTGCCCCAAACGCATCCACAGCGTTTTTAGTGGTCGAGCCAAGAAATTCCGGCTTCAATTCCAGCCACCAGAGACACTTTTTGCTTCAGTGGGTTCTTTAAAATTATCGCGCGCTCCTTTGCGGAATAACGCATATAGAGCGGGTCTCAGGTTGATGTACCTGCGGGCTGCCGGGGTTGAGTCGGCCGTCCGCTCGCTGGAAGAACAAACGGCGCGACCGACGAGCGGACAGCCGACTCAACCCCGGCAGCCCGCTGCCAACCATCTCGTACACGAACCCGAAAACCGCTCTAAGTTGCTTTTATTCAGTATTTTAATTTCCAATAAAAGATTAACTACGCGTTTGGCACAAGCGCCCCGATTGCGAGAATAGTACGCGCGGTTCACGCCGCTAGTCGAGGCTACCGCGTGCTAATCGCCCGGTATTTCGCGGGACATAACCCCCGCCAAAAGCCCGTTGCGAGGCACCTCGCAACGGGCTTTTGGCGGGGGTTATGCCTTGGCCAGGCTTATTTCTTAATCACCTTCAGCTGCCGCACGGCGTCCTTACCCTGAATGAGCAGCGTGTAAAGGCCAGCGCGCAGTGAGCTGACATCGACGGCCCCGTTGCTGACCTGGGTTTGCAGCACTACCCGGCCGGTTACGTCCACGATTTTTACCAGCGAATTCTCGGCCACGCCGGGGAGCGAGTACGTCGTTTCGGCCGGGTTGGGGAAGCCGGTAACCAGGCTGGCCGCCTGGGCGGGGGTAGTAGCGGTAACGACCTGGTTTTCGTACACCCGCACCCAGTCCACGTACACGTCGGCGGGGAAGATGGGCCCGCTGGCGGCAATCGGGCCGCCGTAGGTGTTGTTGCTACCCCCCACGCCGGCGCTCAGAATGGCGTACATCTTGTGCTCGAAGGGGTGCCACTCGGGGAAGAGGTTGGAGTACTCTGATTTCAGCGTTTTCTTGCCGTTGAGCAGCACTTCGCCCTCCTCGTTCTTCCCGTCCACCAGGCCAAAGGCCGCGCCATCGTTGAAATAGTGAATGTGGTAGACGTTGTTATCCACGAAAAACTCCATGCGGTCCGCGTACCAGTCGATGCCGTACTCGTGCCAGCCGTTGGCCCCGATGTTGGGGTCGGTGGCGCTGGCCTGCCCGCCAATCTGGTACTGCGGGTTGCGGAAGCCGCTGCTCCAGCGGGTTTTCGGGTCGCCGTCCACGGCCAGAGCCGGCCCGAGCGTCGCATTCTCCACGCTGGACGCGGTGGCCGGCTTATTAAGGGCCAGGTTGGTGGTGCCGCCGGCCGCGAACACCTGCATCTCATACACGGCGTAGCCGTACTGGTTGACCCGCAGCGTGCCGGTGAGCCGCACGAAGCGCGCGTCCACGGCCGTAAAAGTGAGGTCGTTGGTGCCGCCCGGCCCGGTGCTGGTGCGGTACGCGGGCTGCCAGGTGGTACCATCCAAGGAAGTTTCGATGAGGTAGCTCTTGCTGTTGTTTTCCCAGGTCAGGCTGACGTGGTTCACGCGGTACACCGCGCCCAGGTCCACCCGCAGGTATTCCGGGGCGTCGGGCAGTTGCTGCTCGGCAAAGCTGTAATAGCCCCCGTGCTGGCCGTGGTTCCAGTCGGCGTACTGGTTGTTGTTGTACTGGTAGGCGTAGTGTACCGTGCCCAGGTTATTGGCCGGGATGGAGCCCACGTACTCCATAATGTCAACTTCGCCCACCTGGGGCCAGGTGAGCTGCGCCACGCCGGCCGGGGCCTCGTTGCCCTGCATCCAGAAGGCGAAGCCCTGGCCCTGCGTGCGCACGCCCTGGGGCCACACCCGCGCCACGATGCGGTGGTTGGGCCCCCAAAAACCTTTGTCTTTGGTGTTGATGCGGCCACTGGTGTAGTTGCGGTCCTGGTAGGTTTCCTTGCGGGTGCTGATGCGCAACGCGCCGCCGTCGGCCCCGGCGATGCCCTGCGCGATGGCCACGTTTTCGGGCCGGTCGGTGGCCCGGTCGAGCTGCCCGGTGCCGAAGTCGCCGTTAACGCCGGTGCCGGTTTCGTAGCTCCACTTGGTCTGGTCCAGGGTCGGGCCGTTGAATTCGTCGCTCCAGACCAGCTTACCGGGCGGGGTGGTTTGGCCGCGGGCGGCCATACTGGCACACAGGCCGGCGGCTAAGAGAAGAAGTTTTTTCATGCGGGTGGGTAAGGAGAAATTAACGAACGGACCAGCTGGGTCAGCCCGAAATTAAAGCTACTGCTTTTCTCAAAGAAAGTTAACCCGTCTTATGCCAGGGCGATTGCCCCAAACGCACCCGTAGCGTTTTTAGTAGTCGAGCCAGGAAATCCCGGCTTCGATTCCAGCCATTAGAAGCACTTTTTGCTGCAATGGTTTCTTCAGAGTTGTCGCGCGCTCCTTTGCAGAATAACGCACATAGCGCGGTTTTCAGGTCAGTGTACCTGAAGTATATGGGGCCGGCTGCCGGCTTTTCGCCGGCTGTCCGCTCGTCGGTGCTGCCGCTTGTTCTTTTGGCAAGCGGACAGCCGGCGAAAAGCCGGCAGCCCGCCGTGTACACCGACCTGAAAATCGCTTTAAGTTACTATTACAGCGGTTTTAACTTCCAACAAAAAGTTAACCGCGTGTTTAGTGCAATCGCCCTATGCCGCTTCTACACTACTTCTTCAGGAGAGGCCACAGCCATAGCCTGGGCAGCCAGCGCGTCATTGGCCGGCTGGGTGGGGGTAGGGCGCACGCCCAGCACTAAGTAGGCGATGGCCAGCAGCACGCAAGCCAGGCTCAGGGCGTGCACGTAGGGTAGGCGGCCAGGCTGGTTGTCGAAAATCCAGCCCGCCAGCAGCGCCCCGATGCCGATGCCCACTTCGAGCGCTATGTACATGGTAGCCACGCCCCTACCCCGGCGCTCGGGATGGCTCAGGTCGATGGTCCAGGCGTAGAGGGTCGGCGAGTTCAGGCCCGTGCCCACGCCAAATATCACCGCGCCCACCAGAAATACCGGCACCGACGGCGACCACACCAGCACCGCCAGCCCCACCGCCAGAATGCCCGCCGACCAGCGTAGCACCGGCACCCGCCCGTGGGTATCGCTGGCCTTGCCCGCCACCAGCCGCACCGCCAGCGAGGCCACCGTGTAGCAGATGTAAAACAGGCCCTTGGTCGGGCCCGTGAGGCCCAGCAGCCGGCTCTGGTCGGGTATCACGGTGAGCACCGCGCCGTAGGGAAACAGGCACAGCAGCGTCACCAGGGCCGGGCTCAGCACGCGCGGCTCCAGAATTTCGTCGAGCTTCAGCCTGAGCAACGACGGGCTGAACCTGCGGCGCTGGGCGGGGGGTAGGGTTTCGGTGAGCGTGCCCTGCACCAGCACCGAGAGCAGCGCCGCCGCGCTCGACAGGTAAAACATGGTGTTGAGGGAAAACGTGGCGGCCACCCACGAGCCCAGCGCCGGGCCGGCCGCCATGCCCAGGCTGCCCGTCACGCCGAGCAGGCCCATCGCCTCGCCTCGCTTTTCGGCGGGCACGATGTCGGCCACGAACGCCGCCGTGGCCGTGGGCTTGAAGCCGGTGCTGAAGCCGTGCAGCAGCCGCAGCAGCAAAAAGCTACTCACCGTGAGCGCCCACGGATAAAAAAAACCGCACCCGAAGCACACCAGCGAGCCAACTATCATCACCGGAATGCGCCCCACCGTATCGGAGAGCTTACCCGAAAACGGCCGCGAAATAGCCGCCGTAAGCGTAAACAGCGCGATAATAAAGCCCTTGTACTGCCCGCCGCCCAGGTCGGCGAGGTGCTGCGGCAACTCGGGCAGCAGCAGGTTGAAGGACAGGAAAAACAGAAACGACGACAGGCACATCAGCCAGAAGCCCCGCGAATACGAACCAAGCATAAGTGCCGCAAAGGTCGGGGGTAGGGCCGCCTCGTGGCGCTGGTGGCTGGTGCTTCTTCCAAAAAACGAGAGCGGCCACTGCAACTTCAGGGGCCGCTCTCGTTATTGAGCCTTATGCTTCTTAAGATTCTCTAAGTCATTTTTGTCGCGGGGGCGACCAGCGGCTTCTTTAGCCTGTATTAAATGCTGGTACTGAATAAGCCGCACTGGCAAGCCATCTACCTCAATCGCAGTAGCGGCTTTGAAAGCTTCCGCAAACTCAAGTCCCTTGAGTTGGGTAATAACGTCGATGGCTACCGGCTGGCGGCCAAACGTAAAAACATCCATCGCCGGGTTCGACAAAAAATTACGAGCCGACATATCAAATAATGGCATTCCAAATGCAGAAAAAGCATTGACCAGTCGTTGATAATTGACGGCCGATTTTTCTACCCACACATCTAAATCACCGGTAGTTCGACTATAGCCGTGTAAAATCACGGAATAACCACCCACCAGTACGTACCGAACCTCCTGTTGCCACAGCGCCCGCAGAAAATCCTGAAAGTCGTCGTTGAACAGGTTAGCCATTGCGGTGCGCATGTTGCCGCGTCGAAAACGCGGTACGGTCTAACTTTGGTGGGTTATTCAAGTCGTAGCCGTAGGCCACGCTGTTGAGGTAGGCCGCGGCTTGCAGGCGCTCGGCCGGGGTAGGCGGCTGGTGCGTGGCGTGGTAGCGGGCGTTTTCTTCGTGGGTGCCGGCGTGGTGGGCGGTGCGGTCGAGGCGAAAGGACATAGCGAGAATCAAATTTATTACCACAAGGAAACAATGATTATACTGCTTGTCATCGTCTTATTATTTATCTTACCAATTTCTGTCACTCTACTCTTGTACAGTTGGTTGAAGAGAAAAGGATGGAAGAAGACCGCGTTTATATTTCCCAGTTTGTTCGCAGTTTACTGTTACGGTTGGTATGATGCCTTTTATCCTTCAAATAGCTTTTACAAAAACGAATTCACGCATATTATACAAGGTCCAATTTTTGAACGCGCTTCAGTCATCAGTAGAGTTACTATCGATTGAAAATCAGGCATATGCAACCTAAGCTTAATTGAGTAAGCATTTGGGCTGAAATAATACAGCCACTATAAGACGCTAAAAAGTGCTCAGAAAAGGCTCAGC
>JAABUK010010942.1_pt1 | contig 11950 bp, 9 predicted proteins | sample 5559141 | NCBI WGS metagenome assembly JAABUK01 (sample SAMN10711869, study PRJNA513367) | rock metagenome | isolation source: Antarctica rocks | place: Antarctica: Victoria Land, Pudding Butte nord | collected 2016-01-03 | reverse complement strand
CCCGCTGCTCCAATGTGACACAGCTGAACATCTCGTCCTGAATCCGCTCGTCACCACGCATACCCGTAAGACGAACTCAACGCCACCTGCGCCTGTGGATCAGTACCTATTTCAACAAGCTCCTAGACGCCTTGCGAAGTTAGCCATTCAGACTTGTCCAAGCGATCCGATGGCAATTCGACTACTGTCTGCGGTGAAGAAACCATCAGGAGCGAGACCGAGGTAACCAGTCCGCGTCTCCGTCGTTACATCTCCCGCAAAAGTCAGTAGATCAAATCAGAGAAGTCAATCGAGGCAAAACTTGACCCGGCGATTGTGGAGGCGGCGGGAGTCGAACCCGCGTCCGAAACTACCAACAACAGAGAGCATTCATGCTTTTCCAGTTCATCTTTGTCTCGTCACCGGCGCTTAGAACGGGCGAAGATGCGACGGTGACCAGTCTGATCAATCTCGTCCGAACCGCTCAGACGGAGCAGGGAAGACCAGCCTACTGTGCGACGATCGGTACCGGCCCGTAGGCGAAGCCAGAGCGATCGGCTACTTAATCAATTAAGCAGCAAGAGCCAGGTTGTTATCGGCACTTATGTTTTTGTGAGCGATTACGGGTGTCCACACCCCGGCATGCCTCTCTGCCACAAGCAATCCCGTCGAAGCCGTGACGCCCCCATCTTGGAGCTGGCACCAACCTTGCATGAGCACTACAAAGATCTATGGCGAGTATAGCGCAATGGTTGTTGCAGCAAAAGAACGGCAATTGAGGCGGTTAACCAGAGTTCCCCGTGAAGCCTTCGTTTCTAGGCGCTAAGTCAGCAGAAACGATGCCAACTCACCTAGAGAGAGGAATTCACGAGATCGACGTTCTGCCATTCGCCTCGTTCAATAGCTCCACGGATCTCTGTTGGAGTTTTGCCCAGTTTGGTTTGCTGAAACGCGAACACGGCCTCCCGCATGCAGGTTGAGCAGGCGGCCCCATGTGTTCCCTCGAAGCAGCTATGCAGACTCTTGTGACCCAAAGCACGATCGCATCGACAGTAGCAGGGGAGTTGATGCAGCACAGCCGGAATCTTCTCGGCGATCATATAGGCCGTCACCTGGTACTGATGGGTAAAGTAGGGACCGGTCAGCTTATCCCCCGTCAAGACAGGAGGAAGTACTTTTGAGGGTGGGGCAGCATGGTATGCCGGAACCTCGTTGGAAGGATCAGACCACTGCGCCGAAGCGGCGACCGTGACAAGCCCCACCACCGCACAGTAAGTACCTTTCTTTATCGTCGATACCAAAGCTCAGGCCTTCCTAGATATGTCGAACCGACAAGCGAATATTGTTCAAAAGCACAGAGGAAAAATACTCGTTGCTCACCCAGACTGGTCGAAAAAATGCGGCACGAACAGTTTCCTATCCGTGCCGGGAGGCCAGTGACGCAACTTGAATCAGCGGATCCCGCCGATCATAACTGTCTCGAAGACCACCTCTCCGATGTGTTAAACCATATCACAGACTCACCCCATCTATGCAAGACCATATTTCGGACGGCCGCTCAGCCCGCTACATCTTCCTTCCTCATGGCGAAAGAGAAGCTCTCACATAATTCGTCAGACGCGAGGCAAACTCGAGATCCAAGGCCGTTATGCCGTCCGCATCATGCGTCGTTACGGCAACCTTCACCCTGTTGTACCGGATGTCGAGATCCGGGTGATGACCCATCTGCTCTGCCAGAACCGCCGCGCTATTCACGAATCGCATGGCGTCCACAAAATCCGTGAAGGTGTATGTCTGCACAAGCGCCCCGCCCTCAACAGTCCATCCCGGCAGGCGGGAAAGTGCTCGCGTAAGTTCTTCATCAGTCGTCAACTGCATCTCTGCGGCCCTCCCTGTTTCAGCTACGGCTCTCCTTCGACGATAGCCGACGCGCCTTCACCCACCCCACCTTTGTCACCTGCCGGCTTCGTCCAAGCGACAGAGAGTCCTCCGGTACGTCCTCCGTGATACAACTCCCGGCCGCCACATACGCTCGGTCGGCAAGCGTCAACGGAGCCACAAGCGTCGAGTCGGACCCCACAAATACCCCATCGCCGATCGTTGTCTGGTGCTTATGCGCTCCATCGTAATTGCACGTAATCACCCCCGCACCAACGTTCACCCCCGCCCCGATCACCGCGTCGCCAAGATACGTGAGGTGGTTCGCCTTCGAACCCCTTCCGATCGTTACCTTCTTCGTCTCGCAGAAATTCCCGATATGCGCAGCCTCACCAATTCGGCTCTCCGGCCGGAGATGCGCGTAAGGCCCCAGAAGCGCTCCATCGCCCACCTCTGCGCCATCCAGAACACATCCGTTCCGCAGCAGAACTCCGTCACCCAACACTGAGTTCTGCACTACCGAATACGACCTCACCCGACACTCGGACCCAACTCTGGTCGCTCCCAGCAACTGAACATACGGCTCGATCGTCGTGTCCGCACCCACCGTCACCTCCGCATCAATCACGCACGTATCCGGACGCAGAATCGTCACGCCCTCGGCCATCAGACGCTTCGCCGTTCCCATCCGCATGGCCGCATCCAGGTGCATCATCTCAGCAATCGTATTAGCGCCTAAAACTTCGTCGACACTCGCCGCTCTTACTGCGACAACACGCTGCCCATCCTCCACCAGCATCTCTGCAACGTCGGTCAGGTAGAACTCACCATGCGCGTTGTTGGTCGACAATTGATCCAGCTTCCCAAACAGAGCCTCCGTCCGAAAACAATAGATCCCCGAGTTGATCTCGCGGGCTCCAATCTGCTCCGGCGTCAGGCTCTTCTGCTCCACGATCGCCTTCACCTCCGGCCCAATCTCTGTCACCCGTAGCACCCGGCCATACCCGGACGGATCCGGCGGCATCGCAGTCAGGATCGTCATCGCCGCACGCTCCCGCAGATGCACCTCGCAGATCTCGGCAATCGTCTCCGGACGGATCAAAGGCACATCCCCCGACAGCACCAGCAGATGCTCCGGCAGGGTCTCCTCCGCGTGCTCCGCGAAGTACACCTTTACCTGCTGCAGCGCATGTCCCGTTCCACGCTGCTCCGTTTGAAGTACGAACCGCACGCCTGTCGACGCAACCGCCGATCGAACCCGCTCCGCCTCATGCCCGACGATGCAGTAAACCCGATCCGGCGGTACAACCGTCTTCGCCGCCGCAATCACATGCAGCAGCAACGCCCGCCCGCCAACCTCATGCAGCACCTTCGGCCGCTTGCTCTTCAGTCGCGTGCCTTTGCCGGCCGCCATGATTGCGATTGCAAACCCAGTCATCTCCATACGCCCATGATCTTCTCATGCGCTGCGCTGCTGGATATCTCCCTCTTTAGTTCCCCGAAGGTGCCTTGCCCGGCGGCGGAGGAATGGTCACGTCCACGGTGGTCACTTTGCCCAGCGTGCTCAAGGGGGTCTTCATCTCCGATTCGTTGCCCACCACCACAATCGCCAGCTTTGAAGTGTCAATGTACTTCGCCGCGACCCGCGACACATCGGCAGCCGTCACCTCTTCGATTCCACTCTTGTACTTGTCCAGAAAGTCGGAAGGATATCCAAAGAAAGCAAGGGTCACCTGCTCGCTCAGCGTCTTGTCCGGTGAATCGTAGTTGAAGATGAACGAGTTCAGCACCTGGTCCTTCGCTTTCTTCAACTCGTCTGCCGATGGAGGCTGGGTCTTCAACCGCTCAATCTCCTCGACAATTGCCTTCACCGCCGCCACCGTGCTCGCACTCTTCGTCCCGGCACCTACTAGAAACATTCCAGGATGGTCGTACGACGCCCCAAAGCCTCCGCCCACGCTATAAGCCAGGCCAAGTCTCGTCCGTACCGCCTGGAACACCCGCGACCCAAACCCGCCCGAGAAGATCTCGTTCATCACGCTCAGAGCGTAATAGTCAGGGTTGCTCCGCTCCGTTCCCAGACCCGCAATGTAAACATTCGATTGGTTCACGTCATTCTTATCGACGAAGTACACGCCGGTCTTCGACCCCGAGAAGTCCATCTTTGCCGTCTCGATGAGCGATCCCTTTTTCAAACCGGAGAAGGCTGACCGAAGTTTGGCTTCCATCGCCGGGCTGTCAAAGTCACCTGAAATCGACACAATCATTCCATTCGGAACCACTGTCTTCGCGTGCCAGCTGTTCAGATCGTCCAGCGTCACCGCACCGACCGTGGCATACTCTGCTTCCCGCGCATACGGGCTCGTCTTCCCATACACCACCGCCTGCGCCTCACGGCTCGCAATGCTACCCGCATCGTCGTTCCGGCGCGAAATCCCGGTGTCGATCTGCCGCTTCGCCAGGGCCAGCTTGTCTGCCTTGAATGCCGGGTGCAGCAGCAGATCCATCGTCTGCGCAAACACGCCGTCGAAATCGCCCTTCAGGCTCGACCAGCTAACCGACGTGGACGCCACTCCTCCGCTCGTCTCCAGCCGCGCCGCCTTTGCCTCCATCTGGTCATCGAGCACATCCCCGCTCACGGTCGCCGTTCCGCTTGTGCGCCACGTCTGCCCGTAAAGCTTCACCAGTCCTGTCTTCGCTGCCGGCTCGTCCCGGCTGCCTCCCCGAATCAGAATCGATCCATCGATGAACGGCAACTCGTGGTCTTCCTGCAGAAAGATCACCAGGCCGTTTTCCAGTGCGATCCGTCTCGGCTGTACCGGTTTGAAGTCATGGAGCGGTGGAATCACGATCTTCTTCCAGGGTTCATTCCCGTGAGCCGCACCCGTCGTCGTCTGCTGGGGCTGCGAGTCTGTGCCCTCGACCTGTCTCTGTGCGGTCTGGCCGTACGCCACCATCGTGCAGCTCAGCCCTGCGGTTGCCATCCATCCCATCGCGCCCTTCACTCTGCACCTCCGCCATTCTGCGCCGCGCTCGCCGGCGCGGGTGCGGCAAACTCAATGCGTGCAGCCGTCCGGTTACTCGCCACAAAAGTCTTCGCTGCAACTCGTCGCACATCCGCCTTCGTCACCGCATCCACCTTCTTCAACTGCCGGAACAGCTCGCGCCAGTCACCATAACGCGTCTGGTACTCGGCCAGCTGATGAGCTAGCCCTTCATTGTCCGCAAGACCGCGCAGCAGGTCGGCCTTCGTTCGCGTCTTATATCGATCCAGCTCGGCATCCGAGATGTCCTCGCTCTTGAGCCGGTCCAGTTCCTTGTGGATCGCCGTCTGCATCTCGTCCGGTGTATGTCCGGGCAGAGGCACCGCGATAAACGCGAAGAGTCCCGGATACTTCACCCCTGGAAAGCCGCTGATCCCCTCCGACACAGCTGCAATCTTCTGATCGCGTACCAGGCTGCGATAGAGCCGCGCCGTCCTCCCATTCGAGAACACATCATTGATCGCGTCGTAAACCGCGTCGTCCGGGTCCCGATAGTCCGGACGGTGATATCCCTCAACATAAAACGGTTGCGTTGCTTCGCGGATCGTCACCCACTTCTCCGCCATCTGCACCGGCTCTACTGTCGTCATCGGCTCCGGCTTCGGCCCTGCGGGAATCGTTCCGAAGTACCGCTCCAGCACCGGCATCGCCTGCGCCGCCTTCACATCGCCGACCACTGCCACGACCATGTTTCCCGGAACGTAGTACCGTCTGTGGAACGCCTCCGCCTCGGTCGCATTCACCTGGCTGATCTCGCTCTCCCATCCCACGCCGCTGCGCCCATAGGGGTGTGCAACGTACGCCGTAGCGAGAAACTGTTCAATCATGCGACCTACCGGCGAAGAGTCAATCCGCATCCTGCGCTCTTCCTGAACAACATCCCGCTCCTTGTAGAACTCTCGCTCGACCGGATGCCCAATCCGGCTGCTCTCGAGATACGCCCACAACTCCATCCTGTTCGAAGGCATGCTCCAGAAATACTGCGTCGAATCCTCACCCGTTGAGGCATTGATGCCAACCGCCCCATTCTGTTCCGCGATCTCGGTAAATTGATTCGGAATCACAAATTTCCCCGCCGCTGCAATCGCGTCGTCAAAGCTCTTCTTCAGGGCCGTCAGCTTGGCCTCGTCCTGTCCCACTCGCTTCCGGTACTCGGCGTCATAGGCGGCCTGCGCCGCCTCAACCTTCGTTAGCGCCGCCTTCTCGGACGCGTAGTCAGTCGTTCCAATCTCGTCCGTTCCCTTGAATGCCATGTGCTCAAACATGTGCGCCAGCCCGCTGTCACCCTGCGGGTCGTCAGCCGACCCCGCATCCACCAGCGTGTAGAAGCTGAATACCGGCGCCTCCGGCCGTTCGCACACGATAAGGGTCAGGCCATTTGGCAGCACCTTGACGGTGGTACGCCGCTCGAAACTCGCCAGATCCTGCGCCATCGCGCCGGAGCAGATCCCTGCAAAACACAGTGCCGTCAACCAGCGACGCATTTCCATCAGAACCTCACCTCTACCGTTCTCTTCTCACCGCAAAGTCAACTCAAGCAAATCGGGGGCAGCCGCATACGTAACCATACGTGACTCCTCCCATTGGACGAAGCTCCCAGCCCAACAGCAGTGCTCACCCGGTTGGCCTGTTCACAAGCTCCAACCGGCTCGCATCCAACCTTCAAGGCTGAGCCCGCGACCGTGAAGGCACTGCCCGGGCTGACACGGCGAGGATGGCCAGCAGCGCCGCTCCCGTTCCCAGGAGCACCGGGACCCATCCCCAGAAACTTTCGGAACTGGAGGAACTCTCCTCCATCGCCGCCTCCGCCTGGACGCTGATCCGCTTCGCCGCCGCCAGAAACTGCTCTTTCGTCCACACATTTCGCGCCGCACCCGGACCTCGCCGGAGACAAGCCCCTGCCGCCTTCGCCCAGTCGCCCTTTGCTACCGCCGCAAGTAACTTCGGGTACTCCTGAAAAAATCTGCCCGGCCCCAGGTTGTACACCATGTCCAGCAGCGCCAGCTTCGCCCCGTCCGGCAGACCGTCGTAGCCCCCAAGGTGGGTGCGCAGGTACCCTTCGAATCCTTCCAGGACCTCGCTCAGCCGCTCGTCGATCGCCTTCTCCGCAAGAATCAGCCCGCCTGACCTCCGGTAGAACGTCGCCGCACGACCTTTTGCCATGGCGCTCACCCTCTCAAACTCCTTCGCGATCTCTTCCGCCGTCGCCGCTCGGTCAACCATCAGAAAAGGCAACGATCCCGCTGCTCTGGCATCTGGCAGCATAGATCCCACTCCCACCGTAACCTTGCCGACCGTATCTAGATACATCCACGGCACGGACCCCTCAAACTGCTTTAATCGCTCGATCGCCTGCTCCAGATAGCCCATAGACCCACCCTAGCATCCCTCCCCAAGGTTTTACTTGACCCGCTGAATGACCATTCAGTATGCTCGTGCCGTCAGGTTGAGTCCGCTCCCCGCCCTTCTCTAGACCGCCCGCAACGGAGTCCGCGCCGATGTCCTCGAGCACCACCGTCCCTGTTCCGTCCTCGAATCTCCGCGACATCCGCAAAGTCGCCGTGCTCGGCGCCGGGACCATGGGTTCGCGCATCGCCGCCCATATCGCCAACGCTGGCCTCCCCGTCATCCTCCTCGACATCGTCCCTCCCGGTACCTCCGCCGATGCACCTCAGCCCGAACGCAACAAGATCGCCCTCGCCGCCCTCGAAGCCCTTAAGAGATCCAAACCCGCGGCCTTCTACACCCTCGACTCCGCCCGCCTCATCACTATCGGCAACTTCGACGACAACATGAACCTCATCGCCGACTGCGACTGGATCATCGAAGTCGTCGCCGAAAACCTCGAGATCAAGCGCGCCCTCCTCGATAAGGTCCGTCAGCACCGCCGCCCCGGCACCATCACCACCACCAACACCAGCGGCCTCCCCATTCACGAGATCGTCGCCCACCTCGAGGATGAGGACCTCCGACGCCACTGGTTCGGCACCCATTTCTTCAACCCACCGCGCTACATGCGCCTGCTCGAGATCATCCCCACCCCCGCGACCGACCCCGCCGACCTCGCCGCCATCACCCGTTTCTGCGACCGGCGCCTCGGCAAAACCGTCGTCCCCTCCCGCGATACTCCCAACTTCATCGCCAACCGCATCGGCACCTTCTCCATGGGCAACGCCATTCGCCTCATGCAGACCCAGGGCCTGTCGATCGAAGAAGTTGACGCCCTCACCGGCGCTCCCCTCGGCTGGCCCCGCACCGGCACCTTCCGCCTCGGCGACCTCGTCGGCGTCGATGTCCTCGCCCACGTCTCCACCAATTTCGCCGCGCAAGCCTCTCGCATCAAGGACGAACGCACCGACGTCACCCTGGCCCCCTTCATCACCCAGATGCTCGAGAAAAAGCTCCTCGGCGACAAGGTAGGCAGCGGCTTCTACAAGAAAGCCGGCAAGGACGAGCAGGGCCGCGACCTCCGCCACGTCCTCGACTGGCAGTCCCTCGACTACAAGCCCAGCACCCGCCCCAAACTCCCCGCGCTCGAGATGGCCAAAAACATCGATCAGACCTCCGCCCGCATCCATCAGCTCCTTCACGCCGACCCCGCAAAGGACAAAGCCGCCGCCTTCTATTGGCCACTCTTAACCGAGCTCTTTACCTACGCCGCCAACCGCGTCTCCACCTCCGAAACCGAGCCCGCCGCCACCATCGTCGAAATCGACGAGGCCATGAAGGCCGGCTTCAACTGGGAGCTCGGCCCCTTCGAAATGATGGACGCCGCCGGCCCCCGCGCCACCACCTACAAGATGCTCGCCATGGGCCAGCCCGTCAGCCCTAACGTCGAAAAGCTCCTCCACTACCCGCACGCCATTACCGAGCCGGGCCCCACCTGGTACAAGGACGACCCCACCTCACCCTCCGGCCGCCAGTTCTTCGACATCACGACCAGTACCTACAAGCCCGTCCCCGCCCCCGCCGGCACCTCCACCTTCGCCACCCTCAAGAAGTCCCATGGCGTCGTCAAGCGCAACCCCGGAGCCTCGCTCATCGACCTCGGCGACGGCATCGCCGCCATCGAACTCCACTCCAAAATGAACGCCCTCGGCGGCGACATCGTCTCGCTCATCACCCACACCCTCAAGCCCACGTCCGACGCCGTCGCCAACTTCCGCGCCTTCGTCATCACCGGCGACTCCACCAACTTCTCCGTCGGCGCCAACCTCATGCAGCTCCTCCTCAGCGTCCAGGAGGAGGAGTGGGACGAGGTCGAGATCGCCGTCAGGCAGTTCCAGGGCATGACCCAGGCCATCAAGTTCTGCCCCCGCCCCGTCGTCGTCGCGCCTTACGGCATGTGCCTCGGCGGAGGCGTCGAGATCGCCCTCCACGCCGCCGCGCGCCAGCCCCACGCCGAGCTCTACATGGGCCTCGTCGAAGCCGGAGTCGGCCTCATCCCCGGCGGTGGTGGTTGCAAGGAGATGACCCTCCGAGCCATCGAAGCCGGTTCATCCATCCGTCCCGACGCCCGCGGTGAGGGAGTCGAAATCTTTGAAGCCCTCAAGAAATCCTTCGAAATCATCGCCAAGGCCTCCGTCTCCACCTCCGCCGCAGAAGCCCGCCAGCTCGGCTTCCTCAAACCGTCCGACAACATCACCCTCAACCGCGCCCGCCTCCTCACCGACGCCGCTACCCGCGCCCGCGAGATCGCCGAGGCCAACTACACCGCTCCCATCCCACGCACCGACATCCCCGCTCCCGGGGAAAGCGTCCTCGCCACCTTGAAATTAGCGGTATGGACCCTCCGCGAAGGCGAGTTCATCTCCGAGCACGACGCCAAAGTCGCCAACTGGGCCGCCCACATCCTTTCGGGAGGCAAGCTCACCCCCGGCACCCCCGTCAGCGAGCAATATCTCCTCGACCTCGAACGCGAAGCCTTCCTCTCCCTTTGCGGCGAAAAGAAGACCCAGGAGCGCATCGCCTTCACCCTGAAAACCGGCAAGCCGCTGCGGAACTGAACCCGTTCTCGGGTTGCGCTGCACCTCTTCTATCTGTCATTCCGACCGAAGCAAAGCGAAGTGGAGGAACCCGCTTCTCTACCGCAGAGGTCACCTGCACCACCGAGGTCCCCATGAACGAAGTCATCATCGCCTCCGCCGTCCGCACCCCTGTAGGCAAAGCTCCCCGCGGCACCCTCCGCACCACCCGCCCAGACGACCTCGCCGCCACCGCCATCTCCGGCGCCCTCGCCCGCCTCCCCCAGCTTGATCGAGCCGAGATCGAAGATGTCATCCTAGGCTGCGCCATGCCCGAGGCCGAGCAGGGCATGAACGTCGCCCGCATCGCCTCGCATCGCGCCGGTCTGCCCAACACCGCGTCCGCCATGACCATCAACCGTTACTGCGCCTCAGGCCTCCAGTCGATCGCCATCGCCGCCGACCGCATCCGCGGCGGGTCAGCCGACGTCATCCTCGCCGGCGGCACCGAGAGCATGTCCTACGTTCCCTTCGGCGGCAATAAAATTTCGCTCAACCCCTGGCTCGTCGAAAACTATCCCGGCTCCTACATCTCCATGGGCCTGACGGCAGAGCGAGTGGCGAAACACTACGGCATCACCCGCGAGCAGATGGACCAGTTCTCCTTCGATTCCCACCAGAAGGCCCTCCACGCCATCGCCAGCGGCCACTTCGACGACGAGATCGTACCCGTAACCGTTACAAAAACGACCCCCGACACGAAAGGCAAGGCCAAACCCGTCGAGACCCAGTTCACCCGCGACGAAGGCCCCCGCGCCGACACCTCGATCGAAGCCCTCGCCCGCCTCAAGCCCGTCTTCCACGCGCACGGCACCGTCACCGCCGGCAACTCCTCCCAGACCTCCGACGGTGCCGCCGCCGCCGTCGTCATGTCCCGCTCCCGTGCCGACGCTCTAGGCATCAAGCCCCTCGCCCGCTTCATCGCCTTCGCCTACGCCGGCTGCGACCCCGAAGAGATGGGCATCGGCCCCATCCACGCCATCCCCAAAGCCCTCAGGATGGCCGGCCTCACCCTCGACCAGATCGACGTCATCGAGCTCAACGAGGCCTTCGCCGCCCAGTCCCTCGCCGTCATTAAGGTCCTTGGGCTAGACCCCGCCAAACTCAACCCCAACGGCGGCGCCATCGCCCTCGGCCACCCCCTCGGCTGCACTGGCGCCAAGCTCACCGCCACCCTCCTCCGCGACATGCCCCGCCGCAACGCCCGCTACGGCATGGTCACCATGTGCGTCGGCGGAGGCATGGGCGCCGCCGGCATCTTCGAGGCCGCATGATGCCTCGAAGCACGATCAGCCGAGCTCCCTGCAAACCGCGTACCTTCGCCACCGCACTCCAGCCTCACCAAAGCTGTCATTCTGAGCGAAGCGGAAGAAACCCCCGTATTCGTCTTTGCTTTGTACTCGCACTTGCTTCTAGATAGGTCTTGCACTTGCTTCTAGGTAGGTCCGGGCTTCAGCCCGGACATTCGCTATCAGAACGGTCGGGGCTTCAGCCCCTGGGGTATGCACTCATGCCGCTGGCCACCATCCTTCAACGCCTTCCTAAGGGGCCGAAGGCCCAGTTCGCCTCTGACGAGAACATGCTCCACCTCGTCTTATTTGCAGAAGAACTTCCCGCGAGCGAGGAGGCTGTTCGTGCCGAGGAACTGAAATGAGCTCGTTGCCCCGCTTGCTTTGCGCGTTGCTGATATTTGCGACCATTTGCGTTGGAAGCCGCTCACTCCTCGAAACCAGAATCCTTAGGATTCTTACTTCCTTCTTCGTCTTCTATGGCATGTGGCTGCTTCTATTTGCCAGCGTTCTATTTGAGGTTGCACGTCGGAAGACAAGACCCCAGCAACAATTGCGCGTGGACCTTGTGGCCACAGCAATATGTCTTCTCACCTACATTGCCTACAGTGCATTGTCACTCGCCCGCCTAGCAAATCCATAGCCTAAGGAGCTCCCACAATGGCCACACTAACCACCGCCCTCCCACCCGAAGTCACCACCCTCACCCCCGCCTCCACCCCCACCCCCACCCCCG
>JAABUK010010941.1_pt1 | contig 11951 bp, 15 predicted proteins | sample 5559141 | NCBI WGS metagenome assembly JAABUK01 (sample SAMN10711869, study PRJNA513367) | rock metagenome | isolation source: Antarctica rocks | place: Antarctica: Victoria Land, Pudding Butte nord | collected 2016-01-03 | reverse complement strand
TTGGCAGAAGCTGCAGGCAAGTTGTGTCACATTGTGTTATGTCATTACCAGCTGCTACAACTATGTGACACCAAGTTGCTGCAACTGTACAGATGGCATTTCTCTCAGTCATACTGTTACTTGAAGCAGCAAGCAACAAGGAGTGAGAGCTAAGGTCATATTGCCAAGACTAACCTTGGATGGTCAGGTCAACAAGCATAGGTGACTTGTTGGTGATTTTAACCCTGATTCTGTTCTCTGGCGTGCGATACGACATCCAGCCCCCTTGCAGCAGTGCTTTCTACATCAGCACAACCCAACATGCTCTTGCTAAATAACCCGCCAGTGCTAGATGCTAAATGTGTTTTGTTCTATGAGCAAAGCCAGAGATTGCGTCATTCTGCAGAGTATGCTGCAGATGTATATAGACAGCACGTCTGACAGCATCTTGGTGAGCAATCATAGGGTGCTATCATACTGAATCTACGCAGCATTTACTGCAGCACACTTGCATTAATGCTGACTGTGTGGTGCCAGTTGATATCCCATGTTTGGTTCTAAGTTCGGCATGCTGCAGCACTGGACGTTGAGCTGGATGTGACTTGCCCACTTGCAAGCGTGGTGTGCTGAAGTAAAGTAAAATTGCTGTGCTGACATTGATTGGAGATGCCACATCAGGAAAGGCAACTGCAACTGGTTATGCCAAATCAGCAGGGCTTGTTTGCATCTGGTAATGCTACAGTCAATCCAGTCAAGAGGCTAATGTGCTGCACAGTATTGCAAGAGCATGCCAAGAAAGGTGCAATAGACCAAGACTCACCCTGCCAGCTTTCCTGGACCTGAGTACCTCACAGGCGAGTCGCGAGTCCTCATCCATCTTAGCCCCTTCACGTTTTTGCTGCAGCCACTGGTCATGCGTGCTGCCATCCAGCAAGGAAAACTGCAGCACAGCAACTTCCATGCTTAATTTGTGTGTTGTCTTTTCAAGACCAGTTTTGGACACACCCTGTGCTGTGGAACGTCTGCTGTCCATGCAATTGCATTTGCAGCAGGCAGACTTACAGTGCGGGACAGAGCTGTGCTTGCTGAAAACTGTTGTAGCAGGCAGCAACAAAGCAATGCAATCTACCACTTCAAGACAAGCAGCAGGTTGAGCCCGTAAGCATGTCTGTTGCAGCATCATCTATATTGCTCAAATGCCATTTTAGCCATTTCTCAGCTGAGTTCACAGCTGAATACAAAGACAAAGAGACACTGTGATGTAGGGCTGTCTAGATGTTGCCTGTCTCACCTCAAGGCACAAGCGCTCAGGTTCTGGTGGTGATGTAGTGCATGAGCTTTGAGCTTCAGCTGTGCTATCCTTTGCAGCAGGTGCGAGATTCTTGAGGCCAATGTTGATTGGGGACCCACATGATGTGGTTAGGGGTTGCTTCTCAAGCTGCTTTGGAGCAAAGTTGTTGCCCACCTCACAGCGTCTGTTGGAGTTTTGCTGACACAGAGCACAGCTGGTGTTATCCAAAGGACAAGTCAAGTGCCTGCAGTGCAAAGTGATCAAATTTGCCAATGTGAAAGCAGGCGCCGAGGCACTGAGTGGTGAGCAATAGCGCGCGTAAGCCTTTCTGGTTAGAAGCACTAGTCAACACTGCGTCCACCAGCTCCAGCTAAGCTGGTACGAGCCTGACGCTGCAAGTCTGGGAAGCAGATGTTCAGGCTTACAAGCATTCGTGCTGAAAGGTGAGCTGCCTTTGAGGCGAATCTACGGACGCCAACCCTGCTGCGAAACCGCGTGACTGTATGTGTGTCTCGGAGTCCGGGGCTATCAGCTGGTCAAACTCGCTCAACAAGTGCTCTTGGGATATGCCTAAATTGGTTGAAAGTGCTATCAAGACTTTCCGCATCGACCTGCGGATGTGCCCCTGCAAATTGACAACGCTTATTGCTCGCGAGACTACAGCAGTTTGACCAAAAATTGAACGTGGTCTTTGCCTGCAGTAGCTCATGCGACGCTCCGTCAAGCTCCATTTCAAGCGACGAGCCGGCCATTTGTTTCACCTCCGCAAACAGAAAGTAGTGTCACATCGTCCATATAACGCAGAGTCGGTACACTTTGAGGTGTCATACTGACTTCTGCGAGTGGCTCCGGCTCCGAAACCTGTATAGAGTCTATTTATAATCTTAGCTAAGGATAACTCAGGATTCTGGCTCTGAAGCCGCGCCGATTAGCTAAGTGACTTAGCCTCTAGCTAATAACGCATCTCTTTTGTTGCATCTGGGATTAAGGCGTCCCTAAAGTTACGTACCAGTATCCCTACTGGCAAACGTAAGACTTCACGCAGGGGTTTCCTTGCAAGATTCACGCAGGGGTTTCCTTGCAAGAAGATCAATTGATAGATTCAGGCAGGGGTTTATAGCTGGCAGAATCGAGTGACGCTTCTCTGTCCCGAGCAGCGCATCTTGCACTTGCATGCCATTTGCTATCGAGTAGTTCGTCTTGCACCTCGTGCGCTTTTCACAGGTCAACTGAATCAACAACTAACGTTAACTAATTAGTTACAATTCTAACTCTACTATCTACTCTAGCCCCTCTCTCCACACTCTCTCTATAAGCAAGCATTCCAGGGCAGAAACGAAATTTGAAGGTGCAGCACCAACACCAAGCAGGCCTAGGGATATTGATACGGCATTCTTCAAAAGGTGCAGCATCTTATAAGATTTCTTAAATTAAACCAAGCAGCTGCAACATGGAATTGGACAGCACACGTAAGTTGTTGAAGGCAGCACCAGGGCATTGCAATGCCATTAGTTGGATGTTGGCAGGTGCTGTGACACCACAACGCATGAAGCGATCAAAGAATAAGGTTTCCTGATGCACTCAAACCGGAAAAATGGTTAGTGTCACATCACTTTGCGTGCATCAGTGTGCCACTCATATACCGTATGCAAGACACCCCCATCTCTTTCCTTGCCAAGGCTCAATTCAACCAAGCCCATGAGCTCAGGAATGTCGACTGTCATATCATTGCGTGGATTAACAGAGGGCGACTGCATGAAGCCATACGTTTGGCCCAACACTGACGCCTGCTCATACAAAGCCAGAGAGAAAAAGTCACTAGGCATGACCTCAATCACTGCAATATCTCGAGGCGCCCAGTTCAAGTTGACTAATGCACCGCCGTGTGGCCCAATGATGGCTCTGACATTGCTTGCAAAGTATTGGACCATACTGTCAAAATTATCATTCCATTTGTTGATGTCATACACCTCCAGCCTCTCTCCTTGCTCACGTACGGTCAGCAAAGTCCCCAAGGCAGTGATGACATCATCGTTATTAGTAAACTGGCGGCCACCATTCTGCATCCTCCCGCCTTTATCCCTTGCACGCGAGCAGTACAGCACAACCTTCCTGTCAGCCAAAGGCTTTTGCCACTTCACAACTCCCACTTCCTCTGCTAGCTTGTGAGCAAACCAGGGGTGTATGAGGGGTGCACGACAGCTGAACAGCAGCTCCTTAGCACGAATCGGCCATCTCTGTGCAGAGGTATGCAGGACGCGCTGTTTTGCCCCAGGCACAAGCTTCTCCCATAAGGCAGACACAACAGTGCTGGCTGGCTCCTTGCCAGTGATGTATGTGGTGTCTGCATGTGTGAGATGCTTGCCCTGTAAGATAATGTGAGTCACCCTATCCTGGAAGTGCTGAAAGCTCCAGCTGTCGGGAGAGGCTGCAATGGCAATGGATGGAAAGTCCATGCCATCGCCTGGAGCAGCTTTATCAGCAGCATCTGTGCCAAAGCCTCGGTGGGAAACGTCAGGGTGCATGCAGTTGGATGTCCAAATGTCATTGGCTGGCACGCCCTGGTATAAGGCATTGCTGAAGACCAGGTTCTGCCCATGCTGACCCTGCACATTGGTCTGATCATGACACCATGTGCCAAAACATGCACACACAGACCAGTGACATGACCTGGCAGTGCAGCACACTCGCAGCACAGCATGAATCAAGCAACCAGGTGACGGGAGCAGCAACTACTGAATGCAGGCACTTGGCATATGGTTGGCAATAGTGGATATTACATGGGTATATCAAGCGGCATCTGCCCCAGCAACAGTGGGAGCTTGCAAATCATAGGCAGATGTTGATAAGTACCTTGTATGAAAGAGACTCCCCATGGATGCATGCCCTGCCAAATTCTGAGGCAACCTTCTGTAGCCAGTACACTTTATCTGCTTCTTTGGCAAAAATAGGGATGCGGATGTCAAAGTCAGGGAAGATTAGCTCCTCTGCATGTGTGATGCGCGCCTTGCTGCCGGCATCTTCTGCGCCTTTGTTGACTGTGTCTTTGATGCATGGAGCCCAGGCGGGGGCCATGCCCTCAGAACAGGGGCCACTGACTATAAACGGAGCCCATGCTGCGCTAGAGGTGGTGTCAGGAAATGAGGGAGAAGCTTTGAGTACCTTTTGAGGAAGCAACTTTGGTATCAGCAGAGATGATGGCTTCGCATTGCTGTGGTTGGCCACTGGCAGCTTGATTCCAGAGTGCAGGGCATCAGCTCTTCTCTGCGACCTCAATGCCAAACGTGCGGACCTGTCTCTGGCACAAGTGCAGCATTGCAGCAAGCATGCAAACATTGCCAGGAAGACTAATACGCACGCTTTAGGACAGCGCTGCGAGCTACTTCTGGTCATGGCCAAGCACAGTGTGAATTTTGCAGTTGCACCGCGTAAGCTGTCAAGGGTGTAGAGTGAATGCTCTTCGGCTGCTCATAGAAGCTCAAGAGATCTGCTGAGCATAAGCACTCTTTCTATTGGTCAGGATTCCCAGCACAGGCATTCCCCTTACATAGACGGCTGCACTGTGCAGGGGAAGGAACGTCCCCTGTACGACTATCAACAGCAGGCATTCCTCGAGGGCATTCCGCTTGCTTTGGCGCTCGCTTGTCGTGCTTGTAAAATTGCCGGTGCCATTTTGTCGGAAGTCACCAGTCAATGCTCGTAAAAACTTCGAATAACTATTAGTAAATTGCACAGACACATGATTCACGTGCAGCCTTTCCCGCGCATCCTTCTATGAGGGTATGGATTCGATGATCAGTTCCCGAAACTGCACTGCTCCGCAAAGCTCGGTAAACTGTCGGGATCAGTGTGCACGTAGAAAGCGTCACTGCAAAATATGTCAGTATGTATCCATGAGTCTCATATGCATGTCAGGAGTATTGCTTCTGTCCGGTTGCTGATTGTCCAACGCTGCAATAAGCTTGAGGCTGTGACAATGCAATCATGGAAAGAGGTCGTCTACTAACGCGCTGACAACTGTTGCATAGCCAAAATCTGCAAGTAACAGTTTATTCGCGTCTGTGATAAAGTATGTGCTGAGTAGGGTCAAGGTAAGCCATTGCTCATGCATTCACACTGGCAGAGGCAGACGACAGCAGAAGTCAAGTCAGATCACATTGAGCCCAATGTGGCACAGCTCAACACTTATATTATACAAACAAGACAAAGCAGTCAAACGCTACAACACAGGCGGCGCACCATTGTGCCAAGGGCATTATTGTTGGGCGCATCAATGTTGGGCGCATCTGCACAACCGAGAGGGAAGCACAACTACCAAGACTACGCTACTTGCAGCTGCCATGACATCTTTGAGACTCAGTATCCAACTCCGAATTGCTGCAGCAGCTGATCCGCACTGCCCTAGCCTGCCAAGGTTCATCTTGCAATCTGGCTTTCAGGGTGACAAGAACGCATGAAGTGATACACCACATGAGATGGACATGCAGCCAGCAATCCTGCTACCAGCTGAGCAATCAACCTTGAGAGGTCAATGGGCGTGGGGCTTTTCAGGCATACGGATTGTCAAACTGTCGCACCAAACTGGGAATGTCAACTGAGAGGGAGTCCTCAATGGCCTTCAGCATGCTGTCCTTGAGCTTGGGGAACTGAGTGATGTCATAGGCTTGCAGTATCTCCCTATACCGCACCACATCTGGGAAGTCACCTACAGTCCCACACAAACAGCTCATTGTCTCATTTTATACCTTCAAGTCTGGGGTGTGGAGCCAGTTGTGACTCATCAGACATCCTGGCTTGAAAGCACAGGTGTATCTGAACAGGTCAACTCGACTCTGGAAAACTCCAGTTGAGTCAGTTGACTCTGGGGCCCACTTATCTCAGGGCAGCGCAAATTCAGTCTGGCCAGCTCAAAATTGACAACAGACAGTGGACTCCCATTATCAGGAGACCTGCAGAGAGCACGGTCTCAAGTCTTCTGTGCGAATATGCCGTTGGCTGACACAAGCTGTGTTGCACATAGACACAGGCTGTAGGCATCACTGACTGCTGTCAAGGCGTGAGACACACACATGCCTTATGCAGAGTGTACAAAACCAGCAGCATCACCAATGCTGCTGTTTCAACTCTGTAGACCAAGCATGGCAATCTCAGCATTGAAGAGGGGTCGGAGGTGATGGAACATTTACCGGCGGGTAAGTGATACTCTCGCTGCACCATACCAAACTCGGCCTGCAGGTTGGCCAGAAGCTTCTCCTGTGCCTTTGCCTTGCCCATCATAGCCGGCATCTTCTTCCTCAGATGACCCATGATCAGGATGTGTATCTTGGCAGCTCGCACACGCTTCACAAACTCATTCACCTGGCAATATGCATGACAGGTGGAGGCCAGCAGTTTATAACTGCAATTTGTTACACCAAAATGCAGCATCTGGGCAACAATGCAACTGTGACTTACATGCAGCTCATGACTAACAGCCGTTCAGACACAGAAGTCGATTGGGCAGAGGAAGCCTGCAGAGCTTGCTCCAGATCAAGATCAAGATCAGGAGGCAACTTGGGGCATCCAGCATCAATCTCTGATGTCCATGCTTAAGAGCAAGTGTACAAACTGACACTTGGCAGGAAGTTTTACTGTGTGATGCAGCAGCAAATAAAGTGGACAAAGCACAGTGTGCCAGAGCGATCAAACCTTGCGATCACAACTTCTCTGGGGGATCTCAAACAGGTCCTGCAAGAGGTCGGCCTGCTCCTTGTTGAACAGTTCTTCACCTGAGGGGTTCATATCCGTCCTGATAGGCTTGTCAGCATTGAAGGAACCAATGTAGACCTTGCAGACCTGCATACGGCACAGTGCTATTGATACAAGTCAAGACAATAGGAGCACTTCAGGAGTGCAGAATTGCAGTTCCAAGCTGATGCCCTTGGTAGCCTACCACCATGCTGATGGTAGGCAAGACATATGGGTTGAAGATTGAGGTGAAGCTGGATGTGCGATGCATATGCAGTATGGATATGTCCCTTTGTCTCATCTGGGCCTGCTAATCAGCAGACCTGGCAACATATGTGCTCGATGTATAGCAAGCCCTTGAATCTGGCAGATCTCATGCTGTTATACGCACTGTGTAGTAGATCATCTCAATCAATCAAGCTAGGCACTTCCTGCCTCTGGGAGTCATCAGAGGAGTTGATGGGGCAGTAAATGGAGACGCTATGTATACTCAAACACTACAAGGTGATCTGTGTCGAGCAACTTGGCCATGTGTACCTCAGGTGACTTGAAAACTTTGCCCAGGGACCACATGAGAGCTCCATACACGCGCATCAGCTGCTGCTGATCTACTTGGTCTGCTTTGTTCAGCACCACACGCACTTTGTCATCATGCCCTCTCAATGTGCTGATCACCTGCCAGCAATGACAAGTCTGTGCCAGCTTTTCTTGCACACATCAGTTTTCACGTGCCCTTGCATGTTGTTGCCGCACTGTGCAAATTGGGTCTTGTATGCAAATGCGCCCAGCGTGATGAACTGCAATCACTAACTGGACTGACAGATGCTCTGTAGCAGCAAGGCAGAGATGGATGACACATTGATTGTAGCAGCAGCCTTGCAAGTCATGGGTCGTACAAACTCACACTGAGCCATTCTAACTCCAACTGTGCAAAAGTGTCAAAAGTGAAACGCCTGCCTACTTGTCGAGATCTGCAGCTCAGGTGCGTACAGTAGGATGGAATGTGTATGTGTATACAGCGTGTACATGTATACCATACGCACGTGAACAGCATCCCATGACAGCTCACAGCCTCTCACCTGCTTGAATTCATCACTGATGTCCAGCTTGTGAGGGTCAAACAGCAGCAGAATCAGATCACACCGCGCCGCAAACCAGCCACAGACGTCAATGAAGTTGTACGTGCGCTCTATCCTCTGCTTCTCTCCTGACAGCACACCAGGTGTGTCCACCAGAGTGACTTCCTCCAGTAGCTTGTTGGCACAGCTGGCAGCCTCAAACTTGGCCAGGAAACCATTCCCATACTGCGCCAGCCCCTATAGCACCACCAGGGAACTCGTTTGTGGTTTCAACACACGAGAAAAGAAAAGAACAGAAAAGACTACACCTTCCGGCGTCAATTTAATGAGAAGCCAAGTATTACATTGGGCTGTCCAGGCTTTTCAACACACAACCAGCAGCCTGAAGCTGAATTTTTGCGGCACGCTGCAGCTGATGCTGACGGGGACACTCAGGCTGAAGTCTTGGGACAACAGTCCAACTTGTTTTGTAAGAGCATCTGCTGCAGATGTTCAGTCCTGCTTGCAGGCATGAAACATGCAGAAGCGCATGCACAATGTACCCAGCAGCAGTGGAGAATGTGCTTTATTACCTCAAACAACGCCCCGCTGCGGATAAAGGAATTGAGATCTAGCAGAGACTTGGCAAGTATGCACAATATGCAGGAGGGCTACCAGTATCTACCAGTAACAGAATTGCATGAAATGTGAATGAATCATGAGATGGTGTACCTGCCAGGGTTGGTCTGGCTGCACAATGAGGGTGTTGCCGGGCGTGCGCCTCTCTTCCAGTGCATGTGTCACCACCACAAACCGGTCTGCAAACCCAGAGTTTGATCAAGACAGAGGCAACAGCTCCCGGCAAACCGTACTGAGTGACAAAGAGGATGCAGCTGTAGACAGATTGTGTATCAGAGACCTGTTGACACACGAAGATGACATGCTTGACCCATGGTGAAGTTGTTGACCATGCATGCTGCCACAGGTTTCACCAAGTCAGGCATTCACAGCGCCAATCTGCTGTAAAGTTGCTGATGTACTGAAGCCAAGGTGGCAGTATAAGTCAGCACTCGCCTGTGGTGGGTTCAGGACCTATGTGGATGCCAGGGTAGTCTCTGCCCAGCAGGTGCTTGATGAAGGTGGTTTTGCCGGTACTGTACTGCCCCAGCAACAGCACTGAGGGCTTCGCCTCGAAGTCTGACTCTGTCAACAATGAGGAAAAGAAGCTGCCAAACTTGTACGCTTCTTCCAGTGGCCTGATCTGCAGCATTGCAACATGCATTTTGATGAATACCTTTACCGCACAGATGGGTTACAATGCTTCTGGCAATCGCATTCACACCCTGTTACATGTAGTGAGTTGTGGAGTCGCTCGCTCAGACCATCTTCCAGATGAGAAGGGGGAGAGGGGGGGGAGGGGGAGGGGGGGGAGGTGCCTACAACTGAGCCTTGTCAGCCACCCTTGGGTCTCATCTGTGCTCTTACCAGCTCTCACTTTAGTTGCAGGATATGTGTGAGCCCACTTTGCACATTCCAGAAAGGCCTCTTGTGAGGACATCGTTTTGTATAGCGCACATCAATTCTGCACTGCTCATCAGGCGCAGTGCAGTATGGAAGCACACCTTGTTGAAGTAGATTGTCTTGAGGCCATCTATAATACTGGTACAATGCTTCATGGACAGGGGTTTCCTTGCCCGCCTCATGGCTTCTTTGGCAGTCTGTTTGCCTGGGGATACAAAGCTGGACTGGTTGCCTTGTGACTGGTTTGCACCACCAAAACTAGACTGGGCTGCGCCACCCTTGTAGGTATAGCTGCTAGAGGGACTCCTGTTGATGCCTCGTGGTTGCACCAGCGGATCGCCTGCACTTCAACAAAGACCATGGGAACACACTGAGCCAGCATTGTAGGCTGCGATCTCACCTGCCTAGATGTGCTGATGCCTCACAAAGCAAAAGGGCTTCATGACATGTGACTGTCACTGCTGCATCGCTGAAGATGCAGTACGATGCAGCAGATCCAGTCTTCATCTTTCGGACTGTTTTTAGGCATATCAACGCGTAGTCCTGATGTATTTGGCAAACTACTGACAACTCTGACACATCTGTACAACCTAGTTGGTTAGCTGAAGACTTCTGTCCCCTTCCTCCTCCTCCTTTTCAGACATGTCATTGTTTTGCTTGTTGTTAATTACACGGCCATGTTTGCTTCTTGCTTGACATTCATTGCATGTTTTCTGCTTTGAGAGAAGCACGCCTGCAGACTGTCTACTGTCTAAACAGAGAGCCAGGACGCACCATCTGGTAAGGTCCTGGCAGATGAGCTGGTACCATTTGTGAAAGTGTTCTGCTCTGCCTGGGCTTGTGCCAACAACTTTTGATGGTGCTTCTCCAGCCCAGAAAGCTGAGGAGTCTCAATGGGTTTTGCAGACTTCTGTCGGTAGATGTCTGCTGAAATGTCTCCAAAGCTCTGAGCTATGGAGATCATGTCCATAGCCTGCAAGATTCAGCAGACATCAGCTTGTCTCACTCTGCAGCAGCCTCATGTACATGGTTGCATTGCACTTGTTGTGTGCATAAATCAAGCTGTTTGTGCAGGCAGCTTTGCACCTGTTGCATGTTGAGCAATAGTAGTTGCACGGCTCAGCAGATAGTGCTAGGCAAGAAATTTACGGGGGAATCTTTGCTATGCATGTGCTGCTCACGCTGTGTTTTTGCACCTGATGAAAAGCAATTTCACAAAGGTCGTTGCAATGCTGCAAGTGCAGCATTGTACCTTGGCAAAGGTGCTGGGATCAAGGTACCCCTTCCTTGCATTGTCAGCCAGCGCCCACACTTTAGCCAGTATAGGTCGAGGGAGCTGACTGCGCTCAAAGAACTTGACAGCATCTGGCCCAGTCAGCTTGTTGTCATGATCTACACGAGCAAGTTTTGTATCTATTCTCCACCATTGACTCAGGCAGGAAGCAACAGCAACAGCATAGCTTGCATTGCACTGTGACACCTGTTGTTAAGCAGGATGTGTCAGAGCATGCTTGGATTATTTTGTGGGCCAAAGTTACAGTGCACAGCACACCTGTGTCTGCAAGCTGAAACCATGATGAATACAAAGTGTCCCGGTCAAGTGTGACCGAGAAACCTCGTGGGTCCAGCTGGCCATCATCGTCCCCCCCGAACGGGTTTCCCATCTCTTCCCGCTGCATCTCTGAGCGCTCGTGCGTTGATGTTGCCACACAGAAGGATCAGAGGATCAGACAATGTACGAGGGCGAAACAAGGGGATCCTCTCGTTTAAAGTGCTGTTGTGAGTCTTGAGGATAGGTCAAACACCCTTCTTTGCTAAACAACGCACAACCGTAGCAAGCTCTACAGCTGACTTACCAAACATAGACGCAACTGTAGATGCGGATCATTCCGCTGTTGCGTCTATGTTGTATTGCGCAGCAGGCTTGGTGTTTCGCAGTCCCCCTACACCCACTGGGATCATCATGCAGACCCAAGTGAGTCACATTTACTAATGCTGAATCTTATGGGCAACGCAGGATTGTCTGAGAGGTCTCACAAGCAACAAGTCTAATCACAGACCAAAAAAATGCATGCCCCACTTGACGAGACTCCTCTCAATAGAACCCAGCAATTGGTTTGATGCACAGAGCGCAACTATCCAGGTCAGTGTAGAGCCATACAGCTCTTGAACCAACTTGGAGGTCACCAAAGCACTTGCTTGCAATGTCTTTGGCAACATGTAACAGCATCACAGATGATTGTCATAAATAGATGAAGTTGTTGCACTTGTCTTCCGCACACAAGTCTGCCTCCCTTATCTGGCTCCCCTTAGTTCATCGCGGGGCCCAATGCTGCCATTGCGCAGCATCTGCTCCCTCATCAAATCCATTGGAT
>JAABUK010010939.1_pt1 | contig 11953 bp, 9 predicted proteins | sample 5559141 | NCBI WGS metagenome assembly JAABUK01 (sample SAMN10711869, study PRJNA513367) | rock metagenome | isolation source: Antarctica rocks | place: Antarctica: Victoria Land, Pudding Butte nord | collected 2016-01-03 | reverse complement strand
CGCCTACGCGGACTGAGATGGTTATGGCGCGGTAACGGACTGCAAAGATGGTTAGGTAGCGGGCGTGGTGTCCGGAACTGAACTACTCATGAAGGGCACGCTGCACCCCTGAAGGGCACACTGCCCCGGTTAAGGGCGGCTCCCGCCGCCACGAAGTACCTACTCCACCCATGAAGGGCACACTGTCCCCTCCGGGGACTGGAACACCATAGCTATGATGCCTCTCTGCCTTCACCCGCAGTACATACAGCAGTAGCGGCGCATTCCCCGCTCCTCGGATGGGGAGCGGGGTGCCGCCCGCAGGCGGCGGGGTGACGGTTTATCCAGCGCCCACCTCCCTCCGTAACGCCGTTTCCTGCTGCGCCCGCTACTGCCTTTCTTCGTTGTCCGACTCGCGTACCCCCTCCGGTCGCTGATGCATCGGCATCGCCGTATCCAGCGAGGTGCCAGGATCGACGTAGGTCGTGCCGTCGCGCAGGGCCGCGACCGTCGCCGCGAGACGCGGGCCGTGGCTCGAATGCAGCTCGGCGGGGAGGGCGTCGAGCGGGAAGAAGCGGGCGTCGAGCGACTCGATGCCGGGGGCGGTCGTCAAGTCGGGGCACTCGACCAGGAAGGTCAGGTGCCACATGTGGACCTTCGACCAACCGGGCCAGCGGTGGTTATCGAAGAGACCGAGCAGGCGTACGACCGTGCCGCGCAGGCCCGCCTCCTCCCAGAGTTCTTTCAGGACCGCCTCCGCCGGGGTGCTGCCGATCTCCGCGATCCCGCCCGGCAGCGCCCAGCGCCCGTTGTCCCGTCGCTGGATCAGCAGCACCCGCCCCGCACTGTCGAAGACCGCCGCGTCCACGCCGAGCGCTGGGGAGGCGCGGTGCCACGGCTCGGCCTCGAAGAGGGCGCGCACCTCCGCGACCGGCGTCTCCTCCGCCAGCGCCGCGACCGCCGCCGCCAGCTCCATGATCCGGTGGGCGCGCTCGGTCTCGTAGATATTCGTGGAGAAGGTGCGACTGAGGGTCGCCATGCCGCGCATCTCGTCGGCGATCGAGTAGAGTTGTTGGCGTAGGGCATTATCCATCGGCGCTCCGCTCCTCACGTCGTCCCACCGCGCCACTATGCTGCTTGGCGTGGCCGCGCTAGATGTTGAGCGCGACCCCACGTCGCATCTCGGGGCTGCGCCAGCGTCATCTACGGCTGTCCCCGGTAGGAACTTGTGCCTTCTAGCTCTCACGTCACCGCTAATCATCGGCTGGCGTGTGCGGTCGCACGATAGGATGATTGTAGGGGATCATCCGTTGGTTTGACGCTCCCTTTCCCGTCCAGCACACGCTCTGGGGCTCCGGCAGAAACGATCGGGGCCGCACGCGAGGAGGAATCCGTATGGTGCAAGGTCCGATCGCCCCCTCCGCCACGCCCGACCCGGCCCACGACATCTACCGCGCCGCCAGCCATCCGCTCGATGCGCTCTTCAAGCCGCGCGCCGTCGCGGTGATCGGCGCGAGCGAGGTGCCGAACAGCGTCGGGCGCACGATCCTGGCGAACCTGATCGGCAGCCCGTTCGGCGGCGCGGTCTTCCCGGTCAACCCGCGCCATCGCTATATCCTCGGGATCCAGGCGTATCCGACGATCGCCGCCGTGCCGGAACGGGTCGAGCTGGCGATCATCGCCACCCCCGCGCCGACCGTGCCGGGGATCATCCGCGAGTGTGTCGCGGCGGGGGTGCGCGGCGCGATCATCATCTCCGCCGGCTTCAAGGAGCGCGGGCTGGAAGGGGTCGCGCTGGAGCAGGAGATCATCGAGGAGGCGCGGCGCGGACGGATGCGGATCATCGGCCCGAACTGCCTCGGCGCGATGATGCCGCCGACCGGCCTCAACGCCACCTTCGCCGCCACGATCGCGCGTCCCGGCAACGTCGCGTTCGTCAGTCAGAGCGGCGCGCTCTGCACGGCGGTCCTCGATTGGAGCCTGCGCGAGCAGGTCGGCTTCAGCGCCTTCATCTCGATCGGCTCGATGCTCGATGTGGGGTGGGGCGACCTGATCGACTATCTCGGCAACGACCGGCGCACGCAGAGCATCATCCTCTACATGGAATCGATCGGCGACGCGGCCTCCTTCCTCTCCGCCGCGCGCGAGGTCGCGCTGACGAAGCCGATCATCGTGATCAAGGGGGGGCGTACCGAGCAGGCGGCGCACGCGGCGGCCTCCCACACCGGCTCGCTCGCCGGGAGCGACGATGTCCTCGATGTCGCTTTCCGGCGCGTGGGGGTGCTGCGCGTCAACACGATCGCCGATGTCTTCTACATGGCCGAGACCCTGGCCCGCCAGCCCCGCCCGCTCGGCCCGCGTCTGGCGATGGTGACGAACGCGGGCGGTCCGGGCGTGCTGGCGACCGATGCGCTCCTCCAGTGGGGCGGCACGCTGGCCGAGCCCGCGCCGGAGACGATCGCGGCGCTCGATAGGGTATTGCCGCAGCACTGGAGTCACGGCAACCCGATCGACATCCTGGGCGATGCCACCCCGGAACGGTACGCGGAGGCGGTCGCGATCGCCGCGAAAGACCCGAACACCGATGGCCTGCTGGTGATCCTGACGCCGCAGGCGATGACCGACCCGACCCGCGCCGCCGAACTGATCGCCCCGTACGCGCGCGGCACCGGCAAGCCGATCCTCGCCTCGTTCATGGGGAGCGCGGGGGTCGCGGCGGGGGAGGAAGTCCTCAATCGCGCCGGGATCCCCACCTTCCCGTACCCCGACACCGCCGCGCGCGCCTTCGGCTACATGTGGCGCTACACCGAGGCGCTGCGCGGCCTCTACGAGACGCCGGTCCTCACCGCCGCACATGGCGACAGCGGGGACGGACGCGCGCGCGTGGAAGCCCTCCTGCGCGCCGCCCGCGCCGAGGGGCGCACGCTGCTGACCGAGCCGGAGTCGAAGGAATTGCTCGCGGCCTACGGCATCCCGACCGTCGAGACGCGGATCGCGACCGACGAGGCGGGGGCGGTCGCGGCGGCGGACGCGATCGGCTACCCGATCGTACTCAAACTCTACTCCAAGACGGTGACGCATAAGACCGATGTGGGGGGCGTGCGCCTCAATCTGCCCGACGCCGACGCCGTCCGCGAGGCGTACCGGGGGATCGAGGCGGCGGCGCGCGAAAAGGCCGGTGCGGAGGCATTCGATGGCGTGACCGTGCAGCCGATGGTGCGCCTCGATGGCTACGAGCTGATCATCGGTAGCAGCATCGATCCGCAGTTCGGGCCGGTCCTCCTCTTCGGGGCGGGCGGGCAACTGGTGGAGGTCTGGCAGGATCGCGCGCTCGGCCTGCCGCCGCTGAACACGACCCTGGCGCGGCGGATGATGGAGCGGACGAAGATTTTTACCGCCCTGAAGGGGGTGCGCGGGCGCGAGCCGGTCGATCTGGCCGCGTTGGAGGAGTTGTTGGTCCGCTTCGGGCAGTTGATCGTGGAGCAGCCGCTGATTCGCGAACTGGATATCAATCCCCTCCGCGCCGCGCCCGGTCGGCTCCTGGCGCTCGACGCGCGTGTGGTGATCCACCCTGCCGACATCGCCGACGAGGCGTTGCCGCGCCCGGTGATCCGCCCCTATCCGGCGCAATACATCTCCACGGCCACCCTGCGCGACGGCACCCCGGTGACGATCCGCCCGATCCGCCCGGAGGACGAGCCGCTGCTGGTACGCTTCCATCAGACCCTCTCCGAGCGCAGCGTCTACTTCCGCTACTTCCACATGATCACCCTGCACCACCGGACCTCGCACGAGCGCCTGACGCGGATGTGCTTCATCGACTATGCGCGCGAGATGGCGCTGGTGGTGGAGCGGACCGATCCCGAGACCGGCGAGCCGGAGATCATGGCGGTGGGGCGCCTCAGCCGGACGCCGGGCGTGCAGGAGCCGGAGGCGGAGTTCGCGATGCTGGTCAACGATCGCTATCAGCGGCAGGGGCTCGGCTCCGAACTGCTGCCGCGCCTCTTGCAGATCGGGCGCGACGAGGGGCTGAAGCGGATCACCGCCGAGATCCTGCCCGAAAACCGGGGGATGCAGATCATCGCGGCCAAGTATGGCTTCACGGTGAAGCCCGATTACCGCGAGGACATCGTGCGCGCCTGGATCGACCTCTAGCGTTTCCCCTTCGCGCTCCTGACGCCGCGCCGTCCGAATATCGGGCGGCGCGGCGTTTTCTACGCTCTTGAGCGCGGTCAATCGCTGCCGGACCCATGATATTGTCGCCGGTACCCCATCAGCTTGGCGAACATTCGTGCTATACTCCTGAGATTATTCGGTTACGCACGGAGGGGACATGGACGGACGACAGGGATCGGGTCGCCGCGCCACCGAGCGCTTTCTGCTGGTCGTCGATCCATTGCCGCTGCGCCTGCGCGGCCTCGCCGCGACCGAACTGCCGGTGACGGCGGCGGCGGTGGCCGATCTCGCGGCGGGACTTGCCGCGCGTGGTGCCGCGCTCGGACGCCTCGCCTACGTGCTCGCCGAGCACGACTGGGATTTGAACTTCACCGGGAACTTCATGCTCGAGGCGCGCTGCATCTGCCGCCGCGTGGAGGTCGAACGCCTCCTCGCCGGGCAGTCCGAGCTCGCCAGCGCCGCGACGGTCTACCTCGAAGTAGGGCTGCTCGCCGCCGGGCAATCGCCGCAGCACGAACTCTTCTGGGCCGAGGACGAGAGCCGACTCGTCGCGGCGTAGCGCCCGGTGATCGCGCCCGCGCCACCCTTGGCGCGGGCCTTTTCGTCGCCGCCGCTTGCGTACGTACATCCGTCGTGCTACAACATCCTTGTAGCGTATAGAAGTGTCGGCTGAGCGGCAGGAGATGCGAGTGGGGAGTGTGTCGGCGAAGAAAGGGGCGCGACCGACCAGGTCCGTCGCGGAGGCGACCGGGCGCGGGGCTGTGCCGCGCGCGGCGAAGGGCGCGGTAAAAGCCGCCGCCCCGAAGCGTCGCGCCGCAGCGGCCAAGAGCGCGCCGCCGAAGGCCGCGCCCCGCTGGCAGATGCCCTGGCTGGTCTGGCGGGTCAGCCCCGCCCTGCGCCGCGACCTGCTGGCGATTGTCCTGGTGGTGGTGGCTGCCCTGACCGCCTGGAGCCTCTTCGGCGCGCGCGATGGGCTGCTGAGCCTCTGGAGCGCGCTGATACGCCGAGGGTTCGGCTGGGCGGCGTGGCTGGTGCCGGTGGCGCTCGTCGCCTGTGTGGTCGATTCCTTTCGCACGCACGCGGAAGAGACCGACGTGGCGATCGGCCCGCGCGCCCGCTATCTCCTCGGCTCGGCGATCCTCTTCCTGGCGATCCTCGGGCTGCTGCACCTCCCCGCGCCGGACTTCACCGTGCCGTCCGGGGGCGGGACGTGGTGGGAAGCCGGGCGCGGCGGGGGCCTCCTCGGCTACGTGATCGCGCTGCCGCTCGTCGCGGCGCTGCGCCCGATCGGCGCGGGGATCGTCCTCGTCGGCCTCGCGATCGTGGCGACGATCATCGCCTTCAACCTCGATCTCCGCGCGATCGGGCAGCACACGGCGCACGCCGGACGCTGGCTCGGTGGCACCCTCGCGCCGCGCGAACGGGGGGCGGGCCTTGCCGATGCCGACGACGATACGCCATTGTTCCCCGCCTCCGCCGTGGCGGAGTCGGAGCCGGAAGCGGTCGCCGCCACCGGGACCACGCAGCGGCTCGGTAAGGGCGCGGTGCCGCTCGCCGCGCCCTCGAACAACAACGCACCCCCGGTGATCAACCTCCCCAAGGTGTCGCCACAGGCCGTCCCCTTGACCGTGGAGACGATCGAGCGCCCGGCGAAGCCCCGCCCGGCGCTCGACGAACCGACCCTGCCGCTGGTCGTCACCGGGCAGTTGCCGCTGGCCGCGTCGCCCGCGCCGCCGGTCGCGACGGGTGTGCCGAGCGCCCCCACCGCTACACCGGCCCCGAAGAAGGCCGCGCCGCCGCAATACCCCCTGCCCGCCGTGGCCGATCTCCCCATCTACGAGTCGGTGATGCCGAATCAGGACGAGTTGGGGCGCAAGGCACGGCGGATCGAGGAGACATTGGCGGCGTTCAAGATCGATGCGCGGGTCCGTGAGATCAATCCCGGCCCGGCGGTGACGCAGTTCGCGCTGGAGCCGGGCTCGGGCGTCAAGGTGCGCTCGATCAAGGTGCTGGAGAACGATCTGGCGCTGGCGCTGGCCGCCTCCTCGATCACCATCGAGACGCCGATCCCCGGTCAGTCGCGCGTGGGGATCGTCATCCCGAACAAGACGATTGCTATCGTCGGGCTGCGCGAGACGATGGAGTCGCCGGAATTCCTGGCGAGTAAGGCGAAGCTGCCGGTCGCGCTCGGGCGGGACGTGAATGGGCATTACATCGTCGCGGACCTCGCCGAGATGCCGCACCTCCTGATCGCCGGCTCGACCGGGGCCGGGAAGTCGGTCTGCCTCAACTCGATCATCTCCACCTTCTTGCTGACGCGCACGCCGGACGAACTGAAGCTCGTGATGGTCGACCCGAAGATGGTCGAACTCGTCGGCTACAACGGCGTGCCGCACCTGAAGAGTCCGGTTGTGATCGAGATGGACAAGGTCGTCGGGACACTCCGCAAGGCGCTGGCCGAGATGGAACGGCGCTACATGATCTTCTCTAACCTCAGCATCCGCAACATCAAGGGCTACAACGCCCGCCGCGAGACCGATCCTTCGATGGAAAATCTGCCCTACTTGGTGATCATCATCGACGAGTTGGCCGATCTGATGATGACCTCGCCGGACGAGGTGGAGAGCGTGATCGTGCGCCTCGCGCAGATGGCGCGCGCCACCGGCATCCACCTGATCATCGCCACGCAGCGCCCCTCGGTGGACGTGCTGACCGGGCTGATTAAGGCGAACTTCCCGGCCCGGATCGCCTTCATGGTCACGTCGCAGATCGACAGCCGCGTGATCCTCGACACTCCCGGTGCGGAGCGGCTGCTCGGCAAGGGCGACATGCTCTTCCAGGATCCGCAGGCGGCGAAGCCGGTGCGGGTGCAGGGGACGTTCGTCCACGACCGCGACATCGAGAAGATGGTCAATCACTGGCGTACCGCCGTACCACTGGCGCAGTACGAGCCCGATTGGACGAACATCCCGTCCTACCGCCCCGGCGACGAGGAGGAGGACGAGGACGATCCGATGATGGCGAAGGCGCTGAAGATCGTGGAGGAGCACGGCACGATCTCCACCTCGATGCTCCAACGCAAGCTCCGCATCGGCTACAACAAGGCCGCGCGGCTGGTGGAGCAGATGGAAGAGGAGGGGATCATCGGCCCCTCCGAGGGGGTCCGTGGTCGCACCGTGCTCGGCTCCCGCGCCAAGAACCCCGCCGATGCCTTCGACGACGATGCCCCGCCGCCGTGGGACGAGGAGTAACGACTTACGAATTCACAGAATCGGGAGCGCGCCGACTTCGGAAACGATGTCGGCGCATTTTCGCCTCGATGCTCTCCCTTAGTGTGGACGCTTCATGTTCGATAGCCGCCGCTTTACGGTCGTTCCCCAATGCCCGCAACGTTGTCGCATAGGTGCCGAGCAGATCGATGTATCGGCGATCTTTGCGCTGGTACAGCACGATCGCTTCCTCACAAAGTTGTAGCGCCCCGCCGTGATCCCCTATGCGAGCGATAGCTTCAGCATATGCCGCAATACCCGTAGCGAGATCGATCAGCGAAGCCCCGTTCCCTTCGATAACGTCATGGAAAGGCGTTATGCGATGCTTGTCCACCGCCTGCGCGAGGGATCTCGCCGCTGCATGCCATTCTTGCAGTGCCAGGCACGCATAACCGACCCCGTAATAGGCGTCGATCTGGTGGGGCTCGAAGATGTCGGAGGATTCGACTGCCTGTTGAACCGCATGCTCCGTGAGCGCTAAGTAGCGTCCCCACGTATTTTTCGCTTCCATAGGGAAGCGTAGATAGTTGTACGCCTTTCCCAAGCTGAAAAGGACGCCGGACGCCCCGTGGCGAGACCCGTGAATAGGCCAGGGTTCTACTCTTTCAATATATGCTAACACCCGTTGCCAAAGAGGTATCGCCCCTTTGTAATCGACCAACGTGTCATAGTCTGAGGCGAGCCGCCGGACGATAGCGAGCGTATCCGGATGATCAGCCCCCAACGTTCTCTCACGGATAGCGAGCGCCTGGTGAAGCAACGGGAATGACCTAAGCTCGTTGCGATTCCATTCCAGACGCGCCATCGTGAGAAGTGTCGCCACAACCGCCGCATCGTCCTCGCCAAGTTGCGAGATTTGGCTATGCAGGAACAAACGGTAAGCAGATAGCCGATGGTTATAGAGACGTTGGCGAATCTTGGCGTGTTCCTGGAGCAGCGCTCTATCGTCTGGGGAATGCGCTGTATGAATATTCCACTGCGAGCGGAAGTTGTCCTCAGCCAGCACGATCGCGCGCTCGCAGCAGCGTAAGAATAACTCGATTGTGGAGAGGCGCGCTGGATCGGCGCGCTCGTATGTGCTGATCTGGGTTAGTGCGACCCGAAAGGAGCTCGCGGCTACTTCAAGTTGCCCGTCGCGGATGGCGCGTTCTGCTGCTGCGAGCGCGCCCTGCCACTGGTATTGATCGGTCATCTTTCAGCTTCGATGTTGTTGAGCAACGCTGATGCCGCGCGCTCGGTGTCCATTGCTTTCGCGATATCGCCTGATGCTCGCAAGGCCGCAGCGTAGTTGCGAAGCAGCCCAACGCGCTTGCGATCCGATCCGCTATCCAGCGTGATCGCTTCCTCGAAGAGTGGGATCGCTTCGACCTGCCTATCCGAGTGTGAAAGAGCCTTGGCGTAGGCAGCGATACCCGAAGAGAGATTAATCCCTGACGGACCATCCTCAATTCTCACGGTAAATCCTCGCATTGTTCGATAGCTTTCTATGGCGAGCGCCAGGAAACTCGCCGCCTCAGCCCACTCTTCTTGGGCCAGGCAGGCATAGCCGATGCTGTGATAGATATTGAGTCGCCGCATTTCCATTGGTGACAAGCGATTGTCTGTCTGTTGTGGTTCACCTTCTGTGAGGTTTAGATATCGTTTCCAAACCTTCTTCGCTTCTGCGTACAAACGCACGCCGTAATAGGCTTTCCCCAATAACGCGAGGAGTTCTACCAGGCCGAAACGGCCCACTGGACCCGTTTGCTCAACGTGGGATAGGAGGCGCTGCCAGAGTGGTATCGCCTGCTTGTAGCTGGTATACGTGTCGTAGCGCAAAGCGAGCCTTCCGACGACGTTGAGCGTATCCGGGTGCTCGGAGCTTAGCGTTCGCTCGCGAATGGCGAGCGCCCGTTGCAGGAGTGCGAAAGCGTCATCCTCGTGTCCCGGGTGGACCCATTCCAGCTGTTCCAGCGTCAGGAGTGTTTCAACAACCCCCGCGCTATCCTCGCCAAGTTGCGCGATCTGGCTATCAAGAAACATATAATGAGCGGAAGTCTGGCTATTACGGAGGCGACCACTCAGTTTGCTTTGTCTGCGAAATGCCGCCAATTCATCGGGTAATTGTGCGGCGGCCTGCCTGAACGTAAGAGGCGCGTGCTCACTCGCGAGTGCCATTATGCGCCGCACTTCTGCCGCCCTGTGTTTCATGGCAAGTAGCGATTGTTCGGCAGAGCGCTCTATGGCGCGCTCGCAGCAGCGAATGAAAGTCCCGAGTATCGGGATTCGTGCCGGATCGGTTGGCTGCAATGTGCCGATATGGATGAGTGCAATTCGCAGCGAATTTGCTGCTTCTTCGATCTGCCCCTCGGGAATAGCACGCTCCGCCGCCGCGAGCGCGTCTTGCCACTGATATTGGTCTGTCATCGCTGGTGCTATCGCCGGACGGGAGGGTAATGGTCGGGCAAGCGCCCGCTCCCGATCGCTTGGCTGCGTTATCATTATAGCCTGATCGTTGGTCCTTTCCAAGGAGCCCCGTCCTCGGCTCCTATCCCCGGATCCCCCGGCCTTCGTATCTCAACGGGACAACATCACTTTGGAGGGTGATTGTATGAGTGAATTAACGGCGGTTTTCGAGCATACCGATGGGTGGTGGATCGCCTATATCGAAGAGTTACCCGGCGTCAATACGCAGGGTAAGACGATCGAAGAGGCTCGCGAGAATCTGCAAGAGGCAACGCGCCTGATCTTGGAAGCGAATCGCGAACTCGCGCGTCGCGCGAGCTCTGGCAAAGACGTTGTCCGTGAGTCGTTTGCCTTGTCAGTGTCGTGAGGCGACGCGCACTGCTCGCCCATTTGCGGGCGCATGGGTGCGAACTCCTACGCGAGGGCTCGCGCCATTCGGTCTGGTGGAATCCTGTCGGTGGTAAGACTTCTGCGGTACCTCGCCACGTAGAAATCGCCGATCTTTTGGCACGGAAGATTTGCCGTGATCTCGATATTTCGTTGCCGTGAACTGGCTCGGTTTGGGTTGAGGTAGGTTATTGGCTATCAGCACAGTCCTGTCAGATAGCTCCTTACGGTTTTATCCCGGCCTTTACTCCGGCCTCCGATCATGAATAGACGAGGCCCGGACCCTCGCAGTGGTCCGGGCCTCGTGAACGGTGTGCGGAAAGGGAGAATGCGCTAGCCCTGCTTCAGCCGCGCGATCGCCTGGCTTTGCAGCGAGTTCGTGGACATCTCCATCAGCTCGATGCGGTTGCCCTCCGGGTCGCTGATCCACGCCTGGCGGTTGTGGTCCAGGCCGGTCTTCAGCGGCGTGTCGATCGTCACGCCCGCGCGCTCCAACTCGGCCACCGACTGCTCGATGTCGCTGACGCTGAGGCAGAGGTGGGTCATCCCGGTGGCGTTGCGCGCCGGGACATCGCCGACGCCGTTCGGGAAGATCTCGAGATACTGATCGTCCGTGATGCGGAGATAGACCAGCATCAGCGAGCCGTCGGGCTGGTTGAGGCGGAACATCTCCGCCAGGCCGACCTTCTCGGTATAGAACGACACGAGGCTTTCGAGATCGCGCGCGCGGATCGCGATGTGCGCGAGGCTGGTCAGTCCGAGATTCACCATCGTCGTTCCTCCTTGTAGAGTGCGCCGATCAGCGCCGATCGGCAATGGCACCGCGTTCGAGTATACCCTGTCGCGCGCCTGCTACGGCCTGGGGGTAAGGCGCATCAGCGGTTGCCCATATTCGACCGGCTGCCCGTTCGCGGCCAAATATTCGACGACGATACCGCCTATGTCGGCGGCGATCTCGTTCATGATCTTCATCGCCTCGATGATGCCGATCGTCTGGCCGTTCTCGATCGTGTCGCCAACATCCGCGAACGGCGGCTCGCTGGGGCCGGGGGAGCGGTAGAAGGTGCCGATCATCGGCGCGGTGACGATGATCCCCTCCGGTTCGGCTTCGACCGCCTCGGTCGTCACCATCGCGGTGGCCTGGCCCCCGCTCGGCGTACTGCCTGCCGGGACGGTGGCACCGTGCGCGCGCAGCCGCAGCTTCACGCCGCCGGTCTCCAGGAGCAGCTCGGCGATGCCACCGCGCCCCATCATCTCGATCAGCGCGCGTACCTCGCCGGTCAGCCCCTCGGGCAGGCCCGGTGCCCCGTTATGGGTCGCCCCGTTCTCAGACTGCGCCATCCTCACCCCCTGCAACGACGAAGTACGAGTTCGGAGCCGAGGGCCGCCGCACGTCAGCCGCGCCCCCGCTCGTCGCTCGTACTTCGCGTCGTCCTTAGCTCTGGACCCGCTCCAGATACTGATTCGTCCGCGTATCGATCCGCACCAGGTCGCCCTCATTGAGGAAGAGCGGCACGGTGATCACCAGGCCCGTCTCCAGCGTGGCGGGCTTGGTGCCGCCGGTCGCGGTGTCGCCGCGAAAGCCGGGGTCGGTGCGCTCGATCCGCAGCGTTGCGTTGATCGGGATCTCGACGTCGATCGGCTTCTCCTGATAGGTGAGGAGGTCGATCGACTCGTTCTCCTTGAGATAGTTCACC
>JAABUK010010935.1_pt1 | contig 11961 bp, 22 predicted proteins | sample 5559141 | NCBI WGS metagenome assembly JAABUK01 (sample SAMN10711869, study PRJNA513367) | rock metagenome | isolation source: Antarctica rocks | place: Antarctica: Victoria Land, Pudding Butte nord | collected 2016-01-03 | reverse complement strand
CGAATACCATTGACTGAAAGTACATCCCACTGTCAGCAACCAGGATCAGTGCATCAAAGCCAACTTGAATGCACAATAGCAGATTGCGGGCTGGACCAAATCCTGACTAAAACCCAAACCTGACCGCAACAATGCACGAGCAGCAGCAAGGGCTGCAGCAGACACCTGTTCTGCAAAGCTGTGCATGGCAAGTTTAGTCATGAGTTATGTAAGCGCTTACTCATCATGACCAACCATGGCCAGCAGCAGGAAGACAGTTCCAATGATGCCGTAGATGATCATGGCCAGCAGGAGCAGGAAGGTGAAGAAGGACGCCGCCCACTGGAAGTTGATAATGACGATCAGGATGAGCATCAGCGCGATGAAGATGACCACTGAAAAGTAGACGTACTCCGCCGTCATGCGGCTGCACCACATGCAGCTGATAGTTTGTTGTGTGTTGCAGCACATGCAGTTGATTTCAGGTGTTTATTGCAGCATGATGCAAATGCTGTTTGCCAAATGGCGTCTACCCAATGTTGCATTGAGTAAACATCAAGCCAGACCCTGGTGCCTGTTGTGTGATGTCTTGCACACGCTCTCATCATGATTCACACACTCGCATCATGATGCATGCATTGCACACACTCTCAACATGATGCACACATGCATACAGCACAAGTTCAACCAAACATGCTGCATGTGCCCTTGTCATGACTGAACATCTGCATGAAGACCATGACAATGCAGCTGCCAATCACTGACGCTGCTTCAGTAAGCTTGAGCAGTCCTTTGCCCACAGAGTACGGCTAGGTCAACATCAGAAAGCTGTCTGTCATGCAAGGTGAAAGGTTAGAGTTACTAGCTGTCATAGTCATACAAGGTGAAAGGTAAGACTTACTAGCTGTCATAGTCATGCAAGGTGAAAGGTTAGACTTACTAGCTGTCATAGTGCCTGACCTTGGGCAGGTACTGGTCCTCTTTAGCAGTCACCTTGTCCACTGTCTCATTGTGCAGCGTCACAATCTTGTCCAGGATCTGGGCATTGTAGCTGGTAATGTCGGCACGCACCATGGTCGTCGTCTGCAGCAGAAGGTCAGCCACATTTGTTTCGGACGACAGTGGTCATGTCTTTTCATCACGACCACTAGTGTAATGCTCCAGAGTACTTGCTTGCCTCTTTGTGCTGGCCAAATGTAGTGCATGGTTTCACAGAACTGCGGCAGCAATGACATGCAACCAGCAGCACACTTCTTTCTAACCTGCCTTGTACAATCTGAACACTACACATGCACTGACCTCCATGCCAAGGTCAACTTCCCAGCTTGGAGCAGGCTTGTATGCAGCATCGCTCAGCATGACTCACCATGTTGATCTGGCTGTTGGAGCATGCTTGTATGCAGCAGACTCAGCATGACTCACCGTGGTGATCTTGCTGTTCAGGTCTGCCACAGTGGCGGTGATTGAGAGCAGCACTGCACCCTTGGGGGTGGGCAGCTGATGATAGGCAACCCCTTCTGCTGCTTCTGCCACAATGTAGGGCTCCCTCGCTGGAAGAGCATCCTCTGTTGTGGTCATTGCGCTCACCAGGCTGTTCAGAGCCTGCGCAAAGGGTTTGCACATATTCATCTTCAGTCCCAAAATCATTATTATAATGAAATGTTATTAAATGTGAGCTGTGAGCTGGTCCTTGGAACTTACATATGGTCATGTATATATCAAATCCCAGGTCAACGTATCTCAACATGTGACCAAAATTTGATGCTTATACAAACATCTGCAAGGTTCAAAAATCAGCTCACAGGTCACGGTCAGACAACGTCATGCCTAAAGACAGGCAATGTGACATTGCAGCTGTAACTGGTGTTGGTTGTCGTTGCAGCATGACATGGTTTCAACAATGCAGGCTTACCGTGTATGTTGGCAATAATGCAGCATTCGCCGTGACATCACTTGCCATGGTCTGTGCATTGGCAAGGTATGTGCTGTACGGACTGGCAGCCAAATGAGTCAGGATCCCCAGAACAGTGGTTGTGTCAGTGGCAACTCCCAGAGTGTTTTTAGCAGTGGCCACTGTACTTTGGAGATCACTGTAGGTGGTCGATGATGGACTGCTCACATAAGCTTCATATGCTGTATATGCATTAGACACGTCACTATCTGCATGCAAGGACACCCAGGTCAGATCACAGGAGAGATTTGGTTCAATTTCAATAAGTCACCAATGCAGGGAGAGTGTGATGTTTGCCCAACCCCACACCCAAGGGCTAACCCCTAAACCCAAGAGCTGGTGTCCCATCCAACCACCAACTGCTGTGAGTAAAGCAGATGCAACATGATATCACATTGAGGTGTGACATAAGGCTTGGCAGATGAACAAAAGCTTCATTGATTGATGTCAAGTCATACTTGCTCACAGCAAAGTATCTGGGGACTTACTTGCGCTGCTGGTAGCTGTTGCCAAGCTGTTCACCTCAGTAGCCAGACTGCTGAAATAAGTGTCAGTCTGCAGCTGCAGGTCGCTCTGCATGCAACCATATTTGACATCAGACTATACTGGTTTTGCGTTGATGATCACGTGCACCTTCACTGTTTCCATTTGCATATGCTGCATTCACCAGGAACATCATCCTTTCCATACACAAGCCACCTCTTGCAGTTATCTGAAACTTGAGTCAGTCCCAATGTCATCGTGAGACAGACATGCTACTGATCTCTGGGGCTTATTTCAAACCTCTCTGGAGTTGCAGAAGCAGCATCTGTCTTCAACTTGGGCTCATCAGCAACTAGCAGGAGATACAATGTGCGTTTTGTCAATTCACAGTGCAGGTGGATAGACAATGGCAGCTTACGATGATGTCGTTCAGATAAGTGATGGTGTCATTGATGGTGCTGGAGGTGGCCAGGCTGTCATAGAAGGCAGTCAGGTCGGTGGCCAGAGTCTGGGGGTTTGTATCGGCCCCAGTCATCACAGCTGCAACTGCCATATCCAGATTGTCCAACAGCTCATATGACGTCTGCAGAGGCAAGCACAGCTTGTTGAGGCGCTCAGTACAAGCTCATGTGGGAAAAAGGTAAGCATGCCCATGAAGCTGCTGCAGTATCAGCACTCAGCTCAGCACATGCTTGACAGCATAGTGGTTAAGGGGGTGGGTAGTGGTGGCAGTGTGGTGGTGGTTGTGGTTGTGGTGGTGGTGGTGGTGGTGGTGGTGGTGGTGGTGGTGGTGGTGGTGGTGGGTTTAGCTATATTTAGGGTCACCATCAGCAAGCAGAGTTCACATCTCAGGCTGCATACCTTGAGCAAGCGCACATGACCACTGACAAGTACCAAACAGTCTTCTCATGTCTTGCACATTGCTTCAAGGCATGTCATAAGAGACAGCAAACATGAGTCAGACTTCAGTGGTGGTCTCACCGACATAGCTGAAGGCAGAGCAATGACAGTCTGGTTGATGTGCTCGATCTGGTACAGCAGGGTGTCCATGCAGGGCTGGGTGGCTGTGTATCCTGTGGACTGACTGGTCAGGTCAGTGATGAGGAAAGGCAGCCGGTGCCAGTACAGCTCATAAGCAGTGCTGACAAGCCTGCAGACGCACATCAAGCTAAGTTCTGCCAACCACTTTGTGGTGTATGTACTAAGTGTACTGAGTGTATTGAACAGCGTTCTGAATGGCTGGGAGTGATTTGTGATAAGGCCAATCACACATACAGCAGCGTATGCAGCACTTGCACAAGACACAGTTGGTCGCAGATGGTTCTGCAACCGTGGAATAATTTGTGTCAAAGCCAGCATTGCACTTACTGGGACCTCCTGCACCCCACATCTTCTTTGCACCAAGTGTGGTGGTGCTATGAACAACATCTGCTTGAGTGCAAGCTGCTGCAAGTGTAATGCTAAGATAGACATTTGCATGGATGCAAGTGGCCATGCAGTCATAGTGCAACACAGCAGTACTCACGTGCCCAGATCAGCAACCAATGTCTTAATGGTGGGACTGGAAGTGCTGGACTGCTCGTCAGCATTGATCGCATCATACTGCAGCTGCTGCAGAATCTCCAGGCTGTTGTAGATGTTGTCTACATCAGTCAGCTTTGTGGCTAGAGTCCCAACGCCATCCGTCAGCGTGGTCAACGTGCTGCCCACATTGTCTATAGCCGTCTGCTGAGCAGTCGATGGGGTTGCACTATATGTGGTGAACAAAGCAAGCGTTGTTGCAGCGTTCTCGAAATTAGTGACCTGCAGCCGACACAAACAGCTGACATTGCTGTTTGGATTCTAATCAAATCACTGCTGAGTCTCTATGCATGTCTGCAGGCCCCAGCGCATCATGCTGTGCACGCTGTGTCTGTCAGTACTTGATTTTGTAAAGCTGACAAAGAAAAGATCTTGCCAAAGTGCATTCATATGTGCATGTGGCAGTGCCAGTGTTTCAGCACTCACGAAAGCCAGGACTTGTCAACATATACTCTCTTTATATATGTGTGCATATACGCATATGTTCAGGCATATGTCTATGTGCATGTGCCACCCAGACAATGCTGACTAGACAGCTTTGCAGGTGTATGGGGAGTCTTGATGCACTTGCAACAGGCTCAGCACGTGAAGGTGCATGACACATGGTGTGTCTTTGCACCTGAAGCTTGTAACCTGGCGCAGTCATGCTGGTGCTCTGCAGGAATGTGGCAGCATTGGTGATATACCCCATGTAGGCCCCAGTGATGTATATGTATTCACCTGTGCTTGTCGCCTGCAAGCACACATCAGCACAACTTATGAAGCTGTCAGCTTGCTGCCTTACACATCAGCACAATTTGTTTAGATGTTGGCTTGCTGCCTGCACAGAAGGGTGCCCCAGAACAAATGATGCTCTGACATAGGCTAAAATTACAGGCTATATCACATCCATACTTGACAGCTCTTTGTGCAGGTTGAGCAGGTGAGGTATGAACGTTGAAGGACTTCAAGACAACGGATACAAATCAACATCCTTGGCAAAGCTGACAGTTTTGCCAACATACAGTACCAACATTGCTGACAATGATGCTAGTGAATCAACATGCAACTGTAATGGAACACAACAAGCTACAGATGACAGCAGAGCGTTGCACTTGCCTGTATGCAGTGAACGTATCACAGCACAAATAGTCACTAATGCAAGAGCACTGAGTGCATACCCCATATGATGCCAGATCAGTGATCACAGCTTCGCGTGCAGGATCAAAGACGCCGGAAGTGCTGGAAGTACCACTCAGGTATGTGTCTAGCGACTCTAGGCCATCTGCAATGACAGTGGGGTCTGCCATACCATTCAGCCATGTACCCACACACTGCAACATGATGAACATCAGCTTGATGGTCCTGCAATGGCGGTGTTGATTCTGGCCTAGCACTCCATCTACAGTGTGCAGGAATGTGGTTGCCGAGTGAGCCTTTGGGCAGATGTTGAAGGTGTGCTGTGCTGTGCTGTGCCATGATGTACGGTGCCATGCTGTGCTGTGCCACGCTGTGCTGTACCTTGCTGTGCTGTGCCATGCTGTGCTGTGCTGTGCCATGCTCTGTGCCATGCTGTGCGGTGCCATGCAATGCCGTTTCATGACATGTGGTGCTGCATTGACCTATGTCGTGCATCTGAGACATTGCAACACTTGCAATGCTGACAACCATCTTCACAGCAAAGTGGAAGCAGCTTACCGTAACATCTGAGTTCATGCCTGAGACATTCACGTCCACATTCAGAATGACAACCAGGTCATCAAAGATGCCTAAAGCTGAGTCAGCATCTGTTGTGATATTGTATGCCGCATCAAACACCTCGTTGGCAAATCCCTGAAACACAAGAACAACTTTTGGACAGTGGACCCCCACATTTGTCACTGCATGATATTCATGCATGGCCCATCGCTGAAAACTACAAACTGGAAATGATGCAGCTGTTGTGAACTGGCACTGTAACTTCATTTGTTGGTGCGTTCATGGACAGAAATCAGTCCGCTTGTGCAGATTCAGAGTTGAAATGCATCACAGCGGGATGCACTTTGTCAAGCAGCCAGATACATATGTGAACTTCAGAAACAAAATGATGCAAATGGCTTGCCGTTAGGGATCCTATGGTGCCAACAGTCTGATGGACCAGATGAGGCCCAGCCTCCACCATGCCATAGATCCCGGACGCAACTATTCCCATTGCCATGAGTATAGCTGTCACCTTGGTGGCAGTCATGCCCCTGTCTGCAATGTACTTCATGGGATCTGCACTGGGCTTGCACAGGTTGCAGCAACATGTGCAGCAGCAGTAGATCCATCTCCTGTAGCATGTGCACTTGCAGAAGTGAAATATCTTATTATTGGTCAAACAGGGTGCCATGTTTTCACACTTTTCAGGACATGATGTCAAGCTGAGCAGCATTAGGCAACAAATGAAGCACCAGACCAAATGTAAGATGTGCTGGGCCAGCTAGCAGCCACGCGCTTTTGTACTGCTACGCATGTCAGCTTTGCTGGCCGTAGCATGCTGACCATTTATCATCAAAGAGTATTGCAATGCTGCTAACTGAGGAGCAACAGAGCAACAGCTGTGGGAGTAGAACGTACCAAAAGATGAAGAAGAGAAACAGCAAGAGAGAAACAATCAGCAGCACCAAATTTGGCACTACTTTTGGCTTCATGTACTGCTGATAGTATGGTGCATTGTATTCTGCCTTGAACTGGATATCGGCAGCAGGGGTAATCTTGGCGTATAGACTGCTGGTCTGCAGGTCAGACATGCTAGGGTTGCTGCAGAGACGACTCAATTTACATCTGTTTCGTTCAGGTGTACACCAAACGCAGACAGGCCAGCCAGGACCAGACCCTCCACTGTCAAGGGGACAGGCTTACCCGCCAAGCTGCTGTTGCACAGACTGTATTGTCGATGGTGACGTTGGCGCCGTCCACTTCGACTGTTGCCACAGCGTCCGCATTTGCTAGCGGCATCAGCAATGTCAACAGCAACGCAGCGGACACCAGCAGCCAATGGTTCACACTGCAGCTGAACATGGCGACGTGGCTGCGCTGAGTACACTTCTGTGTGCAGGTCTATCAGAAGAGCATCACAATGCCATTTTGCACGACACACTGAGCCGGCGAACCCAAAGGACGAACGAGCCAAGGTTACATGCAGGGATGATGCGCATGCACAAAGTTGCCAAACAGCATTTGGTTTGACCCAGTCAACTTCTCGACCCCAGTTGACAGTCATAATATTCGCCTCATTTGCGTTGTGCAGAAAAAGGAAAATAGTAACAGGTACACAGGGCTCGCATATGCTTCGGCAAGCTTGGTCCGATGTCGCAAGTGCGTATGACATAGTCGGCATGTCCTGCGCAGCATTAGCTGCAACCTGCAATATGTGTCGCCTTTGTTGAGGCCAAGTGACACCGAAGCAGGCAATTTGACGTGCTTGCAGTCTTTATTGTTGCGCAAAACGCCGCCTGTTGCTCGGTCAACTCGTAATCATGTCGGTGAGCAACGTCTGATCTGCATGTGTGACAGTTTGTTGTAGTCTCGAGGGCTGACTTCTGTATTGAACTGCGACCAGGTTGCAAGTCGTGACAGAGATCCTTCCTCTATTGAAAGCAGAAAGCAGAAGCTCAGAGATCTCATGGCCGAGGAAAAACAGGTGCGTACTGTGCATCAGACTGCTTGCTTCGTATGAAAGACATCAATAGCTGAGTCACTTGTTGCACACTGTTGCAGAAGCACAAGCTCAAAATGAAGGGCTGGAGTGACAAGCTGAAGGAGTTAGAAGCTCTTGACAAGACACGTGGCAATCAAAACAGCCAGCAGGTCTGCCTCTGCATGCATATCTTTGCCATTGCCTCTTGGTACAATGCTCATCAGCACCATAATACAGCACGCTTGTCTTCAACAGGCAAGGACCAATTTCATGTCCCTACAGGCATACAGTGTCCCGTATGAGCAGTCTCAGGCCAATGGCACATCCGTGCATGACCAGCCCGAAGATAGTGGTGACGAGTATGATGCCAGCTCATCATCATCATCGTCTCAGGGTCCACCGGGCTTCTCTAGCACCGTCAAGTCTTCACAGGTAACCTCTTGTTGCTTTCTGCAAATTGTAAAAAACTTCAGGCATGCCCTGGGGACTGTTGAGCAGCCAGTTGTGCTTCCATATAAAGGAAGGAGCATGACCAGCGTGTAGTCTGAATTGCAGCAAATACAGCCATCATCACAGTGAATTTGGTGTTTCTTTCTAGCTGGATGCAGCAGCATTGAAACATATCTTGGCTATGCTGATAGGCCAGTCCAAGCTCTGAACTGATTGTGGTTCAATAAAGCATGTAGGCAACATCCAGCTACCAGCTGCATTCTAGGCAGCTATCTGCATGCAGTTCATATGGACCTGGCCTTCATAATGGACATGTCCTGGGCTTGTTGTACCTTGCAGTGCTCACTCTCATGTGGTACAGTTTCTGCAGGCATTCTTAACTGCATCGCTTGATCAGACTGAAACCAAACACAAGCATCATCTGTCAGCTATGGAGCCGTACTTGCAACATCGCCATGAACTGCAACAGCAGCAGCAGCAGCCAGCATATGCGAAGGTGCAGAAAGTTCTGCATATATCAAATGTTTCCACACCTGAAGAGGCCATCCCACCCCCACCCCCCTGTCACCCTCCAAACCAGATGTCCCCAAGAATCCTCAGAGTGCTGCTTCCTCCAGAAAGCATCAGCTCCATTGAGCATTTATCAACTTCTCAGCCCCGACCATGCATCCCCAAACCTGAAAAGAGAAAGTCTCCTCCCCAGACATCACCTGAGTCTGTGCTAGACCTGTTTCCACTTCCTGCCAATGGTGGCAGCTGTCAAGAGCACAACTTTAACATCACAGCATCCACCCACAATGTGACCCTTCCTCAACCTCTACTCTTCACCAGACCTAACCTCCTGAAGTTGGACTTGACCCCTAAACCTGTGCAGCCCACTGTGCATGCCATAGCACCCCCTCTGACCTTTGGAGACATCCTAGAGGACATTGAGTTGCCTGTCTACTCAGCGCAGCCCCAACTTGACTACATGCAGGCACCTCAGAATGGGCACACACCTCTCTCCAATGGCAAGCATCCAACATCAGCTACACAGTTGCAGCCGCAGCGTGATTACTCACCAACCCCAGCTGCAGCTTCCTTGACGCCTCAAGGGCCCGGGAGCGTATTCAAGCGCTTGGGCCAGACACCGCCTGCAATGCATCAGCAGGCTGATGCAAAGCAGTCATTCAGGTCTCAGGGCACACCCCATGCAAGTAGCAATGGGTTTGACCCTCCCCCGGGCTTTGCCACCCCGGGTCCACCCACAGCTGAGCCCATGTCCCGTGACCAGGATCTTCCTCCTGGTTTCCCACCAGCTGGATCATCCTCTGCTCATCAGCCCAGCCAGCGCTCAGGCATGAGATCTGACCAGGCTCCATACTCAGCTCGCTCACAGGACTCAGCCCCTCGCTCAGCCAGTCGAGCTGCAAGCTCATCAGCAGGCCCGCCCCCTTCCAACTCAGGGGCGCCCCCAGGCTTTGCAGGCCTGCCAGCTTACCTTCAACAGAGGCTCTCACCAGCCCCTGCGCAGAAGCCTGCTGGCTTGCCAAATCAGGCAGCTCAGAACAGCAGTCTTGAAGCAGCCACAAACAGCCATTATACAGCAGCTGTCCAGGAGGAGTCCGCAGATGAGCCTCATCCAGGATTTGCAAGAGCTCGCAGCTCAGTTTTACCTTCCAGAGCTTCAGGTGAACTCAGGGACAGAGGCAGTCTGGCTGGTCCCAAGAGCACTTCAGCAACAGCCCTTGATGATGTGCCCCCAGGCTATGGGCCCACACCCCAAGCAGTTGCCCAGAGGCCCCCCCCTGGCCATGGTCCCCACTCTGCCCATAGGCAGGCCCCTGCAGGGGGCTGGGGTGGCGGCGCCACTGGGAATGGTGCTCAGCCCCACAGCAGCAACAATGGAGACGTGCAGGTTAGTACTGCACCATAGGCTGTGTACAGGGCTGCCAAAGCAATCTCGTGATGCAGCTGACTCCAGTTGACTTGTACTGCTTCATGGCGTGCAAACCTTTGTTGCTTAAAGCTGTCGGTGAGAGCCAATGCAACTGTGTATGGTTTAACCATGTCCAAACCAGGTGGTGCAGTTTCTACTGGCCATGAGCTGTACTGTGATACTATGTGAGGTGACGCTCATTCTGCATTGCAAGCCAGTGCCCTGACTCCCTGATGTAAAGTTTCAGAAACCCAATTCATGCCAAATGATTCACAGGGTGAAGAGGAGTTTCCAGGGCTTGCATTTGGCATCAGGGGCCTGGACCAGCAGCAGAAGTTCTCCTCAACACAGAGCCACCAGGACTTCCCTTCCCTGGGAGGCCCAGCTGGGGGTGAGGGGGGCTCAAAGCCTGCAGGAGCCTGGGGCAAAGGCCCAGGCCAGCTTGCTGGTAGGACCACCAGTCATTGTGTTGTGTCTATGTGTACACTCATGCATCATTCTACATCTCAAGAACGTTGTCATGAGCTTTGCTTGAAGCATGTGTGCTGCCAGCTTGCCTACATTATATTATGTTGACTTGAGGAGACAATCAGCAATGCTTCTTGCCTGAGCACTGAATGACAAGGATCACAGCTTCCAAAGTGTCCAATTACGCCAGCAACAGAGGCTTCGTCCATCTTCAACTCCTGCAGCTATTCGTCAGTCCGTCCTCATGTCTGTGCAACAAAGCTCAAGCTCATCAGTCAAGCCTGGGCACTGCAGGCTCATTGAGGCAGCAACAGCAGCAACACCAAGTGTTCAGCGTTGCATCCACCCTGGCAGCAGCAGTGCGCCCCCCTCAGCCCTCCACAGTCCACGTAGAGCGTGTGGAGCTGAACGATGGACTGAGAGTGGCGGGGGACGATGCCTCTGACAGTGTCAGGAGGAAGCGCTCCAAGAAGCATGAGTTTGAGAAGTGGGAGCGTGTCAAGGGCATGGGCTCGATCAACATTGTAGAAGGTGAGTCAGGTCTATCAGAGAGCCCTGCAGCCACAACATTGTCAGGATGGCCGCACTAGGAGAAGCAAGGTCTGTCAAAGAACACTGCAGCCACAACATTAGTGGGGTTGTTTCACGAGGTGTAGCACATCATGGTCAGTAGTATGCATTGTGCATGCATTGTGTATACATTGTTGGCTGATCAGGGCTCCAACTGCATATCCACTGACAGCTGCTTGGCACCTGCATATCAGCAAGAATGTTTTTTTTGTCACAAAGCGTTGTTGCATTTGACATGTCATGGTGTGTGATTGTGTGGACTTGCTTATCACCATGAGTCTGCCTGCAGGTCTTGAGCTGCATCAAAATGTGCTGAGCCCTGAGGAGCAGCTCAAGATGGTCCAAACCATAGAAGAGTGGGTCGTCCAGGTCAGCTGCTTGCACAAATCCCTGCATCCATTGAAAGCAGCGATGCTGCATCGTCATGCTGATAGTCCTTCTCTGGAGTCTGCTGCGAGCTTGTGTGGAACATAACATGTTGCCTGTGCCTGCAGCTTGTACAGCGTGCTTTCATACCGCACATACAACATAGTCACATGGCTCAATCAGCTTGCAGCAGGTTTTCAGAAAAGACTATGCCTTTCAGCGTCAGGTTAATGAGAAGCCGAGTATTATACCGGGCTGCCCAATAGCAGGGTTTCATTGCTTGTGAGCAGTTTATGACCATCTTGCCAATTGCTTGCATGCATGAGTGAGTGATCAGTCAAGGGGACACAGCGCATGGCCACAATGGTCACCTGGCTTGAGGTGGTGTGCAGGGCAAGCAAGGACGGCTGAGGGGTCGCACCTTCAGCGCTCCACGCAAGTGGGCTCGTGGCAAGGGCAGAATCACCTGCCAGTTTGGCTGCTGCTACAACTATGCCATTGACAGTGAGGGCAGGAAGCCAGGTGAGGGCCTGCCTTCTGCACTCACAAGCCTGC
>JAABUK010010933.1_pt1 | contig 11962 bp, 9 predicted proteins | sample 5559141 | NCBI WGS metagenome assembly JAABUK01 (sample SAMN10711869, study PRJNA513367) | rock metagenome | isolation source: Antarctica rocks | place: Antarctica: Victoria Land, Pudding Butte nord | collected 2016-01-03 | reverse complement strand
CGCGTTGTTCGGCAGCGTGTAGAAGCCGTCGGCGAAGCCGAGCACCAGCTTGGCGTCGCTGTTCGAGGTTGGCGTGACCGCCCCGAAGCCGGTGTCGGTGGGAAAGGTGGGCTTGGACGACGAAACATCGGTGCGCACGACCCGGGTCGCCCCACCGCCGACGATCTTGCCGGTGCTGTTCACCATGATCACGCATTGCAGCCGGTGCCCCGACCAGTAGATCCAGCCGGCGATCTGGTGGGTGGTGCCGATCAGCCGGTCCTGGTCGATGAAGGCGAGGTCCGGAAAGAGCGACGCGGGAAGCACCTGTGCCTTGCCGAGGTCGATGGAGTCGGTCGGCTTCAGGCCGCAGCCCAGCGTGTAGTCCTTGGTGAACGGATAGCTGCCCAGCGCCTGCAGCCGCGGTATCAACGGCTTGGGATCCTGTAGCCGGGAGATGAACGGATCGGTGGCGTCGAAGCGCACGCCGGCCGCCATCACATTCTGCACCGGCGTCTCGTTGACGGTGGCCTGGTACAGCTGCGGGCTGGCGCCCCAGAACACCGCCACCGCGGCCAGCGTCACCCCGATTCCGACGGCGAGCTCGCGTGTCGAGCGAACCAGCCGGATGCCGACCACGAACACCGCGATCCAGAACAGCGCGGACAACGACACGTAGCGGGCCTGAGCGCCGTCACCGAGGAACACCTCGCTGCGTCCGAGGGAGATCAGGCCGGCCGCGATGGTCGCGTACGCCGCGACCCCCCACCAGGCGACGAGGTCGGCGTACTCGGCACGGCGCGGCCAGTAGGTGGCGAAACTGACTCCCAGCACCGCCAGACCGGCGGCACCGGCCACCAGCCCGAACGAGCCGCCGGCCGGGTCCCACAAAGTCGACAGGTTGGTGAGAAACGTTTGGATCAGCAGTCCGGGATCGTGGCCGACTCCCTTGCCGGTGCTGCCACCGTTGGCGGTCAGGGCATAGACCACGCAGGCACCGAAGAACAGCCCGAGCGGCAGCGCCCAGCGCCACCAGCGCCCACGCTGCAACAGCGCGACCACAACGATCGCCAGCGGCGCGGCGAAACCGGTGCCATAGGTCAGCAGGGTCAGCGCGGCGGTGACCACGGCCAGGCCGGTGTGCCGGTTGCGGGCGAACAGGATGCCCAGCAGGCCGAAGACATTGGCGGTGATCCAGGCCGTCCCGCTCATGCCCTTCAGGAAATTCCACGCGCCGCTCGGGCAGAACAGGATGGCGCTCGCCGCCAGGATCATCCCGACCCGGGACGGCGCGTTCCACCGGATGGGCAGCAGGAACCAGAGCACCGCCAGCGAGGCCAGCCCCATCAGGACCGCGAAATACCCGAGCTCGTTGTTGGTCCCGTCCAGGAAGCGGGCGTCGAGGTAGTAGACGACCTGCGGCACGAAGAACGGGTGCTCGTTCTGGTAGCTGAACAGCCCCCGCAGGTGCAGGCTGCCGTCCGGATTGGTGATCCGGAGCAGGGCCGTCCAGTAGTCCTGGTATTGCATCCTGGTCGAACGGTGCACCCGGCCGGCCATCACCAGGGCCGGCAGCAGCGCGGCCAGCGCGCCGAACCAGCCCGGCCGGAGCGTGCGGGCGCGCTCACCGAGCCGGTCGATGCGGTTGCCGGTCCGGGTCGGTCCGGTCGCCGTCGCGGTGGTGATCCCGGTGGAATCAGGATCGGTCTCCCGCTCGGACGGGCTGTCGGTGATGGCGGTCTCCATGTCGTCGGGCTCAGGTCGCCCGCGGCCGGGCGAGCGCCGGGTCCGCCGGCCTCAGTACCGCGGTCTCGGCGGCGCTGTCGCCGGCCGACGCGGTTGCACCGGCTTGGCCGGCGATCGCACCGGTCGACGCGGTTGCACCGGCTTGGCCGGCGATCGCACCGGTCGACGCGGTGGCACCGGCTGAGGCCGCGCCATCGGCCGACGCCCTGGCCCGCAGCGCCGAGCCCGCCGTACTGCGGATCGGCACCGAGGTGTCGAAGTTGCGATCGGTCCGGTGGATGATCAGCTCGGCCAGCAGCCCCATGCCGATCAGCTGAACGGCCAGCATCTCCAGCAGGATGCCCAACTGCAGTAGCGGCCTGGTGCCGATGCCGTGCGAGGTGAAGAGCCAGACCGCGAACAGGTAGGTCAGGACGAGGGAGCCGATCACGCCGAAGATCAGGCCCAGGCCACCCAGCAGGTGGGAGGGTCGCCGGCCGTAGCGGGTGATCGAGACGACGGTGAGCAGGTCGAGCGCGCCGCGGGCGTAGCGCTCCAGGCCGTACTTGGAGACGCCGTGCAAGCGGGGCCGGTGGTTGACCGGTATCTCGGTGACCCGGAAACCGTTGGCGTGCGCCAGGGCCGGGACGTAGCGGTGCAGCTCGCCGTACAACGGGACCACGTCATAGATCTCCTTGCGGGCCACCCGCAGGCCGCTGTTGTGGTCGTTGAGCTTCAACCCGGTGACCACGCCGGTCGCCCGGTTGAACAGCTTGGACGGCAGCCGCTTGCCGATCGGGTCCTTGCGGTCGCGCTTGTAACCGGTGACGAGGTCATAGCCGCTCTCGAGCATGGCCAGCAACCGAGGCAGCTCGTTCGGGTCGTCCTGCATGTCGGCGTCCATCGTGATGATCACCTCGCCCCGCGCCTCGGCGAAACCGGCCGCCAGCGCGGCGGCCTTGCCGAAGTTGCTGCGGAACCGCAGCGCGCGTACCCGGGGCTCGGTGACGGTGACCGCCTCGATCGCCTCCCAGGTGCCGTCGGTGCTGCCGTCGTCGACGAAGATGATCTCGTAACCGAACTCCGGTCGCTGCCGCATCGCGCTGACGATCTCGGCGACCAGCGGGGCGATGGTCTTGACCTCGTCCTTGGCCGGTATGACCAGAGAAATGTCCACGGCTGACAGACGTGCGTTCGTCACGAAGTACTCCGTTCGGCGCTGAAGGAACCCCGCAGATGATACCGCCGGTGGTGCGCCCGGCCGGTCGCCGCGACCGCCGCCACCGGCTCGGTCCGCGCTGGTCCGCGCTCGCTCGGACGGTCGGCGCGCATCAGCTGGCCGCGCTGAGGATCGAGGTCTGGTCGGGGTAGGGCAGGGTCGGCGTCAGGCCGGCCAGCCGGCGTTCTGCCATACCGGAGCGCTGGATCGCCTCGCGGTAGCGGCGCCGACGGGTGTTGTCGAAGACGATGATGCCGCCGGGCTCGAGCCGGCGCTGGGCTCGCTCCAGGCATGCCTCGCGGGCGCGGCCGTCGATCACGATCAGCGAGAAATCGCCCGCGACCGCATCGATGGCGGCGACGTAGTCGGCGAAGTCGAGGCCGGAATTGCCTTCTTTGTGCGAGCCGATCTCCGGCGCGGCGGACGGCACCGGCTCCATGATCCGGAAGTCGACGTTGGCCAGCGGCGCCAGCGAGCCGGCCAGGTGCTCGCCGAACTCGCGGTGATGCTCGACCGAATGCACCTCGTCGGCTCGCTTGGCCAGCCACAGCGTGCTGGCGCCAGAGCCGTACTCGAAGACCCGGACCGGCTTGGGGTGCGCCGCCAGCCAGGCCTCCACCACGTCCACGGCGCGATAGGTCCACCACGGCACGTCCAGCTCGGCGATCGCCAGCGAGTCATAGGCCCGGGTCAGGCTGTACAGCCAGTGTCGGGCGCGCCGGTCGCGCGAGGGCGCCCGCTCGCTGAGCAGGCCAGCCCGGGTCAACGCGGTGCCGGCCCCCCGCGCGCCGGCCGCGTACATACCCTTGGCACGCAGCAGCGCGTTGGGCTTGTTGGTCACAGCACACTCCCTGTTCGTTTTCGCTACCTGTTGTCGCACCGGTGTTCTCGAATCGGCTCGTTCAGCGGGCTCGTTCGGGCACCGCTGCGGCCCGCAGGCCGGCACCGGTGCGCCGGACGGCCCAGAGTCCGAGCAGCCCACCACCGGCATCGACCAGAATGAACAGCAGCCGGACGATGGCGGCGACCGCGACCGCCGGTCCGTTGTCCAGCCCGCTGATCGCCAGGAACACCAGCTCGCGCAGCCCGGCACCGGCCGGCACCGGAATCGCCAGGAAGCCGATGATCCAGGCAGCTACGGCTGCGAAGGCTACCCGAGCGGGCTGCTCGGAGTAGCCCAGCGCTTCGGTGACGCACACCGAGGCCGCGCCCACCAGCAACCAGGTGGCGACCGACCAGCCGGTCAGGTTCAGCATGGTGCGCCATGGCCGCGGCTCGATCTGGATCCGGCCGCGGGTCAGTGTGGCGCCCACCGCCAGCAGCTTGCCCAGCACCGCCGGGTGCAGCGCGCCGATGCCCAGCGGGATCAGCGCCAGCATCAGCCAGCCCCAGCTCAGGCCCGCGCCGTCGGCGGCGACGAAGGGCGCCAGCACCCCGCACACGAGCGCCGCGGCCACGCACATCGCGGCGTAGGAGATCAGCGTGGTGACGTAACCGGTCGCCCGCGAGATGCCGGCCCGCGAGGCCAACTCGCCACGGCCGAGAACCGGCCAGACGCCGCCGGGGACGTACTTGCCGAGCTCGCCACCGAAGTACCAGGCCACCGCGTCGCGCCGCCGCGCCGGGGCGCCGAAGACCTGCAGGCACCGCCACCACAGCAGGCCCAGGCCGGTCATCGCCGCGGCGGCGGCCAGCAGGCCGAGCGCCAGCCACCCCGGACGGGCCCGGCCGAGGGCGTCGCGGATACCGCTCCACTCGCGGGCCAGGGTCAGCACGCACAGCGCGACCGCGAGCACTGCGATGACCAGGCCGCCGGCCTTCAACAGGGTGGCCAGCCGCGAGCGCGACGGGCGAGCGGCCGGATCTCCGGCCGCTGGCCCGTCGCTGTCAGGTACCGGCACGGAATCCGAGCTTAGTGCCTGACCGGGGCGCCGACGGCCAGCGCGAGGGTGGCGCGGCGGCTCGGCGCAGGCCTGGTCGCCGGGCGGAGTTCGCTAAGCTACCGCGGTTGCCTATCCCCGGTCTGGAGTCCTGCCGTGTTGCGTGTGCTCGTCGACGCGACGGCGATCCCGGCCGAGCTGCGCGGAGTCGGGCGTTACCTGGACAACCTGCTGCCGGCCCTGGTGGCCGCCGGAGTCGAGGTGACGGCGCTGGCCCAGACCCGCGACCGGGCGCACTTCCAGTCCTTGGGCACCGAGGTCGCCGACGAGAGGGTGCCCGCCGGCCGACTCGCCCGGCTGGCCTGGGAGCAGTACGGGCTGCCGGCGGCGGCTGGCAGGTCGGGGCCGGACGTGCTGCACTCACCGCACTACACGCACCCGGTGCGTTGGCGTGGGCCGCTGGTGGTGACGGTGCACGACGGCACCTTCTTCTCCGACCCGCAGTGGCACACCCGGTCCAAGGGACCATTCTTCCGGACGGCGACCCGGCTGGCGGTGCGCCGGGCGGAGGTCTGCGTGGTGCCGGCCCAGGCCACCGCGGACGAGCTGACCAGCCGCCTCGGCGCCGACCCGGCGCGGTTGCAGGTTGCCTACCTCGGTGTCGACACCACCCTGTTCCGGCCCCCCGACGCGCAGGCGAAGGCGCGGGTCCGAGCCCTGGTCGGGCTGGCCCCGGACGAGGACTTCGTGGCCTTTCTTGGCACCTTGGAGCCGCGCAAGAACGTCCCGGCCCTGATCCGTGGCTGGGTGGCGGCGTGCTCACGGCTTGATGGCCAGCCGCCGGCCCTGGTGCTGGTCGGCGGCGCCGGCTGGAGCGGTGCCGGTTCGAACGACGACCTCGAGGCCGCGGTGGCGGCGGTGCCGGCCGGCCTGCGGCTGCTGCGCCCGGGCTACCTGCCGCTGGAGGAACTGCCCCGCCTGCTCGGCGCGGCCACCTTGGTCGCCTATCCCAGCTTCGGCGAGGGTTTCGGGCTGCCGGTGCTGGAGGGCATGGCTTGCGGCGCGGCGGTGCTCACCACCCGGCGGCTGGCGCTGCCCGAGGTCGGCGGCGACGCGGTGGCCTACACCGAACCGGACGACGCATCGATCGCCGACGCGCTGTGCCGCCTGTTGCGGGATCCGGCGTTACGGGCCCGGCTGGGCGCGGCCGGGGTGGCCCGGGCGGCGGACTTCAGCTGGGCAGCCTGCGCGGCCGCTCACATCCGAGCCTACGAGCTGGCCGTCCGGCGTTCTGGTTCGGACCGGCGTTGAGCGGCACGCTCGCGGTCGTTGCCGTCACGTTCTCGCCCGGGCAGTCACTGGAGGAGTTCCTGGACAGTCTCGCGCTGGCGACCGAGCTCGAGGTCGAGGTGCTGCTGGCCGACAACGGCTCGACGGACGGCGCGCCGGAGACGGCTGCGCTGCGGCCTGGGGTGAAGGTATTGCCCCTCGGCGCGAACGTCGGCTACGGCCGGGCCGCCAACGCCGGCGTCGCCGCGACCAGCGCCGAGTGGGTGGTGGTGGCCAATCCGGACGTGGTGTGGGCTCCCGGGGCGCTGGAGGAGCTGCTGGCCGCCACCGGCCGGTGGCCGCGCGCCGGTGCGCTCGGACCGCTGATCCGCCAGCCGGACGGGCAGATCTACCCCTCGGCCCGGTCGCTGCCGTCACTCGGGCGGGGCATCGGGCACGCGGTATTCGGCTGGTGGTGGCCGCGAAATCCGTGGAGCACCGGCTACCGGCGGGAGAAGGAGGCACCGACCGAGCGCAGCGCCGGCTGGCTGTCCGGGTCATGCCTGCTGCTGCGCCGGCAGGCCTTCGAGTCCGTCGGCGGTTTCGACCCGTCCTTCTTCATGTACTTCGAGGACGTCGACCTGGGGGAGCGGCTGGCCGATGCTGGCTGGCTCAACGTCTACGTGCCGAGCGCCGAGGTGACCCACACCGGATCGCACGCGACCTCGCGCCATGCCGCCGCGATGACCTCGGCGCACCATCGCAGTGCCTGGCTGTACTTCAGCCGGCACTATCCCGGCTGGCGGTGGCTGCCGCTGCGACTGGTGGTCCGGGCCGGGCTGGCGCTGCGCGAGCAGCTGTCGTTGCGGGTCGGGGGGGTCAGTGCCGGCGCCCGCCCGCAGCGGGGCCGGCGCGGAGCTCGCGGTCGGCGGGGCCTGCTCGCCCGCCGCGGCCGACGGCCCTCGATCGTCGCCAGCGGAATTGGCGTCGACAGCGCGGGCAGTGCGGGCAGTCTGGGCAGTGCGGGCAGTGCGGGCAGTGCGGGCAGTGCGGGCAGCGTCGACAGGGGGGGAACCGGATGAGCGGGAGGACGGTCGACGGCATCGTGCTGGTCGGCGGCAAGGGAACCAGGCTGCGGCCGCTGACGCTCTCGGCGCCCAAGCCGATGCTGCCGACCGCGGGCGTGCCGTTTCTGACGCACCTGCTGTCACGCATCAAGGCGGCCGGCATCGATCACGTCATTCTCGGCACCAGCTACCGCGCCGAGGTGTTCTCGGAGTACTTCGGCGACGGCTCGGCACTGGGACTGGACCTGGAGTACGTCGTGGAGAGCGAACCACTGGGCACCGGTGGCGCGATCGGCAATGTCAGCCACCTGCTGCGCGGGGACACCGCAATGATCTTCAACGGCGACATCCTGACCGGCTGCGACCTGACCGGCCTGCTCGGCGAGCACCGCCGCACCGGTGCCGACGTCACCCTGCACCTGACCACGGTGGACGATCCACGGGCCTTCGGCTGCGTGTCGACCGATGCCGCCGGCCGGGTGACGGCCTTTCTGGAGAAGGACCCGAACCCGGTGACCAACCAGATCAACGCCGGGACGTACGTGTTCTCCCGCGCGGTCGTGGCGGCGATCCCGACCGACCGTCCGGTGTCGGTGGAGCACGAGACGTTTCCGGGCCTGCTGGCCGGCGGCGCGCTGGTGGCCGGCTACCTGGACTCCAGCTACTGGCGTGACCTGGGCAAGCCGGCCGACTTCGTGGCCGGCTCCGCCGACCTGGTCAGGGGGACCGCGCCCACCGAGGCGCTGCCCGGGCCCACCGGTGAGGCGCTGGTGCTGCCCGGCGCGGCAGTCGCCGACGGCGTGACGCTGATCGGCGGCTGCACCGTCGGTCGCGACTGCGTGGTCGAGGCCGGGGCGGTCATCGACGGTTCGGTGCTCTTCGACGGCGCCCGGGTGGCCGCCGGTGCCACGGTGCGCGCCAGCATCGTCGGCCGGGACGCGGTGGTCGGTGCCGGCACCGTGCTCGACACGGTGGTGATCGGCGACCGGTCGGTGCTGGGCGCCGGCATCGAGCTGCTCGGCGGGGCTCGGGTCTGGCCCGACGTCCGGCTGGCCGACGGCAGCGTGCGGTTCTCGGCGGACGGCTGATAATGAGCGCCACGCCCGCCCGGGAGCGCCGCTGGCTCCCGCCCGGGCCGATCGATGTGGTCCGGACGCTGCGGCTGCTCTGCCACGGCGCCGGCGACCCGGTCGCCAGGTTCGACGGCGGCACGTTCTGGTGGGCCTGCCGCACGCCGGCCGGGCCCGGCACCCTCGCGGTCTGCCCGTCCGGTGCCGAGATCCTGGCCCGGGCCTGGGGCGCTGGCGCGGACTGGCTGCTGGCGGCGGTTCCGGAGCTGCTCGGCGCCGGTGACGACTGGTCCGAGCTCGATGTCAGCGGTCACCGGGTGCTGCGCGAGGTGCGGCGAAACCGGCCCTGGGTGCGGCTGACCAGGACCGGCCGGGTGCTGGACTCGCTGGTGCCGGCCTGCCTGGAGCAGCGGGTCACCGGTCGGGAGGCGTTTCGGGCCTGGCGACAGCTGACACTTGCCTACGGCGAGCCGGCCCCCGGGCCTGGTGAGCCGCCGATGTGGCTGCCGGCCGAGCCGTCCCGGCTGCTGGCGGTGCCCAGCTGGGACTGGCACCGCTTCGGCGTGGACGGCAAGCGCTACCGGGCGGTCCGGGCGGCCGCGACGGTCGCCGGCCGGCTGGAGGAGTGCGCAGGGCTGGACCTCGATGGGGCTCGGCACCGGCTGTCGCTGGTACCCGGCGTCGGTGCCTGGACCGTCGCGGAGACCACGGTGCGCGCGCTCGGGGACCCGGACGCGGTCAGCGTGGGCGACTTTCACCTGTCCAACGTGGTGGGCTTCGTGCTGACCGGCGCCGCCCGCAGCGATGACGCCACCATGCTGCGGCTGCTGGCGCCGTGGGCCGGCCAGCGTGCGCGGGTGGTCAGACTGATCCTGCTCAGCGGCCTGACCCCGCCCAAGTACGGGCCGCGGTTCAGCCCGAAGGACATGTCGCGCATCTGAGCCGCCCGACCGTCCGGGCGGGGCTAGCCGAAGGTATCCAGGACGGCGTCGGACAGCACCGGCCACGCCTGCACCGCCCAGTCGTCGAAGGCCCGGTCGGCCAGCGCCACCAGCGCCAGCCCGGCCTGCGGATCGATCCAGAACATCGTGCCGCTGCGACCGAAATGGCCGTACGTCCCCGCCGAATTGCGGGCGGAGGTCCAGTGCGGCTGCTTGGTGCCCCTGACCTCGAAGCCGGCTCCCCAGTCGTTGGGCCGCTGGCCGCCGTAACCCGGCAGCACGCCCGGCAGTCCCGGAAACTGCACCGTCCGGGCCGCCCGCAGGCTGTCCTGGTGCAGCAGCCCGCTCGGTGCCAGCAGCTCGGTGAGCAGCGCCTGCAGGTCGGTGACCGACGCCCGGCCCTCGCTGGCCGGCGAGCCGACCAGCCCGGCGGTGCGCATGCCCAGCGGCGTGAACACCGCCTCGGCCAGATAGTCGGCGAAGTCGATGCCGGTGGCAACGGTGACCAGCTCCCCGACCAGGTCATAGCCTGTGTTGGAGTAGATCCGGCGGGTTCCGACCGCGGCTGCCCGGGCGCGCCGGTCCGGCGCCAGCCCCGAGGCGTGCGAGAGCAGGTGCCGCAGGGTCGCCGAACCGAGCTGGTCGCTCAGCTCGGCACCCAACTGACGGCCGGCGTACTCGGCCAGCGGCTGGTCCAGCGCGACGGCCTCCTCCTCGACGGCCACCAGTGCGGCCAGCGCGGCCAGCGGCTTGGTGACCGAGGCCAGCCGGAACGGCATCGAGGTGTCCCCGGCGGTGGCCAGCACGCCGGACGGCCCCAGCACCGCGGCGGCGGCGGCGGGCACCGGCCAGTCCCGCACCTGTCGCAACGGGTTCACCGCCCTCGGACCTCGCTGTGAGCTGCGCTCTCGACGGCTCCGGACATCATCGGTTGCCGCTCGGCCCGCCGGACGGCCCGGGCGATGAGTGCCGGCAGCTCTGGCGAGGTGCCGGCGGGCAGGTCGGTGACGTCGAACCAGCCCAGGTCATCGGATTCGGTGCTGATCCTGGGCTCCCCGCCGGCCGGGGCCTGGCCCAGGAACTGGACGTCGAAGTGCCGCGTCGGCAGCCCCAGCGAGCAGGTGATCGGGTGCACGTCCAGGTTCACCGGCACCGGGTCGAGCGTGATGCCGGCGATGCCGCTCTCCTCGGCGGCCTCCCGGGCGGCGGCCGCCAGCAGTGACGGGTCGTCGTCCTCGAGGTGGCCGCCGAGCTGTAGCCAGGCTCGGACCCGGGGATGCAGGGTGAGCAGCACCCGGCGGCCCTCGCTGTCGAGCAGCACGACGCTGGCGGTGACATGACCGGCCACGCAGGCGCGCCGGGTCGCGTCCGGCCGCGCCGCCAGCAGCCCGAAGAACCCTTCGCGCAGCGCCGCCTGCCCGGTGCCGTCGGCCGGGTCCAGCGGCATCGCGGCCAGGGTGGCCAGCACGTCGGCATGCAGCGCCGAGACGCCAGCTGCCGGGACGCCAGCTACGGGGACGCCAGCTACGGGGACGCCAGCTACGGGGACGCCAGCTATGGGGACGCCAGCTGCCGGGACGTCGGCGGCACCGGCCTGCGCTCGGCCCAGCGCCAGTGCCTCGGCGGTGCCCATCCGGAACAGGTCGTCCCCGGCGCCACGGATCAGCTTCGTCGAACCGAGGCCGTCGTCGGTGTAGCGCAGCCCGCGGACCACCGCGACCGGGATGTCGGCCAGCTTGCCCTTGACCAGGTCACCGGCGGCCGCGACCTCGTCGGCGATCGCCACCTCGGTGACCGAGAGCAGGTTGCCGTGCCGGTCGCGCTCACCGCGCTCGTCACGGACGGCGGCCAGGCCCGCGACCCCGATCGCGACGTCAGAGATGCCGTGGCGCCAGGGCCGGCCCATCGAGTCGGAGATGACCACCGCGACGTCCACGCCGGCCAGCTCGGCCAGTCGGTCGCGCAGCCGGCGAGCCGAGCCGTCCGCGTCCAGCGGTAGCAGCGCGATGTCGCCACCGGCCATGTTGGAGGCGTCCACGCCGGCCGCGGCCATCACCAGGCCGTGGCGGGTCTCGACGATCCGCAGCGGCCCCCGGCGGGCGACCAGGCGCACGGTCTCGTCGGTGATCGCCTGCTGCCGGACGGCCTCGCGTTCGTCCGGGTCGCCGGAGGTGGCCAGCAACCGTCCCTCGGTCTTGGACACGATCTTGGAGGTCACCACCAGGATGTCGCCGTCGGCCAGCCACGGGGCACACCGCTGGATCTCGGCGGCCAGGTCGTGACCGGGGCGCAGCTCCGTCATTCCGGTGACCGGCAGCACCGAGACGCCCGGCGGCGCCGTCACCGGCCGACCAGCGCGACCGCGTCGGCCACCATGGCGGCGGTGACCTCGGCGCTGGTCATCAGCAGGTCGCGAGCCAGCACGTTCAGGCCCGGCAGCTCGGCGGTGTCACCGGTGTGCACCAGCCAGCCGTCCAGCACCCCACCGGCCGAGCGAACGCCGTAGAGCCCGGCCACCCCGGCCGCCGAGGTCTGCACGCCGAGCACCGGCAGGCAGGCATCGGCCATGCCACGCACCGGCGCGCCGCCGATGATCGGGGACAGCCCGACCACCGGAGCGGGCCCGGCGCGCAGCGCCTCGCCGATGCCGGGAACTGCCAGGATGGTGTTGATCGAGACCACCGGGTTCGACGGCGAGATCAGCACCACGTCGGCCTCGGCGATGGCGGCCAGGACGCCCGGCGCCGGGCGCGCGTCGTCCACACCCACCTGGACGAATTCCGCTGCCGGGATCGCCGCCCGGTGCCGGACC
>JAABUK010010931.1_pt1 | contig 11964 bp, 18 predicted proteins | sample 5559141 | NCBI WGS metagenome assembly JAABUK01 (sample SAMN10711869, study PRJNA513367) | rock metagenome | isolation source: Antarctica rocks | place: Antarctica: Victoria Land, Pudding Butte nord | collected 2016-01-03 | reverse complement strand
TAGTCTAAACCCATCTTGAAACATTGGGGCCTCAGATTTGCAAGCTACGTACTTTGTGCCTATATACACATTGAATACTGTAAAGACGGTTCGTGCCTGTGTATATGTTACAAAAGGCCAGACAAAACCTCTATAACAGTACAGTGAACACCTCCCTAGTTGTCATCAGTACTGTCTTCATACACAGACGCAACCAGGTCACACATTGTCTCTGCATTGACCCATACTTCGACCCGAGGTCAGTAAGCACCCAAAGCATGCGCCAGGGCAGTCATGCAATTAGCAGATGTGTTGTCAAACGGAGAGCACCCTACAAAATGTACTGCCTTTAGTTTGGTCAGTTTAACAAGGCCTAAAATGCTTCGCCCAAAACGGTACATACCACAAATATTGAGCACTTGCAAACTCTGCATGGCTTGCCAGTTCACCCTAAACGATGTATAAAAGCGCTTAATAGGATCAGTGGATTGCCAGATCTTCAAAAAATGTCAGCTGTGTCAGCAAAGTGAGCTCATTAGGGACATGCACACTCCTCAAGCAATCCAAATCTAGATGACGCAGGCTGACAACCTGAAAGACCCACGTGCACTGCAGATGGATGTAATCTCCGGGGTCACATCTTTGGGAGCTGCATGCGCCTAGACATGAGCAAACAGTATATAGCTAGACATGCTGAAGCTATGAGAACAGTCATCCAAGCCTTCACTAAAAGGCAGTGCAGTAGTTGGACCCTATGGTGGAGAGGGGTTTCTTGGAGGGTGGAGCATCAGGCACACGGAGCAAGCTGAGGCCGGACATGATGATGGTGGACATGACAACAGCAGAACACCAGCGATACTTACATCATGATGACGACTCTGGACCCAGCTTGACACCCGTGATGCCTAATAGAAAATCAAGGAGCGTAAAGATTGTGGAAGGAGGATATTGTCCTGATACAAGATGTGAGGAAAAGCTGCAAAGGAGCACAGCATAGAGCATTGGAGGAAGCTCTCAATGACTATGGTTACAATGTCACCACTCTGCCTATAATCATAATCATGGGTCACAATAGCACACTACATCTGGCGCTCTAGCAAAGATTGATATGGAGCATGGACCCGCAAGCAATTTTATGTCCAAATTGCATGACCATTCTGACATCTCGTAAGATTTGACGTCTAGGAGGGTATCAGAAGGTAGAAGTCAGACAAAAGCAGACAAAACAGGCCAGATCCGCCTTACATTCAGGAACTTGCCTTTCCCTTAGGGCGATGGCCTATGGTCATACCTCCGGGCTGCTGCCTTGGGAGGCTCCCGTTATGATCGCTGAAAAGCATAGACTTTTCTTTTCTTCCCAACTTTTCAGTTTCGAAGTTTGCACAATGCTATCTCAGCTGCAAGTTGACAAGCAAAGCACAGCAGAGGGCCTTTGCAAAGCTGTGGAACACTTACAGCAGCAGTGAAGCCGTTGGTGTTTTGTCATTGTGGGTCTGCTGCTTTTCAGTCACAGCGGCTTATCAGCAACCAATGTCGCAGACACACAAAGCTGGAACGCTGCAGTTCTGCCATGCTACATTACTTTAGCGTCACCCTGTTGCAGTGCCACACTGTTGCTGTGTCACGCAGTCGCACTGTCACATTGTTGCAATGCCACGTTGTTGCAGGTTGCAGCGCTGCGGTGTCACAGTGTTGCATTGCTGCAGTGTCAAGCAGCAGTGCCATGTGGCAAAGCAGGCACACCTAAAGGTGAGCAAGATCTAGCATCAACCAGCTCCATGCCACACTCATGATGATTGTCAGCAATGATGTACACCGCCTGCAGAAACTCTTGCACATGCACACAGGCACCTACACCTAGGGCAATGCACTACCAAACTCACGTAAGTTACCTTGGATTTGCTGGAAGCTTCCCTGGCATCCAATTGACGAAACAAATACCAAATGTGCTAGTTCCAAATACACCTGTCACACTGCAATTTTGTGTGCAACATTTATACACAATCACATGACTCCCTAGTAACTGACCTAAGTTGCATTGCAATGGCAAGAAATTTCCAGGTCCAGCTAGAAGGTTACAGCTTGTGCTTCTTAAAGTGCTGCATAACTTTTGCCAGACCTCTTAGCCAACATCAAACACACAAGTCCACAGAATGTCGTGCACAAGCTAGCAAAAGAACACAGCAACACTACAAAAGAGCAAGAACCCAACAAACTGCTATATCAACAAGTGCCACAGCAACTAGGAGCAAGAATGATGTGGGCTTTTGTGCCAAAACACAGTACTGCCGATATGCTGTAAACCAATCATTGGCAGCTTTTGCCACTGTGACAACAGGCAGCACAAGCACTGCGCTGTAGGACAGCTCTTGCTGTACAACAGTAAGTCTCAGTGCTTTGCTGACGCTGAGCAGGGTACCTACAGTCGGTGCTAGCGCAAGCGCGTTGAAGGCAGCTGTGCTGACCGCTTCTTCACCGCGCCGTGCGCATTCCTCCTTTGCCTCTAGCAGTTTTGCCATGTCATTGCAGCAAAGTATCATCATCATCACAAAAGACTACGAAGCTTGAAAAGCCACATGGAGAGACAAAACAAATGTGCACCTGTCAGACCCTGCTTTTATACCCTGGTTGTAAGCCCGGCTGCCACGGCTGAACCAATCAACCCCAAGCCAAGTGCAAGGAGTGTTCGCCAGGGCTGCAGGTCTGCCTGAAGACAGCACAAACTCCGTCAGGAGTTTCATAGCTGATGCACACAGGGGCAGATGAGCCAACCTCTTGCGCCTTGACATATCCTGTGCCTGGCCGCGGAACCCTTGGCTTCTTTGGCGCTGTGCTGTTGTACACTGTACAGCGCTTTGGTCTGGCATTTGCAGGGGCACGACCTGAGGCTTTGCATCGCAGCTTCTGTCCTGAGGCACATGTGGGCAGCACAGTCGCCCCACAAGCTGCTCGAGCCGGTAGAGATGCAGCCCTCATTGGTCTGGACGTGATCTTTGCCATGCAACAGTGCCGTTCAGAAGCAGCCATTGATGCAACCAGTCTCGAATCGAGACTGTTGGACCAGCTGATATCCCGTTTTCCATGGTATCGGAGCGCCACTGGCGTGATTCTGCCAGACCTTTTCTTAGTGGTATGAATCCGATGATCAGTTCCCGAAGCTGCACTCTTCACAGCAATGCTCGGTAAACTGTCGGGATCAGTGTGTACATAGAGAGTGTCACTGCAAAATTTGTCGGCAAGTATGCATGAGTTTCATATGCATGTTCGTAGTATTGCATTACAACAGTGGCTGGCTAAAGTGCTGACATATTGCAAGCTGTCGATCTGGGGCTGACTTTATCTCAAGCTGATAGAAGCGCTGCCGGCCACGAGCTCAGACACAAAGCATGTAGGTCCGTCGCAGGATGAAGCAGTGTTTATACCTATATCGATATCCGCAGAGTAAACAGCCCTCAGAATGTGTGTCAATGCTGATACGAAGAGTCCAGGCAGGCATAGGCAAGCAATTGTCCAGGCACAAGGCAGACAGGCTCGTGATGCCAGACCTTTGTACTGTGCTGCAATGTCTCCACTTGATAACAGAGCGACCACCAACAACACTTGTCCCGAACACCGCCATAGGCCATAGCCCTAAGGGAAAGGCAAGTTCCTGAATGTAAGGCGGATCTGGCCTGTTTTGTCTGCTTTTGTCTGACTTCTACCTTCTGATACCCTCCTAGATGTCAAATCTTATGAGATGTCAGAATGGTCATGCAACTTGGACATAAAATTGCTTGCGGGTCCATGCTCCATACCAATCTTTGCTAGAGCGCCAGATGTAGTGTGCTATTGTGACCCATGATTATGATTATAGGCAGAGTGGTGACATTGTAACCATAGTCCTTGAGAGCTTCCTTCAATGCTCTATGCTGTGCTTTTTTGCAGCTTTTCCTCACATCTTGTATCAGGACAATATCCTCCTTCCACAATCTTTACGCTCCTTGATTTTCTATTAGGCATCACGGGTGTCAAGCTGGGTCCAGAGTCATCATCATGATGTAAGTATCGCTGGTGTTCTGCTGTTGTCATGTCCACCATCATCATGTCCGGCCTCAGCTTGCTCTGTGTGTCTGATGCTCCACCCTCCAAGAAACCCCTCTCCACCATAGGGTCCAACTACTGCACTGCCTTTTAGTGAAGGCTTGGATGACTGTTCTCATAGCTTCAGCATGTCTAGCTATATACTGTTTGCTCATGTCTGGGCGCATGCAGCTCCCAAAGATGTGCCGCTGAGAGTCATCAATTCTGCAGAGTGGGCAGCGTGTGTCCCTGGCTATTGGCTGCCCAAGCATGCATGACATATGCCTCTTGAAGAATTCCAGATTTGACCTGTCCTGTATTTGGAGATGTTCTCCTGTGTGATTCTGGGATTGATGGCATGGTTCACAACGCATCACGGCTTGACCTGAACGGCTGCACCTTGTCATATAGCTGAAGGTACAGTGAGTCTTGGTTTGACGGGCCTAGTTTATGCTTATCATGCACAGTCATCCAGGTCTCTTATGCATGCTTTGGTTTCTGCTGAGCAGAAGGGTCAGCAGAATCTGCTGTCTGGACTTGAATGGTATGTTGAAACCAGAACTTGTCCTTGAATAGGACACACTGCCTAGTCACCTGGAGCAGTAGTCAGCTGCAGCAAATTTATTTACAGCTGGACAGGGTTTCATGTAAGCGTGGCAATGCAAAGTGTCATTAACATGTCAGAACATAAGGAACACATCAGTAGCACAGCGTGGTCAAAGGTTGCACCTTGCAGCGGTCATGTCAAAAGTTGCGCTTGTCAACCTGCTAGCATACTGTCATCACTGCCTAACACAACATAGATTCTTCTACCAGAGATGTCAGATCTTGCTGGTCCAGATCATTGCAGCCACAAATACGCTGCCTCAGCAGCAATCCTCCATTTTTGTCAGCCATACTTTGCTGCCTGAAGACTTGTCAAAAACTGCCCTCAATACTGCCGTCTGCAACTGCATTAGGAGCTTAGACAACAGTCTGTCCCTGTCCTCCATATTGCTGGTCATTCTGGCCCTGACCCTGGCCCTGGCCCTGGCTCTGCCCCTGACCCTGGTAGCCCTGATCTTGCCCCTGGTCCTGGTTCTGCATCACACATGACCATGATCAGGACAGCAAGTCGCCATCTGGCTAACACACTTTGCAGCAAATTTGCAGCAGTGTCAGATCATAGCATGGTTGCCATATTGGAACAGCAGCATGTCTGCACTTGACCAAGGCGTCAGGACATCGCATCATTGCAGCATCAGATGGCGCAGACAAGCAACACTGTAAATGACTGTTGCTGCAAAGAGAAGCTCCCTGCATTCTGCTTGGGCTCAGGAAAACAACTTACTGGGTAACATGACAGGACATACGCAACAGGGCACAGCATGCGGAAAGGGAGCATGACAGGGCTACAATGGGCACACAAGGCACTCTGAAGAGCACATGCCAAGCAGGAAAACAGACAATGCCCGTTTGTAATGATAAACAAGAGATACAGGAGTGAATGCCTATAAAAGTGATTTCTTGCTTGGGTCAAAAAATAAAGGGGCAGCTACACACCTGCTGGTTGCCACCGTTGTTCCTCTCGTCCTCAATGATGATGGGTCCCTGCATGTGCTTGTTCAGGGTCTCCTCAGTCAAGGGGTGCACCTTCTGCCCAGTCTCTAGGGCCTCCTGCCACAAGGCAACCTCACGCTCCTTGGCTGCCTCTGCCTCCTTCTTGGCATCTGCATTGAAAGGCAGGCTTTGTGAGCCGAAAGGCAAAGGTCGGAAGTCAAAAGGCAGAAATCGGAAGCCAACAGGCCATATCTGCTTGGAAGCAAATATGGACAACAACAGCAGGGCAGTGTTTGATCAGGAAGCAAATGCAGGTGTGAGTGTGTGATCATGAATGCAGCTCTGCATTGATATATCTGCATGCGGCCAGTACGTGGTCTTGAGGCCTGACCAAATTGCACGGAATGGTGCATGCTTGCACCACACAAAACATGCTGGGGAACATCTTAAGCATGAAATCGTCATTAGCAGCATTGCCAACTCAAGTTCCAAGCTTTTGCAGCAGAAAGCTTCAGTGTGCTGCTGACAAACCCCAACACTGGACTTGGCAATATTGCCAACAACAGTGTAACACCTGTCGTTGGCAGCATAGCCAAATTCAGAATTTGATTTTGTCAGCAGCACGCTGCAGCTGCAAGTGATCAAGTCTGGAACTGGAGCTGATAATCCTGCCAGCAATACCTCACTGGGTCGGCAAGCCATTCACAAACACCCCCAGTCCATACATAAGCAACCCCAATCCATTCACAAGCATCCCCAATTTGCCTGAAAGGCCTCCCACACACTCCAGAGGGAAGCCTAGGGGCTGTACACAAATGCAGGCTTGGTTGGATAACAGGCAAGAGTTGCAGGAAGTGAGAGAGTGTCACCAGTCCTTTTGTCAGCCAGTTGGTAGGCCAGCAGGAATTGTTGTTCGGTTTTTTGAACAGATACGAAAAGAACGAGTCTCACCAGTCCACTTGTCAGCCAGCTGGTAGGCCAGCAGGCGCTTCTCATCAGCAATGCGCTTGAAGGCTTCAGCCTCCTCGCCCTGCCTCACAGCCTTGGCCTCTGCCATCTCTGCCTCCGCTGTTGCAGCTGCATACTCCTGCACCAATCAAACAGCCAAATCAGACACATGTTGCTTACTTCAGACTAAAAGGGGTCCACTTTCTGCCATCTCTGCCTCCGCTGTTGCAGCTGCGTACTTTTGCACCAGTTGATAGACCATGTCAGAAGCAGTGTCAGACTTGGTATGTCATTTACTTTGAACTGAAGAAAATAGAATGTTGTACAAGTTACAAACAGGACAGGCAGGTGACTTGCATTTTGCTTATCTTAGTAAACGACAAAGCATATGAGTAACGCGCATGTGCACAGGGTTCTGCCCCAGCGCGACTAGAACCATAACAAATTTGTGTAAAAGCCAGTCACAACAAACATGCAAGCTTGGCATGACTGACGTGATCTGGCAATTGCTCCATGGCATGACTGATGTGATCTGGCAATTGCTCCAGCTAAACACAGCACACAACATCAACGCAAACTGAAATCCTGCATCTCAAACAGCATTCCCTTATCTCTCAGTGGCTCAACTGACCTGTGCCAGCTTGTCAACCTTGCTACAGGCCATGACCAGGTTCTAAGCACGCAAACAAGCAGAAACCTTGCATCCCAAACAGCAGTCCCTTATCTCTCAGTGGCTCAACTGACCTGTGCCAGCTTGTCCACCTTGTTGCGAGCCATGACCAGGTTCTGGGCACACTGGTCCAGCTGGTTGCGCCTCTCCTCCAGAGCCTGGGCCAGCTCCTTGGCCTCCTCAGACACTGAGGCTGCCCTCTCCTCAGCCATGTTGGCGTCACTCCTCAGCTGCTCTAGCTTGGCAACCAACCTCTCAACCTGCACAGATGTGGATGGCAAGTCAACACGAATGCCAATGCGAGCAGCAGTCAAGCATGCCAACTTGGCTGGTCCTAATTTAAATGAAAACATCTGCAATGTTTGTTTGACCAAGCCAAGCAGCCTGCAAATGTACGAATGACAACTGTACATTGCAACATATCACCAAGCTAAGCAGGAAGCAGACCACTGGAGACAAAAGGGCATCCAGCAGATGGTATTGAGCATGAAATGCTGTTGCTTGCATACTGTGCTGCTGCAAACCAGAAAGCAAAAGCTCAATGGGTGGGCCACTGCCCACATGCTGTGTTGCTGCATGCATGACATACAGCAGCATGGCAACAGTTGTGTACCTCGCCGACTTCAGTCCGCTTGGCAACAGCTGCCTTGTTGACCAGCTTGGCCTCGTGGGTCTTGTAGCGCAGGTCAAAGTCAGCCTTCTCCAGCTCCCTCTCAGAGGCAGCCAGGTCACGCACTCGGTCATCAACATCACCCTTGGCGTCAGACAATGCCATCCTGTAGTCAAACATGCACCACATCAGCATCTGCAGCTTTGCTCATAACACCTGATATATACCTGCATGTATGACTGCAGGATGGCTGTACCACCCTGCAATGATTCATGCAGCATGCTGGCATGTCAAGAAGTGCACACATGTTTACGTGTAACGCTCCAAGCAATGCCACATTGGGTAAGATCCAGACGCAAGACTGCCAAGGTGTGTATGCTATTGTGCTAAAAAAGAGAACATTTTTGCTGATGGTGGCGCTTAACAGAGGAGCACATAATACATGCCAGCTGCAGAGACATATTCTGCAGGGTTGTTGCATGTGGTTCTGTGCATGTGAGCAGTAGCAGCTGGAATCTCTGTGCCGGATATCACAAGGGGGGAAAAAACTGCACCGAATGCATGTGCACAAGTCTGGTCTGGCATGTGTTCACAGCATAGCTTATGTTAAAGAATGCAAGCGAGGTGAAGCGCATTTGAGGTAATAGTGAAGACAGTTAAGACCCCAAGCAAAACAGCTTCTGACCCAGATTTGACTTGCTGCTGCACTCATATAGTGGTCAAGGCTGTCATGCAAAGATCTGATGCAAGGCCAGGCAAGTAGCACCACAAATGACCAACCCCAAGTGATGTCAGCAGCCCAAATCAGCAGCATAGCTCAGCTTGAGTCAGCAGCCAGGCTCAAGTGTTGAAACAGCCAGATTGCACTTGTTCTTGTGATGGATGAGCAGAAACAAAACCCATGAGTGGTGCGCGGCTGTGAGTTCACCTGGTGTCATAGAGGTAAGCACGTGTGCGCCCTGGCAGATCCTTGGCAGCAGATCTAGTTTCCTGCTCAAGCTGCATGGCCTGCTCAGCCTCTGAGCGAGCCTCATTGCTGCGGCGAGCTAGGTCAGCAGCCTCACGCATCTTGTACTCAACCTGCTTGGCCTCCCTCTCAGCCTCTGAGATCTTGGCACGAGCTTGCTCCCACTGCAAAGAGGTAGACAAAGCGTGTCAATCAGTCAATATATATACGTTTATTGTCCTGGGGGGCGACTGGGACCCAACAGACAAGGAGTTCAGTTCAGAGATCTCAAGCAGACAAGACTTGCTTCCTACAGGCAAAGCGCTCTATTAGGCAACCACCACATGCATTGGGTTCACGCAAAGGCATGTAGCCTGCAATAGTACAACAGTGCTGCAGGAGGTGTGAGTGTGACCACATGCATGACCAGATGCGAAAAGTCTCAAATTGCTGTTCTCATGGCATTGATGATGTACATCAGCTCCTTCCCAGCAAACCAGAAGCAAAAACACATAAGTGAATTTACATGTACGCCTACTATTTCAAAAGTGCTGATAGACATTCAGTCAAACATTCAGCAACTATGTCATGGCTGAAACTGCAGCAAAAGTGCCATAATCGGTGTGCATGTGCTGGTTGCATTGACAAAAAAGGAGAAGGTGCGTACCTGCTGACCAGCCTCGTCATATGCAGGGATGCTTGCAGTCTCCTCACGCTTCTGGACAATCTTGGACAGTGCCTGGCTCTCAGCCTTCCTGTGCCTGCTGCCAATCTCATACTCATACTCAGGTGTCTTGGGCTTGAACAGGGGACCCTGCTCTGCTCGTACCTTGGCCTCTGCATCTGTCTGCAGAGTAGGCAGTACGTGTTACAAATGTCATGCCTTTGCTTCCAGCTGCATCCCTTGAAGCTAGGCACAGCCTTGCAAAACCACTGTGAGGCGAGGAGCCATCATGTGCATGTGTATAGTACAGCAAAGCAAAGTCCGAAACCCTTAGTCATAAGCATGGACGAAGAGTCCTCCTCACCATTGTGCCGGGGATGACCGGCCTGACCTCCACGTCAGGGTCCTGCTTGAACCTCCAGAGCATACGGTCTGCAGTCCGGCTGGTCTTGCGTGGTGTCACGGTCTGTCTGGGAAAGCCGCTGGGGTATAGCCCGTCGACAGCCTCGGAAGTGGCAGAAGCGTACTTGTTGTCTCTATGCATATGACCGTAAGTGTGGTTGCGAGCATGTGCATTGCCGTATCCAGAAGATGGGGGGTATTTGGACACAGCGGGGCCAAGCTCAGGGTCCTCAGTTCTAGTCATAGGCTGCATGTTTGCAAGTCTACGACAGAGATCTGAGATCTACGGGGTACTGTGTCGACTGTACAGTCGCGAAGGTGTTCGGTGCGACTACCTATCAAAATTTGATAACTGCTGCGTTGTCTCGTGTAAACAGAATCTTGGCCTGCTCTGTGTCAAATTGCGCTTGTTCGGACCTGGCACAGCTCACTCGTTCTCCTACTTTAGCTGCGGCCTATGACGGCTGCTGACGGCAAGAGAGAATGAATGATGATTTTTCTCAGTGCCGTTCAGCTAAATTCATCTAAATTCACCTGAATTCAGCTGACGCTGCCCAAAGCCACCGCTGCACGCGGAGCGGCCAGGTCAACGCATTTCTGCGCTGCGCCGGAAGTAACAACGTCTCATCGACAAGCTGTCGAAAGTTCTTTTTGCTGTCGGAAAGACATTGAGACTAGATCATAGACACATCTGTTGCTCATCGCGATGGCGCGCAGAAACGGACGTGTTGAGTCACAACGGATATTGCTGGTTTGCACAAGCAATCCCAGACTCGGGGACTCAGACCGCGAGACAGGTGTCTGGTGAGTTCGAAAGGTCTTGCAGGTTGCTCATAGTCTCGTTGTCAAGCAAGTAGCTGCGCAGTCCGTCCGCATCCTGCACTCGTGCGTGCGTAGCTCCGCCCAGATCCTCAGTTCGCTCACACGACTCGATAAGTAGCTGGTGTCCGTATGACGAGTGCCACCCCGCAAACAGCGACGCTGCACGCTGTGTGCAAGACCGTGAGTACCTTCTCTGGACCTCGTGTGCATACCCCGCAGGGCCGAGAGCTTGTTCTCAGCATACTACTTTTTCACCAGAAAAGGCTACGAGGTCACCCTGGCTTCAGTGAAGGGAGGGAAGCTTCCTATTGACCCCAAGAGCGTGGTCACACCATACCTTACCACAGTGGTCAAGAAGGGCCTGACAGATGGTACAGCCTCACAACTCAGCTGTCATTATAGCCTCAATTCTCAGCTACCTGATATCACAGCTGAACAAAAGCAACATCAGATAAACCAGGGACCAGCCTGTCAGCTTCCAGCTCACTTGCAAGGAAACAGCACATGCATCATACAGCAGCTGCAATGGATTATGCATTAATGTTCTCAGATTCTGCATTTGAACCGCATGGCGATGGCTTGCCCTGACTCCCTCTTGTCATTGCAGACTTCATCATGGCCAGAGTCAACACCACAGCAAGCATTGTCTACATTGACGGTGCTGAATTCGATGGAGTCTACATTGTGGATGGTCTTGGTATCATGTGGGATGGAGTGTACAACAGCGAGATCATCAGAGTGGTACAAGAATCATTGAGGGCAGGCAAGATGGTGGCAGCTGTTGGCCATGGAGTGGCAGCACTGTGCAATGTAACCGATGACAGAGGCAACTTCATTGTCGCTGGCAAGCAGGTATGCTGTTTACTCATGTGTAATGGCTCTCAGGATCAGCTCTTCAGGCTTTGTCATCATGCTTGTGCTGTATGCATGTTTATGCTTGCTTGAGCATGATTATGCTGCGGTTGCATGAGCTAACTCAGGCTGCTTGGGCAACTCACCCCACGCACATGCAAGTTGCCTGTGACCTCTTGCAAAGAGAATATTTGGTTGACATGTTCTGTTTGTGCTCAGATGACTGGGACAACAGACACAGAGGAAGAGCTATTGGGAGCAGGTGGCATGGTGCCTTTCTCAATTGAGGCCAAGTTGAGGAAGTATGGGGCTGTCTTCAGGCAAGGAACAAGTGACACAAGGCCGTTTGCCACACGATCTGGCAGCATTGTCACAGGTCAAAACTCAGCCAGCTCACTTCTAACAGCAGAGGGACTGGTCGAGGCAATGAGTCTGGGTGTACGCATGACTGTTGTTTAGGTTTGCCATTGTCA
>JAABUK010010930.1_pt1 | contig 11964 bp, 10 predicted proteins | sample 5559141 | NCBI WGS metagenome assembly JAABUK01 (sample SAMN10711869, study PRJNA513367) | rock metagenome | isolation source: Antarctica rocks | place: Antarctica: Victoria Land, Pudding Butte nord | collected 2016-01-03 | reverse complement strand
CGCGCCGGCACGGCATCGCCAGGCTGGGTCCAGACGATCGTGCCGGTCGAGTGGCAGGTGGTGCAGAGCGGATGCCAGCGCTCGTGCTGCGTGCCGCAGGCGCTGCAACGCCAGACCGGGTTGGGCCCGGCCTCCTTCAGCTGCCGCAGCGCCTCCTGCGCCGCATCGGTCTTGCCATCGAGCACGTCCACATCGGCCATCAGCGTCCACAGCCGCCGCTGATTCACGCCGGCGTCGCGCGCCCGCTCCAACTGCCGCCGCGCCTCGCCGATCATCCCGGCATCGATCGCCGCCCGCGCCACCGCGATCGCCGACTCGGCGTTGTCCGGATTGGCCCGGACCAGCACCGCAAGCTCGCGCGCCCGATCGCCCTTGTCCGCGATCCCCTCGACGAACGCGTCGGCGATATCCGGATGCGGGCACGCCGACCAAGCCTGCCGCAGCACGTCCTGCGCTTGCTTCTGCCGTCCGCTCTCGCGCAACCGCTTGGCGTATTCGATCGCTGCCGGCGGCAGGCCGGGGTCGGCCTCGAACGCCTGCTTGGCCAATGCCATTGCCGCTTTCGGATCGCTCGCTTGCTCCGCCGCGGCCAGCGCCAGCGTCGCCTTGTGTTCGGGGCCAGCCAGCTTCAGGGCCTCGCCCCATTCGCCTCTTTGCAGCGCCATGTGCCGCCGCTCGTCGCGCAGCCACTTGGCGTTTGGGTGCGCCTTCTCGGCCTGGCTCGCCAGCCGCGTCGCCGCCTCCCAGTCCTGCCGCTCGACCGCCAGCCGGATCAACCCGCGCAGCCCCAGCAGCTTGGCGTCCGACCGCTCGGCCAGTTGCTCATACAGCGCCGCCGCCTCGTCGTCCCGCCCCGCCTGCTTGCCCGCTTGAGCCGCCAGCAGCAGCGTCAGCGGCGTGTCGCCCAACAGCCGCCGGCCGCGATCGGCCTCGCGCCGCGCAGCGCCCGCATCGTTGGCCGCCAGCGCGATCAGCGCGCGGTTGATCGCGGTCTCGCCCCGCAGCCGGGTCCGGCCGGTCTGATATGAGCCGACCCGGCGCGGAATGCTGATCAGCCACGCCAGCAGCCGGATGATCGCGTACAGAACGACGAACGCCACCGCCAGCAACGTCGCCGCCACCGGCGTCGATGTCTGGATCGTCGTCCCGCCCAGCGTCGCCGTCAGCGTGCCCGGCAGCAGCGACACCCACCAGGCGATCGCGATGCAGACCAGCGCCGCGATGAAGAGGCCAATCGCAGTGCGCATCAGCCGGCCGCCATCGCGGCGAGCGCCGCGCGCGCATCGAGCAGCGCCCGCGCCTTGTCGACCCAGGGCTGCATCGCGCTCGCCGCCGGCCCGGCCAGGCCCTTCAACGTCTCCGTGGCGCCTCCCAGGCTGCCATTGTCCAGCTGCTCCTTGGCATGCGCCAGCACTCCGGTGATGGGATCGCCGACCAGCACCCGATCACCCTGCCGCACCGTCACCGCCTGCTGCGCCCGCGTCCACAAGCGCGCGCCGAAATCCTGGTTGTCCGTGATCGCCGGCTGGCTCGCCTTCTGCGCCGCCGCGGCATACTGCTCGAAGCTCTCGCGCAGCGCCGCCTCGGTCGGCGGCGCCTCGCTGGCGAACCGCGCCAGGGCAGGGGGCGCCCCCGGGATTTCCCCAAGCTTCTGTCCCGACGCCAGCGCCGCCGCCGCGCCCTGCAGCTTCGTCGCCACCGCAATCCGCTGCGACGCCGTCTTCAACTGGTCCGCCATCTGCTTCTGCTGCTTGTCCAGCTCGTCCAGCCGCGCCTGCACCTGGTCCAGCCGCGGCCCCAACTTGGCCGTCTCGTCCACCCGCGACGCGAGCTGCTGCACCTGGTCCGCCACCGGCTTGGCCGACGCCGTCACGCCGGCAATCTTCTGATCGATCCCCGCCGTCAATGTGGCGGTCTTCTGCTCCATCGCCGCCATGGCCGCAGCGATCTTCGCGTCGGTCGCCGCCGGGTCGACCTGCGGCCGCTTCTCCAGCGCGTCGATCCGCTGCGTCAGCGGCGCCAGGTCCGGCGCCTGCTTCGGCAACGCCTGCACCTGCTGCGTCAACCCCTGCACCTGCTGCGTGAGCCCCTGCAGCTGATCCGGCGCGACCACCGGCCGGCTCTCCAGCGCACTCGCCTGGTTCTGCAGCTTGTCGAACGCCGCCTGCGAAGGACCCGGCGGCGGCGGCTTCTGCTGCTGCAGCTTGCTCACATCCTCGCGCAACGAGGCCATCTGTGCCTGCAGCGCGTCGACCCGGCTGGCCTCCTGCGGCGCCAGATGGCTCTCCGGCGGATTCTGCCACAAATAGAACAGCGTGCCGGCCAGAGCCACGAAGCCGACCAAATACAGCACGGGCAGCAGATCCCGCCTCTTGGCCGCAACCGAAGGCTCGATACGGGCGCGCGCCAGCGCGGGATCCGGCTCCGGCCCGGAAGCCTGTGCAGGTTCGTCGGTCATATTAGCGCCAATACCTCGTCCAAAGTGGGCTTAACTGACACACGGACCCGGTGCCAGGGCAAGGGGGCAAGCACGTCGGCAGCCATCGCCCCGATCGCCACCGCCTCCACCCGCTCCAAGTGCGGCCGCAGCCCGGTCGGGAGCAAGCGCACGAACGCGCGAGCGGTTTCCGCCGAAAGAAACATCGCCGATCGAAGGTCACCCCTCTGCAACGCCCGCCTCGCCGCCTCCGGCAATTCCGCCGCCGCCGAGACCGCATACGCCACCCGCCGCTCCACCGCGAACCCGCCGCACTGCAACGCCGCCGCCAGCCCGTCCCCCTGGCCCGCCCCATGCGCGAACAGCACGCGCGACCCGGCCACCAATCGCGCCAGCGCCAACCCGGCCAGCGCCTCCGCATCGCCCTCGGCGTCCAGCACCGTCCCGAACCCCGCCGCCCGCGCCCGCGCCGCCGTCGCACTGCCCACCGCCAGCAGCGGCAACCCGCGCAGCCGAGCCGGCAGCGACCCCACCGCGTTGCGGCTCGTCACCACCACCGCATCATACCGCCCCGCCGCGGCCACGTCCCGCGCCTCGACCGCCAGCACCGGCGCCACCACCGGCACGAACCCCAACCCGCGAACCCGCTCCGCCGTCTCCGACGCATCCGGCTCCGGGCGCGTGATCAGCACCCCGCGTCGCACCCCGACCCCCGCGCACCCACCGCCACTCAGGCGAAGATATCGCGCGGACTATCCGCCCGCAGTTCGCACCCGAGCGCGTCGCCCATCGCCGCCGCATCGGCCGCCGGGCCATGCACGCTGCGCTTGATCAGGAAGCTCCCATCCGGCCGCGCCACCAGCCCGGTCAGATGCAGCCGCCCATCCGGCAACAGCCGCGCATGTCCCCCGATCGGCGTCCGGCACGAGCCGTCCAGCGCCGCCAGCAGCGCCCGCTCCGCCGTCGAGACCGCGCGGGCCTCCGGATCCTCGATCCCCGCCAGCAGCTCGCGCAGCGTCACATCCTCGGCCCGCACCGTGATCCCCACGATCCCCTGGCCCGCCGACGGCACCATCGCCTCCGGATCGAGCGGCACGTACGGCGTCGTGATCCCCAGCCGCCGCAGCCCGGCCACCGCCAGCAGGCTCGCCGCGCAATCCCCGCGCATCACCTTGTCGATCCGCGTCTGCACGTTGCCGCGCATCAACGTGATCCGCAGATCCGGCCGCGCATGCAGCAATTGCGCCTGCCGCCGCAGCGACGTCGTCCCGATCACCGCCTCGGGCGGCAACAACGCGAACGCTTCCGTTGCATCACCAGCCGCCGCTCCGGGCCCGACGATCAGCGCATCGCGCGCATCCTCCCGCCGCAGCGTGCACGCCAGCACGATCCCGTGCGGCAGCTCCGTCTCCAGATCCTTCAGGCTGTGCACCGCGAAATCGATCCGCCGGTCCAGCAGTTGCTCGTGGATCTCCTTCGAAAACAACCCCTTGCCGCCGATCTCGGCCAGCGCCCGGTCCTGCACCGCGTCGCCCGTCGTCGTGATCACGTGCTCCTGGAACACGTCCTGGTCGTTGAACCCCGGCGCCAGCACCGGGCAGAACCGCGCTAGCAGCCCCAAAAACATCCGCGTCTGCACCCGCGCCAACGGCGATCCCCGCGTCCCCACGCGCAGCGGCAGGCCGCGTCGGGCATGCGGAGCGATACGTTCACGTAAATTGGTAGGCTGGGCGTCGGGCATCGGATTGCTCTATGGGATCGCCGGTCCGAGGAAAAGAGCACATGCTGGCGCACTACCGTCCCGGCCCGGTCCTGGGCCTGGAGTCTTCATGCGACGAGACTGCCGCAGCGGTCCTGGACGCCGACGGCGCCGTCCTGGCCGAGGCCGTCCTCAGCCAACAGGACCATCGCCAGTTCGGCGGCGTGGTTCCCGAAATCGCCGCCCGCGCCCATCTCGCCCACCTGCCGGACCTGGTCCGCGACGTGCTCGCCCGCGCCGGCCTGGCACCCGCCGCCCTCGCCGCCGTCGGCGCCAGCTGCGGCCCCGGCCTGATCGGCGGCCTCATCGTCGGCGCCGGCGTCGCCAAAGGCATCGCGCTCGCCGCCCAAATCCCCTTCGTCGCCGTCAACCACCTCGAGGCCCACGCGCTCACCCCCCGCCTGCCCGGACTGGTCCCAAAAGACGGCGTAGAGGGCGCTGCCGACTTCCCCTACCTCCTCCTGCTGCTCTCCGGCGGACACTGCCAGTGCGTTGCCGTCGAGGGCGTCGGCCGCTACCGCCTGCTCGGCGCCACCATGGACGACGCCATCGGCGAAGCCTTCGACAAGGTCGGCAAGCTGCTCGGCCTGCCCTGGCCCGGCGGCCCCGAAGTCGAACGCCTCGCCGCCGAGGGCCAGCCCAGCGTTCCCCTGCCGCGCCCGCTGTTCGGCCGACCCGGCTGCGACTTCAGCTTCTCCGGCCTCAAGACCGCCGTCGCCCAGCGCGTCGCCGCCCTGCCGCCGGGACCGCTGCCCCGCGCCACCGCCGCCGACATCGCCGCCAGCTTCCAGCACGCCGTCGCCGCCGTCCTGGCCGACCGCGCCGCCCACGCCCTGCAGATGATGCCCGACGCCCGCCTGCTCGTCGTCGCCGGCGGCGTCGCCGCCAACGGAGCCGTCCGCGCCGCCCTGGCCGAGACCGCCGCACGCCACGCAATCCCGCTCGTCGCCCCACCGCTCCGCCTGTGCACCGACAACGCCATCATGGTCGCCTGGGCCGCCATCGAGCGCCTCCGCCTCGGCCTGGCCGACCCGATCGGCATCCGCCCCCGCCCGCGCTGGCCCCTGACCGAGCTCGCCCCGGCCGCATGAACTACCGCCACGCCTTCCACGCCGGCAACCCGGCCGACTGCGCCAAGCACGCTCTGCTCGTCTGGATCGTCGAGGCGCTGCTGCGCAAACCCGCCCCGGTCTTCGTGCTCGACACCCACGCCGGAACCGGCCGCTACGACCTGCTCGACGGGCCCGCGGAGCGCACCGGCGAGTGGCGCGACGGCATCGCCCGCCTGCTGCACGATCCGCCCGAGACGCTGCGCCGCTACGTCGCCCTGGTCGAAGCCGCCACCGCCCCGGGCGCCGCCTTCACCTACCCGGGTTCGCCGCTGCTCATCGAGGCGCTTCTCCGCCCAACCGACCGCCTCGCCTGCTGCGAGCTGCACCCCGAGGACGCCGCCGCCCTCAAGCGCCTGCTCCGCGCCAGCCCCAACGCCGGCATCCACGAGCGCGACGGCTACGAAGCCATCCGCGCCTTGCTGCCGCCCCCCGAGCGCCGCGGCCTCGTGCTGATCGACCCGCCCTACGAGGCGCCCGGCGAATTCGAGCGCGTCGCCGCCGCGCTGCAGGACGGCGCCGCCCGCTTCGGCCACGGCGTCTACGCCGCCTGGTACCCCATCAAGCATCGCAGCCCGGTCACCACCTTCCACGAATCCGTCCGCCTCTCCGGCCTGCGCGACATCGTCGCCGCCGAGCTCTGGCTCCGCCCCCCGCTCGACCCGGCGCGCCTCAACGGATGCGGCCTGCTGGTCCGCAACCCGCCCTACGGCTTCGAACCCGCCGCCGCCGCGATCCTCGATGCCCTGCAGCACCGCCTCGGCGAACCCGGCGCCGGCCACCATATCCTCCGTCTCGCCGATGAGTAGGCTCGCCATTATCGGCGCTGGCGCCTGGGGCGCCGCCCTGGTCCTCCAGGCGCAGCGCGCCGGCGGATCGGTGACGCTCTGGGCCCGCGACCCCGCCCGCCATCCCGGCCTCACGATCGCCGCTACCGCCGACTTCCCCACTGACGCCGACGCCATCCTGCTCGCCATCCCGGTGCAGCACATGCGGTCCGTGCTCGCCCGCTTCCGCCCGTGCGCCCCGGTCGTGGTCTGCGCCAAGGGCATCGAGGCCCGCACTCTGCGCCTGCCGCTCGAGATCCTGGCCGAGCTGCACCCCGATACGCCCTCCGCCGTCCTGACCGGACCCAATTTCGCCGCCGAGATTGCCGCCGGGCTGCCGGCAGCCGCCGTCATCGCCGCCGCCGACCCGGGCTTGCGCGCAAGCCTCGCCGCCCGCCTCGCCACCGCCAATTTCCGCCTCTACGGCAACGACGACCCGGTCGGCGCCCAGCTTGGGGGCGCCGCCAAGAACGTCATCGCCATCGCCGCCGGCATCGTCATCGGCGCCGGCCTCGGCGAGAACGCCCGCGCCGCGCTCATCACCCGCGGCCTCGCCGAACTGACCGCCTGCGTCACCGCCCTCGGCGGCAAGGCCGAGACCACCGCCGGCCTCTCCGGCCTCGGCGACCTCCTGCTCACCTGCACCGGCCCGGCCAGCCGCAACTTCTCCCTCGGCCTCGCGCTCGGACGCGGCATCCCGATCGCCGACGCGCTCGAAGCTGCGTCCGGCGTCGTCGAAGGCGTCGCCACCGCGCCCGCCCTGCTGGCCCGCGCCGCGCCCACGCCCATGCCGATCTGCGCCGCCGTCGCCGCCCTGCTCGCCGGGCAGACCACCGTCCAGGCCGCCGCCTCCGCCCTCATGACCCGGCCCCGCCGGGACGAATAAGGAGAACGAATGCTCCGCGGCATCCTCACCGTCGGCGGCTGGACCATGGCCAGCCGCATCATGGGCTTCGTCCGCGATATGCTCATCGCCGCCCTGGCCGGCACCGGCCCGGTCGCCGACGCCTTCTTCATCGCGCTCCGCGTCCCCAACCTGTTCCGCCGCCTGTTCGGCGAAGGCGCCTTCAACGCCGCCTTCGTCCCCGAATTCTCCGGCATCCTGGCCACCGAAGGCGCCGAGCCCGCCCGCCGCTTCGCCGAGCAGACCATCGCCGTGCTCGCCTTCTGGCTGGTGCTGCTGACCATCGCCGGCGAGATCTTCATGCCGCAGCTGATGCGCCTGCTGGCGCCGGGCTTCATGGACGTGCCGGGCAAGGAGGCGCTGACCGTCGCACTGGCCCGCATCACCTTCCCCTATGTCCTGCTGATCTGCCTCGCCGCCCTGCTCTCCGGCGTGCTCAACGGGCTCGACCGCTTCGCCGCCGCCGCCGCCGCCCCGCTGGTGTTCAACGGCGTCTCCATCGCCGCCATGCTCGTGCTCACGCCCTACGTGCCGACCGTCGGCCACTCGCTCGCCTGGGGCGTCACCATCTCCGGCGTGCTGCAGCTGGCGCTGCTCGCCTGGGCCGTCCGCCGCGCCGGCATGCGGCTGCACATCCCGCGCCCGCGCCTGACGCCGCAGATGCGCCATCTGCTCGCCCGCATGGGCCCGGGCCTGCTTGGCGCCGGCGTCACCCAGCTCAATTTGGCCGTCGACGTCATCATCGTCAGTCTGCTGCCGCCGGGCTCGGCCAGCCTGCTCTACTATGCCGACCGGGTGAACCAGCTGCCCCTCGGCGTGATCGGCACCGCCGTCGGCACCGCGCTGCTGCCGCTGCTCTCGCGCCAGGCCCGCGCCGGCGACGCGGAGGCCGCCCGCCATACGCTCAGCCGCGCTCTCGAGGTGAGCCTGGTGCTGACCTTGCCGGCCGCGCTGGCTTTGGCCGTCGCCGGCGAGCCGATCATGCAGGTGCTGTTCGGCCGCGGCGCGTTCGGCCCCGAGGCCGCCGCGCTGAGCGCCCAGGCCCTGGCCGCCTACGCCTTCGGCCTGCCCGCCTTCGTCGTGGTCAAGGTGCTGGTGCCCGCCTTCTTCGCCCATGGCGACACCTCGACGCCGGTCCGGGTCGGTTTTGCCGCCATCGCCCTCAATCTCGGCCTCAACCTGCTGTTCATGGTGCCGCTGCGCCACATGGGCCCGGCGCTGGCGACCAGCCTGTCAGCCCTGTTCAACGTCATCATGCTCGGCGTGCTGCTCGGCCGCCGCGGCCAGCTCGTGGTCGACCGCCGCTTGCGCCGACGCCTCGGCCGCATGGCGGTCGCCTCGCTGGCCATGGCTGTCGCCCTCATCTTCGCCGAACGCTGGATCTTCGACCGCGTGCAGATGACCGCCGGCCTGCGCTGGCTGGGCCTGGCCGGCCTGGTCGGCAGCGGCCTGGCCGCCTACGCGCTCGCCGGCCAGCTGGTCGGCGCCTTCGACATCCGAGACGTGCTGGCCGTCTTACGCCGTCGTCGCCGCCGACTGGCCTGAGGGGACCACTGAACCCGTCATGGCCCGGCTTGTCCGGGCCATCCACGCCTCCTTCGCCCGCCAGAACTGATCAGTACGTCACCAAATCCTTGATCTTCTGATACTGCGAGTCCGTCAGCACCTTCTTGCTCACCAACTCCTGCGGCGTCGCATACGGCCGCCCGTTGACGATCTTCGGCGCCGTCTTCTCGCCGATCCCCGGCAGCGTCTTGGCGATGTCGGCCGCCGACGAATTGTTGATGTTGGCCAGCGCGAAACGGTCCTTGTTGCGCTCGTAGACCGCCTGGGCCATCGCCTTCTTCTTGACCAGGTCGGTCACATCTTCCCAGGGCCGCCCCTGCACGATATTTTTGGCCGTCACCGGGCCGATGCCCGGCAGGGTGGCGATCTCGGTCTCGCTGGCGCTGTTGATGTCGATCCGCTTGCCCGCTGCCGCTGCCACGAACGGCGCCGTCGGAGCCCGCGGCGCGATCGGCGGAGCAACGGCGGCCGGCGGCATTGCCGTGCCCGGCCGGGTCGGGGTGACGGACGGCGTTTGCGCCATCGCGGGAAACGCCAGGCCCGCCAACAGGGCGGCCGACAATCTGAGAGCACGCAGCATGAAACCTCACTATGCGGGATTCGGAACGGCCCGGAGTAGGCTCGATCTCGCGATCCCGCACAAGGTGAAAGGCTGGTTTGTCGAAACCATGTCCCGATCAGGGCCAACGCACTTCCGGCGGCAGGCTCATCAGGATCGCCTCCACATTGCCGCCGGTCCGCAGCCCGAACAGCGTGCCGCGGTCGTGCAGCAGGTTGAACTCGACGTAGCGGCCGCGGCGGATCAGCTGGTGCTCCCGCTCCGCCTCGCTCCAGGGCTCGCGCATCCGCCGCCGCACGATCGCGGCATAGCTGTCCCGGAACGCGCGGCCGACATCCTGGGTGAAGCCGAAATCCGCCCGCGCGTCACCCGAGAACAGGTGATCGTAGAAGATCCCGCCCAACCCGCGCGTCTCGCCCCGGTGCGGCAGGTAGAAATACTCGTCGCACCACGCCTTGAAGCGCGGGTAATAGCCGGGGTCGTGCCGGTCGCAGGCCGACCGGAACCCGTCATGGAACAGCGCCGCGTCCTCGAGCGACTCGGCCGCGTCCAACCGCATCGGCGTCAGGTCGCCGCCGCCGCCGAACCAGCCGCGCGTCGTCACCAGCATGCGCGTGTTCATGTGCGCCGCCGGCACGCGCGGGCTCTGCATGTGCGCGACCACGCTGATGCCGGACGCCCAGAACCGCGGGTCCTCCTCCGCGCCGGGAATCGATTTGCGGAACTCCGGGCTGAACTCGCCCCACACGGTCGAGACGTTGACGCCCACCTTCTCGAACACCCGGCCCTTCATGACGCTCATCACGCCGCCGCCGCCCGCATCGCCCGACTCCGTCGGCCGCTGCCACCCCGTCTGCGTGAAGCGACCCGGCGCCCGCTCGGCCAGCTTCCCGTCCTGCTCCTTCTCGATTGCCTCGAACGTCGCGCACAGATCGTCGCGCAGCCCCTCGAACCACGCCCGCGCCTCGGCCTGCATATCCGCATGCGGCGATGAAACCGTCTCGACAACGGAGCCTTGCGACATCCCGATTCCCTCCAATCTCGACACCAGCATAGGACGGCGCTCGCGCGAGTTGCAGGGGGCCCGGCGCGCCCTTATACGGGCGGGATCATTGGCTCGGGCGGCGATGCGAGCCCCGGCTTGAAGGATTGAGGAAGGGCATGACCGAAGCTGCAACGGCCGCAAACGTCCGCGAGGCCATCACTACGGTGGGCAATCCGGACGTCACCAAGCGCGACTTCCTGAAATTGCTGACCGGCAGCGCCGCCGCGATCGGCGTCGGCGCCATGGTCTGGCCGTTCATCGACAGCATGAACCCGGCCCGCGACGTGCTCGCCCTCTCCAGCGTCGAGGCCGATCTGAGCCCGGTCGTCGAGGGCCAGGGCATCACCATCGTCTGGCGCGGCAAGCCGGTGTTCCTGCGCCACCGCACGCCCGCCGAAGTCAAGGAAGCCGTCGACACCCCGCTCAGCGCGTTGAAGGACCCCGAGGCCGACAAGGAACGGGTCAAGGCCGGGCACGACCAGTGGCTCATCGTCATCGGCATCTGCACCCATCTCGGCTGCGTCCCGCTCGGCAACAAGCCGACCGACCCGCGCGGCGAGTTCGGCGGCTGGTTCTGCCCCTGCCACGGCAGCCAATACGACACGTCCGGACGCATCCGCCTCGGCCCGGCACCGAAGAACTTGTATGTCCCGACATACGCGTTCCAGACCGACACCAAGATCAAGATCGGCTGAGGAGAGACCATCATGGCCGGACTCCATAAGAGCTCCTATCAGAACCCAGTCATCAACTGGATCGACACCCGCCTGCCGCTGTTCACGTTGATGCAGAAGGAGTACGGTAGTTTTCCGACGCCGAAGAACTTCAACTACTTCTGGAATTTCGGCGCGCTGGCGATGATCAACTTGGTCATCATGATCGCCACCGGCGTCTTCCTGGCGATGAACTACGCCCCCAACACCGGCCTGGCCTTCGACAGCGTCGAGCGCATCATGCGCGACGTCAACTACGGCTGGCTGCTGCGCTACGCCCACGCCAACGGCGCCTCGATGTTCTTCATCGTGGTCTACATCCACATCTTCCGCGCCCTCTACTACGGGTCTTACAAGGCGCCGCGCGAGATCCTGTTCATGCTCGGCGTGGTCATCTTCCTGCTGATGATGGCGACCGCGTTCATGGGATACGTGCTGCCCTGGGGCCAGATGTCCTACTGGGGCGCGACCGTCATCACCAACCTGTTCTCCGCCATCCCCTATGTCGGCGACAGTATCGTGACCCTGCTCTGGGGTGGCTTCAGCGTCGACAATCCGACGCTCAACCGCTTCTTCGCATTGCATTATCTACTGCCGTTCATGATCTTCGGCGTGGTCTTCCTGCACGTCGTCGCCCTGCACATCACCGGCTCCAACAACCCGCTGGGGATCGACGTCAAGACCCCGCAGGACACGCTGCCCTTCCACCCGTACTACACGGCCAAGGACAGCGTCGGCCTGTGCGTGTTCCTGCTCGTGTTCGCCGGCCTGGTCTGCTTCGCGCCGAACCTGCTGGGCGACCCCGACAACTACATCCCCGCCAACCCGTTGGTGACGCCGGCGCATATCGCCCCGGAATGGTATTTCCGTCCCTACTACGCAATCCTGCGCGCCGTGGAATGGAAGCTGGGCGGCGTCATCCTGATGTTCGCGTCGATCCTGGTGCTGTTCTTCCTGCCCTGGCTCGACACCTCGCCGGTCCGCAGCACCCGCTTCCGGCCGATGTACAAGCCGTTCATGGCGTTGCTGGTGATCTCGTTCTTCG